>JAEIGA010000002.1_pt1 | contig 368644 bp, 390 predicted proteins | sample 9270691 | NCBI WGS metagenome assembly JAEIGA01 (sample SAMN17057246, study PRJNA624740) | gut metagenome | biome: biome; isolation source: fecal sample | host: Bos grunniens | place: China: Xizang | collected 2019 | reverse complement strand
TTTTGGTTTATATTTTTTTGAAATAATATTCTATTAGATTCAGCATCATATAATATTGCATTATTACTTGATACTGTAATAGCATTTATTCTTAATGGAATAAATAATAATAAAATTAGTATTTTTTTCATATCTATCACCTATAAAATTTTATTACAAAAAAAAGAAATAATTACATAATTATTTCTTATTTAGTAAATGGTAAAATTGCTGCTATTCTTGCTCTTTTTATAACTTTTGCTACTTCTCTTTGATGTTTAGCACAAGTACCAGTAACTCTTCTTGGTAAAATTTTTCCATTTTCACTTATATATTTACGTAAATCTTCGGCATTTTTATAATCTAAATCATGACCAGCACAAAGATTACATACTTTTTTTCTTCTTCTAGGTTTAAAATCTGCCATGTTTTCCTCCTTTATATTTTATTAAAATGCAATATCATCGTCACTTATTTCTATAGAATCACCAAAATCTGCGAATACTTCATCAGACATATCTGTTCCAGAATTTTCTGGCATTGTAGCAAAATCACTAGGAGTTACATCTTCTTGATTTGCAGTTCTACTTGCTGATTGAGATTTAGATTCTAAAAATTGAACAGAATCTGCCACAACATCAGTAGTATAAATTCTTTGACCATCCTTTTCATAACTTCCAGTTTGAATTCTACCTTCAACAGAAACTAAACTTCCTTTTGAAACATATTTTTTTACATTTTCAGCTTGTTTTCTCCATACTACAATATTAATAAAGTCAGTACCATTTTCACCATTTTGTGATTGAAATGGTCTATTTACTGCTAGTGTAAATCTAGCTGTTGCAATATTACTACTTGTATAACGTAATTCTGGATCTCTTGTAAGTCTACCTATTAATTCTACTCTATTCATAAAAACCAACTTTCTTTTATAATCTTACTATTAAATGTCTAATAATGTCTTCACTAATTGTAGCTAAACGATTAAATTCATCAATTGTTTTATTATTAGCTTCAACATTAATAAGGAAATAATATCCACTTTTATGTTTTTTAATTTCATATGCTAATTCTTTTTGACCCATTTCTTTAGAACTTAAAATATTAGCTTTATTATCTACTAATACTTTTTCAAAATTCTTAGCAACTTCTTTAATTGCTTTTTCTTCTAAATCAGGTCTAACAATGAATAAAATTTCATATTTTTTCATTCTCTTGCACCTCCCTTTGGACTATCGGTCTAATAAAAGACAGAGAGTATTTAATACTCGTTAGGTATTATAACAAAATAAAAAAAATAAGTAAATATTTTTGCTTATTTTTTATCAAAATTATCTTCTTTAACTATATACAATGGTCTTTTTTTAGTTTCTAAAATCATTTTTGAAATATAACTACCTAGAATTCCTATACATAAAAACTCAATACTAGTAAATAAACATATAATATAAGAATAATTAATCATTTTATTATTAAATAGTATTAAAGTTAATATTAAAAATAAAATACTTAAATAATAAGGAACACGTAAAGGAAATAATGACCAGGAGATAAAAGACGAATAAGCGTACTTAATCAATCCTTTAAAACCATATTTTGTCTTTCCTTTTTTTCTTTTTATATAATCATATTCTATATAACTTTTATTAAAGCCTATATAATTAAAAATTCCTTTAATATATCTATTATATTCATTAAAACTAAGTATTGAATCATTTACTTTTTTACTAAACATTCTAAAATTTCTTTCATTTTGTTCAATTTCTAATTCTGTAAATTTATTAAAAATTTTATAAAAAAGAATAGATAAAATTCTAATTAATATATTTTCTCCTTTTCTATTTCTTTTAGCTATAACTATATCACAACTATTATTCTTTAAAATACTATACATTTCTTTTATTAAACATGTTGGATCTTGAAGATCTGCATCCATGTAACAAACATAATCACCTGTGGCAAATTTTAAACCTGCTAATATAGCTGATTCTTGTCCAAAATTTCTTGAAAAACTTAAAAACTTTATATAATTATCTTTTTTCGAAATATATTTAATATATTCTAATGTTTTATCTGTTGAACCATCATCTACAAATATAATTTCAAAACATACCTTTTTCATATTTTCAATTACATCACTAAGTTCTTTATACAAAAAAGGTAAAATTTCTTCTTCATTGAAACATGGTATTACAATACTTATTTTTTCCATAATTACCTCTAATAATATTTTATCATAAAAATAATATATATTCTATACCATAACATTGATTTTTAACATCTTAAGTGTTATAATTTTTATATTAAGAGGAGCGAATAAGATGGAAAAAATAAAGAAAAAAATTTTTTTATATATTTTAATATTATTATTTATTCCTATATTTATTAGTATTGTTTTATCATTAACTAATAAATCTAAATATTCAGAATCTGTAGACTTTGAAAATACATATGAATATAATGAAAAAAATATTAATACAGTAGATGTTAATGTTAAAAAAACTTATACATCTTTATATATAACTGCGATTGGTTTTGTATTTATAGGTTCAAGTGTATTTATTTTTTTAACTAAGAAAAAAGAATGGTAACATTCTTTTTTTATACATTAAATCTAAAATATACTATATCTCCATCTTGCATTATGTAGTCTTTACCTTCTAATCTCATTTTTCCATTTTCTTTTGCAGCTTTTTCACTACCATATTTATAATAGTCTTCATATGATGTTACTTCTGCTTTTATAAATCCTTTTTCAAAATCAGTATGAATAATTCCAGCACATTGAGGTGCTTTCATTCCTTTTTTAAATGTCCATGCTTTACATTCGTCTTTACCTGCAGTAAAGAAAGTTGCTAAACCTAATAAATCATAAGTTGCCTTAATTAATTTATCTAATCCACTTTCATTAATTCCTAAATCTTCTAAAAACAATAATTTGTCTTCATCATTTAATTCACTTAATTCACTTTCTATTTTTGCAGATAACATAACTACTTTAGAATTTTCTTTAGAAGCATAATCTTTAACTATATCTACATATTCATTTCCATTTAAAATATCATTTTCACTAACATTAGCCATATATATTATTGGTTTTTTGGTAATTAAATTAAAATTCTTTAAAACTATATCTTCTTCTTCAGTAAATTCTAATCTTCTTAAAGGTATATTTTTTTCTAAAGAATCAATACATTTTTTTAATGTGTTAACTTCAAATAATGCATCTTTATCTTTTGTAGTAACAGCTTTCTTTTCAATCTTATTTAATCTATTATTAACAATTTCTAAATCCGATATAACTAATTCAACATTTATTATTTCAATATCTCTTAAAGGATCAATTCTTCCTTCAACATGAGTAATATTATCATCTTCAAAACATCTAACTACTTCACATATTGCATCAACTTCTCTTATATGAGATAAAAATTTATTACCTAAACCTTCACCATTAGAAGCACCTTTAACTAACCCTGCAATATCAGTAAACTCAAAAGAAGTAGGAACAACACGATTAGGAATTTCTCTTTCTTGTAACACATCTAATCTTTTATCTGGTACAGTAACTATTCCTACATTAGGATCAATTGTTGCAAATGGATAATTTGCTGCTAATATATTTTTTTTAGTTATCGCATTAAATAATGTTGATTTACCGACGTTAGGAAGTCCTACTATTCCCGCTTTTAATCCCATAAAAACACCTCTCAGTCACTTAACAAAGTATAACATTTTATTAAATTATAATCAATAAATATTAATAAAATAAAAAAAGATATAAAGAACTGATTTGAAAAAAATCTACACGTTCTTTTTATTTAGTGTAGAAATTTATCAAAGCACTTCTTTATCTTATTTTTTTAACTCTGTTGTATATAGTTCTTTATATAATTTATTGTTTTTTAATAGATCTTCATGTGTTCCTTCACCTACAATTTGACCATCATCTACTACTAATATTCTATCAGCATTTATTACTGTGGATAATCTATGTGCTATTATTAGTATAGTTTTAGTTTTTTGTAAGTTAGTTATTGCCTTTTGGATTTGTTCTTGTGTTTCATTATCTAGTGCACTTGTAGCTTCATCAAATAATATTATTTCTGTTTTTCTTATGAATGCTCTTGCAATTGCTAATCTTTGTCTTTGTCCACCAGATAAAGTTACTCCACCTTCCCCTACTATTGTGTCATATTTATCAGGTAATGACTCTATAAATTCTTCTAAGCAAGCATCTTTGCAAGCTTTTTTCATTTCTTTTTCTGTTAAATTTGGTTTTACCACTTGAAGATTTTCTTTTATACTCATATTAAATATATATGGAGTTTGCGTTATTATTGATACATTTCCTCTTAATGTCTCTTTTGTTAAATCATCTACATTATATCCATCTATTAATATTTCTCCACTTTGTGGATGATATAATCTAGTAAGTAAACTAAATATAGTTGATTTACCTCCACCACTTCTACCTACGAACGCTACTGTTTCATTAGCATTTATTTTAAAACTTATATTTTTTAATATTGGTTGATCTTCTTTATATAAGAAATTGACATTTTTAAATTCAAAATTTCCTTTTACTACATTTAATTTCTTTTTACCAAATGATTCTTTTTTGAATTTTTCTCCTTTAAATAGATCAAATACTCTTGTTGAAGATAAATTAAAGTCTTTTAAATGTTCTGCTAGCATAGAAAAATATGATGTTAAATTATATAGTCTACCTCTATACATATATATTATTATGTAATTTTCTATAGATAAATATCCTGCGTTTATTATTTTAATTCCTAATAATATAAATAATAAGCTAAATAAATCATTTAAACTACCTATCCAAAAATCCCATACTCTATCTACATTGGACATCTTATATCTTGTATTATTAGCTTCTACTAGATTTGTTTCTACTTTTCTTATGAAATTCTTTTCTGAATTAAGAACTTTAACATCTTTTAGTCCTCTTACCATTTCACCTATTAATCCAGTATTTTTTTCATTTATTTTTCTTAATTCTTTATCTTTTTCAAATCTTTTCTTCATACGTATTCTATTTAATACATATAAGATTATTATTGTTATTATGAAGTATAAGCATAGTGTTTTACTAATTACATATACTCCTCCTATTACACCTATATTAGTTATTATTTCTGTCATAACTGATATAAGTCTTTCAAATACTACTGCGATATTAGAACTATCACTATTTAATCTTACTATGAATAATCCTGATGAATTATTATCTATTTCTTCTGTTTCTAAACTAAGTATTTCTTTAGATAATGCGACTTGTATATTAGTTAGTGTTCTTCTAAAGAATAACATACTCATTTTTCTATAGAAGAATCTTGATAGATTTCTAAATATTTCAAATACAAAGACTCCTATAGCAGCTTTTATAAGTGATTCCCATTGTGAATTATTTACGTATATTAATAATTTAGCACTAAATATTGGTACTATTATACTTATTGCACATAATAATATAGTAAATATCAAAAATCCTAGTAGATATAATCTACTTCCTTTTGTGTACTTCCAAGTCAGTTTTAAATTTTCTAATGTTTCTTTATAGTCAACCCTTTTTTCTTTTTCATTATCCATAACCAACACCTCTCAATCTAATAAGATTATAATTAAAAATAAAGTATAAAACAACTCTTTTTTTTTATAAAAAATGTGTTATAATATTTATAGAAAAAAAAGGACATAAGAACTGATTTGAGGAAAATCTACACGAAATAAAAAACGTGTAGATTTTTTGTATGTTAAAATTAATATAAGGAGGATATATATGGCAAGAGAATATAGAAACTTTACTAGAGAAGATAAAATTAATACTGTGAAAATGGTATTAATTGATAAGAAATCTAAAATGGAAGTTGAAAGAATTATTTTAGGTAAGATAAAATGTACAGGTACAATTAATAGATGGAATAGAGATTATATACAGGAAGGCGAAGATAATTGTTTTAAAAAGAAAAAGATATAAAAAAAGTAGAAATAACCGAAGAAAATGTGAGATATGAAATATTAAAAAAATCAACGCCTTCCTGGAAAAAGAAATACGTATAAATTCCAATTCATCGAAAAATTCAAGGAACAATACCCAATAAATATAATGTATGAAGAATTAGAAATATCAAGAGATGCATATCATAAACGGTGAAAAGAAAAGATAACAAGAATAGTTATGACTTAAATCATGAATCTTTAAAAACTTAATATAAAAGTACTATGATATATCAAATGGTACTGCTGGATATAGGCAAATAAAAAAATCAGCTTCAGGAACATGAAGGAATAGTAATTTCATATTATATGGCATTTTTAGTTAAATGTTGTATTATGAAATTACCAAAGATTAGAAAAAAGACAAAAAATAAAGGAAAATATACAGTTACTACTAAAGATGATGAAAAGAAATATACCTATCAAAATATAGCTGAAAATATTGATATGTATAATATTTATAAAGTTATATCAACTGACACAACAGAAGTTAAATTAGAAGAAGATGGAAAACAAACTAAAAACCACACCGATTAATTATCGATGTAGTCATAATTAGAACTTTTTATTCCGCGTATAAATTTATCAAATCACTTCTAAAATATCTTTTTTTTATTTTTAATTTCTATGATCTAATGTTAATGAATCAATTACACCATTTACTACTCTAATTTCATAATAATTTGATGTTGTACTTGTATCATCAGAAGTATATTTATAAGTTTCACTTACATAATTATCTGATTTATATTCCTTAACTTCTATTTCTCCAAATAATTTAAATATTTCTTTTTTTGTAATATTCATTCCTGTTTTTAAATTTCCAGGAAAAATTACATTTTCTATACCATTTTGTTTTGTACTATATTTATTTTGAGATATTCTAGTTACACTACAATCAACATATCTTAAATAATTATCAGTTTTATTTGTTAATAAAACTGAAACTGCTAATTTATCATCTTTATACAAACTTACTAAATCAGAGCTTTTTGTAGATATAATATTAGTATCATATAAAGATTCAATTGAAAATCCTGATGCATTTTTTAATTCTTCATATGAAACTGGTAATGACAATGTTTTACCATTAATTGAAACAGTATAATCTTTCCAATTATTATTTATAGTATTTGTTGTAGTTATAATATTATTACCTGATAGTAAATTACCACCTTTTATTATAAGTAATACTGTTAAGATAACTGAAATAATAATAGATAAAACAAAACTAATAATAGCACCTATTAAAGATGCTTTAGCACTTTTAGGTTTATTTTTTCTAATTACAAAGAATACTATTAAACCAACCAAAGGTAATAAAAATCCTAGGATAGCATATCCTATAGTTTTTTCTTTTTTATTCGAAGAAATACTTGTATTATTATCACTAATAATATTAGTTGAATTATTTTCTTCATTATTATTCACAATATTTGTACTAGGTTGTTCATAAACAATTGGTTGCTCATTAACTTTATTTGTATCTGATTGTATTGAATTTATTTGAGTATTTGATGTAATAGATTCTTCAACACTTTGGTTTAACCCTTTATTTATAACTGATTCTTCATTTGTATTAGTAAAATCATTTGTTTCTAATTGATCATTAACTTGATTATTAATATTATTATCTACTGCTTGTTCTAAATTAGTATTTGGTATATCATTATTACTACTTACAAATGCAGAACTTTCTACAGTTTCAATATTTTCAATACTATTTTCATTATTATTTGATAAATTTTGAGAATTTTCATTACTTATTGATTGTACTGGTTCCTCATTATTTTGCACAACACTTACTGGTGTGCCACAGTTTGAACAAAATTTACTATTCTCCAATATTTCATTTCCACAATTATTACACTTCATAACTTCCTCCTATTATATAATCATTATAATATATAGATAAATATTTATCAATAAAAAAAGATATAAAATATCTTTTTAAATTGTTGGATAAATATTTGGTCCAATTGGAATATTTAAAATATACCAACTAAATATTATAAATAAAAATAAAAGTGTTACCGAAATAAAATATGGTAGTAATAATTTATACACATTTTTAAGATTAAAATTATTCTTACTATAAATTGCAATAAATCCTAAATATACAGCAAAATATGGGAATAATGGTGTAATTATATTACTAGCTGAACTTGCTAATCTAAACACAGCTCCTGCAAATTCAGGTGTCATATTTGATTTCATAAATAATGGCATAATTCCAGGAACAAATAAAGTCCATTTACTTGCAAATGAAGTTAGGAACATATTTGATATTAATACAAATAGGAATGAAAAACCAATTAAGATGCCAAAAGAAAATTGACCATTTTTAATAACATTAAATAGTAATGATGAAATAACATTACCTATATTTGTATACTTAAACAATGCAATAAACTCTGCTGAGAAGAATAATAATACAAGCATTTCTCCTATACCATTTAAACTACCATTAAATAATTTTACAATATCTTTATCATTTTTAATTTGTTTAGTAATAAGTCCATAAATAGTACTACAAATAACTAAAGTAAATGATGCGATAAATAATATTCCATCTACAAATGGTGAATTAATGCCAAATAATCTATTAACATATAATGCTTGTGTATCATCTAATAATATACCAGAGAATGGTAAATTAGGTATTATTGAATATACAAAAATTATTACTAAGATAAAGAATGCAATAAATGATTTTTTTAATGCTTTATTTTTTATTTTTTCATCTATTTGTTCTTCTTCAACTATTCTAACAGGTTTTGTTCTAATTATTAATTCAGTTATTATTGTAAGTAATAAAGCAAGCAATAAAGTTGATACTACAATAAAGAATAAATTACCATTATATACATAACTATAATTTGAATCTAATATTTTAACAGCTGGTTTAGCTATTTCTATAATACTGTAATCAAGTGATGTTATGAATAAATTAATATTACTTCCTGCTGCAACTGATACAAAAGCAAAAGTCATTCCAACTAATTGACTACGTTTGTATTCACTAAATAATACAACTGATGCTGGTATCATTATTATAAATGCTAAATCAGAAGAAAATCCCATTACAATACATAATAATGAAAATACAAAGAAAGCAACTTTTCTAGGTAATATTTTATTTATTTTTTCAATTATTGCCTTTAAAAATCCGGATTTAATAGCAAATCCAATACCTATTAAACCTATTATAGTTGTTCCTAAAGGAAAATATGATAATAAATTATTTATTCCTTCAGAAATAATATATCTAAAACCTGTTCTAGTAAACAATGAATTAACTGTAGAAATAGATGATACAGTTCTTAAATTTGAAGATACTGTATAATCCACAGTTTGTAATTTTAATAATGAAAATAATGCACTAAAGAATACTGTTAATACTATTAAAATTATATAAAACCAAATTAAATGAATACTTTTTTTATTATCCTTTTCGTTCATATTATTCCTCCACAACCTTTTTTAATTTCTTTTCAAATTCAATTCTAGGAAGCATTATTTCTCTATTACAATTAATACATTTTATCTTAATATCAATACCAACCCTAGTTATCAACCATAGATTAGTACCACAAGGATGATCTTTTTTCATTATTACTTTACTATTTAATTTATATTTTTTTTCCATCATGTACCTCTATTTGTTGATAAGGAATCTTTATATTATTCTTATCAAATACTTCTTTTATTCTTCTATAAGTAATTCTTTTAACATAATGAATATTTCTAATACTTGTTACTAATTGTAATTTATAATTAATAGAAGAACTTGATAATTCATCAATACCTTCACATAATTTAATATTATCAATCTCATCTATTTCTTCTTTTAGACTATCACAAATATCATTTAATATTTTTTCCACAGTATCATTATTATCTTCATAACTAACTGGAATTTCTAAAAATAACGTTGTCTTATTTAAACTATAATTAGTAACCTCTGTTATTTCTCTATTACTAATAATAGTAGTTTCACCTGTCTCAGATTTTATTCTTGTTGATTTTAAAGAAAAATTTACTACATCACCCTTGTAACCATTAATTAATACAAAATCACCAACAGAAAATTGATCTTCAAAAACAATCGCAATACCTACTAAAAAATCTTTTAATAAATCTTGAAAAGCAAGTCCAACTACTAATCCAATTGCACCTACACTAGTTACAAGAGCTGTAGTATTTATATGAAATATAGACATAATACATAGTACTAGTATTACTATCATTAAATATTTTATAATCTTGTAAAACATTTTAAGTAACATTGCTTTTCTTCTTTGTTCATGTTTAGATTTTTTATTACTCTTCTCTATGATTTTATTAATAAATGCTTTTATTATAAATAAGATAATTATAAATACAATTAACATTACTAAAGAATTAATTACTTCTGTTTTTATATCAACATTAAATAGTTTCATACTATTCACCTAATCCTTTAAACTTAAATTCATTATTTCTAAAATTCTATTTAAATCTTGAACACTATTAAATTTAATTGTTATTTTATTATTTGAGATTTTTACATTACTTCCTAATGTTTCTTTCATCATTCTTTCAACATCTTTATATTCGCTATTATTATTTTTTCTAACAATAGTATTCTTTTTCTCCACTTTTTCATTAGAAACATATTTTTCTAAATCTCTAACACTCAAATTTTCTTCAATAATTTTATTAGCAAGTTCTTCTATTTTATCTACATCAGATAATTTACTTAATACTCTAGCATGTCCCATACTTATTTTATTATATAAAATTAAATCTTGAACATTTAAAGGTAAAGTTAATAGACCTAATATATTTGTAATATAACTTCTACTTTTTCCTACTTTAGTTGCTAATTCTTCTTGTGTTATATTTGATGCATCTATAATTGCTTTATATGCTTTTGCTTCTTCTATAGAAGTAAGATTTTCTCTTTGTAAATTTTCTAATAAAGAAATTTGCATCATTTCATCATCAGTAAATTCTTTTATAATAGCTGGAATTGTTTTTAATCCTGCAATTTTACTTGCTCTAAATCTTCTTTCACCAGCAACTATATCATATCCTTTTATTGTTTTTTTTACAATAATTGGTTGAAATACACCATGTTCTTTAATTGATGATGCAAGTTCATTTAATGCATCTTCATCAAAAACTTTCCTTGGTTGATATGGATTTGGTCTTAATTCACTTAAATCAATATCCACTACTTCATTATTCTTTTTGGCATCATCTATAATATCATTTTCTAATTCTTCAAATGTAAAACTTTCATCACTAAATAATTGCTCTAATCCCTTACCTAGAGCTTTCCTCTTTTCCTTCATTCTTCTCAATAACCTCCTTAGCTAAATTTATATAAGCTTGCGCTCCTCTACTTCTTGAATTATAATTTGCAATTGGTTTTCCATGACTAGGTGCTTCTGCAAGTACTATTAATCTTGGAATAATTGTATCATATACTTTTTCTTTAAAATAACTTCTAATATTTTCAACAACATCTAAACCTAATATTGTTCTAGAATCTAGCATAGTTAAAACTACACCTTCTACATCTAATGTTGGATTAAGATTCTTTCTAGCTAATCTAATAGTATTTAGAAGTTGCATTATTCCTTCAAGAGCATAAAACTCACATTGAACTGGAATAAGTACAGAATCACTTGCAGTTAAAGCATTTGTTGTTAATATACCAAGTGATGGTGGGCAATCTATTAAAATATAATCATAATTCTCTTTAACAGCATCTAAAACTCTTTTTAATTGTGCTCCTTTAACAAATGATGAATCATTTCTTTGTTTATTTATAAATTCTATATCTAAACCTGCAAGATTCATATTTGATGGCATAATAGATAAATTTTTAAATTTAGTTTTCTTAATAGATTCTTCTGGAGTTACAGAATCAATTAATGCTTCATACACTGTTGATTTTAAATTACCTTTTTCAATTCCTACTCCAGTAGTAGCATTACCTTGAGGATCTAAATCAACAAGTAAAACTTTTTTACCTAATAAACCCAGTGATGAGGATAAATTTATACTTGTTGTTGTTTTTCCTACTCCACCTTTTTGATTTACTAAAGATATAATTTTCCCCATCATTAACACTTCCTTATATTTTAATTGCTATATTCTATTTTATCAAAAAATACTATTTTTTTAAATATATTTTTAAATATATTATTATTTTTTTTAATTTATGTTATACTTTATTAAAATAGTATTAATGAGGTGATTATCATGGCTGGAAGTGTAACACATGCTATATTTATTACAGATATTTATAACAGATTAGATAAAAAACATAAAGATTTATTAAAAAATAATATTAGTGATTTAAGGACCTATGGTCAATCTCACGATGTATTTTATTTTTCTTTTAATAAAAGAATAAAGAAAATGGCAATTTATGCGCAAAGAAATAAAACACAAGATTTTTTTATTAATATGATTGAATATATTAATAAAAACAAATTAAATAATAATGAGTATGTTATGTCATATTTATTTGGTAATATATGTCATTACTGCTTAGATTATAATATTCATCCATTTATAAAATATAAAACTGGTGTTTATGATAAAAAGAATAAAAATAGTTTCAAATATAGAGGAAAACATGCTGATATGGAAAGTTATATAGATTCTGTTTTTATTAGAGAAAGATTTAATATATCACCTAATAAATTTGATATACATACTTATTGTGCTTCTATAACAAAAAAAGATAATGATTTAAATAATTTGATTGATTATACATTTTATAAAACATATAGAATTAAAAATATGTCAAATTATTATTATAATAGTATAAAAAATATGAAAATTGAATATTTGTTATTGAGAAAAGATAATTATAAAATTAAAAAGAAAATATATGATTTTATTGATTATTTAACTCCAATAAAATTTTACAAATTTTCACCAATATCTTTAGCATATAAAAAGAATGAAAAAGATTATTATTTAAACTTAAATCATAAAAAATGGAATCATCCAATAGATAAAAATGAAATATATACTTATTCTGTTTATGATTTATATAATAATGCGATTAATGATGCATTGAAAATTATAAATGATGTTTCTGAATATTTAGATGGTAAAGATATTAATTTAAAAACTATATTTAAGAATATTTCTTTTTCCACAGGAAAAGATTGTTTATTAAAAAGTAAAGAAAAATATTTTGAATATTAAAAGTTCGTAATTATTTACGAACTTTTTTATTTTTAATTATACTAAATTCTTCTGAATGTCCTTTATATCCATATTTATTTGTTAAAGGATCTTTAAATAAGAAACTTTTTGCTGGCATTAAAATAAACTAATAAATTTAGCTAAAAAATAATTTGGATTTGATCCATATACTATACCATCAATTATCCCCATAACAAAGTGAAAGTTAAAGCAATCTTAGCATGTTCCCAAGTACTCTCATTTACTGCTGAGAATATACCTACTACTTTATTAATGATCTACACACAAATAGGAGACATCAAAAAAAGCCCATAAAATGGACTTTTTTTAAAATATAAACAATAATCTTATCTCTTTGTAATTTAGCTTCCCTTTTATTTATGCGGGTTTACGGGCGATTTGTAGCCTACGTGTTGCCTACATAACAGGTCTCACACGTTCTTAGCAATATCTTAGTAATTTTCTTCCTATTTTGATTTGTGATTTTCTTTGCTTAGATTATCATTTATAAATCTATCTACATCGGCAAATATCACTTCTCTATTATCAAAAATTGTTCTATGATTACCTGGATATAATTTAAACACAGCATTTAATCCTAGACTAGAGTATATTTCTCGTTGCTTTATAAAACGTTTTTGAGTAACAGTTCCTAATACTTTATTTATTGCATTTACTTCACTATCACTAAATAAATTATATTTTGCAGTATAGTTACCGTTTTTATCTAATTTTAATAGTTGATTGCCATTTTCATCAATAAATGGAGTTTTATTTCCACACTCATCTTTTAAAATGCAATCATTTCCACTTTCATCTGTGTAATGGTAATCATCAAAGTTTGGCATAGCAGAATCAGATTTATCATTTTCACCCATGTAATAGAAAAAAGAAATGTTTTTAAATGAATCAAAATCAAATTTATTTAAACCAGATATTCCAGTAGGATAAACAAACTCATATCCATCTAAATAATCAATAGGCATAGAAATTGCACCACCTGTACCCCCAGCTATTACAGCTTTAATTATTTCGGGATGCAATAAAGCAAAATGAGAAGCAAATTTTGCACCTTCTGAATAACCAGAAATAACTACTTTTTCATCAACAATAATATTTTCTTTTGCCAAACGTTCTATCGCGTATTCAATCATAGACTTATGCTGATCAGCAAGATTATTATATAAATGCATATCTTTTTCATATTTCTTATCTATTTCAGAAACTTTAAAATCATTTGTTAAGCAATCTCTACCTAAAAAATTAGGTCTAAAACCTTTTAATCTTGGCACAAATGGAATAATCATAGGATTTCCATTATTTAAGCATAAATGTGTAAGCATCGGATCAATACTTCTTAAATCCTCTTTTGTTCTTTCAATAAGTTCTTCCATTGTTGAACAATCACCTGATTCATCCTTTGGTAAATTACACGCATATATTAAATTTGGAGTATCATTAAATTTTTTTGGAATAATTATCTTATATGGAAAATTAAATCCTTTTTCTGGATTAGCTGGAATATCTATGTAATCTACCATTACACCTCTAAACTTCATTTCTGCCATATTTAACACCTACATTCTTACATAATTATATCACAAATTCTTAAATTTGTAGCCTACATGTAGCCTACGTCCTCTAAAAAGTGCATATTTTGTATATCTTGACATCAAAAAAAGCCCATAAAATGGACTTTTTTTAAAATATAAACAATAATCTTATCTCTTTGAAAATTGTGGAGCTTTTCTTGCTTTCTTTAATCCTGGTTTCTTTCTTTCTTTAATTCTTGAATCTCTAGTAATAAATCCTTTAGCTTTAAGAATTTTTCTAAAAGAATTTTCTGAGTTAGGATCTGTATTTTTATCATATTCAAGTAATGCTTTTGTTATACCTTGACGAGCTGCACCAGTTTGTCCAGAGAAACCACCACCAGTTGCAACTATTTCAATATCAAACTTATCTAAAGTATTTGTAACTTCTAAAGGTTGTTTTAAATTCATTATTAAAGTTTGGAATGGAAGATATTCATTTAATTCTTTTCCATTTATAGTTATTTTACCTTTACCAGATACCATAGTAACCTTAGCCATTGAAGATTTTCTATGTCCAGTAGCATAATATTTTTTTGTTGCCATTTAAATTCCTCCTTAATCCATCTTTAATTCTTTAGGTTGTTGAGCTTGATGTTTATGTTCAGAACCTTTATATACAAATAATTTTTTGTACATTTGTCTTCCTAATCTTCCATGTGGAAGCATTCCTTTAATTGCTCTTTCAACCATTTCTTCAGGATATTTTTCAATCATAACTTTAGCATTTCTTTCTCTTAATCCTCCTGGATATCCACTATGATTATAATACATTTTTTGATCAAGTTTATTTCCAGTTAATTTTACTTTTTCAGCATTGATTACAATTACATAATCTCCACAGTCTACATGAGGTGTATAAATTGCTTTGTGTTTACCACGTAATACAGTTGCTACTTTAGATGCTAATCTACCTAATGTTTGACCTTCAGCATCTATAACATACCAATCACGTTTTACATCTGACTTTTTAGCCATAAATGTTTTCATATTTAATTCTCCCTTTCTTAATTAAATTAACTTTCCCAGAGTTAATTTATTTGTGGGGTATAAATGTACCAGTTTTAATTTTACTAAATTTTATATTTAAAGTCAACAAAAAAAGCATAATTATTATGCTTTTTGACTATTGTTTATCAGCAATTTGAATTTTTACTTTAGTTATTCTTGGAGAATAATTAACTTTTGGATCATTTCCTTTAACTTTTACATCAACTTCATATTCTCCTACACCTAAATCTTTTAAATCCACATATGCTTCTATATCAGTTGCAGTTATATTTTCTATAACTGATTTAACACCTTTAAGAGTTACAGGAATTTCAGTTGTACTAGATTCTGTTGCTTGTACTGTATAATTTGATCCTAAATTAATATAACTTAATCTAACACCAGATACTTCTGTAGATGCTTCATCATCTATAGATATTTCAGCTGTTACTGTTTTTGAAGATATTTCTCTAATTCCTTTAGGTTTTTTAATAGTTTTTGTATATTTTTTATTACTCTTTAAATTTGATACATCTATATTAACTGTTATTGCATCTATTTCATTTAATACTTCTTCATTACCATAAATAGTAACTTGATCAACATTTGATTTTATTGATGATATTGCTTTACCAAAAGCTATTTTATCAACACCAGTTGGTTTAATTTTTAATGGGACTGTCTTATTTGGAGATTCAATTTTTACAGTTGCATTTAGTTTTTTTGGAACTAATTCTACATTTATTTTTTTACCATTTTCATTATAAGCAACTAACTCTACATCATTTAAAACATTATCTCCTACTTTAACATCTACTATTTTTGATATATTAATTAATGCCTTTACTGTTGCTACTTCTTTTAATTTAGCCTCTGATCCTTTTATAATTACATTATTTGAATCTAATTTAACACTAGATACTGAATACTTACTATCTAAATTATCTAAATTTACAATTTCTGAAGATATTTCTCTAGTAATAGATTGTTTAGTATCAATACTAACTGTTACTGTTGAAGGATCTAATTTATATTCAACAGAAGTTATTGCTTGTTTATATTTTAATTTTACTTCATGAACACCTGGAGATAAATTACTTAAATCTACTGTTACTGGTTGTTCAGGTAATTGTTTAGCTAAATATAAATTTGCTTTAGTTCCTATCATTGTAATATCTACAGTTTTAGGTAAACCAGTAACAACATATTCTTCATCATTATAATTTGCAGTTACTTTTTGGTTATATAATACTTCAGCATCTGTTTCTAATAAAGTTGTACTTTTTGAATCAACTATTAAGAATATTACCATAGCTAATAATAATGAAACAACTATTAAACTACTTTTTGTTTTTAATAATGATTCTAATGGTTTATTAATTTTTTTGATTTTTTTACCTATATTAACAAAAAATTTTGTAACAGGTAATATTATTTTTCTATCAAAAAATCTTACAATACCTCTAATTAATCTCATCAATGTCATCCTCCTCATCATCTGTTTCAACTACAAAAGTTTCAGATTTTGGCATTAATTCTTCTAAAATTAGTTTTTTAACTTCATTTATAGATAAATTATAATTTAATTTTCCATCTACTGCCACAGAAACTCTTCCTGTTTCTTCTGATACGATAATTGCTATTGCATCACTTTCTTCAGATATTCCTATTGCTGCTCTATGTCTTGTTCCTAGTCTCTTACTAAATTTCATATCTACTGTTGTAGGGAAAACTGCACCAGCACATGAAATCTTATCTCCTTGGATAATTACTCCACCATCATGTAATGGGTTATCTGGGAAGAAAATTGAACATAATAATTCATTTGAAATATCAGCATATATTTTTTTTGCTTTTTCAATATAATTTAATAGAGATGAATCTCTTTCTAAAACTATTAAAGCACCTATTCTATTTTTCTTTAAATATTCTAAAGATAAACCAATTTCATATACTAGTTTTTCTCTTTCTGAAATAGTTAATGTTTTATGTCTTCCTAATAAATTAGTTTTACCTAATTGTTCTAATACACTTCTAATTTCTGGTTGAAATATAATAATTATAGCAAGTGGTCCCCAAGTTATAACATATTCAAATAATAATCCAATAGTAACTAATCCAAACCAATCACTAATAATCTTAACTAATACTACTATTAATATTCCTTTAAATAATAAAGAAAATTTAACATTTTTTCTAATATTTTTTAAAATATAGTATGACATTATCCATACTAAACATATATCAACAACTTTTTTAAAAATTGTTAAAAAACTATCTAAATTCATAACTTCCTCCTAAATTCTATTATTCTTCTTATTCTTATAATTTAATATTATAAATATAAAACCTAAAAATAAAACAATAACAGCACTAAAAATAACTTCATATTTAATATTAATATCTTTATTTTTTACATTAATTTTAATAGAATTTTTTATTTCTTTGTCTTTATATTTAATTCTAATTGTTTTTATATCTTTATCTTTTTTAATATACCATGTATAAATATTACCATCTACTTGATCTGCATTATTATCTATAACAACAAATGGAACTTCTATTTGTACAGTTATATCATCATATATTAAACTTCTAGAAGCATTTGAATCAAGTTTAACATTTTGTTTTGCAATTAAAGTTACTATATCCCCATCTCTAGTAACTTTTACCTTTTTTATAACATCTGATGAAAAATTATCCCTATATTTTTCAATTGAATCATATGATAAAAAAGCAGTTACTTCTGTATTATAATTATCACTTTTAGTACTAGTTTTAATATCTAATTTATTTCTATTATAAATATTTGTTAAAAAAGTAACAGATTGTTTTTCATCTAAGTTTGTTTTTGATTTCATCCTATTTGTATTTTCTTTTGCAACTACTTTTTCATTAATTGTTGAATCTTTATTAATTGTTAATTTATAGTCGACACTACACCCAGTTAAAAACAAAATAAACGAAAAAAATATAATTTTTTTAATATTTTTCATATCATCATCCCAGTACTCTAAAATTATAACATAAAAATAAATTTTAATATATAAAAAATGAAAAAAATATATAGCTTTTTTAAGCTATATATTAAAACATATTGTTAAAATCTGTTGTTTCATCAAGTGTTCTATCTTTATTACTATCTAGTTTTTTCATTATTCTATCTAATTCATTATCTACTGAATTATCTTCAATTTTTGTTTCAGTATTTTTATTAATACCACCAAGAATTTCAGATAATTTTTTATTATTATTTTTTGGTTCTTCAACCTTTACAACTTCTTCTTGAGGTTTAGTTTCTTCTATAGGTTTTTGTTCAATGAAATCTGGAAGCACTTCGTTTTTTACTTCCTCTGGTTCCTCAACTTTTGTTTCTATTATTTCTTTTGGTTCTTCTTTTATTTCTTCTTGCTTTGGAAATTCTTCTTTAGAATCTTCTATATTTTCTTTAACAGGAATATCAACATTTTCTTCTTTTGTTTGATTATAAAATTTATCTGTCTCAGTATTAATATTATTTTTATTTGTTAAACTAATACTTTTTTCTAAATTTCTAGCTTTTATACTACTATCAATTAAATAACCAATTAACACTAAAATTAAAAACCCACAAATACAAATTAATAAAATTGTATTATCATTAATAAAATACATAATATTTTGTAATACATTATTCATATACATTCCTCTTTCTATTCTAAATCAATTTTAGCATTATCAAAATTATTTTTCAAGATATTTTGATAATTATATATATTTTTTTATATTTTATGTTATAATTATATAAAATAGAGGTTAATATGAAGAATATAAAATATAGAAAATTTTTATTATTTGTTTGTTTGGTATTACTAACACTTATTCTTTCTTTTTCATCAAATTTAAGTATGATTAATAACTTTTTCAAACTTAAAAGTTCTGTTTCACAAGCAACAACTTTTCATAATTGGAGTGATTTAAGTCTTATTGATAATGCATATTCACATTCAACAATTTTTTATACTAAGAATACAAATATATATGCATATAAAAATTCAGATTCAATTAATGTTGATATAAGAGATGATGTTTTTAATAATGCAAATGCTTCTAAAGGAACAGCTAATACACCAATATTCACAATGAATAATATAAATCAAGAAATAAAATATATTATTACTAATTGTGTACTTGATGATAATAATGAATTAATAGATGTTGTTGTAAGTATTAAACCTGTAAGTTTATGGAATAATGATAGTAATGTTAGTAATATAGAAATATCACTAAGTCCTTACATATTTAATTTAGATAATAAAGGAAATATTTCTTCACAAGACCGAATAGATACTAAAAAAACAAATTACACTAATAAAAAATTAGATTATAATGATCCTATACAGTTTGATTTAATAGCAAGATATGCAGAAGCACAAGTTACTGTTTCTTATTATAAAGATATAAATATTGGTGGAAACTATACAACTGATAGTAACAGTATTAAATATGTTAATGGATTACAATCAATTTTAAATAATAGTGAAATTGCAACCAATATAACTAAAGTAAATTCTTTTTATTATGATATAGATATGCCTATATATTATGAAGATGCATCAGTTTTTAAAGGAAGAGAAGGTATTTATCCTACTAGTGGATATACAAATTTATACTATAAAAGTGATAGTAATTCTATGGAGGTTAGGGATTATACTACTTCTTCTGATGGAGAAATTAAAACAATATCTAGCAGTGAATTATATTTAAGTAAAAATCAAAATGGTAATGGTGTTTTCGCTGCAGCAAATCCTTATATTACTAGTACTGGTAATATTAATGGTATTTATTATGCTACTTCAGCAGAATTATTAACCTCTGATTTATCAGGAGTGTATACATTTAATTATGCTGGTAAATCTTGCGGAATGGATTTTGCATTCTTTTCTCCACAAGGTTATGATATGAGTAATATTGATAATCCAAAAAAATCTGTAGATTATCAGTATGAAATGCCAAATGATGGTTATGCTTATACCGGTGAATCATTTGACTATTATATTAAACAATATATTCCAAATAACTATTATAGTAATGAATTAGGTTTTTCAACTGTTTATAATAATTTTTCTACAAGTGAAAAATTAAAAGACTTAGTTATTGAAGATTCTATAGATAGTGGATTAACTGTTTTAGATGGAACTACAATCTATGATAATAATAAAAATGATATAAGTAATAATTTTAATATATCAAATCAAAATAATACAGTTTCTGCTTCTTATAAGAATTCAAGTGGATATTTTAATACATCCAGTGCTTATAACAATTTATATACTTTAAAAATTCCTGTTTCTTATAATACACCAGTTAGCAGTCCTATCACAATAAATAATACCGCTAGTGTATCTTCTACAAAAGATTCCGATAATGCTACTGAAGTTACAAAAAATACTGATAATGTATCTGTTACAATTAAAAGTCCAAAGGTTGTTTATAATTGTTCAGCTAATGGTGGAACTGGATATCAGGGTAGTGCAGCTATTTCTACACAATATTATAATGTTGATGATGATGTAGATTTAACTAAAAAATGTAATAAAAATGGTTGGAAATTTATAGGTTGGAGTAAAGAACAACTATATAATGGAAATAATTTATTAGATTCATATAATATACCTTCTGCTGAAGAATTACATGTAAATGAATCATTAGAAACAACAACACTATATGCTATTTACACAAAAGATATTACAATTAAAACTCCTTCTTATACAATGAATTATAATGGTAATTCTATATATAGAAATGATAATATTAATACTAGTTGTAATGTAACATCAGGTTCTTTAGATACAGGTGCATCATTTACAATTTGTAATACAACATTAAATACAGAAAATAATAATATAGTAAATGTTGGTACATATAATAATGAATTACTTAATTATAAAATAATGAAAGATAATGATGATGTTACTAGTTTATATAATGTAACAATTATAAAAGGAAATCTAACAATTAAACCAATCGCCCTAACTTGTACTAGTAATACATTAGTAAAAAAATATGATGGTTCACCATTAACAAATGGAAATGGATCATGCACAGGTTTAATTCCTAACCATACTGCAACACTTACTAACTCAGGAAGTATAACTGAAGTAACTGTTCTTCCAGGGGACGTAAATAATGATGGATCAATTAATTCTGGAGATGTTGCAATATTATCAAATCATATTAATAATATTCAAGTAATAACTGATGAAAATTTATTAAAAAATGCAGACATAAATATTGACGGAAGTATTGATAATAATGATTTAACTTTATTACAAAACTATGTTTCAGGAGAAAGTTCAAAAATTACTGAACCTTATGGAATGACTGATAATCATATAGATTCAGTAGTAATAAAGAATTCAAATAAGCAAGATGTTACTAATAATTATGATATATCATATAATTATGGAAAATTGATTATTTATCAACGTGAATTAACTATTAATCTCTCTGATCAAAGTAAGATTTATGATGGAACTCCTTTAAATTCAACTAATGAATGTCCAATAGATCAAAATACACAGTTACCTAATGGTCAAACTATATCTACATGTAATACAAATGGAAGTATTACTGATGTAGGATCTACCGAAAAAACTTTAAATGAGTTAATAATTAAGAAGAATAATAACAATATTTCATTATTAAATTATAAAATTACAGTTAATAATGCTAGTTTAACTATTGAACCAAGACCTATTGATTGTACAAGTGCTAGTGATAGTAAAGTTTATGATGGTACACCATTATTAAATAGTAATGGTACTTGTAATAATCTTGTTGATAATCATACCCCTACATTTGTAAATTCAGGTTCAATAACAAAAGTTGGAACAAAAGAAAATAAAATTACTTCAGTAACTATTAAAGATTCTAATAATATCGATGTTACTAATAATTATGATATAAATAAAATTAGTGGTACATTAACTGTTACTAAAAAACCTATTACCGTTACTACTACTAACCAAGAAAAAGTATATGATGGTTCTCCACTAGAAGCTGATAATAATTGTTCTAGTGACGGTTTAATAACTAATCATAATATTAGTTGTACTAATACTGGTTCTATTACTAATGTTGGAACTGAAAATAAAATAATAGATACTGTTGTTATTAAAGATTCTAATAATACCGATGTTACAAATAATTATGAAATAACAAAAACAAATGGTACTTTAACAATTACTAAAAAACCTATTACTGTTACTACTACTAACCAAATTAAAGATTATGATGGAACTCCTTTAAATGCTGGAAATGATTGTTCTAGTAATGAATTATTAAATGATCAAACATTAACATGTACTAATACTGGTTCTATCACTAACGTTGGAAATCCTGTGGATAAAATAATTAATACTGTTGTTATTAAAGATTCTAATAATGTTGATATTACAAACAACTATGATATTACTAAAATAAATAAAACATTAAAAATAAATAAAAGACAAATAGTAGTTACTACTACTAATCAAGAAAAAGTATATGATGGAACTCCTTTAAATGCTGAACAAAATACATGTTCTTTAAAACTAGGTAGTTCTTTAGGTCAAAATCAAATATTATCTGGATGTGAAGTTACTGGAAGTATTACTAATATTGGAATAACTCAAAAAGAAATTCAAAATATAACAATTACTGATAATAATAGTAATGTTATAAGTAATGATAATTATGATATTACATATAATAATGGAATATTAAAAGTTACAGGTAAAATTAAACCTTCTATAACAAAAGAAATAACTAGTAATAAACCATACTATAGATTTAATGATACTATTGATTATAAAATTACAATTACAAATAATGAATCATATGATATAAAAAATGTTAAAGTTAGAGAAAACACTATTAATGCTTCTTTTGTGGAAAACTCTAATTATGAAATAGTTAATGATTATTTAGTAAATATACCTACTATAAGTGCTAATTCAAGTGTTATAGTATATGCTAAATATAAAGTTACTAAAAATGATACAAATCGTGTAATAAATGAAGTACAAGTTATAGATGCTGAAGCTGATATTGATTCTACATTTGATGATGAAGAAGATATTAAAGATACTGCAACAGCTAATTTACAAAGTAAAATTACAATTTGTAAAAAAGTAAATAATTTATCTTTAAATAATACATTCCAATTTAAAATAAAAGGTACTAATAATGAGTATGAGAGTTATATTACAATTAAAAAAGAAGAATGTAGTAATGTATATGTTGATCCTGGAAAATATACTATAGAAGAGATTGTTCCACAGGAATATGAAATAGATAAAGTTGAAGGTTCAATAACAAGAGATAAAGAAGAATTAAATGTTATTCAAGGAAATAATTATAATATTAGATATACTAATATATTTATTAAAAAAGTATTTATGCATTCCTTTGGAAGAGTTGTTAATTTAATTAAAGGAGATGATTAAAATGAATAAAGTAAGGAAATTTTCAATTATTTTAATTATCCCTTTTATAATATTCTCAATGCAAAAAGTATATTCTTTTTATCAAACTAATTATATTATTCCAAATAAATTTAAAGCTGCTACTTATAATGTTGTATTAGAAGAAGAGTTTTATGATGAATTTGGTACTAAGAAAGTCTGGATTGCAAATAATGAAACAGGTAATGCAAATGTTGTATTAAGAATTAATTATGATGAAAGTTTTAGTAAAACTGTGGATAATGAAAGATTAACATTAAGTAACATTGTTAATAATCAAAATGTTGTTGATAAAGTGTGGACAGATGATTTCTTAAATGATTTTGAAAAAGGGAATGATGGTTGGTACTATTATAAAAAAATATTAAAACCAACTGAAAAAGTACAAATTCTAGAAAGCATTAGTCTCAATGAAAATTTAATATTAACTAGTCCATATTATCAAGAATATAAATCATATGATTATAATTTATCATTTAATTTTGAATCCATACAAGCAACTAAAAATGCTGTTAAAGAAATATGGGATAAAGATATAATAATAAATAATGATAATGTAGATTGGGAAGAAGGTATATAATGAAAAAAATATTACTATTAATAGGAATTCTTTTTATATCTATTAGTAATGTATATGCAAAAGATAATAGATTATATTTTATAGAAGATAATGATAAGTTATATTATGATAGTAAAAGTTTTGATGAAGAATTATTTATGAATCATATAGATATGCTTCCTGGAGAAATATATACTGATGAATTAATATTAGAAAATTCTTCTAAAAAAACTTATACATTATATTTTAAAATAAAAGAAAGACAACAAAGTGAAGAAGCAGATAGTTTTTTAAATTATATCGATATGAATATATATCTAGATAATGAATTAATATATAGTGGAAATATTAAGGGTAATAATTATGAAGATGTTAATTTAAAAAATGCGATTAAATTATTAGATATCAAACCAAATCAAATTAGTAATATGAAAGTTGAAACATACTTAGATACAAGTTATGATAATTATAATAATACAACTAATTCTTATATAGATTTTGAATTCTATTCACAATATGATAAAGATGAAGTAATTGTAGAAAAAAATGAAGTACAATTAATTCAACCTAAAACTGGTGATAATATATATTTATACGTTGGATTATTAATAATATCTACATTAACATTTATTATTTTATATTATAAACAAAGAGTTAATAAAAAAACTTCAAGAAAATAAGTCTTGAAGTTTTTTATTCTAAATAATTATTATCTCTTCTTTTTGATTCAATGCTTGTACCATAAGTTTTATATATTGCTACTTCTACAATATTAGGTAAATCTTTTAAATATCTTTCTAATAAATCAGCAATTGATATAAATTTTGGTATATCAGTTTCATCTTCAATAGGTTCTGTTTTTGAAAATTCAATCATAAAACCTTCATCAGCTTTTTTATATCATTCATAGTTATTCTCAAATTATTTAAGTTCTTCTTTTGAAATAATCATATAATTACAGCCTTATATAATAATACAATATAATTTATTTTATTAATTTAAAAATATTAAATTTACTTTTCTTTTTCTTTAAATATATATCTTTTTTATATAATATTTTTTTATTATTCATAACATAATAAGTACCTACTTTATTATTAAAATTAGTCTTTCTATTTACTTTAGTTTTTCCTTTATATTTGATATAAATATCATCATTTGTTATATAATTATTTAAAAACAAGTAAACATTTTTATCCGAATATATTTTAATTTTCTTATTATAATATTTTATATCTGTAATATAAGTATTCTTTTTTAATATTAATTTATTTGAATAATTATTTTTAAAATAGTCATATATTTCTTTTTGATCTAAATAATTTTGATTTTTACTTTCAGAAGGTGCACCTAAGGTAATAAGAATAAATGCATTAGAATTAAATAAAGAATAAGAAGCTAAACATAAACCAGCATTATTTGTATAACCAGTTTTTCCACCATTAAAATAATTTAAATCTAATTTTTTTGCTTTTACTTTTGGTCCATTAAATGAAAACATAGAATCTGATGTTGTGTAAGAACTTTTAGTAAATACTTCCTTAAATTTATTATTCATTAATGCATATTTTAATAATATATACATGTCATTAGCACTGGAATATTGATTTTCTTGATCTAAACCTATTACATTCTTAAAATTAGTGTTTTTCAAGCCTATTTTAAGGGCTTTTTCATTCATTAACTTAACATACTCTTCCTCACTACCACTTATCGATAATGCCAGTTTATATGCTGCATCAGCACCTGATTTTAAAATAGTACCATATAATAAATCATCATAAGTTAATTCTTCATTATCTTTAAATCCAATAACTGCTAAATCACTATCTAAATCTTTAAAATCATCTTGTTTAATTATTACTTTTTTAGAATAATCATCTATTTTCTCTATAGCTACAATTACAGTCATTATTTTTTGTAAACTAGCAACACTTACTTTTTCATCTTTATTCTTCTCATATAATATCTCATTAGTTGTTAAATTATATAAAACTGCATTTTTTGACTGAATATTTATATCTAAAGCATACACTTTATTAGAAAATAATAATATAATTAGAAATAATAATACCTTTGTTATTCTCATATTCTTTATAACCTTTCCTTGTGTTCTTTTTTATAATAAAATAAATAAACAATTCTTATTTGAATTGTTTATTTTTTTTAATTTCAATATATGAATCTATCGCTTCTAAATATTCTCTATTAAATGGAATATCACTATTCTTAAGTTCACTCCTTAATTCACTAGATTCATTCTTATTCTCAGATTTCTCAATATCTTGATTATATTCATTTAAAATTTTTTCTTTTAATACTTTTAAATCTTCTATACTTGAATTATTTAAATAATCAAATTTTTTTAAATTATCCATATTACACCTCATTTATATAATATTAACATAAAGAATTATTATTGGCAATTATTATTTTCCATAATTCCTCCTTATATTTTTTAGAGAATTAAAAAAAAACCTACACAATAATATATGTTGGGTTCTGATTAATATTATTGGTGGAGCTAAGGGGAGTTGAACCCCTGTCCAATCATAATTCATAGATAGCGTCTACAAGCTTAGTTAGTTAAAGATTTTCCCAATCGTTAAATAACTAACAATCATAAGGATTAGTAAGTCTAATAATATTCGTTATTATTCTTAGACAAAATAATAATATATTCCACTAAAAATGACCCTTCTATTTATTCACGTGGAAAAGAATAAAAGAAAGTTGCATTTACCTTAAACTAGGCTAAAGCTACACTATTACTTCTGAATAATGAAGCAAATGCAGTTTTTAAATTGTTTGCATTTATTGTTTTTTGTTCGTAACGTGTTCCTCCGGCTTGCAGCTATAAACTTCATATAATTGTCAAAACCAATATAGCCCCATAAAAAAATTATATAAAAGTTTTTTATTTATGTCAAATTTTCCCTTATTTCAAAATGTATCAAAAAAATTGACAAATTATAAAAAATAATTATAATATTATTACTTTAAAAAAAAGGGAGAATTTTATATGATAACAAAAATGCAAAATAAGAAAAAAAGTTATTTTGGACAATATAAACATAATTTTAATATATTAAATATTAAATTAGATGTTTATATTACTATGGAAAAAACTTATTATGACAAAAAAAGATTAGAAAATGAAAAAATTCTTAATGAGGAATATGCAGTTTATATAAGAGAAAATGATACATATAGAAAGGCTACTAAAGAAGAATATGAAACTATTGTAGAATTATACAAAAATCCTAAAGATAATCATAAATGTTATAACTGTAGTAATGCTTATCCATCTAAATGTCAAAAAATCGCAGATTATAATAAAAAAGCTCTAGAATATTATAAGTTTATGCCAGATGCTTTACTATTATTTAGCTATGAGAAAGATGCTGAAACTGGAGAAAAATACTTAAACTTACATAATTTTGTTATTCCACAATGTTTAAATTTTGAAAAAATTGTTAATAAAAAGAAAAGTGGAATATCTTTAGAACAGTTAAGAAAAGCTAGAGAAAGTTTATTTTCTTCTTATACTGGCGGTGGTAATGAATCAGAAAATGATCGTACTAACCAAAGGTTAATTGAAAGTGGAACACTTAAGAAAATAAAAATAACTAAATAAAAAAAAAGAAATCGTAAGATTTCTTTTTTTAAAATTCTAAATTTTTTAATTGCCTATTAATTATATTTGAATATGCAATATCTGTATTGATATATATAATAGTATTATTTATCCTAGATACTTTTTTATAATTATTATTATAACTTAATTCATAATATGAATAATTACTTATTGATTTTGAATTTTCCTTATATTTATTTACTTTTGAAGTAGATATATCTTTTTTTAAGTTATTATAAAAAACTTTTGAAGAAGCTTCATCTTTTAATTCAAAAAATTGGATAGTATATTTTTCTTCTTTTTCCACAGCATAATATACATTATTAAAATATTTATTATTATATATATTATCTTTTTTATTAACTATAACATAACCTTTTTTTTCCATATATTTTTTAAATTGATCTGCTGTTACATTATCCTTTTTTTTACATCCAGTTGTTAAAAAAATCATAAATAAAAATAATAGGATTAAGGACTTATTAATCTTCTTCATAATGCCTCCTATTATCTTTATAATATCATATTAGTATTTTTATATCAATAATTATAAATATTTAAATTGTTTGTTTACATCTCTTTTAATATCTCTTTCTTTAATTGTTTCTCTTTTATCATAAGTATGTTTACCTTTACAAATACCTATTTCTAATTTTGCTTTAGAATTTTGTAAAAATAATTTTAAAGGAATAACTGTATATCCTTTTACTTTTATTTTTTCATTTATTTTTAATATTTCTTTTTTATTTAATAATAATTTTCTTGTTCTTTTTTCATCTAAATTATTAAAACTTCCTTTTTCATAATTAGTTATATGCATATTTAATACAAATGCTTCATTATTATTAATAATAATATAACTATCTTTAAGATTGCATTTTCCTTCTCTAATAGATTTTATCTCAGTACCTGTTAATACAATACCAGCGATATATTTTTCAAATATTTCGTAATCATATCTTGCTTTTCTATTTAGTATTTCCATTTTTATCACCTTTTTTATCTTCAATTATTTCAAAATCAATTGTACTATTTTCTTTACTAGCAGATATTACTTTAACCTTTACTCTATCACCAAGTTTATATATTTTATGTGTTCTTTGTCCTATTAAGGAATTTGTTTCTTCATTATAATTAAAGAAGTCTCCCTTTAAATCTTTTACATGTACTAAACCTTCTATTAAATTGTCTAATTGTATAAACATACCAAAACTCATAATACTATCAATTATTCCTTCATATTCTTTTCCTATATGATTTTCCATATATTCAGCCATTTTCATATTTTCTACATCTCTTTCACAATCAATGCTATCTCTTTCTTTTTTTGAAGAATGAGCACATATTTCAGGTAAAGTTATAATACTATTATCAATTAATTTATTTAATTCATTCATAGAAGGTTTATTAAATATATATTTTCTTAATAAAGTATGTACAGTAGTATCTGGAAATCTTCTTATTGGTGAAGTGAAATGTGTATAACATTTAGAACCTAAACCATAATGACCTACATTTTCCATTTTATATTCTGCTTTTTTCATACATCTTAATAAAAGCATAGATAATACATTGAATTCATTTTTATCTTTTAATTGATCTATAATCTTCTTTAATTCTAATGGATTTTCAAAATGTTTATTTGACTTAACTGTATATCCTAATAAACTTATTTGTTTTAATAAGTTTTGTATTTTTTCATCATCTGGTACTTCATGAATTCTATATACAAATGGATATTGTAAATAATAAACATGAGTCGCAACTGTTTCATTTGCGACTATCATGAAGTCTTCAATTAAATTTTCTCCTTTACCTACTTCTCTTTTTTTAATTTCATAAGGAAAACCTTTTTCATCAACTAATATTTTTGCTTCGCTTGAATCAAATTCTAAAAATCCTCTAGATAGTTTTTCTTTTCTTAAAATATTAGATAATTCTTCCATTAATTTTAATTTGTCTACAAATTCTTCATATCCTTCAGGTATTTCTTCATTATTTAAAATCTTATTTACATTTTTATAAGTCATTTGTTTTTTTGATTTAATAACACTTTCAAAAATATCATGATCAATAACTTTACCATTTTTATTAATTGTCATCATACAAGTAATTGCTAATCTATCTTCATTTGGGTTTAAAGAACAAATACCATTACTTAATTTATGTGGAAGCATAGGTATAACTCTATCTACTAAATAAACACTAGTTCCTCTATCTTTAGCTTCTTCATATAACTTAGTATTTTCTCTTACATAATAAGAAACATCAGCGATATGAACACCTAAAATATAGTTGTCATTATTTTTTTCAATAGAAATAGCATCATCAATATCTTTAGTATCATCACCATCAATAGTAAAAATAGTTTCATTTCTTAAATCTTTTCTACCAATTATCTCACTTTCTGATACCTTATCTGGAATATTATTGACTTCATTCATAACTTCTTCAGAAAATCTATCATTTATATCATAATTATAAACTATTGATAAAATATCCACTCCAGGATCATTTTTATGACCTATAATTCTATTAACTTTACCAATATACTTATATTTTGATAATTCTTTTTCTAAAGACACTTGAATCTTATGTCCATCCACTAAATTTTTTAAATCTTCTTTATCTATAATAACTTCAATATTTAATTTATCATCATCAGGTTTAAAATATGGCTTATTATTTTTAATCATAAATTCACCAATAATAAGTTTTGTATTTTTCTTTAAAACCTTAATTACTTTTCCTTCATTAGATCTTGTTGTATTTTTTAAAATTTCAATAGCAACTAAATCTTTATTTAAGGCACCATTTAAATTTGATTCTTCTATATATATATCATCTGATTCATTTTTTACAGATACAAATCCATATCCTTTTTTTGTTATAGATATAATTCCTACTTTTAAATGACTTTTTTCAAATAATATATATTTATCTTTTTTAGTTCTATAAATAATACTTTCTTCTTCTAACTCATTTAATACTTCAAGTAAATTAGTTAATTCATTAACTTCATTTAAATTTAACAAATTACCCACTTCTATAGAAGATAAAGCTTTTTCACTTTTTTTAAATAATTCTAATACCTTTTCTCTCATAGCTTCCTCCAATTATATTATAAAATAAAAAGACTTTTAATAAAAGTCTTTATTACATAAATGACATAACTAAACATATTACAAAAAATAATATACCTAATACTAAAGTAAATCTACTAATAAATAATTCAAATCCTCTTTCTTTTCTTTTTGCAAAAAGTTCTGAATTTGCGCCCATTAAAATATTAGTGGCAGATTCTGCTTTATCACTTTGTAATAAAACTACAGTTATTAATAGAATTGATATTATAAGTAAAATTACATCCATTAAAATCTCCTCCAATAAAATATATTTTAACATATTTTAAACAAATTGAAAATACCAAACTAATAAATAAATTAAACTCATTATCAAAGATAATAACAAATAAAATAATTTATTCTTATATTTATTTAAAATAATAATACTTAAGAAAAAAGTTATTATTAAACCTCCATAAACATACATCATACTATATTTATCAGAATAAGAATATACATGTCCATTTTTAATAAAAATATCTGCTAAAGACAGTACTAGAAAATTAAAAATATTACTACCAAGCATATTAGATATAGCCATATTAACATTATTTATTCTAAATAATTCAAAAGTAGTTACTACCTCTGGTAAACTTGTTGTTATTCCTAGTAATATCGCACCTAAAGATGAGGATGAAAAATTAGGATATAAGTGTGATATTTTATCAACTTGTAAAGTTAGTAAAACACTTATAATAATTAATAAAAAAGAACACACTATAAATTTTAATGAAACATATTTTACTTTAGAAGTTCTAATTTCTTTGTTTTTATTATTTTTAATAAAAAGAATAACTAAAGTATATAGAAAATATATTATAAATAATAATATTGTTATTAAAGACATAAATTTATGGGTACATCCTATAATTATAAATATATATTCTAATATCAATATAAATGTTTCAAATAAATATTCTTTTTTTATATTCTTAAATATATTTTTTTTAAAAAAATAAATATTAAAAATTGATAATATAAATATATTAAACATATTACTACCTAAAATATCACCAAAAGATAAAGAAGGATTATTTATTAAAACTGATGAAATACACGTTATTAATTCAGGTAAACTAGTAATAGAGGCGATTAATAATCCACCAATTAATACAGAACCTAGTTTACTTTGTTTACTTAAAGCATCACCATAATATGATAACTTAATACTTGAAATAGATGTTAAAAATGCGAGTAATAAAAAAAATATTTCATCCATAGTTTTTCTCCTTTATAAAAGTATATTCAAACTATGAATAAAATATTATTTATTATTTAATTCTTCTTCTATTTTTAATAATTTATTGTACTTAATAACTCTTTCTAGGCGACATAAAGGTCCAGCTTTTATAAACCTTATTCCTAAACCTACACAAAAATCTGATATAAATGTATCATCAGTTTCTCCGCTTCTATGAGAAATAATATTATTAAAATTATAGTTTTTTGCTAATGAGATAGTATTTAATGTTTCAGTAACAGTACCAATTTGATTAAATTTAATAAGTATAGAATTAGTAAGATTATTATTTATTCCTTCTTGTAATAATTCTTTATTAGTTACATATAAGTCATCTCCAACAATCATTATTTTATTACCTAATTCCTTATTAATTTTTTTAAAAGAATCTTTATCATTTTCATCAAATGGATCTTCAATACATAATATTGGATAATTATCAACTATATTTTTGTAATAATTTAATAATTCTTCACTATTAATATAATTATTATCTACTTTATATAATTCTTTATTCTTATCATATAAATAACTTGCAGCAGCATCTATACCTATCATAACATCATCATATGGCTTATAATTAGATATTTTTATTGCTTTTAATATATAGTCTAAGGCTTCTATATTTGATGATAAATTAGGCGCGAATCCACCTTCATCACCTATATTTGTTCCTTTATTATCATTTTTTAATAATTTTTTTAAATTATTATATATTTCACTACTTGTTCTAATTCTTTCTTTTATTGTTTTTTGTAATGGTATAATATGAAATTCTTGAAAATCTAAATTATTATCCGCATGCATATTTCCATTAATAATATTCATTATTGGATAAGGCATATAATAATTAGTATTATATTTTTTACTAACATATTCATATAATTCCATATTATTTTCTATAGCAGAAGCTTTTATACACGCTAAAGATACACCTAAAATAGCATTAGCTCCTAATCTTGATTTATTTTTAGTACCATCTAGTTTTATTAATAAATCATCTATTAGTTCTTGATTTGTTACTTCTATACCTAATAGTTTATTCTTAATCTCTGTATTAACATTATTAATAGCTTTTAAAACTCCTTTACCTAAATATCTATTATTATCATTATCTCTTAACTCTAATGCTTCTTTTGTACCAGTAGATGCTCCAGAAGGTACACTAGCTTTACCAACTGCTTTATCTGTATAAACATATACTTCAATAGTTGGATTACCTCTAGAATCAATAATTTCACGAGCATATATATTATTTATCTTACTCATAGTATCACTCCTATTATAATTATAATATATTTTTTAATAAAAATATATTTATTATACAAAATTTTACTTTTAATATGTTATAATTATATAAATAGGTGATGATATGGAAATAGTACAATTAACTAATGAACAATTTGAAAATTTTTCTAAAAATTATAATATTAAAAATTTTAATCAAACTGTTGAATATGGTACTTTAATGGATAGACATAATTTTGATGATTATTATTTAGGATTAATTGATGATAATAATAACATATTAGCCGCAACATTAATTCTTGTTAATAAAGTATTTATAGGATATAAATGGGGTTACTGTCCAAGGGGATATTTAATAGATTATAATGATTTTAATTTATTAAGTATATTTACTGAAAAATTAAAATTATATTTAAAAAGAAGAAATTTTATGTTTGTTAAGATTGATCCAGATATTATATATAGATCAAGAAATAATAAAGGTGAAATAACAAATGAAATTAATAATACAAAAATATTAGGAAATTTAGTATCATTAGGATATGAACATAGTGGATTTAATCTTAATTTTGAAAACATAAAACCTAGAACATGTGCTGTTACTACATTAAATAAAGATGACATAGTATTTAATAAATATACTAAAGAAATTAGAAATAAAATTAGAAAAGCAGAAAAAAAAGGTATAGAAGTTGTTAAAGGTACTCCACAAGATATTAAACAATTTTATAATATTATTAAATATAAAAATGAAAAAAGAAAATTAAATTATTATTTAGACATGTTTGAAATATTTGGTAATTCAGATATGTTTGAATTATATTTTGGAGTAATTAATACTACTAAATACATAGAAAAAAGTAAACAATTATTTGAAGAAGAAGAAAAAAGAAATAATGATATTAATCAAGAATTAGAAGAAAATATAAATAGTAATAATACAAATAATATAATAAAGAGAAAAATGTATTCAGATAGCTTATTAAATAATTATAAGAAAAATATGGTATTAGCAACTGATTTATATAAGGAAAATCCTACTGGAATAATTGTTAGCGCTACTGTTATTATTAAATATAATAATGAAATATATTTCTTAATAGATGGAATAAATAGTGAATATAAATCATATTGTGCGAATCATTATGTTATATATCAATTAATGAATAAATATCATCAAGAAGGTTATAATAGATTTAATCTAAATGGAATTTCATTAGACTTTAATAAGAATTCAGAATACTTAGGATTAACTAGATTTAAACTTGGATTTGGAGCACATATTGAAGAATATTTAGGAGAGTTTAGTTTAATTATTAATAAGAATAAAACATCAACTTATAAAAAAATAAATCCAGTTATTGAATGGTTAAATGAACCTGTTTTATAACTGGTTTTTTTTTGCAAAAAAAAAAGAAAGCTTAATTGCTTTCTTTAATTATTTAATTATTTTAGTAACTTTACCAGCACCAACAGTTCTTCCGCCTTCTCTGATTGAGAATTCAGTTCCTTCTTCAAGTGCGATTGGTGAAATTAATTCAACAGTCATTGAAACATTATCACCTGGCATAACCATTTCAGTTCCTTCTGGTAATGTTACAGTACCAGTTACGTCTGTAGTTCTAAAATAGAATTGTGGACGATAATTTGTAAAGAATGGAGTATGTCTTCCACCTTCTTCTTTAGCAAGTACATAAACTTGGCATTCGAAGTTAGTATGTGGAGTAACTGATCCTGGTTTAGCAAGAACTTGACCTCTTTCAACGTCATCTCTGTTAATACCACGAAGTAATACACCAGCATTATCTCCAGCTTCAGCGTAATCTAATTGTTTTCTGAACATTTCGATACCTGTAGCAACTGTTTTTTTAGTTTCTTTAATACCAACGATTTCAACTTCTTCGTTAATATTTAATCTTCCTCTTTCAACACGACCAGTAACAACTGTACCACGTCCTGTGATAGTGAATACATCTTCGATACTCATTAAGAATGGTTTATCAACATCTCTTTCTGGAGTTGGGATGTATTCATCAACAATATCCATTAATTCGTCAATTTTTTCTACATATTTTGGATCTCCTTCAAGAGCTTTTAATGCAGAACCATAAACAAATGGTGTATTGTCTCCATCATATCCATATTTAGATAATAATTCTCTAACGTCCATTTCAATTAATTCTAACATTTCTGGATCGTCAACCATATCACATTTGTTAATGAATACAACGATTCTAGGAACACCAACTTGGTGAGCAAGTAAGATATGTTCTCTAGTTTGTGCCATAGCACCATCAGTAGCAGCTATAACTAAGATAGCTCCATCCATTTGAGCTGCACCAGTGATCATGTTTTTAACATAGTCAGCATGTCCTGGACAGTCAACGTGTGCATAGTGACGTTTTTCAGTTTCATATTCAATGTGTGCTGTAGTGATAGTAATTCCTCTTGTTCTTTCTTCTGGAGTACCATCGATATCAGCGTAATCTTTAAATTGACCCATACCTTTTTCTGCTTGTCTTTTAGAAATAGCAGCAGATAAAGTAGTTTTACCATGGTCTACGTGTCCAATTGTACCAATATTTACATGTGGTTTAGCACGATTAAATTTTTCTTTTGCCATTTAAATTTCCTCCTTTTTTAATGTACAAAATTATTTTATCTAATTCTTGAAAAAATATCAAGTATTATTCAAATATTATATTAATTTTTACCATTTTTTTTGATTATTTCTTCGGTAATATTTCTTGGAACTTCTTCATAGTGATCGAATGTCATTTGATATGTTCCTCTTCCTTGTGTATTACTTCTTAATGTAGTTACATAACCAAACATTTCTGATAATGGAACCATTGCAGATATTCTAAGAGCATTACCAATTGATTCTTGACCCATTGGTTTACCACGTCTTGAAGTAACATCACCCATAACACTTCCTAAGTATTCTTCTGGAACTGTAATTGCAACGTTCATTATTGGTTCTAGTAATACTGGTTTACATTTATTCTTAGCTTCTTTTAAAGCCATTGAAGCAGCAATTTTAAATGCCATTTCTGATGAGTCTACATCATGATATGAACCATCAAATAATGTTGCTTTAATATCTATCATTGGATATCCAGCAAGAATACCAGTTTGCATAGCTTCTTGTAGACCTTTATCAGTTACTGGTATATATTCTCTAGGAACTACACCACCAACGATAGCATCAACGAATTCATAACCTTTATCTTTATTTGGTTCAAATTTAACCCAAACATGTCCGTATTGTCCACGTCCACCTGATTGTTTAATATATTTACCTTCACAATCGCCAGCAACTGTAATAGTTTCTCTGTAAGCAACTTGTGGAGCTCCTACGTTACATTCAACATTAAATTCTCTCTTCATTCTATCAACAATAATATCAAGATGAAGTTCACCCATACCAGCAATAATAGTTTGACCAGTTTCTACATTAGTAGAAGCTTTAAATGTTGGATCTTCTTCAGCAAGTTTTTGAAGAGCAATACCCATTTTTTCTTGGTCAGCTTTTGATTTTGGTTCAACAGTTAATTCAATAACTGGATCAGGAAATTCCATTGATTCAAGTATACATGCATGTTTTTCATCACATAAGGTATTACCAGTTGTAGTATTTTTTAAACCAACTGCAGCAGCTATATCACCAGTATAAACTTCTGATATTTCTGTTCTTGAGTTAGCATGCATTTGTAATATACGTCCAACTCTTTCTTTAGTATCTTTACTTGAGTTAAGTACATAAGAACCACTACTTAATTTTCCTGAGTAAACTCTAAAGAATGTTAATTTTCCAACAAAAGGATCAGTCATTACTTTGAATGCTAATGCACTAAATGGTTCATTATCTGATGGATGTCTTTCAATTTCATTACCATTCATATCTGTTCCTTTAACTGAAGCAATATCAGTTGGAGCTGGTAAATAATCAATAACAGCATTTAATAAGAATCTAACTCCCATATTACCTAATGCATCTGAACATAATACTGGGAAGAATTCTGCGGCTAATGTTCCTTTTCTAATACATTTTTTAATTTCTTCTAGAGTTAATTCTTCTCCGCCAAGATATTTTTCCATAATTTCATCATCAAATTCAACAATTGAATCGATTAATTCTGCTCTTTTTTCTGTAGCAATATCTTTTAATTCTTCAGGTATTTCAATTTCAGTAGTTGTTTCATTATCATCACCTTCATAATGATAAGCTTTCATTTCTAGTAAATCAATAACACCATTAAATTCATTTCCTGAACCAATTGGCCATTGAATAGGTTTAGCATTAACTCCTAATCTATCTTTTATAGTTTTTAAACTATAAGCAAAGTCTGCACCTATTTTACCCATTTTATTACAGCAAATAATTCTAGGTACTTTAAACTCTGTAGCTTGTCTCCAAACTGTTTCTGTTTGTGGTTCAACACCCGCTTGTGCATCTAATAATGCAACAGCACCATCTAATACTCTTAAAGATCTAGATACTTCAACAGTAAAATCTACGTGTCCTGGAGTATCGATAATATTAAGTCTATAACCATCCCAGAATGCAGTAGTAGCAGCAGATGTAATAGTTATACCTCTTTCTTTTTCTTGATCCATCCAGTCCATTTGTGATTCACCATCATGTGTTTCACCAATTTTATGAATTCTATGTGTAAGAAATAATATACGCTCAGTAGTAGTTGTTTTACCAGCATCTATGTGAGCCATTATTCCAAAGTTTCTTGTTTTTTCTAACGAATATTCACGAGCCATAATTTATTCCTTTCTTACCATCTATAATGAGCAAACGCTTTATTAGCTTCTGCCATTTTATGAACATCTTCTTTTTTCTTAAATGCAGCTCCTGTTTCATTTGCAGCATCTATAATTTCATTAGCTAATTTTTCAGCCATTGATTTTCCGCCTCTAGCTCTAGAAGCATTAACTAACCAACGTAAAGCTAATGTTTCACCTCTTGTTGCAGATACTTCAATTGGAACTTGTACATTTGATCCACCAACTCTTCTAGATTTAACTTCTAAAGAAGGGGTAATGTTTTCCATTGCTTTAGTAAATACATCATTTGGATTTTCATTTAATTTGCTTTGAACTAAATCGAAAGCTTTATAAACGATTTTTTGTGCTTTTCCTCTTTTTCCATCTAACATAATTCTGTTAATTAATTTAGTAACAGTTTTTGTGTTATATATTGGATCAGCAAGTACATCTCTTTTAAATGAATGTCTTTTTCTCATAAATATCTCCTTTCATTATTTATTTGATTTAGGTTTTTTAGCACCGTATTTAGAACGACCTTGTTTTCTATCTTGAACTCCAGCAGTATCTAAAGTTCCTCTAATTACATGATAACGTACACCGATTAAGTCTTTAACACGTCCTCCACGAATTAAAACAACACTATGTTCTTGTAAGTTATGTCCTTCACCTGGAATGTATGCATTAACCTCTCTTCCATTACTTAACTTAACACGAGCATATTTACGTAATGCTGAGTTTGGTTTTTTAGGTGTAGTAACACCAACACGAGTACATACTCCACGTTTTTGAGGAGAAGATAAATTTCTTGTTTTTTTAGTTAAACTATTTAATCTAACATTTAAAACAGGTGATTTACTCTTTCTAACTTTATCTTTACGATTTTTTCTAACTAACTGATTAATAGTAGGCATTTTATTACTCCTTTCTTAACACACTACCTGGTGTTTCATTTTTGATATAAATTAAAGTTTTGCATAAAACAAAACTCTAATAAATCAGCAATACTAATATAACATTATAAACCTTAAAATGTCAATGTTTTTTTACTAGTTTTTTATTATTTTTATAATCATAATAATCAATTAATCCTCTATTATAAAATATATTTTTCTTATACTCTAATTCATTAATTATTTTATATGCAGTTCTATATGCCAAATTATATTCTTCACTTGAGATATCATAATTTAAATAAGCCATATATAAATCACTTTGATCAAGTAATTTTATTTTATTTTTCTTATTAGTGGTAATAATATTTGAGTTATATGTAACATCTAAATATAAGTCTTCATAATATATTTCATCATCTTTATATATAAACTTATTAACTATATCAAAATAATATTGTATTATTTCTCCTTTATTATTAATAAAAATTCTAACATTATAGTTTTCTTCTATTGGAGAATACTCAATTATAAAGTAATTATCATCAACAAATACTATTTCTTTATTAACACACGTTAATATGCTTTTTCTTTTTGTTTTTTTAATATTTTTAATTGTAACAAAAGCATTTAATTCATCATTTAAATATGTATTTATTTCACTATCTATTACTTCTCTCATAAATACATCTTTTACCTTTTTTATTTTCACATTATCAAACCACCAAATTAAGTATATTTTATTATAAAAAAAACAAATAATCAATTAATTATTTGTTTTCTTTTTAGATTTAGGCTTATTTTTATAGTTTGAAACTAATTCATCTATTTCTTCTTTTGTTAAAGTTTCTTGATCAATTAATTTATTAGCGATTAAATCTAATAAATCTTTATTATCTTTTATGATTTTTTTAGTAATCTCATATTGTTCTGAAATTATTTTTCTTACTTCTTCATCTATTTGATAAGCGACTTGTGATGAGAAATTCTTAATTTTGTTATAATCTCTTCCTAAGAATACACTTGATTCTCCCTCTTCTAATTGAATAGGTCCAAGTTCACTCATTCCATATTCAGTAACCATTGCTCTTGCGATTTTAGTTGCTTTTTCAAAATCATTAGAAGCTCCTGTAGTAACTTCATTAAATATAAATTCTTCAGAAACTCTACCACCTAAATAACCACTAATTTTATCTAATAATTCATTTTTAGTTGCAAGGAATTTTTCTTCTTTAGGAAGCATTAAATTATAACCACCCGCTTGACCTCTAGGAATAATAGTTATTTTTTGTACATCATCTGCACCATCTAATTTTAATCCTACAACAGCATGTCCTGCTTCATGATAAGCAACAACTTTCTTTTCATGATCAGTATATTTTCTAGTTCTTTTTGCCGGTCCCATTATAACTCTATCATATGCTTCATCTATTTCAGCACTTGTTATAGCTTCTTTATCTCTTCTTACAGTTAATAATGCTGCTTCATTTAATAAATTTTCTAAATCTGCACCACTAAATCCAACTGTTCTTTTAGCAATATTTTCTAGAGTAATACCTTCTTCCAATTTTTTATCTTTTGCATGAACTCTTAATATATCTTCTCTTTCAGTTTTATCTGGTAATCCAACTGTAATTTGTCTATCAAATCTTCCTGGTCTTAATAATGCTGGATCTAATACATCTGGTCTATTAGTTGCAGCAATTATGATTATTCCTTCATTTGAACCAAATCCATCCATTTCAGTTAATAATTGATTTAATGTTTGTTCTCTTTCATCATGTCCCCCACCTAGACCAGTACCTCTTTGTCTACCAACAGCATCTATTTCATCTATAAATATTAAACAAGGTGCGGATTGTTTTGCTTGTTTAAACATATCTCTAACACGTGATGCACCAATACCTACAAATAATTCAACGAAATCTGAACCACTTATATAATAAAATGGTACATTTGCTTCACCAGCAACAGCTTTTGCTAATAATGTTTTACCTGTACCTGGAGAACCAACTAATAATACACCTTTTGGTATTCTAGCTCCCATTTTAGTAAATTTTTTTGGATTCTTTAAAAAATCTATTAATTCTTGTAATTCTTCTTTTTCTTCAGTTAAACCTGCAACATTTTCAAATGTTACTTTATTCTTGTCACTTTGTAATTTTGCTCTACTTTTACCAAAATCCATTGATTTATTATTTGAAGATAATTGTCTTCCTAAAAACCACAATAAAGCTCCACCGATTAATAAATATGGAAGTACATTTATTATAAAAGTAAAGAATAATCCTGATGTAGGATCTGATTTAACATCTACCTTTATTTTATTTTTATCTTGATACTTATTTATAACTACCATAGTTTCATCTGATAAAGGTGCGATTACATAATAACTTTCATTATTTTTATAACCTTTAATTTTACCAGTAATATCATAAGTTCCACCTTTAGCATTTGTAGAAATATTTATTGTTTCAACTTTATCTTTCTTTAAATAAGTTTGAAATTTACTATAAGATATCTTATGAATATTAGTACCAAAAGTACTACTTATAAAATATACAACTATTAATATTATAGCTAAAGCTAAATAAGGGCTTATATTTTTTCTTGTATTTTTACTCATTTATTTTCCTCCTTGTTATACCATACTATTATATCATACTTTCCTTGTTTTAATGTATCATATTTTGATTTTTTTAAACCTGGAATAAAAATAATTTTATTATTACTATCTATCACTACAGGATAATAATCTCTTTTATCTTTATCAACCTTACAATCTTTTAAAACATCTTTAACTTTTTTTGTTCCATTTAAATTTAATACTTCAATAAAATCATTATCTTTAATATTTCTGACATATAATGGTAATTTAATATTATTACTATCTAAATGTGTTACATAATTATTAGTAAGATTTGTATCCTTTATAATTCCTATTTTTCCATAAGGAATATCTATCATTTCTTCTGTTAATAATAATTTATAAGATTCCTTATTTTTATCATTTATAAAATAAATACTTTCACTACTTACATATATTTGCTTATTACTTGGTAATGAAATAAATCCTGATTTTTTATTACTAACCAAATTAAAAATACTATCAATATGTTTATCATTAATTAGTTTTATTTCATTTTTATAATTTTCTAATAAAAATTTATAAATTATTTTTTTTATAATAAAAGTTTTTTCATTTACTAATTCTTTAATATTTATAACATTTTCTTTAATAATGATATAATACCTTTCATTAATATATTCTCTAATAAATTCATTATTCTCTTCTAATTCTTCACTAAATTTTAAATATTTTAAATGAATATTATTATTTTCTTTTTTTAATAAAGGTAAAATATCTAATCTATATCTATTCCTTGTTATTTTTTTATCAAAATTAGTTTTATCAATTCTATACTCCATATTATTATCATCTGCATATTTTAATATTTCTTCTTTAGTATAAAAGATTAAAGGTCTTATTATTTTATAATTATTTCTATTACTAATTTTATTAAAACCAATATACCCATCTAATGAAGAACCTCTAGTTAATTTCATTAAAATAGTTTCAACTAAGTCATCTCCATGATGCGCGGTTAATAAATAATTAGAGTTATATTTTTTTATTATTTCTTCAAAAAAAGTATACCTTCTATCATGTGCTTCACTTTCAATATTTGTAGTTATATATGTATCAAAATCTATTTTTTCAAAAATAATATTATTATTTATACAAATATTTTTTACAAATATTTCTTCTTCTTCACTTTCTTGTCTTAATTTATGATTAACATGTGCACATACTATTTTGTAATTATATTTTTCTTTTAAATTATTTAATATATTTAATAATACAATTGAATCTGGTCCACCAGATACTGCGACTACAATTGTACTATTATTAACAATATTATTTGTAATAAAATCAATTGATTTATCCATAAAATCACCTAAGAATTATTATATCACAAAAAAAGAAGAATTAATCTACTAATTCTTCTTCTAAAACATCTAATGGTTCTTCATCATAATATTCATTAACCATTGTATATTCATCATTTGAATATTTCTTTAATCCAGTACCTGCTGGGATTAATTTACCAATGATAACATTTTCTTTTAATCCTTTTAATTCATCAACTTTTCCTTTAATTGCAGCATCTGTTAATACTCTAGTTGTTTCTTGGAATGATGCAGCAGATAAGAACGAATCTGTTTCTAATGATGCTTTTGTTATACCTAATAATACTGGTCTACCAGTAGCTGGTTTTTTACCTTCAAGTATTACTTTCTTATTAACGTCTCTAAAGTTATTAATTGATACAACTTTTCCAACAAGTAATGAAGTATCTCCAGCATCTACTATTCTAATTCTTGAAATCATTTTTCTAGCAATCATTTCAATATGTTTATCTGAAATATCAACACCTTGAGAACTATATACTTTTTGTACTTCTTGAACTATATAATTTTGAACTGTTATTGGGTCAGTTACTGCTAATAATTCTTTAGGAGAAATAGATCCTTCATTAAGCATATCACCAGCTTTAACTTCATCTCCAACTTCAACTCTAAGTTTAACACCATAATTTGTAGTTTGTTCATGAACTTCTTTATCAGTAGATATACTAATTTTAAATTTACCATTTTGATTTTCAATATTTGTAATTTTTCCTGCAACTTCTGCAACTGATGCTTTAATTTTAGGAATTCTAGCTTCAAATACTTCTTCAACACGAGGTAAACCTTGAGTTATATCTTCACCTGAAGCAACACCACCACTGTGGAATGTTCTCATTGTTAACTGAGTACCTGGTTCACCAATTGATTGAGCTGCCATAATACCTACAGCTTCACCAATTTCTACAATATTATTAGTAGCTAAGTTTCTACCATAACATTTTTGACAAACACCGTCATGAGTTTTACAAGTTAGTGTTGTTCTTATTTCTAATTCTTCTATTCCAGCAGCTATTATTTTATCTGCTATTTGTTCAGTTATATATTCATTTTTATCAATTATTAAATCTTTTGTTTTTGGATTAATAACTTTTTTATTAGTAAATCTTCCAACTATTCTTTGTTTTAAAGATTCAATTATACTTCCATCTTTTTCATTTACAAGCGCTTTAACTAATACACCTTGGATTGTTCCACAATCTGCTTCTTTAACTACTATATCTTGTACAACATCAACTAATCTTCTAGTTAAGTACCCAGAGTTTGCAGTTTTTAATGCTGTATCAACGTTACCTTTACGAGTTCCATGTGTAGATAAGAAGTATTCAGATACGCTCATACCTTCTTTAAAGTTTGAAGTAATAGGAATTTCAACGGTTTTACCATTTGGCTTAGCCATTAATCCACGCATACCAGCCATTTGTGAGAATTGGTCTAAAGATCCACGTGCACCAGAATTCATCATTATAAATACTGGATTATCGCTATTTTCATTTGCTATATTAGCAAGTTCTTCAATAACATCTTCTTTTGCTTTTGACCATACTTCCAATGTTTTTTCATATCTTTCTTCTTCAGTAATTAATCCTCTTTTATATTGTTTAGCTATTTGTTCAACTTTATTTTTACCATCTTCAATAATTTTTTCTTTTTTATCACTAGTTACAACATCAAATAATGACATAGTAATACCTGATAAAGTAGAATATTTAAATCCTAAATCTTTTAATGCATCTAACATTTGAGATGTTTCATTAGTTTTATATCTCTTAAATATTTGTGCGATAATATTAACTAAATTTTTCTTTTTAATTGGTTCAGCTAAATCTAATGAATTAATATATTCTTTTAAATTTGTACCCATCTTTACTAAATATTTATCTGGAGTTGCTTTTTCTATATTTTCATTTGTTCCTTCATTTATATATTGATAAGTATCAGGTAAAATTTCATTAAATGTTAATTTACCAATTGTTGTTATTAAATATTTATCTTTTTGATTATCTAAAAATACTTTATGATGGAAAGAATTAACTGGAACTACAATTCTAGTATGTAAATCTAGTTCTCCTCTTTCATAAGCCATTAAAGCTTCATTACTATTTTTAAATACTCTTCCTTCATTATCATTTTTCTTTTCAATTGATAAGAAGTAGTTACCTAAAACCATGTCTTGTGCTGGTGCAACTACTGGTTCACCACTACTAGGTTTTAAGATATTATTTGAACCAAGCATTAATATTTTAGCTTCTGTTTGTGCTTCTAAACTTAATGGAACATGAACTGCCATTTGATCACCATCGAAGTCAGCATTAAATGCAGGACAAACAAGTGGATGTAATCTAATAGCTTTTCCATCAATTAATTTAGGTTCAAATGCTTGAATACCAAGTCTATGCAATGTTGGAGCACGGTTTAATAATACTGGATGTCCTTGAATAACTTCCTCAACGATATCCCATACTCTATCATCTTGATTTTCAATCATTTTTTTAGCAGATTTAATATTATGAACTATTTCTTTTTCTACTAATCCTCTAATAACATGAGGTTTAAATAATTCTAATGCCATTTCTTTTGGAATACCGCATTGATACATTTTTAAATTTGGACCAACAACTATAACTGAACGTCCTGAATAGTCAACACGTTTTCCTAATAAGTTTTGTCTAAATCTACCTTGTTTACCTTTAAGCATACTACTTAAAGATTTTAATGCTCTATTAGATGGACCAGTTACATTTCTTCCACGTCTACCATTATCAAATAATGCATCAACTGCTTCTTGTAACATTCTCTTTTCATTTTGAACAATAATTGAAGGAGCATTTAATTCTAATAATTTCTTTAAACGATTATTTCTATTAATAACTCTTCTATATAAATCATTTAAATCAGATGTTGCAAATCTTCCACCATCTAATTGAATCATAGGTCTAAGTTCTGGAGGAATAACTGGTATACAATCTAAAATCATCCATTCTGGCTTATTACCTGATTCATTAAATGCATCTAATATTTCTAACCTTTTTAATAATCTAACCCTTTTTTGTTCTTGTGCATCTTCTAATTCTTTTTGTAATTTATTGATTTCTTCTTGAATATCAACTTCTTGTAATAATTTCTTAATGGCTTCAGCACCCATACCTACTTCAAAAGAATCTCCATATTTTTCATAATATACTCTATATTCTTTATCAGATAAAGTTTGTTTTTTAGTTAATGGGGCTTTACCTGGATCAATAACTACGTAACTAACAAAGTATAATACTTCTTCTAATTCTCTAGGAGACATGTCTAAAACTAATCCCATTCTAGAAGGTACTCCCTTAAAGAACCAAATATGAGATACAGGAGTTGCTAGTTCAATATGTCCCATACGTTCTCTTCTAACTTTAGAAGTAGTAACTTCAACTCCACATCTATCACATATTATATCTTTATATCTTAATCTTTTATATTTTCCACATGAACATTCATAATCCTTTGATGGACCAAATATTTTTTCACAAAATAATCCATCTTTTTCTGGTTTTAAAGTTCTATAATTTATTGTTTCTGGTTTTTTAACTTCACCATAAGACCATTTTCTGATTTTTTCAGGAGACGCTATTGATATTTTTAATCCTTCAAATTTATTTGCATCCATTATTCATTAACCTCCCCTTCATCTATAGATTCTTCAGTTTCTTCTGAATCAACTATTTCTTTATTTTCTAATTCATTTTTCTTAATATTATTTATTTCAATTTCATCTAAAGATAAAGCATTATTCTCTTTATTTTCTAAAGATTCTAATTCAGTAATACCTATTTCTTCACCTTTATCATTTATCATACTTATATCTAGACCTAATGCTTGGAATTCTTTTATTAATACTCTAAAGCTTTCTGGAACTCCAGCTTGATGTATTCTGTTTCCTTTTACTATATCTTCATATACTTTTACTCTTCCAACAACATCATCTGATTTAATAGTTAAGATTTCTTGTAAGACATTTGCAGCTCCATACGCGTATAAAGCCCAAACCTCCATTTCACCAAATCTTTGACCACCAAATTGAGCTTTACCTCCTAATGGTTGTTGAGTAACTAATGAATATGGACCAGTTGAACGTGCATGTAACTTATCATCAACCATGTGATCAAGTTTAATCATGTACATAACACCTACTGCAACTTTTTGTTCAAATGGTTCACCAGTTCTACCATCATATAATACTGTTTTACCATCTTCAGATAAATTTGCTTCTTTCATCATTTCTTGAATATCTTCTATTTTAGCACCATCGAAGTTTGGAGTTGAACAATATACTCCAAGTTCTTTTGCAGCCATACCTAAGTGTAATTCTAGAACTTGTCCAAGGTTCATTCTTGATGGAACACCTTGTGGGTTTAAACAAATATCAACTGGAGTACCATCTGGTAAAAATGGCATATCAGCTTCTGGTAATACTAATGAAATAACACCTTTGTTACCATGTCTACCTGCCATTTTATCTCCAACTTGAATTTTTCTCTTTTGAATTATATATACTCTTATTTCTTTACTTACTCCACTTGGAAGTTCATCATTATCTTTCTTAGTATATACTTTAATATCGTGAACAATACCAGCTGCACCATTTGGAACACGTAGAGATGTGTCACGAACTTCTCTTGTTTTTTCACCAAATATAGCATGTAACAATTTTTCTTCTGAAGTTAATTCAACCATACCTTTAGGAGTTACTTTACCTACTAATATATCATTTTCTTTGACTTCTGTACCTATTCTAATAATACCATTTGCATCTAAGTTCTTAATTGCATCTTCAGAAACGTTAGGAATATCTCTAGTAATTTCTTCTGGTCCTAATTTTGTATCTCTACATTGAATAGAGAAACTTTCAATATGAATAGATGTAAATACATCATCTTTAACTAATCTTTCATTTAATACAATCGCATCTTCGTAGTTGTATCCATCAAATGTTGTAAATGCTACTGTCATATTTTTACCAAGTGCTAATTCACCTTTATCAGTACTTGGTCCATCAGCAATTATCATACCTCTAGTAACTTTTTCTCCAGCTTTAACTATTGGTTTTTGATGATAACATGTATTGTTGTTTGAACCTTCAAAGTTCATTAATGTATAAACATCTTTTCCACCAACAGTTTTAACAACTATCTTTTTACCATCAGCATATTCAACTACACCATCAGCTTTTGCTACTACTGTTGCACCTGAATCTCTTGCTATCATGTATTCTCCACCAGTACCTACAAATGGAGCTTCAGCCTTTAATAAAGGTAATGCTTGACGTTGCATGTTTGCACCCATTAATGCTCTGTGGGCATCATCGTGATCTAGGAATGGAATACAAGATGCAGTTACAGATATAATTTGTTGTGGAGAAACATCTATATAATTAACATCTTTAGTTTTTGCAATTATATTTTCTCCTCTATATCTTGCTGCAACTTCTTCATCTACAATTTTATCTTTATCAACTTTAACTGTTGCTTGTGAAATAATATAGTCTAATTCTTCATCGGCAGTTAAATAATCTATTTCTTCTTGTAAAACACCATCTTTTACTCTTCTATATGGTGACATAATAAATCCATATTCATTTACTTTTGCATAGTTTGCAAGAGATGTAATAAGACCGATGTTTTGTCCTTCAGGTGATTCAATTGGACAAATTCTACCATAGTGTGACTCGTTAACGTCACGAACTTCCATAGCAGCTCTTTCTCTTGATAATCCTCCAGGTCCTAAACTTGATAAACGTCTCTTATTTGTTAATTCTGATATTGGATTAACTTGATCCATGAATTGTGATAATTGTGAACTACCAAAAAATTCTTTAATAACAGCAGTTATTGGTCTAATATTTATTAATGATTTTGGTGTTGCATCTGCTTCTTCAATAGTTGTCATTCTTTCACGAATAACTCTTTCCATACGAGTTACACCAATTCTAAATTGATTTTGAATTAATTCACCAACTTGTTTAACTCTTCTGTTTGATAAATGGTCTATTTCATCTATATGACCTATACCTTGTAATAAGTTTAAATAATAAGATACACTTGCATATATATCAGAAATTGTTAATCTTTTGACAGTAATACTTGGATCATTACCAATTATTTTAACAATTTTTTCTTTATCATTAGGTGCATATACTTTAACTATTTGAACTTTATTATAAGAATCTAATTCATCATTTATTTTAACTTCAACTAAATTTAATCCATTATGTAATAATTCTTTTAATTCATTAAATACTTCTCTATCAACTAAAGTTCCTTTAGCAAATTTTACTTTACCATCTACTTTTATATCTTCAGCTAAAACTTGATTATATATTCTATCACATACATCTAATTTTTTATTAAATTTATATCTACCAACTTTAGATAGATCATATCTAAATTGATCAAAGAAATGAGTTATTAAATGGTTTTTAGCACTATCTAATGTTGCTGGTTCTCCTGGTTTTAATTTCTCATATATTTCTATTAATGATTCATCAGTATTTGTTGTAGAATCTTTTTCTAATGTGTTTAATAAATATTCATCTTCACCAAATAAATCTAATATATCCTCGTTTGAAGACAAACCAAAAGCTCTTAAAAAAGTAGTAACAGTTACTTTTCTGTTTCTATCAATTTTAATATCTACTCCATCTTTGCTATTTAATCTAAATTCAAGCCAAGTACCTCTGTTTGGAATTATTTGAGATGTAAATATTTTTCTTCCATTTTTATCTGTTTCTACGCCAAAATAAGCACTAGGTGAACGTACAAGTTGAGATACAATAACTCTCTCTGCACCATTAATAATGAATGTACCACTATCAGTCATTAATGGTAAATCACCAAAGAATAATTCTTGTTCTTTAACTTCTCCAGTTTCATTATTAAATAATCTTGCTTGTACTTTTAAAGGTGCTGCATAAGTAGTTTTTCTTTCTTTGCATTCCTTAATACTAAATCTTGGTTCATCAAAAGAATAATCAGTTATTTCTAACGACATAGTTCCTGAAAAGTTTTCAACAGGAAATTGTTCTTCAATAACTTCTTTTATTCCTTCAGTTATTAACCAATCATAAGATTCTTTTTGAATGTCTAATAATCCCTTTAATTCTAAAGAATTAGACATTCTAGAAAAATCTCTTCTTTCACGATCTTTACATACTTTTTTTATTTTAAAAGCCACGCGTCTTCACCCCTAACAATAATATTTCAAAGAACATGTCCAAAAAGGTTAGAAAAGGACATAGTACCAATTTAAGATGTTATCAAAAATAAGCAAATAAGTCAATATATTTTAATAAAAAATAAAAAAAAGATTACTTAATTTTTCCACAAATAATATAAAAGCCTTTAGCCTTTTTAATTATTTCAAAATTATAATAATCTATCATATCTTTCATCATAGATAAAGCACCTTGATCCTTTCTCATAACTATCCATATTTCACCATTATTATTTAAATAATTTTTTCCATTTTTAATTATGTCATATACAACTTTTTTTCCAGCATGAATAGGTGGATTAGTTATTATACAATCATATTTTTTATTTATATTAATATAAGTATCACTATAAAAAACATTTGCTTCTAACTTATTTTTATTTAATGATTTTTTAGTTAATTCAAGTGCTCTATTATTAACATCTACCATATCAATAATATACTGTGGATTATTTTTTAATAAAAATAATCCAACAACACCACAACCACATCCCATATCTAAAAAACTATTTTTACCATTTAAATTAATATTTTCTAATAATAATCGTGTACCAAAATCTAAACCTTTTTTATTAAATACTCCATTATCTGTATAAAATATATAATCAAAACCGTTAATATTAACTTTGTTTTCCACAATATTACTTTCTAAATTAGAATTATTATTAAAATATTGATTCATTTCATTCACCTAAAAATATAATAACAAAAAAAAGACTTATTTAAAAGTCTTTTTTTATTATGCTATTTCTACAGTAGCTCCAGCTTCTTCAAGCTTAGCTTTAATATCATTAGCTTCATCTTTAGAAATATTTTCTTTAATAGCTCCGCCATTATCAGCTATATCTTTAGCTTCTTTTAATCCTAATCCAGTAATTTCTTTAATTACTTTAATAACTGGGATTTTTGATGCTCCAGCATTTACTAAATTAACAGTAACTGCAGTTGGTTCATCAGCAGCAGCACCAGCAGCAGGAGCAGCAGCAGCTGCAACAGCAGTTGGATCAATACCATATTCTTCTTTCATAGCGTCTACTAATTCTTTAATTTCTAATAAATTCATTTCATTTAATGAAGCAATAAAATCTTTTGCATTTAATTTAGCCATAATAAATTTCCTCCTTTAATAATTATTCACTTTTTTTTTCGCTAAGTAAATTTAAAGCGATTGATAAATCTTTAACTGTACCATAAAGTCCAGCAGCAAGCATAGTAAGTAATCCTTCTCTTGATGGAATAGTAGATAATTCTTTTATTTCTTCTAAAGTAGCTACTTTTCCGTCAACAATTCCTCCCTTAATTTCTAAGGCTGGATGTTCTTTTGCAAAATCACTTAATACTTTGATTGCTGCAACAGAATCATCAGAATATGCCATTGCACTAGGACCATTAAGACAATAATCAAGATCATAATTTAAACTATCCATTGCTCTTTTAGCTAAAGTATTTTTCCATACTTTGTATGTAGCTCCACTTTCGCGAAGTTTTCTACGAAGCATTGTAGTTTCTTCGGCTGTAAGACCACGATAATCAAATAATATAAATGAAGCACTATTCTTTGCTATTTCTGAAATTTCATTAATAACTTGTTGTTTTGCTTCAAGTATCTTTGAATTAGCCATACTTTCCTCCTTGCTTGTTTAATTAAAAAAGTCTTTGTACTAAGAACAAAGACCTATTATATATAAGTAATAAGTATTGTCCTCGGTAAGATATTAAGTTTAAAAACACTTACTGTCTTCGGTACATAAACTTTTTCAACAATCAATATTATATATTAATTAATTTAATTTGTCAAATGAATTGATATCAACTTTAATTCCAGGACCCATTGTAGAAGATATAGAAATATTTTTAACAAAATTTCCTTTAACAGCTACTGGTTTAGATTTAACTATAACTCTTACAATTGTATTTAAGTTTTCGATTAATTTTTTTTCATCGAATGAAACTTTACCAACAAGTGCATGAATATTACCATAACTATCTGTTCTAAATTCTACTCTACCTTTTTTAACATCCTCAACAGCTTTCTTTGTATCAGTAGTAACTGTTCCTGTTTTTGGATTTGGCATTAATCCTTTAGGACCTAAAACTTTTCCTAATTTACCTAAACTAGGCATCATTTCTGGAGTTGCAACTATAATATCAAAATCAAACCAATTTTCTTTTTGCATTTTTTCAATTAAGTCGTCATCCCCAATAAAATCAGCACCTGCTTCTTTAGCAGCATTTTTTTGATCAGTATTTTTTGTTAAAACTAAAACTTTTTTTGATTTTCCAGTTCCATTTGGTAAAACAACTGCTCCTCTAATTTGTTGATCAGTTTTTTTAGGATCAACATTTAAATTCATAGCTATTTCAACTGTTCCATCAAATTTTGAAGTTGAAGTTTCTTTAACTAATTTAACTGCTTCTTCTTTAGTATATAATTTATTTTTTTCTACTAATTCAGATGCTTTAATATATTTTTTACCTTTCTTCATTTTAATCCTCCTTTGTGGTTTTAACGGATTTTTCCTCCCACATAGTTATACTATATGTTTCTTAATCCTTAATTTCGATACCCATATTTCTAGCAGTACCTTCAATAATTCTCATAGCGCCTTCAATATCGTTCGCATTTAAATCTGGTAATTTTGTTTCTGCAATTTGACGTAATTGATCTTTTGTAATTGATCCAGCAATTTCTTTTGAACCAGTACTTGATGCTTTTTTAACTCCAGCAGCTTTCTTAATTAAGAATGCAGCAGGTGGAGTTTTTACTTTGAAATCAAAAGATCTGTCATCATAAACATATACTTCAACTGGTAATACATCACCCATTTTATCTTTAGTTGCTTCATTAAATCTATTGATAAAATCTGGTAGTGCAATACCGGCAGGACCTAATGCAGTTCCAACTGGTGGTGCAGCTGTTGCTCTTCCAGCAGGAATTTGAAGTTTAATTTTATTAATTATTTCCTTTGCCACGAAAAACACCTCCTATAATATTTTCGTGAGTGGTACAAATGACTTTCTGCCTCCCACTTTCATCTATATCTAAAAAAATATAGTGCGAAATTATTTTAGCATTTTTAAATAAAAAATGCAACTACTATTTATCAATCTCTACATCTGTTAAATTCACTTCAACTGTAGTCTCTTGACCAAATAAATCTATTGATACTTTTGCAATAGAATTATCTTTATCTATTTCTAAAACTTTACCTGCCATTAATTTAAATGGTCCATCAGTTATTTTAACTCTATCTCCCTCATTAAGATCAACTGTAACCTTCTTATCAGATATACCCATAATTTTAAATATATTATCTATATCTGATTTCATTAAAGGAAATGGTTTAGCACCTTTACCTGATGATCCTAAGAATCCAGTAACACCTGGAGTATTTCTTATAACATACCATGCTTCATCTGTCATTATCATTTCTACTAATACATATCCTGGAAATAGTTTCTTTACTTTTTCTTTTTTCTTACCATCTTTAATTTCAGTTTCTGTTACTTCAGGAACTATTACTCTAAAAATATAATCTTGCATATTCATAGATTGGATACGCATATCTAATTTTTCTTTTACTTTATTTTCATGTCCAGAATAAGTATTTACGACATACCATTGTTTTTCTTCCATAATTCACTCCTAAAACCAATTACTGATTGTATCAAATATAGATTTAAAATCTATCATTTTAACAAGTACAATCACATATTGTATTAATACAAAAAATATTGCAAAAAATACTATAGTTCCTAATGTAACAATAACATTTTTTACTAGTTTTTTTCCTTTACACCATCTTATTCTTTTTATTTCTTTTTTTAAATCTAAAAAGATATCTTTGATTTTTGACATAATTTCACCTTAACTTTTTTCAAAATAAAAAACACTTTAAGTGCTTTCTTAACTTCTAAAATATCACAAAATACTATCTTAGTCAATCTTTTTCTAATATATTTGTTATTTTATTTTTAATTCTTGATAAAGTTCCATCAACTGCCTTAGAAGTAATATTTAATAATTCGGATATTTCTTTATAACTAAATCCTTGCATTCTTAAATCAAAAACTTCTTTTTCAGACTTACTTAATTTTTCATCTATTTTATTAAATAGTTCATATTTTGTTTCTCTTTCAATAAATATTTCTTCAGGATTTATATTATTTTCATCAAATAACATTTCTATTAAAGGTTTTCCTGTTGATGAATAAGATGCATCAATAGAAATAGATTCATTTAATAATCTATGTTTATCTCTTGTAATATTTCTAATAAAACTAAATATTTTTCTATCAATACATAAATTTGCGAATGTTTGAAATTGAACATTTTTTTGTTCTTTAAAATCATTTATTGCTTGTGTTAAACCAATCATACCTTCTTGTATTAAATCATTCATATCATAACCTTTACTAACAACAAATTTAACATATTTTTTTGCTTTCATTTCTATAATTGGTCTATATTTTTCATAAATTAATTCTTTTGCATCTTCATTACTTTCAGAAACTAAGTAAATTAATTCATTATCATTTTCTTTATTATACATTATATCACCTGTTTTTTTGCCTAAATACTTCATATATTACTATAGCAGCTGCAACAGAAGCATTTAAACTATTTATTTTTCCTACCATAGGTATACTTATTAAAAAATCACTTTTTTCTTTAACTAATCTACTAACACCATTTCCTTCAGCTCCAACAACAATAGCTGTTTTTCCACTATAATCTACTTCAGTATATTTAGTGCCTTTCATATCAGCCGAATAAATCCAATAATTATTTTTCTTTAATTTCTCTATAGCATTCACTATATTACTAGTTTCAACAATTTTAACATTATTTAAAGCCCCTGCAGATACTTTCATTACCGTATAATTAATATCTACACTTCTTTTTTTAGGAATAATTATAGATTTTATTCCTGCAGCTTCACATGTTCTAATTATTGCACCTAAATTATGAGGATCTTCTAAATGATCTAATAATACTACTATTTCTTCATCAAGGATATCATCTAATTTATAATAATTATAATCTTCTATTTCTAAAGCAATTCCTTGATGATTACCAACAAACTTATTATTCATTTGCTTTTTATTCATTTTTATGACTTCAATATTATTATTATCTATTTTTTCTAATATTCCCTTATCTTTAAAATCATTTTGTAAATATACTTTTAATATTTTCTTATTACTATTAATAATTTCATTAAATACATTTCTTCCAAATACTATCATAAATTTACCTCTATTATTATTTTTATTAATTCATCTATCCTATTTTTATCTTTCTTTAAATATAAATACCCAAATAAACATTCTAATGCAGTAGCCCATTTATAAGTAACTATATCTGTATTTTTAGGATGTGAATTTACCTTTTTATTTCTTCCTCTTTTAACTATATCAATTTCTTCTTCTGTTAGTAAATTATTATCTAAAAAATAATTTATAAATATACATTGTTTCTTAGCAGTTACATATTTTAATGCTTCTTTTTGTAATTTATTTACTTTATGTATATTTAAAGATAATAAATAATCTCTTATTCTTAATTCATATACTGAATCTCCCAAATACGCTAATGCTAAAACATTTTCTTCATTAATCCCCATTTTTTTCACCGGTAATATAATATCATAAATTTTAAAAAATGCAAAAAATAATACAATTTTACGTAATTGTATTATTCTTCTGGTATTCTTATTATTATCTCTCCGTCTTTAGAATATAAATATTTTTCTCTAGCATATCTTGCTACATAATCTGGATTTTGTAATTTTGTTACAGTTCCATTTAATTCCTCTTCTTTTTCTTTTAATTCAATTAATTGCTTTTCAAAATTTCTTTTTTCCTTTGTTTTTAAATATATATTATAAAATGTACTAAAAACACTTTGTAATAATACTAAACCTACAACTAAGTATAATACTGAAAAAAATAATAAATTTTTCTTTATTCTTTTTCTTTTCATATTTTACCTCTTATTTAATAATATCACTTTAAAATTAATGAGTCAATTTTACTTTTAATTTTATGTAAAGTATTTAAAAAGTAATATTTTGAAAAAAACACTCCTAAAATAAAGAATAATAGAAAATAATAATGAAGAATATTATTATTAATTTTTCTTAACAAAATATAATAAATAAGTATATTATCTATCATAAAAAATAAATTTGATATAAACTGAATATATTTAGTTTTGTTTAATAAATATTTTTTATTAAAATAAAATAACACAAAAAAAAGTAATCCATATATAAATGAAAATAGTATTCCTTTTAATTGATATTCTAATATCATTTAAAAAGTTTATTAAATATGGTTGATTCTTTCTTTATGTTTTCATCTATATACGTAACTGAATTTATTTTTCCTTTTATAGTTATATTACCTTGATATGTATCTAATTTTATTACTTCTAAATTTTCTCCTTTTATATTCATAAAACCTTGTACTGTATCAATTAAAAATTCTTCACTATCAAAACTATCAATTCGTATAATACCTGAAATAATTATATTTTTTCTTTCTGAAACCGAATAAGAATGATTTAAGTTTGTATCAATTTCTCTAATTTTTTCCATATTTTATCCTTTCATTAAATTATATTAAAAAGATTATAAAATATGAAAAAAAGAAGAATTATTCTTCTTCTTTAGTTTCATCTGCTTTTTCATATTCACTTAAAATAGCAGTTTCTATCATTTCTCTACCTTCAGTAGTAATTGGATGAACTATATCTCTATATCCTCCTGTTGGTGTCTTTCTACTTGGCATTGCAACAAATAAACCATTATCACCTGAAATGATTCTTATATCATGAATTGCGATTAAATCATCTAATAATATAGATGCAATACCTTTCATTCTTGAACCTTCTTTTTCAATTTTTTTAACATTTACTGATGTAACTTTCATATATATTCCTCCTTAGTATAATGTTAATTAAATTATACATTAATATATATAAACAATCAAGTAATCATTTTCTTTATTGTTAAATATATGTAAAGTATAATTATTTTACTATTTTTTTATATAAATCTTTTAAATAAAATGAATACTTAGTATTACTATTATCTTCTGATTCTAAAAGACATAATGGAGGAAATAATATACACCAAAAATTATCTCCTTTTCCTTCTCCTAATTTTATAACTAAAGATTCATATTTACCTTCTTTATATATATTATTATTGTATTTCTTTTTAGGAAAGTAATTATACCCATAATTAATTTCAAAATCTTTATCATAATTTAATTCATTTAATGTCTTTCTAGTTAATTCTTCTAAATGAATTTTGTTATTAATTAATACTTTTCTGGTTTCTTCTTTATTATTACAATCTTTTACTAATTTTAAAATTTCATTTTGAATAACATTTCTAACTTGAATTTTTATATTTTGATCATAAATACTATTTGAATTTGCTAAAATTCTAAATCTAATTGTATTATCTCTAATTATAGATTCTTTTGCTTTAATATTAGTTATTACACTAAATAATGTAACTATTGTTAAAATGAATATAAATATTTTTTTCATAAAAAAATCATCCTTTCAATTTCTTTATGGATGATTAATATATTTTTATTCATTATAAATAAAAACCATTCTATCTCTACCTTGTAAATCTTTCTTTAATAATATTTTTGAATCTTTTAAATATTTCTTTCTTAGTTCATTTATATATTTATATTGATTCATTCCTATTTCGAATGCGATTAAATATTTTTCATTTAGATACTTATTTGCATTTGATAAAATTTCTTCATAAAAATATAATCCATTATTCTCAGCATATAATGCTAAATGTGGTTCATTATTCTTAACAATATCCATTATTTCTTCATCATATGCGATATATGGTGGATTACTAATAATTACATCAAATTTTTCTTTTATATTAGAAAACACATTTGAATTAATAAAATTAATTTTAACATTATTATTTTTTGCATTTTCTTCAGCAACTTCTAAAGCTTCTTTAGAAATATCTAACGCATAAGCATTTATATTATTTAATTCTTTTTTTAAAGAAATAATAATACATCCTGAACCAGTTCCTATATCAAGTACTTTTATATTATTATCAAACTTTTCTTTTATTATTTTTATAGTATTTTCAACTAATTCTTCAGTTTCAAATCTAGGAATTAATACATTTTTATTAACTTTTATTTTATTACCACAAAAATTAACATCACCAATAATATATTGTAAAGGTTCATTATTATTTAATCTTTCTATTGCATCATCAATATTGCCTTTATAATATTTTTTTAAATATTCAATATTATTCATTATTCTTCACCGGCAAGTTTTCTTTTTTGATCTTCATTAATTAAAGCTTCTATTAAATCATCCATTTTTCCTGCCATAATTCTATCTAGTTGCATTAAAGTTAAATTAATTCTATGATCAGTTACTCTATTTTGTGGATAATTATAAGTTCTTATTTTTTCAGATCTATCTCCAGTTCCTATTTTATTTTTTCTTTCAGAACCTAATGTTTCTTCTTGCTTTTGTTTTTCTAAATCATATAGTCTACTTTTTAATACTTCTATTGCTCTTTGTTTATTTTTTAATTGACTTCTTTCATTTTGACAAGTTACTACTATTCCAGTAGGTATATGTGTAACCCTAACAGCACTATCTGTTGTGTTTACTCCTTGTCCTCCAGCTCCACTACTTCTATATACATCTATTCTTAAGTCCTGTTCATTTACTTCTACATCAACATCATTAACTTCTGGCATTACTAATACTGTTGCGGTAGATGTGTGAACTCTTCCTTGAGATTCAGTTGCTGGAACCCTTTGAACTCTATGTGCACCAGACTCATATTTTAACTTAGAATAAACATTTTCTCCTCTTACCATAAATTCTATTTGAGAAAAACCACCTGCAGTACCTGGTTCTTCATTTAATACTTCTATTTTCCATCCCATATTTTCAGAATATCTAGAATACATATCAAATAAATCACCTGCAAAAATATTTGCTTCATCTCCACCTGCAGCTCCTCTAATTTCTACTATAATATTTTTATCATCATTAGGATCCTTGGGAATTAATAATATTTCTAATTCTTTTTCTAAAGATTCTTTTTCTTCTGATAATCTATTTAAATCTTCTTTTGCAAGTTCTTGCATTTCCTTATCATTTAATAATTCATTTGCTTCTTCTATATCATTTAATACTTTCTTATATTCTTTATATTTTTCAACAATTTCAGATATAGATGCTTGCTCTTTTGATAGAGAAGTCATAAGTTTAACATCATTTATTACTTCCATCTTACTTAATTCTTCACCAAGTTCATTATATCTTTTTAATGTTGTTTCTAATCTCTCTATCATATTCTCACCTATTCCTCTAAATCGTCTTCATCAATAATAGTTAATTCTTGAATATCTTCTTCTGCATTTTGTGAATCATCAATTGATTCATCACTATAATCATCTTCTTCTGATTCTTCTAAACTATCATCTTCTAATTCTTCATCTTCACTTATTTCTTCAGAAGATATATCTTCTTCATCACCATTGTCAATTACAACATTAACTTTATGATTTTCTTTTAAATCCCAATTTATACTATCTATTAATATAAATCTTTTATCTGTAGTAAGTGCAGTAAAGAAATCTCCAATTTTTTCTTCAAATTCTTCCTCACTTAAATTTAATAAATCACATACTTCTTTAAATAAACTAGGAGTATTATATTGTTTTTTATCCTCTTTTATTATCTCATAAGCTATATCAGTATAACTCATTAATTCTAATTCATCTATACTTTTCTTTCTTATTTTCATAATTATCTCCTTTACATTTTTTCTGGCATTTCAATACCTAAAAGATTTGATCCTGTTTTTATAATATTTCCAACAACTTTAATTAAGTATAATCTAGAATTTCTTTCTTCTATATCATCTGATAAAACTTTATTTTTTGTATAAAAACTACTATATGCATTTGATAATTTAATTAAATATCTAGAAATAATATAAGGTTCATTTTTTTCTGCTGCTAAAGAAACAATATCATTAAATTTATAAATTAATTTTATAATGTTAAAAGTTTCTTCATCAGTTAATTTATCATAACTTACATTATTAAGCAATACTTTATTATCTACTTTACTTAATATACTGTTAATCCTAACATACATATATTGAATATAAGGACAAGTTTCACCTTGAAATGAAAGCATTTCATCTAAATCAAATACTTCATCTTTTATTCTTGAATTATATAAATCACTAAATACTACGGCACCTACACCAACTTTTTTAGCTACTTCGTCCATATTTTCTAAATTTGGATTTTTTTCTTTAATTATTTCTTTTGCTTTATTAATTGATTCAATTAAAATATCTTCAAGTTTAACGAAGTTTCCTTTTCTTGTAGACATCTTTCCTTCTTTTAATCTATACATACCATAAGAAATATGTTCTAACCCATTTATATATTTTTCATTTAAATCAAGATATTTTGCTACTGCAAAAACTTGTTTAAAATGAAGTTCTTGTTCATAACCTGTTACATATAATGATTTATCATAATCATATGTTTTTGATCTATAAAGAATAGCTCCTAAATCACGTGTTGCATATATACTTGAACCGTCATTTTTTTGAATAATACATGGTGTTTTAATTCCATCTTCTTCTAAATCAACTATCTTAGCGCCTTCACTATTTAGTAATTTGTTGTTTTTTTCTAAAACTTTTAAAATATCATTCATATATTTAACATAAGTAGATTCACCTTTAATACTATCAAATTTTATTCCTAATAAATCATATACTCTATTAAATTCTATTAAGCTTAAATCACTTATTTTTTTGCATAAACTATTACAGTATTCATCGCCTTCTTCTAAAAGTTTAAAATTATTTCTACAATTTTCAAGTACAGTTTCATCTTCTTCACAAAGTTTATTTATTCTTACATACATTTTTGTTAATTCATCTATAGGATTTTCTTCTATATTATACTCATTTCCCCAAAGTTTATAAGCTTCTATTATTTTTCCTAAGTGAGTACCATAATCTCCTAAATGATTAATACCAATAGTATTATATCCTAGAAATTTATAAATATTATATAAAGCATGACCTATTACAGTAGTTCTTAAATGACCTATATGAAATGGTTTAGATATATTTGGTGAAGAATATTCTATTAAAACTGTCTTATTACAATTATTATTTTTTCCATAATCTTCTTTCTTTTTATCATATTCTTCAAATACTATTTTTGTTAAATATTTTTTATCAACATAAAAGTTTAAATAACCATTAACTGATTCTATTTTTTCAATAAAATCTTTTTTTCCTATTTTTTCTTTTAATTCATCTGCAATTATATTTGGTGCTTTTTTATAAGTTTTTGAAAGAATAAAACAAGGAAATGTATAATCACCCTTTTTTTCTTCTTTTATTTCACTAATATTTTCAAATATATTATCTATATCTAATATTTCTTTTAATGTTTCTTCAATTTTCTTTTTTATATTTTCCATATAACTACTCCTTTATATTAATTCTAAAATAAAAATCACCAATTAATTCTTCTTCTATCCATAATGTATAATTAACTTCTATATTATTATCTTTAATATATAACATATTAGTTTTAACATATATATTTATATTAGTATTATATTCTTTTATAAAATAAATTGAATTTGTTTTTTTGTTTTCTTTAAATATAAAATTTATAATACTATCTTTATTTTCTTTTTTTAATTGTAAATTATCATCTTTTATTATTTCATATTTTTCATTTTCAACATCAAATAATAATTTATCTTCATTTATTTGAGCTTCTATATCTTTAAAATATATCTTGTCTTCTTTATTATTTATATATAAATCAACCTTGGTTCTTTTCAATTCCATCACCAACTTTTACAAGAAGCATTATAACATAGATATTATAAAAATGCACTTATATTTTTATTATTTTTTGACATAATAAAAAGAAATAATATGTTATTACATATTACTCCATTTTTTAAGATTAATTATTTCTATTTTATATAAAGTATTACCTATAGACTTAAATCCAATATGACTGAATACTTTTTTTGATAAAATATTATCCTTATTTATATGAATAGTTACTGATTTATAATTATTGCAAATATTTAAAGAAGTAAAATACTTTATTAATGATTTCATAATTTTTTTGTTTTTATATTTATTTTTTATTTGTACTTCAGAAATCCATAGTTCTTTATCAATAATACAAAAGTTTAAAAAACCAATAATCTCATTATTTTGAAAATAATTTATTACATAATAATTATTAGTATTAATTATCATATTAGACCATTTTTTATAATTTTCTTTATTATCATGTTTTTCTTTTTCTTCTAAAAATTTTGGATATGTAATAAATAGGTTTTCAATTAAAATATTATACATTTGTATCAAAATATTTTCTTTTATATTATTACTATATATTTTTATCACTTTTAACTAAACTCCTTTATTATTTTTTCAGCTACTTCACAATAAAATCTAGGTACTTTTTCAAAATCTCCTGTTTCCATATAAAATTTTCCAGGACAATACCTACATATTGACTTTTTATAACAATCCTTACATTTACTATTTGTATATTTATATTTTTTTGATATATTCATAAATTTATAATAAGCATCCTTTATTTTATATTTAGGATATTTACATTGGAATGGAACAACTAAACATGGCCTTAAGTTTAAATTAGAATCAATAAAAATTCTAGAACTACCAATACTGCATTGAAATATATAATTATTAATTTCTTTATTATTTACATTTAAGTTTTTTATTTTTTGCTTGAAAAACATGCTAACTTCATCATCTTTTTTTAATACATCAATAATTTCGTTTGGTGAACATCTTTCATTATTACTATAATTATCATCCTTATTCGGAAATATTACATAATCAAATCTAAATGGTAATTTTAATTTTTCTGAATATTCTTTAATATCATAAATATATTCTTTATTACTTTTTGTTAAAACTGTTTTTAAATTTATATTAATTTTCTTTTTCATAAGTTTTAATATATTATTGTTTACTTTACTATAAGCATTATCAACAGAAGTGAAATTTTTATAATTTGAATTATTAGTACCATATATACTAATTTCAACTATTTTAGGTTTATATTCATTTAAAACATTTAAAATACTACTTGTTAATAGATAAGCATTTGTATTTATACTTACTAATAACCCCTTTTCTTTTGCATATAAGTACATTTGAAGAAACTTTTCATGCAACATTGGTTCTCCACCTGTTATTAATAATTCTTTACAATTTAAATCAACTAATTCATCTATAATATTTTTATATGTTTCATAATCAATCTTATTTGCTTTTTTTGAAATATAACAATGTTGACATTTAAATGGACAATTATTTATTATTTCTATTGATGCATTTGTAAGTTTTTCAATATTTTTACTTATAATTATATTTTTTATATTTTCTCTTTTTATTCCTAATTTATTTAATTCAAAAAGAAAATTATCAAAATCTTCTTTTAATTTTTTATGCTCTATTGTTTTATATTTTTTTTGTAATAATGATAATATTTTTGAATAATTTTCATTAATATTATCAATTATTATTTTTGAAACTCCTTCAAACTCATATACTGTATCTGATTCCATTATATTAGTAATATAAGTTTTTTCATTTTCTATTTTTATAACAAATTTTTTTATAATATCACATCTCCTATATATAAAAAACTTTTACAAAAATGTAAAAGCCTTTTATATTAACATCCATCTCCTCCATTTGAGGTATAATTTTGTTGCCAACAACCCATTACAATTTTTGATTCCTTTTTAGTAAATACTAATTTTTTTGCTTTAGGTGCTGTATAATCATTGTTTTCTAAATTTAAAGCCAAATTTCCATCAATTAATTTTTTATCAAAGTTATTACTAATATTAATAACTTTACTTATTTTTTTCATTAAACTCCTCCTTTGTTTTATTCTATAAATATTTTTAAAAAAAGTCAATCATAATATAATAATTAAAAATATTTTGTTAATAATATTAATAGAAAAAATGGTGATTCTATGAAAAAAAAACAAGTACTATTAAAAATTTATGTATTCTTTATGTTTTTTTTATGTATTATTGGCACTATTTTTTATTTTTATATTAAAAGTCAAGATAAGATTGATTTAAAGAAAACTAATAATATTATTATATATGATAAGAATAATAATATTTTTTTTAAAGGAAATGGTACTAAAGAATGGATTAACTTAGAAAACATAGATAAAGACTTAATTAATGCGACTATAGCAACTGAAGATAAAAGATTTTATAAACATAATGGATTTGATTATTTAAGAATATTTAAATCATTTTTTATAAATATTAAAAATAAAAGAATTGTTGAAGGTGCATCTACTATTACACAACAATATGCTAGAAATTTATATTTAAATTTTGATAGAACTTTTAATAGAAAAATAAAAGAAGCTTTTTTAGCTGCTAGAATAGAAATAAATTATTCTAAAAATGAAATATTAGAAGGTTATTTAAATACAATTAATTACGGAAATGGAGTACTAGGAATACAAAATGCATCAAAATATTATTATAATAAGGATGCGAATAACCTATCATTATCAGAAGCTTCTATGTTAGCGGGAATACCAAGTTCTCCACAAAATTATTCACCTATTAATAATTATAAAAATGCGAAAAAAAGACAATTTAAAGTATTAAATAATATGTATAAAAATGGTTATATTACAAAAAAAGAAATGAATAATGCATATAAAGAAAAACTTGTTTTTTATGGCAAAAAAGATGATTTAAATCTATCAACTTTGATGTATTACAAAGATGCAGTTATAAGTGAATTAAATGATTTAAATATATTAATGAAAGACTATTTACAAAATAATAATATCAAAATATATACAAATCTAGATTTAGAAGCGCAAAAAATATTAGAAGAATCAATTAAAAATAACATTAGTGAAGATAATAATATTCAAAATGCTGCTATTATGATAGAAAATAAATCAAATAAAATTATTGCTTTATCTGGTGGAAAAGATTATGAAAAAAGTCAATTTAATAGAGCTATTAATTCAAGAAGACAAGTTGGTTCTACCATAAAAACATTTTTATATTATTCGGCTTTAGAAAACGGTTTTACTCCGTCATCTACTTTTTTATCAGAAAAAACTACATTTAATATAGATGGATTAAAATATAATCCTTCTAATTATGGAAATATATATGCAAATAAAAAGATACCTTTAATAATAGCTATATCGTATTCAGATAATATATATGCTGTTAAAACAAATTTATTTTTAGGAAAAAACACTTTAATTAATACTATAAAAAAAGTAGGAATAAATAAAAAACTAGATAATAATATGTCTTTACCATTAGGTACAAGTGAAATAAGTATAAAAGACTTATCTACAGGATATTCAACAATAGCTAATGAAGGAATAAAAGTTAATCCTTATTTAATAAGAAGTGTTAAAACTGATAAAAATAAATTTATTTATAGACATGAAAAAAAAGAAGAAAGAGTTTTAAATTCAGATTATACTTACATTCTATCAGAATTATTATCAAATTGTTATGATAGTAATTTAATTGATTATTCACAGCCTACATGTTTAAGTATTAAACCAAAAATAACAAAGAAATATGCCATTAAAACAGGAAGTACAAATACTGATTCACTTATTGTGGGATATAATAAAGATTATACTTTAGGTGTATGGTCAGGTTATGATAATAATAAATTTTTAGAAAAAAAAGATAATACTATTTCAAGAAATATTTGGGTAGATACTATGGAAAACTATTTAAGAAATAAAAATGATTCGTGGTATATAAAACCTAAAAATGTTTCACCAGTACTAGTTAATCCTTTAAATGGAAAATTAGCAACTAATAAATCAAAAAGAAAACAAATAATCTATTATATTAAAGGTACAGAACCCACAAAAAAAGATAAAGACTAGTTTAACTAGTCTTTTTTATTCTTATCTATTTTAATTATATATTGATATGAATCATTAAATTCAAAATAATCATATGTAGTTTTAATACCTTGATTATTTAAATCTTCTAATAACTTTTTAATTCTATCATTTGCGATTATAGAATCATCTAAATCTTCTAATAAATCAACTTTAGTATTTTCTAATAAGTTATTAATATCTTTTTCTGGTTCTTTTAATAAATTATCTAAGTTTTCATTTTCTACAGTTTCTTCTTTATTTTCTTCACTAATATCAAAGAAAGTATTAAAATCTATTGGTTTATTAGATTCAAATTCATATGATGGAGATATATTTTCAATATCATATATTTCTTCATCATTTATTTTTTTATTAATTAAATCTTCTGTATCTCTTACATTTAATCTTTGATCAATTATTGTATCTAATAATTCTACTTGTTGTTTTTTATCATCTATTTTTAATAAACTTCTAGCATGTCTTTCACTAATTCTATTATTAAGTAATGCATCTTGTACTTCTTCTGATAGATTTAATAATCTTAATTTATTAGAAATAGTAGCTTGTGTTTTACCCATTCTAGTTGCTAATTGATCTTGTGTTAAGTAACCTCTATCTAATAATTTTTTATATGATTTAGCTTCTTCTATTGGAGACAAATTTTTTCTTTGAATGTTTTCTACGATTGCTACTTCAGCAGATTCATTATCATCTAAATTTATAATAACAGCAGGTACTTTAGAAAGGCCAGCAATATAAGATGCTTTATATCTTCTTTCACCAGCTATTATTTCATATTTATCACCTATTTTTCTTAAAACCAATGGTTGAATAATTCCATGTTGTCTTATAGATTTTGCAAGTTCATTTAAAGCTTGTTCATCAAATGCTAATCTAGGTTGAAATCTATTAGGAATAATATCATCTAGTGAAACTTCTATAATTTCTTTATCCATTCCATTCATAAAAATACCTCTTTTCTATTCTTTTTAGTATATATTTATATAATATAATAAAAATCCATTTTTTACAATGGATTTTTTTTGATTTTATCAAAATTTCTAGGATATATTCTTTTATTCTTTCCTAATTTTTTAATTTTTACTAGATTTCTAACACTATTTTCTATTGGTAAATTAAAATTAATTATTTCTTCTATTTTTGAATTAAGTAACTCAATTGATTTTAAAGATGAATCTAATTCTTCATCTATATTACCTTTCATAGGAATAAAATAACCATTTACTTTAACCATTGGTAAACATATTTCATTTAAAACATTTAATTTAGCTACTGCTCTAGATGTTACTATATCATATTTTTCTCTATGTCTTTTTGAAAAATCTTCTCCTCTTTGATGAATAACTTCTATATCTTCAAGTTCAAGTTCATTAATAACATATTCTAAAAAATTACATCTTTTTTCTAAAGCATCAATTAAAGTTATTTTTAAATTTGGAAAACAAATTTTTAATACTATACCTGGAAATCCAGCTCCTGTACCAAAATCTAATAAAGTTAAATCCTGATATAAATCTACTGCTTTTATTAAAGTTAAACTATCATAAAAATGTTTTAAATAGAATTCTTTTTTATCTATAATTCTAGTTAAATTAATTTTTTCATTTTCTTCTATAACTAAATCATAAAATTTATGTAATTTTTTTCCTTGTTTCTTTGTTAATGTTATACCAATTTTACTTAATTCATTTTTTAAATCATCTAAATTCATTAAAATACCTCTTCATATATACTGATAAAATTGAAATATCAGAAGGATTAACTCCACTTATTCTAATTGCTTGACCAAAAGATAATGGTCTTACTTCTTTTAATTTTACCCTAGCTTCACTTGCTAAATTAGGAATTTTATCATAATCAATATCATCTGGAATCTTTTTATTTTCTAACTTTCTCATTTTTTCTGCTTCTTTAATTGATTTTTTAATATATCCTTCATATTTAATCATTATTTCAGCTTGTTCTAATTCTAATTGATCATATTTATTTGATAATTTATCTTCTATATCCTTTATATTTACTTCTGTTCTTTTTAAATAATTATAAGCATAAATACCATCTATTTTTATATTCTTTAATTCATCAATTATTTTATTAATATTTTCTTTTTTATTTAATAATTTTTTATATTTTTCTTCATCTATTAATCCTACTTTATAACCATACTCTCTAAGTCTTAAATCTGCATTATCACTTCTTAATAATAATCTATATTCAGCACGAGATGTTAATAACCTATATGGATCTCTAACACCTTTTGTTATTAAATCATCTATTAATACTCCTATATAAGCTTCATCTCTTTTAAGTATTAAAGGTTCTTTTTTTAGTATTTTTAAACCTGCGTTTATTCCAGCCATTAAACCTTGACAAGCTGCTTCTTCATATCCACTAGTACCATTTATTTGACCAGCAGTATATAGATTTTCTATTATTTTAGTTTCTAAAGTTGGGTATAAATCTTTTGGATCAATTGCATCATATTCTATCGCATAAGCATATCTTAATATTTCAGCTTTTTCTAGACCTGGAAGAGAATGAACCATTTTTTCTTGAACATCATGTGGCATACTTGTAGAGAATCCTTGTATATATATATCATCAAAATAAATACTTTCTGGTTCTAAGAATAATTGATGTCTTTCTTTATCTTTAAATCTTACTATTTTATCTTCTATAGATGGACAATATCTAGGTCCTGTTCCTAATTTTTCTTTTATTCCACCATACATACTTGATTTATTTAAATTATCTCTAATTATTTTATGTGTTTCTTCTGTAGTATATGTTAAATAACAAGACATTTGATCTTCTACTTTATAAAATGGTTTATTATCAAAACTAAATGTGTATAATTTATCATCACCTGGCTCTTCTTTTGTTTTAGAAAAATCAATAGTATCTCTTTTAACTCTTGGTGGTGTGCCAGTTTTTAATCTTAATATTTTAAAGCCTAATTTTTCTAGATTATCACTTAAAAATAAAGATGGTTTAGTTCCTGCTGGACCTGATGATGTTCTTGTATCACCTACTAAAATATCTGCTTTCATATAAGTACCAGTAGTTAAAATAACTGCTTTAGAAATTATTTCTTTACCTGTGGATAATTTAACACCTTCAATTTTATTATCTTTTATTATTAAATCTTCCACCATACCTTCTAAAATAGTAATATTTTCATGTGATTTTAATACTCTTTGCATTTCTTTTGGATAAGCAACTTTATCTCCTTGTGCTCTTAAAGATCTAACTGCAGGTCCTTTACTAAAATTAAGCATTTTCATTTGTAATAATGTTTTATCTGCAACTTTACCCATTATTCCACCTAATGCATCTATTTCTCTTACTACAATTCCTTTTGCAGAACCTCCTATATGTGGATTACAAGGCATCATTGCTATCTTCTCTATTGAACCAGTTACTAGTAATGTTTTTAATCCCATATTTGCTAAAGAATAAGTTGCTTCACAACCAGCATGTCCTCCACCAACTACAATAGCATCATAATTCATTTTTCTTCACCACCTTTTTTCGCAAATGTATTATACTATAATTAAATTAACTTATCAATTTTTTTATTTAATTTTAAAAAAGTATTATTTAATAATACTTTCTTTTGATTCATTATTATATATTATACTATATAATTTTGTAATTAAAGGACAATCTAATTTTTTATCCTCAATTATTTTAATAACACTTTTTAAAGTATCTAAACCTTCTATAGTAGTCCCAACTTCTTTTTTTATTTCATCTAATGATTTACCTTTTGCTAATAATTCTCCTGCTTGATTATTTCTACTTTGTTTACATTTTATTGTTCCAAATAAATCACCTAAAGCACCTAAACTATAAAAAGTATTTTCTTTTGCACCTAATGAGACACCTATTTTTTTAATTTCATTTAAACCTTCAATAAAACAATAAGAATTATAATTCATACCAAAATCCATTGTTTCTACAAATGAATATAATATAGTTATTACATTTTTTAATGCTCCTGATACTTCTAAACCAATTTTATCTTCGTTATATTTAATAATAAAATTATCTGTACTTAAAATATCTATTAACTTTTTATTACCTGATAATTCTATATATGACTTTTTATCAGTTCCTACATCTTTAGCAAATGTTGGACCTATTATTACAGAAGGATCTACATTTAATTCTTCTTGAACTACTTCTGATAATAATTTTTCATTTTCTAAACCTTTAGAAGCTAATACTATTTGTTGATTTTTATAATATTTTTTTATTTCTATACACATATTTCTAATTGAATTAGAAGGAACAACTAATATTACAATATCACTATCTATTAATGATTCTTCAATACTATCATAACAAACTACATTATTAGATAATTTTATATCTTTAACATATAAACATTCATGATTATTGTTTATAGATTCTTTTTCTTCTTTTGTGTATGACCATATTTTTACATTATTATTTTTACTAAATACATGCGCTAAAGCACATCCAAAACTTCCACTACCTATTATTGTTATATTTTTCATTTTTCCTACTTTCCTAAACAAAAATTACTAAAAATTTTATCTATTAATTTATCATCATAACTTTCCCCAATAACTTCATTTAAAATTTCACATATTTCTTTAATATCTATTTCTAACATATCTATATATATATTATCATTTAAATCTTTTTCTAGTTTTTTAGATAATTGTAATGCTTTTTTAATTAAAGCTATTTGTCTTGAATTTGATAAATAAGTAAAATCTTTATTGTTAATATCTTCTAAATTAAATTTATTAATAATTTCATTCTTTAATAATTCAACATTATCAAGAGCACTAATCATTAAAATATTTTCATCTTTTATATTTAATTCTAATTCATTTGGTAAATCACATTTATTTACAACAATTATTCTTTTTTTATCTTTTGTTTTTTCTAATAATTCTTTATCTTCTTGATTTAATGGTTCATTATTATTAAAAACAAGTATTATTAAATCTGATTTATCTATTAAAGATAAAGACTTTTCTACTCCAATTTTTTCTACTATATCATCAGTTTTTCTTATACCTGCTGTATCTATAATATTTAAAAGAATTCCATTTATTCTAATATTTCCTTCAACTATATCCCTAGTTGTACCTGCAATTGAAGTTACAATAGCCTTATCTTCATTTATTAAGCCATTTAGTATTGAACTCTTACCTACATTTGGTCTTCCTAAAATAATTGTATCAATACCTTCTTTTATTAATTTACCATTTTCTGATTCTTTTAATAATAATTCTAATTTTTCATTTATAAATTTTGATACTTCTTTTATTTTATCCTTTGTTATTACTTCTATATCTTCATATTCTGGATAATCTATATTTACTTCAATATTTGAATTTATATCTAATAATTTATCAATAATTTCATGAATTAATTTAGATATATTTCCTTCAATACCATTAAGAGCTAATTTTCTAGAATAATCTGTTTTTGAATTAATTAAATCCATTACTGACTCTGCTTCTATTAAATCTAATCTACCATTTAAAAAAGCCCTTTTTGTAAATTCACCAGGTTCTGCTAATCTCGCTCCCTTTAACAATAATAATTCTAATACTTTATTTGTAGTTGATATTCCACCATGAGAATTTATTTCAATTATATCCTCTTTTGTATAAGTTTTTGGTGCTTTCATAACACTTACCATTACTTCATCAATAATATTATTTTCATAAACAATATGTCCATAATTAATAGTATGAGAATTTACTTTAGTTAAATCTTTATCAAAAATTTCATTTACTATTTCTATTGCATTTTCTCCACTAACTCTAATAATAGATATTGCACCTACTCCTAATGCAGTAGAAATTGCACAAATTGTATCATTCAATTAAATCACTACCTTTTTTTAAAAAAAGAGTCTTTTTAGACCCCTAATCTATTTTTTTAATAACCACACTTCTATTTGGTTCTTCCCCTTCACTCTCAGTTTTAATATTTTTAAAATTTTTTAAGACTTCATGAACTAATCTTCTTTCATAAGAATTCATAGAAGTCATTTTTATTTCTTCATTTGTTTTTAAAACTTCTTTTGCTAATTTCTTAGCTAATCTTTCAATATGTTTTTTTCTATTTTCTTTATAATTTTCAACATCTACATTTATATTAATAGTCATATTAGTTTTATTTAATAATGATTGTTTTAGAATATATTGTAATGCTTTTAAAGTTTTTCCATTTTTACCAATTAATAAATTATTATTTTCAGAATGAAGTATTATATTAATTTGATCAGTTTTTCTTATAGTTTCCATATTAACTTCTATTCCCATTAAATGTGTAATTTCTTTTATTAGTTCTTTTGAATAATTAATAATATCACTTTTTAATACTACATTTAGATTATATTTTTTCTTTTTTAATAAACCTTTTTCTTCTTCTTTTATTTCTTTAATCATTTCATCTTCTTTAACATTTAATTCTTTTAATGCATCAAAGATTACTTGTTCCTCAGTTTTTCCTTCAAAATTATATATTTTCATTATTCAGCACCTCTTTTTAATTTTTTTGCAATTAAATTTTGAACTATTGTAAATATAGTAGATGAAATCCAATATAAAGATAAAGCTACTGAAAAGTTTAAAGACATTATTGCAATCATAACTACCATCATATTCATCATCATATTTGGATCAATATCATTTGTTTGAGGTGTTGCAGCAGTTTTATTTAATTTTTGAGATATAATTGTTGTAATTATTATTAAAGCAACTATTAATAAATATTCATAATGTCCTGATGTTACAGCTTTCATTGGTGTTGTTCCTAATATTAAACCAAGTAAATTACCTTCAAATATTACTGGAACTCTATTTATTGCTTCATAAAAAGCCATTAATAAAGGTATTTGAATAAATGCAAATAAACAACTTGAAAATGGATTAATATTATTTTTCTTATATAATTGCATTATTTCCATTGATTTTTTATTCATTGATTCTTGATCATTTTTATTTTCATATTTTTTATTAATTTTATCTATTTCAGGTTGAATTGCTTTCATATTTTCAGATTGCATAGCAGTTTTTTGAGTAAATGGTGCTAAAACTAATCTTATTAATAAACCTAAAATAATAATAGATAAACCATAATTCTTAACTAATTTTTTTAATCTAATTATTAAGAAAGCAAGTGGTTTTACAAATAAATTTTCCCATAATCCTTCATATTTACTATCATTTACTTTAAAATCACTACATTTAGGTAATTTATCAATATTTACTTGTTTTTTATATTTATTATATTTTTTAACTAACCCTTTATCTTCTGGTTTACATAATATATTTTCATTTAAAGTTATTTTTACTTTATCATTTTCATAATAAACAACTTTATTTGTTTTTTTATCTTTTAAAACTTTTGTACATCCAGTTAAAGTAATTACTAATAATATTATTATTAATACTTTTCTTAATCTTTTACTTGTCATTATTTTCTCCTTCTAATTTTAATAATAAATCAATTAAATTATTCTTTTTTTCTTCATAATTTAATGAATTAATTTCTTTCTTTATTATTATAACATAATCTGAAGTTCTAGAAAACTTAATTTTACTTTTATCTATAATATCTTTTATTTGTCTTTTGTTTTTATTTCTTACAACAGCATTACCAATTTTTTTTGAAACACAAACACAAAATCTATAATATTTATTAGAATCATTATTTTTCTTATATACAACATAATAATTGTTTTTTTTATATTTACCAGTTTTAATAATATTACTTATTTCTTTATCCTTTTTAATTATATTAATTTTTTTCATAAAACTCCTTATAATACAAAAAAAACCACTTTACCTGTGGATTATTTTGAAAGTCTCTTACGACCTTTTTTTCTTCTATTATTTAATACATTACCTTTAATTCTAGAAAAAAATCCATGTTTCTTTTTCATTTTTCTATTATTAGGTTGAAAAGTTCTTTTCATTTTTTGCACCTCCAAGTCATAAAACATATTAGATTATAAAAGAAAATACAATTAAAGTCAATCTTTTTTTATTATTTTCTATACAATTTTACAATATATTTATATTTTATTTTATCAACAGTTAAATTATTAAAATTTTTAGATATTAACATATTTATTAACATATTTTTGTGGAAAAAATAAATGTTTTGTAATTATAAAATAAATAAATAATCAATTTTCCACTTTATTAACAATTATGTGGAAAACAGTAATTTTTATAAACATTTTATAAACATAAGTAAATTTGTGGAAAGTGTGGAAAAATATATTTTAACCTTATTTTATATAAAAACTTATTAACAATTACTGTGGATAATATATTTTTAAGCATTTTTTATGTTGAAATAATAAAAAAATCAGTTATAATTAAATTATAAATTATAAACCGCTAAGTCAGGGGAGGTGGTATTATGGATAATAAAGACCTTATTTGGAATCAATTTTTAAATATGATAAAAAAGAGAGTATCATCTTTAGGTTATGATACTTGGTTTAGAGACACCAAATTAGTTGAATTAAGTGATGATGCCATCATAGCTGTACCAACTATTGCACATCAAAAACATTTAGCTGAAAGTTATAAAGATATAATAGAAGAAATATTAAATTCTATTACAGGTACTAATTTTAATTTAAATTTTGTTTTAGAGAATGAATATAAAAAACAAGAAGAAATAAAAGAAAAAAAGAAACAAGAAGAAACAGGAGTACCTTTTAATAGTTATAAAAAGGCTAATTTAAATAAAGATTATACTTTTGATAATTTTATAGTAGGGGAAAGTAATAGATTTGCTCAAGCAACAGCATTAGCAGTTGCTGAAAATCCTGGAAAAATGTATAATCCTCTATTTATATATGGGAATAGTGGGTTAGGTAAAACTCATTTAATGCATGCTATTGGTAATTATATAGTTAATACCACTAATAAAAGGGTTTTATATGTTAATTCAGATACATTTATTAGTGATTTTTTAGGGTTAAAAAAGAAAAATGATGATGGAACTAATTTTGATTATGTAGATCAATTTAAAGATAAATATAGAAATATAGATGTTTTAATTATAGATGATATTCAATTTTTAGGCACTGCACCTAAATCACAATCAGAATTTTTCCACACATTTAATAATTTATTTGATGATAAAAAACAAATAATAATATCTTCAGATAATTCTCCAGATGATTTAAAAAATTTAGAAGATAGATTAAGAACTAGATTTAACTGGGGATTAAAAGTAAATATTTTTCCACCAGATAACGATTTAAGAAAGAAAATATTAAGAAATAAGATTTCTAATATGAACTTCGCATCTACTATTTCTGATGATGTTATTGATTATATTGCTAATAACTGTCAGTCTGATGTAAGAAAATTAGAAGGAGCATTAACAAGAGTTTGTGCTTATTCCACAATATTTTTTGAAGAAGAAATTACTTTAGAAATGGCTATTGAAGCATTAAAAGGAACAATTAATAATTATTCAAATAATAAAAATGATATTCAAAGAATTCAAAGAGTAGTTGCAGAGTATTATAATGTTACAATAGATGATTTAAAATCAAAGAAAAGAGTATCTACAATTGCTTTTCCTAGACATATAGCAATATACTTATCTAGACAATTAACTGATGAATCTTTTCCAAGAATAGGAATGGCTTTTGGAGGTAGAGATCATTCTACAGTAATGAGTTCCTGTGAAAAAATAAAAGATGAATTAAAGACTAATAATCAGTTAGTAAAAATAATTGATGAAATAACAAAAAAATTAAGTTAAGTGGATAATTTAAAGTTTTCAACAATTTATAAACAACCATTTTTCATTATAAAATAAAGAAAAATATATAGTTTTCAACATTTTCCACTTTAATAATAATAATAATAGAAATAAAATAATAAATATGTTATAATCTAAATTAGCTTAGGAGGGTTTAAAAATGAAATTTAGTATAAAGAAAAATATATTATTAGAAAATTTAAATAATGTTAGTCATGCTGTATCAAATAAAAATGTAATACCTGTATTAGGAGGAATAAAATTTGAATTAAATGAAGAAGGTTTATATTTAACAGCAACTGATAATGATATTGATATTCAAACTTTTATTGAAAAGAAATATATAGATAAAGTAGAAAAAAATGGATCAATTGTTATTCAAGGAAAATTCTTATTAGATATTGTAAGAAAATTACCAGATGGTTTAATTAATTTTGAAGTTATTGATGGATTAAAAATAATGGTTTATACGACTAATTCTAATTTTAATTTAAATGGTATAGATCCTAGTGAATTTCCAAATTTAAATATAGAAAAATCCAAAAATCCAATAATATTAAATAAGAAAATAATAAGAAAAATGGTAAATCAAACTATATTTGCTTCATCAACTCAAGAATCTAGACCAATACTTACAGGTTTAAATATTAAAATTAATGATAATAAGATGGAATGTATAGCTACTGATTCCTATAGATTAGCTAAAAAAACTATAACTTTAAATAATAATGTGGATAACTTAATTAATATAGTTATACCATCAAAAAATATTGGTGAACTAGTAAAAATATTAACAGATGAAGATGAAGAAATTAAAATACATATATTTACTAATAAAATATTATTTGAATTTGATAATTTATTATTTCAATCAAGATTATTAAATGGTAATTTTCCAGATACATCTAGATTAATACCAACAGATTATAAAATAAAAATAAATGCAGATTTAAATGAATTATTTAATGTAGTAGATAGAGCATCTTTATTAACAAGTGAAAAAGATAAAAATGTTATTAAATTTGAAACAAATGGTAATATTTTAACAGTTACTTCAAATACTCCTGAAATAGGTAAGGTTGAAGAAAAATTACCAATTAATAAAATTAGTTCAGAAGATATTAAAATAGCATTTTCTGCAAAATATATGATGGATGCATTAAGAACTATTACTAGTAAGGATGTAAAAATTTTATTAAATACAGAAATTAGTCCAATTATATTAAATAATGAAGAAAATGATGATTTAATTCAATTATTATTACCAATAAAAACATATTAGTACAAATAATTTGTACTTTTTTTTTTTCGACAATTTTTTTTGATACATAAAATATAATAGTTAAATTATTAGGGGGAATTTCTATGGAAAATTATAAGATTAATAATAATACTATTGCTATTATTCCAATTACAATTGATTCAACTAAAATAATAGAAATTAATAATGAATTTATTATTAACATTTCTTCATTAAAAATAATTAAATATAATTGTAATTTTTATGGAAGTAGTTTAAATGGTAGGTTAGAAGGAACTAAATCATTAATAAAAGTTAATTATAAAGCTCCTATAATAATTGAAGAAACTAATAATATTATTTTTTTTCCAACAACATCATTAAGATTAATATCTTGTTCTTGGATAAATTTTAATTATATTTTAAATTATAAAAAGAATAATAAACAATCAGTATTAATATTTAAAAATAATAAAAAATTATTATTAAATATTTCTTATTTTTCATTAAAAAATCAAATATTAAGATCATATAAATTATATTCAATTATAAAAACAAGAAAAGAAGAATTATTTTTATAAAATTTTAGTAAAAAAACTAAAAAAAAGGCTTTTTTTGTGATATAATAGTTATAGTGTATAGGAGCATTATTTTAGGTGGTAAGGTGAAAATATGGTCATAAAAATAGGTTTAAAATGTTTTTAAGAAAAATTTCTTTAACAAATTTTAGAAATTATGATAATTTAGATCTAGAATTTGATAAGAATATAAATATTTTTATTGGAAATAATGCTCAAGGTAAAACAAATATATTAGAAAGTATATATGTTTTATCAATTTCAAAATCACATAGAATTAATAAAGATTTATTTTTAATTAAAGATAATTGTTTATTTACTAAAATTCATGGAGAAATAATTAATTATGATAATTTAAATGAATTTGAGATTCTTATTAATAAAAAAGGAAAAAGAGTATCAATAAATTCTAATCCTTTTAGAAAAATAAGTGAGTATCTTTCAAATATAAATACTATTATGTTTTGTCCTGATGATCTTGAAATAATAAAAGGTACACCAAGTGAAAGAAGATATTTTTTAAATTCTTCTTTATCTCAATTTTATAGTGATTATTCACTAAAACTATCTAAATATAATAAGTTATTGAAAAATAGAAATGAATATTTAAAAAATACTGAAAAAATAGATAAGATTTACTTAAAAATTTTAACTGATAAATTAATAGATTTAAATGTAGACTTAATAATTTATAGAAGAAATTATATTAATGAAATTAATAAATATATTGTTAAAATATACAAAAATCTTACTAATAAAGATAAAATAAGTATCAAATATGATAGTTTTATTAATAATGATATTAATGAAAAAAATATTAAACAAGAAATACAAGAAAAATTTGATAGAGTATTAGAAAATGAAATTTTTCAAAGAACTACATTATTAGGTATTCATAAAGATGATTTTTCAATATATATTGATGATGTGAAAATAAATAATTATGGTTCACAAGGTCAACAAAGAATATCTATTTTGTGTTTAAAATTAGCTGAAATTGATATATATAAAGAAAAATTTAATAAAAAACCTATTATATTATTAGATGATATTTTTAGTGAATTAGATAGTGAAAAAAAAGAAAATATAATTAAGTATATAAATAGTGATATGCAGGTATTTATTACATCTACAGATTTAAATAATATAGATGAAAAAATAACAAAAAATGCAGATATTTTTTATGTAAATGATGGAAAGGTTATAAAAAGGTGATAAAAATGGCAGAAAATAATTATGAAGCTTCTGATATTCAAGTTTTAGAAGGATTAGAAGCAGTTAGAAAAAGACCTGGAATGTATATAGGAACTACTGATGTAAAAGGATTACATCATTTAGTATGGGAAATAGTTGATAATTCAATAGATGAGGCATTAGCTGGATTTTGTAAACATATTGAAATAACAATTCATAAAGATAATTCTATTACAGTAAAAGATGATGGTAGAGGTATACCTGTAGGTATTCATCCAAAAACTGGTATTTCCACAGTAGAAACAGTTTATACTGTATTACATGCTGGTGGTAAATTTGGTGGTGGAGGATATAAAGTATCTGGTGGACTTCATGGTGTAGGTGCATCTGTAGTAAATGCATTATCAAGTAAAGTAGATGTTATAGTAAAAAGAGAAGGAAAAGTATTTGAATGCCAATTTGAAAATGGTGGAAAAACAGTAAAAAAACTTACTGAAATTGGTATTTGTGATATTAATGAAACAGGTACAACCGTAACATTTAAACCTGATATAGATATATTTGATACAGATATATATGATTATGATACTTTAAAAACAAGAACTAGAGAATTAGCTTTTTTAAATAAAGATTTAAGATTAACTTTAACAGATGAAAGACCTGAGGAAAAGAAATCTGATACATTCTTATATGAAGGTGGAATAAAAGAATATGTTAAGTATATAAATAAAGGTAAAACACCAATTCATGATGAAATTATATATCTAGAAGGTGAAGAAGAAGGAATAATGTTTGAAGTTGCTATGCAATATAACACAGGATATACTGATAATATAATTTCCTTTGTTAATAATATAAATACTCATGATGGTGGTACTCATGAAGAAGGTGTTAGAAGAGCTTTAACAAGATTAATTAATAATTATGCGAGAAAGAATAATATTTTAAAAGAAAAAGATGATTCTTTAACAGGTGATGATGTTAAAGAAGGATTAACAATGATTATATCTTGTAAACATCCTAATCCTCAATTTGAAGGACAAACAAAAGGTAGATTAGGAAACTCAGAAGTTAGAAAACTTGCTGATAGTGTGTTTGCTAAGGGATTTGATAGATTTTTAATGGAAAATCCAAATGAAGCAAGAATAATTATTGATAAAGCTACAACTGCAGCTAGAGCTAGAGTTGCTGCTAAGAAAGCAAGAGAAATGACTAGAAGAAAAGGAGATTTAGATACAATTAATTTTGGTGGAAAACTTGTTGATTGTAAAGAAAAAGATCCTAGTGTTTGTGAAATATTCTTAGTCGAAGGAGATTCTGCTGGTGGTAGTGCTATTAAAGGTAGAAATTCAATGACACAAGCAATATTACCTTTGAGAGGTAAAATATTAAATGTTGAAAAAGCAAGACTTGATAGAGCTTTATCAAATGAAGAAATAAGAACAATTATAACAGCATTTGGAACTGGAATAGGTGAAGAATTTGATTTAAATAAATTAAGATATGACAAAATAATAATAATGACCGATGCCGATGTTGATGGTTCTCATATTAGAGTATTATTATTAACTTTATTTTATAGATTTTTTAGACCTATAGTTGAAGCAGGACATGTTTATGCTGCACAACCTCCTTTATTTGTTATTAAACATGGAAAAACTATTAAATATGTTTTAAATGAAGAAGAAAGAGATACTTATTTAGCATCTTTAAATCCTAATACTAAATATGAAATTGCAAGAATGAAAGGTTTAGGTGAAATGGATGCTGAAGAATTAAATGAAACAACAATGGATATTGATAAAAGAATATTAAGAAAAATTACAGTTAATGATATTGTAGAAGCAGATGCAGCATTTACTAAACTAATGGGTGAAGAAGTTGCACCTAGAAGACAATTTATTGAAGAAAATGCTAAATATGCAGAATATTTGGATGTATAGTGGGGTGAAAATATGGATCACAGTAGAGATAGATTACAAGAAAATAATATAGTAAATGAAATAGAATCATCTTTTTTAGAATATTCTATGAGTGTCATAGTATCTAGAGCATTACCTGACCTTAGAGATGGTTTAAAACCTGTCCATAGAAGAATTTTATGGTCAATGTATGAATCTGGTTATACACCTGATAAAGTTCATAAAAAATCAGCAAGAATAGTTGGAGACGTAATGGGTAAATATCATCCTCATGGAGATTCTTCAATTTATGAAGCAATGGTACATATGGCTCAAGATTTTAGTTATAGAAATATGCTTGTTGATGGTCATGGTAACTTTGGTAATATAGAAGGTTATGGAGCAGCAGCAATGCGTTATACAGAAGCTAGATTATCGAAAATATCATTAGAATTGTTAAGAGATATTAATAAAAATACAGTAGATTTTGTACCAAACTTTGATGAATCTGAAAAAGAACCATCAATTTTACCTTCTAGATATCCAAATATATTAGTAAATGGTACTATGGGTATTGCAGTTGGTATGGCAACAAATATTCCACCACATAATTTAGGAGAAGTTATTGATGGTGCAATTGCTTATATAGATAATCCAGATATTGATACAGATGGATTAATGGAATATATTAAAGGACCAGATTTTCCTACTGGCGGAATTATATTAGGAAATAGTGGTATTAAAAAGGCATATACTACTGGTAGAGGAACTATTACAATAAGAAGTAAAGCTAGAATAGAAGAAAATAATGGAAAACATTATATTATTGTTGATGAAGTTCCTTATGGTGTTAATACTTCTGATTTAAAAAATAAAGTAGCAGAACTTGTTCACAATAAAACTATTGATGGAATTGCTGATTATCATACTGATTTGAAAAATGGAGTTAAAATTACAATAACACTTAAAAAAGATGCTAATCCACAAGTAGTTTTAAATAATTTATATAAACATACAGATTTTCAAACTAATTTTGGTGCAATTTTCTTAATGTTAGATAAAGGTGTACCTAAAACTTTAGGATTAAGAGATATTATTTCAAAATATATTGAATATCAAAAAGAAGTAATAATTAGAAGAACTAAATATGATCTTAAAAAAGCAGAAGAAAGAGCTCATATTTTAGAAGGTTTAAAAATTGCTATAGATAATATTGATGAAGTAGTTAAAATTATTAGAGGTAGTCAAAATGATGAGTTAGCAAAAACTACTTTAATGGAAAGATTTAGTTTAGATGAAATACAAACTCAAGCTATTTTAGATATGAGATTAAGAAGATTAACTCATATGTCAAAAGATGCAATAGAATCTGAATTAGAAGATTTAAGAATAAAAATTGCAGATTATAAAGATATTTTATCAAAAGAAGAAAGAATATTTAATATTATTAAAACTGAATTAAAAGAAATTAAAGATAAATATGCAGATGATAGAAGAACAAAAATAGATATGACTGCAATTGATTATATTGAGGATGAATCATTAATTCCAGTTGAAGATATTGTAATTAATTTAACAAGAAAAGGTTATATAAAAAGAGTTCCAATTGATACTTACAAAGTTCAAAATAAAGGTGGAGTAGGTATTAAAGGAATGACTACTAATGATGAAGATATAGTTGAACAATTATTAACTTTACAAACTCATGATCATGTATTATTCTTTACTAATAAAGGTAAAGTTTATAGAATAAAGGGGTATGAAATACCTGAATTTAGTAGACAAGCCAAAGGAATACCAATTATTAATTTATTACCAATAGAAAAAGATGAATTTGTAAAAGCAATACTTCCAATTAGAGTAGATGATACTATTTCTACTAAATTAGTAACATTTGTAACTAAAAAAGGTATTGTAAAACGTACATATATATCTGAATTTGAAAATATTAGAAAAACAGGTAAAATTGCTATCAGCTTGAAAGATAATGATGAATTATTATCTGTTATGTTAACAGATGGAAATGATGAAATAATGATTGGCGCTAGTAATGGTAGATTAGTCAGATTTAATGAAAATGAAATAAGAATACTTGGAAGAACAGCAAGTGGTGTTAAAGGTATTGAAATAGATGATGATACTAATTGTGTATCTGCTGAAGTAATAAAAGATGATAATGAAATATTAATTGTCACAGAAAACGGATATGGAAAAAGAACAAATGTTTGTGAATATAGATTAACACATAGGGGTAGTAAAGGTGTTAAAGCTATGAATATTAATAAAAAGAATGGTTCTATAGTATCAATTAATAAAGTTTTAGATAATTCTGATGTATTAATGATTACTGATAGTGGTATAATCATTAGAATTCCATTAGAACAAGTATCAAAAATGAGTAGAGTAACCCAAGGTGTAAGACTAATTAATTTAAAAAATAATCAAAAATTAGCTACTATATCTATTTCAGAAAAGGAATCTCAGGAAGATATTAAATAAAAAAAACGAACAAAAATACAAACAAAATATTTCCCGGGAAATATTTTTATAAAATAAATATCAAGTAAAAAAATATTGACTTATATATGTATATAATATATAATCTTTATGCACAACGAAAAACTTGGAACCAGGTCAGGGTAGAAATGCAGCAGCCTTAACATTTAATTTTCGTGTGTGCTTTTTTTATGGAGTAATATGAATAATAAAATTGAACAAAAATTGAACAAATTAATAATAAAAGCTAAAAAGACTAATGAAGTGCCTATTGCTTGTGTTATAACATATAAAGATAGAATAATTGCTTCAGCTTATAATAAAGTAAATAATAAAAATGATATTATCAATCATGCAGAAGTAATATGTTTAAAAAAAGCTACCAAAAAATTAAATAATTGGAGATTGAATGAATGTAATTTATATGTTACTTTAGAACCTTGTGATATGTGTAAAGAAATAATCAAAAAATATAGAATTAATAATGTTTATTATTTTGTTAAACAAAATAATTATAAAACAGAATCTCAACCTAACTATATATATAGAGAAAACAAATATTATTCAAATATATTAAAAAATTTTTTTAAAGATAAAAGATAAAATGTTCCACGTGGAACATTTTATTATATATAAAATAATTATATGTTTCACGTGGAACATATTTTATTTAATTATTTAAAATAATTAATATTATGATATAATTAAAGAGAAAGGTGATTTTATGATTTATCAAGCATTATATAGAAAATACAGACCAAAAAATTTTAATGAAGTTAGTGGACAAGAAATAATAGTTCAAACTTTAAAAAATATGATAATTAATAATAAAATTACTCATGCATATTTATTTATAGGACCTAGAGGTACTGGAAAAACAAGTATAGCTAAAATATTTGCTAAAACTATTAATTGTAATAATCAAAAAAATGGTATTTCTTGTGAAACTTGTGATATTTGTAATTTGAGTAATAATAATGAAAATATAGATATAATAGAAATGGATGCTGCATCAAATAATGGCGTAGATGAAATAAGAGAAATAAGAAATCATATTACATTATTACCTTCATTTTCTAAATATAAAGTTTATATTATTGATGAAGTACATATGTTATCACAGGGTGCTTTTAATGCATTATTAAAAACATTAGAAGAACCACCAAAACATGTAATATTTATATTAGCAACTACAGAACCACAAAAAGTACCACTAACAATTATATCTAGATGTCAATGCTATGAATTTAAATCTATTTCTAAGAAAAATATGAAAAATAAATTATTAGAAATATGTGAAAAAGAGAATATTAAAATAGAAGATGAAGCATTGGATTTATTAATTGAAAACTCAAATGGTGGTATGAGAGATGCCATTGGTATGTTAGATCAATTAAATTCATATACAAATAGTAATATTGAATTAAATAGTGTTCTTTTATTAAATAATAAGATATCAAAAGATGATATAAATGAGTTATTTAAACAAATTAGTAATGGTAATATAAAAAAATGCTTTGAAATTTCAGATAAATTTGAAGAAAATAATAAAAATTATATATTAATATGTGAAGATTTAATTAAATACTTAAAAAATATAATTATAAATAGTGATGAAAACCATTTGAATTTAAAAAATAATCAAATAATTAATATAGTATTTATAATAAATAAATATATTAATGAAATGAAAAATACTAATGATAAAAAAATATTCTTTGATTTATTAATTGTAGAAATTATTGAAAAAATAAATAAAAAAGAAAAAATATCTATATCAAATGATATAAATTTAAATGAAAATGTAACAAATACAATAGAAAAATCTAAAAATCAACCATTAAAACCTAAAATAAATTATGAATTATATGATGAATTAATGAATATTAGATTAAATAACATATTAAAAGATGCAGATAAAATATCTATAAATAATTATAAAAAATATTTAAATAATACATTAAAATCTAGTTATGACTTAGATGATTTAAAAATTAATAATTTATTATTAGATTGTACTATAAAAGCAGGGTCAAAAAATGGTATAATAATTACGACATCAAACGATAATTTAATTTATGAACTATATGATAATATTAATATTATAGAAAAAAAATTATTTGATAATTTTAACAAAAATATTGTTATATGTATTTATAATGAAAATAAATGGAATGAAACAAGTGAAATTTATAGAAATAAATTAAAAAATAAGGAAATTATTGAATATATTGATGAAAAAGATATTTTGAATAAAATAAAAAAAACAACGAATAATAGTACAGAGTTTGATGAATTAATAGAAATAGGTGAGGTGAATTAATATGAATATGAATCAAATATTAAATCAAGCAAAAAATATGCAAAAGAAAATGGAAAAAACACAAGAAGAAGTAGGTAAAATGATTTTTACTAGTAAAAAAGATCTAGTAGAAGTTCAAGTAAATGGAAATAAAGAAATTGTTAATATAAATATTGATAAAACAATAGAAAAAGATGATATTGAAATGTTAGAAGATATGCTTTTAATTGCATTAAATGATGCTTTAAATCAAGCTGCAGCTGAAATGAAAAAGAAATTAGGTAAGTTTAGTCCTAATATTCCAGGATTGTTTTAATAAATGAAGTCAATACCTAAAAGTTTATCTGAATTAATAGAAAGTTTTAAACTTTTACCTGGGATAGGAGAAAAAAATGCTGTAAGACTTAGTTTTGCAACATTAAATTTAAAAGAAGATCAAGTTACTAAGTTTTCAGAAGCAGTAAAAAATATTAAACTAAACATAAAAAAATGTAAAATTTGTAATAATTTAACTGAGAATAGTGAAATATGTGATATTTGTAATGATAAAAATAGAAACAATGATATTTTGTGTGTAGTTGAAAATACAAAAGATTTAATACATTTTGAAGAATCAAATGCATTTAATGGCAAATATCATATCTTAGAAGGTTTAATATCACCTTTAGAAGGAGTAAATCCTGATGATATAAAAATCAATCAATTAATAAATAGAATTAAAGATGAAAATATTAAAGAAGTAATTTTAGCTTTAAATATGAGCATTGAAGGTGAAACAACTTCTTTATATATTTTAAAATTACTTGAAGGAATGAATGTATCTGTTAGTAAAATAGCTGCTGGAATACCAGTTAATGCTGATATGGAATATTTAGATTCTCTAACAATACAAAAGGCAATAGAAGGAAGAAATAAATTATCATAATATATAATCTTTTTTAATAAAATAAATTAAAGGAGAATATATGAAATTAATTTTTAAAATAATTAAAAAATTTATTTTAAGTATTAGTATTTTATATTTATATAATATCTTTATGCAAAATTATAATATACCAATTCCAATTAATATATATACGATAGGTATATTGATGATTTTCGAAGTACCAGGATTTATTGGATTAATACTTCTTTTTTTTATAAATTTTAGATAGGAGGTTATTTTATGCTTGAAGATTATATTAAAAATCAAGAAATTGCAACTAAGTTATTATTAGAAAGTATAAATAATGATAAACTAGTACAAGCATATTTATTTGTATCTAAAGATGAAAAAATACTTTTAGATTATTCTTTAGCTTTTGTTAAAAAAATAATTACTCCTGAATATAATACGAACACTTGTTCTAAAATAGATAAAAATATTTATAATGAATTAAAGATTATTAATCCTGAATCTAATTTAATTAAGAAAGAACAATTATTAGATTTACAAAATTCTTTTAAAACTAAGGCAATAGAAGGTAATAAAAAGATTTATATTATAAATAAATGTGAAAAAATGAATTCTGCAGCTGCAAATTCCATTTTAAAATTTCTTGAAGAACCACAAGATAATATAATCGCAATACTTTTAACTACAAATATAGATAAAGTAATGCCAACAATTAAATCTAGATGTCAGATAATAAGTTTATTTAATAATGAAGAAAATATGAATGATATAGAAGATATAATTTATCAAGAGTATAATAAAATAGAAAATAATATAGATAGCGAACAATTAGAAAAGAATATTGAAAATATAAAAAAATATAGTACTATTTTAGAAAAAGATAAAATTAAAATGATTTTTTATTATAAAGATTTCTTTGATATATTTAAAACAAAAGAGGAAATAAATATATTTTTTATATATTTAATCTATTTTTATTATGATTTATTAAATATTATTATTGAAAAAAATATTAGATATATAAAAAATAAAGATGAATTATTAAATTTTAAAAATAACAATACTATAAATTCAGTTATTAAAAAAATTCAAATAATTCAAAATAGTAAAAATAATTTAAATACTAATATGAATCTAAAACTTTTAATGGATGATTTTTTAATTAATTTTAGTGAGGTGTAATATGGATAATTATATTGAAGTAGCAGTTGTTTCATTTAACAATAGTAAAAATAAATATTATTTTTTAACAAATAATCTTAAATTAAGAAATAATTTAACTGTAATTGTAAATACAGAAAGAGGATTACAATTTGGATTAGTTGAAGATATTATAAATATTAATTCAAATAGTACTAAAATGCCAACTAAAGAAATTGTTAGAATTGCTACAAAAAAGGATTATAATCAATATTTAAATAACTTAAAAGACGCTAAAACTGCATATAAAAAATGTAAGGAATTAATAAAAGAGAATGATCTACAAATGAATCTTATAGATGCATCCTATAATTTTGAAAGAACGCAATTATATTTTTCTTATGTGGCAAATGAAAGAGTAGATTTTAGAAATCTAGCAAAGTCATTAGCGGCTATTTATAAAGTAAGAATAGAATTAAGACAAGTTGGACCACGTGATAAAGCAAAAGAAATTGGTGGAATAGGTCCTTGTGGTAGACAATTATGTTGTAATAATTATTTATATTCTTTCAATAATATAACTATTAATATGGCAAAAAATCAAAATATTTCATTAAATCCAACAAAGATAAATGGATTATGTAATAGATTATTGTGTTGTTTAAATAATGAAGATGCATTTTATAAAAATGAACTTGAAAAATATCCTAAAGTTGGTAAATATATCTCTTATGATAATATTGAAGGAAAAGTAATAAGTGTAGATGTAATAAAGAAAACTGTAAAAATTGAAACAAAGGATAAAGAAATAATAGAGATTAGTGATTATGGAAGTAATAAATGATTTATTAGAATTAAATAATTTAAAAATAGTTCAAAATAAAAAATGGTTTAATTTTTCACTTGATTCCTTACTATTAAGTAATTTTGCAAATGTTAATAATAAAATGAAAATAATTGATATTTGTACAGGAAATTGTCCTATACCTTTAATGTTATCTACAAAAACAAAAGCAAAAATAATTGCAGTTGAAATACAAAAAGAAATATATGAATTAGGATTAAAATCTATAAAAATAAATAATCTAGAAAATCAAATAGAAATAATAAATAAAGATATTAAAGATTATTATAAAGATATTAAAACTGATTCTTTTGATTTAATAACATGTAATCCACCATATTATAAAATTGGTGAAAAATCAGTATTTAATATAGATATACATAAAACAAATGCTAGACATGAAAAATATTTAAATCTAGATGATTTATTTAAAATATCAAAGAAAATATTAAAAAATAATGGAAAAATAGTATTGATTCATAAAAGTGATAGATTATCAGATATTATGATAAAAATGAGAAATAACAATATTGAACCAAAAAGAATAAGATTTGTTTATCCAAAAGAAGATTCTAAATCTAACTTAGTTTTAATTGAAGGTATGAAGAATGCTTCATCAGGATTAATAATAGAAAAACCATTAATAATACATGAAAAAAATGGAGAATATAAAAAAGAAATATTAGATATGTTTAAGGAGGTGTAATAATGAGTCAAAAAAGCTATGATGGAAAACCTACATTATATTTAGTTCCAACTCCAATAGGTAATTTAGGAGATATGACATATAGAGGAGTTGAAACATTAAAAAATTCAGAAGTTATTTTTTCTGAAGATACTAGGGAATCAAAAAAATTATTAGATTATTTTGATATAAAGAAAAAATTAATAGCGTGTCATAAGTTTAATGAAGATGATGTGTATTTAAAGGTATTAGATTATTTAAATAATGGATTTGATGTATCAATAATTACAGATAGGGGTACTCCTTCAATTAGTGATCCTGGGTATGTATCAGTTTTTAAAGTTATACAAAATGGATATAATGTTGTATGTTTACCTGGAGCAACTGCATTTACACCTGCTATAGTTAATAGTGGTTTAAATCCTAATAAATTTTTATTTTATGGTTTTTTAGATAGTAAAAAAAGTGCTAAAAAGAAAGAAATAGAAGAATTAAAACTAGTAAAAAGTACAATTATATTTTATGAATCACCATATAGAGTTATAGAAACTATTAAACTAATAAAAGAAATAATGGGAAATAGGAAAATAAGTGTTTCAAGAGAAATAAGTAAAAAACATGAAGAGATATATAGAGGTTTAATTGATAATGTTCTTGAAGAATTAACTGAACCTAGAGGTGAATTTGTATTAGTTGTAGAAGGTAATAAGGATATTGAAAATTATGATGATATAGATATATTAGATCATATAAATTTATTAATTAAAAAAGGAATTAGAGATAAAGATGCAATAAAAGAAGTATCTAAACTTCATAATATTTCTAAAAGTGAAGTATATAAAATGTATTTAGAGGTGAAAAAATGAAATTAATTGTAGGTCTTGGTAATCCTGGAAAAGAATATGAAAATACTAGACATAATATAGGATTTAATGTTATTGATTTATACTTAAAAAAGAATAATTTAAAATTAGACAAAGAAAAATTTAATGGTAAATATCTCAAAACAAATATCAATAATGAAGAAGTTATTTTTTTAGAACCACAAACTTATATGAATTTAAGTGGTGATTCTGTTTTAAAAATAATGAATTTTTATAAAATAAATATAGAAGATATATTAATAATTCAAGATGATTTAGATTTAGACTTAGGAAAGATTAAATTAAAGGAAAAATCTAGTTCAGGTGGACACAATGGAATTAAAGATATTGAACAAAAATTAGGAAGTAATAGTTTTAAAAGATTAAAAATTGGTATTTCAAATAATAAATTAATTGATACTAAAGATTATGTTTTAGGTAAATTTAATAAAGAAGAAAAAGAAATACTTGAAAAATCTTATAAAAAATGTTTAAATATCATAGATGATTTTTTCAAAATGAATTTTAATTTATTAATGGGAAAATATAATAAGAGATGATATTATGTTTGAAAAATATTTTAAATTTAAAAAATATAATAATATAGGTATTAGAGGGTTAACTAATCAGTTAACTGCTTTTTGCGTTTCAAATATATTTAAGAATAATGATAAAAATATATTATTGATAACTAATTCTGTATATGAAGCGAATATTTTATATAGTTTTATTTCTAAAATAGAAAAAAATACACATTTATTTATTATGGATGATTTTTTAACTAGTGAAGCACTAGCAATTTCTCCAGATTTATTAAGTATTAGACTAAATACTTTAAATAGTATAAATAAGGGAAAAAACATAGTTATTACTAATTTAACTGGATTATTAAGATATTTACCAGAAAAAAAATTGTGGAACAACTCAAAAATAAAAATTAATAAAAATATTAATTTAACAAAAGAAGAGATTATTGCCAAACTTATTAATATAGGATATAAAAGTACAGATTTAATAACACAATCAGGACAATTTGCAAATAGAGGTTTTGTATTAGATATTTTTCCAATTAATGAAGAAAATCCTTATAGAATAGAATTTTGGGGAGATGAAATAGATTCAATTAGAAGTTTTAATGTAGATAATCAAAGATCTATTGAAAAAATAAATGAATTCTTAATAACTCCTTTTTCTGAATTTATTTCTGAAAAAAATATGGATATACCTGAGGAACAAAAATATTTAAAATTATTTAATAATAAAATATCGAATATATTTGAATATTTAGATAATCCAATAACAATATTTAAAGATTATAATCAAATATATAATTCAAATTTAAAACTAAGAGAAGAAATATTAAATTATGATAAATCCATAGATAATTCTATAAAAACTGATTATATGTTTTCATTAGAAGAAATAAACTTTAAAGATTCTATTTATTTATTAACTATTGATAATTTAATTTCTAATAAAAAACTAGATTATATTTATGATTTAAAAGCAAAAAGTGTAGATAATTTTAATTCAAATATTAATTCAATAAATAATTATTTTGAAAAATGTTTATTAAATAAAAAAACTATTATTATATCTTTAAGTGATGATAAAAAAATAGAAAGATTTAAAACATATATAAATTTTATAGTTAATAAAACTAGTCTAAAAAATATAAAAGAAAAATCAATTAATATAATAAAAGAACCAATATACGAAGGTTTTGAGATAGATAATTATATATTTTTGACTGAAAAAGAATTATTTAATAATAATCAAGTATCTATGGTAAAGAATAGATATAAAATTGGTCAAAAAATAAAAGATATAAACAATTTAACTGTAGGAGACTATATTGTTCATATTAATCATGGTATAGGTAAATATAATGGTTTAAAAACTATTAAAAAAGGTCAAGTAACAAAAGATTATTTAGAATTATTATATAAAGATAATGATAAATTATATATTCCTGTGGAAAAAATAGATTTAATTAGTAAATATTCATCAAAAGAAGGATATGCTCCTAAAATAAATAAATTAGGTTCTGCAGAATGGCAGAAAACTAAGATAAGAATTAAAAATAAAGTTAAAGATATTGCAGAAAAATTAATTAAAATATCAGCTGAAAGAGCTTCAACTAAAGGTTTTGCTTTTAATAAAGATGATGATTTACAATTGGAATTTGAATCAGAATTTAATTATAATTTAACAAAAGACCAAATTATTGCAACAGATAAGATAAAAAAAGCAATGGAATCATCAGTTGCAATGGATATGTTACTTTGTGGAGATGTTGGTTTTGGTAAAACAGAAGTAGCCTTTAGAGCAATGTTTAAAGCAGTATTAAGTGGAAAACAAGTAGCGTATTTATGCCCAACTACTATTTTATCAAATCAACAATATTTAAGCGCAAAAGAAAGATTTAGTAGTTTTGGTATTGAAATTGGTTTATTAAATAGATTTACTCCTCCAAAAGAAGTTAAATGTATTATAGAAAAAATAACTACAGGAAAAATAGATATAGTATTTGGTACACATAGATTATTAAGTAATGATATTAATTTTAAAAACTTAGGTTTATTAGTTGTTGATGAAGAACAAAGATTTGGTGTTATGCATAAAGAAAAAATAAAAGAATATAAATCAAATATTGATGTATTAACATTAAGTGCAACACCTATTCCTAGAACATTACAAATGTCATTAGTAGGTATAAGAGATTTATGTGTTATAGAAACACCACCTGCATCAAGATATCCTGTACAAACTTATGTTATAGAAGAAAATAATGAAATTCTTAAAGATGCAATTTATAAAGAATTATCTAGAAATGGTCAAATATTTATTGTATATAATAATATAGAGGATATTGAAAACAAAAAATTTATATTAAATAAATTGGTACCAGAAGCTAAAATTGAAATCGCACATGGTAGAATGACTAAAGTACAAATAGAAAATGTAATGCAAAAATTTATTAATAATGAATTTAATATATTATTGTGTACAACAATTATTGAAACAGGTATGGATATTTCAAATGTTAATACTTTAATAATATTTGATTCTGATAAATTTGGATTAAGCCAGTTATATCAATTAAGAGGAAGAGTAGGAAGAACTAATAAAATCGCATATGCTTATTTGTTATACGAAAAAAATAAGGTTTTAAAAGAAATATCAGTAAAGAGATTGAATACTATTAAAGAATTTACTGAATTAGGTAGTGGTTTTTCAATTGCAATGAGAGATTTATCAATTAGAGGTGCAGGAGATATTTTAGGAAGTGAACAAGCTGGATTTATAGATTCAGTAGGTTATGATTTATATGTAAAAATATTAAATGATGAAGTAAAAAAATTAAAAGGTGAAAAAATAAAAGAAGAAATTATTGAAAAAGAAAAGCCAATTATTAATGTTTCAACTCATATTACTAAGAATTATGTTAATGATGATAATATTAAAATAGAAATACATAAATTAATAAGTAAAATTGATTCTAAAGAAAAGCTATATGAAGTTAATACTGAATTAAAAGATAGATTTGGTCAAGTATCAGAAGAAATGAATATTTATATGTATAGTAAATGGTTAGAAGAATTAGCAAATTCATTAAACATAAATGATATTACAGAGAATAACTTATTTGTCGAATTTTCTTTAAGTAAATCTATTGTAGATAAGGTAGATGTTCAAAATATATTTGTATATTCAAATAATGTAACAAATAAAGTAAGATTTAATTATAAAAATAATAGATTATATATAAAAATATTATTAAGTGGTTTAGAAAAACATTTTGTATATTATTTAACAGATATTTTAGATTATATTAATAAAAAAGTATAAATATTAATTTATTTTTTCATACTAAAATAGGGTGAAAAATATGAAGTTAAATGGAATTGTTAGAAAAATAGATAACTTAGGTAGAATAGTTATTCCTATAGAATTAAGAAAAAGATTAAAAATAGATCAAAATGATGATATTGAAATAAAAATAGAAGATAATAAAATAGTTTTATCAAAGTATAATAAACTTTCTGAATTAAATAATATTTTATATTTAATGTCTAAATCATATAATAACTTAACCGGTATTAATATTATTGTTACTGATAAAGAAAGAATAATATATTCTAATAAAAAAATATATAAAAACAAAAATATATCTAAAATAATAAGAAATAATATAGATAATGAAATAGAAATAGATTTTTATAAAAAAGTAGAAATAACAAATGATTTATATATAGAATCTTATATTTATTCAAAAAATATAAAAATATCTGGTTTTAGTTATGGTCAGTTTATTGTTTATTCTAAAAATATGATAAGTATAAAAGACAAAGAAATACTTAATAACTTAGTTTTATTATTAAGTAATATACTAGATTGAATTGATTTTAAATTCTAACTATGATATAGTTATTTTATATTTTAGGAGGAATATAATGAGAAAATTTGAAAAAATAAGTGTAAAAGAATATGAAAAAAAATTAAAAGATAAATGTAGTTATGAAGATATAAAATTACCTATAAGATCTACAAAAAATTCAGCTGGTTATGATTTTTTTAGTCCTTTTTCATTTGAATTAAAACCTGGTGAAACAATTAAAATTCCATCAGGAATAAAAGTTCAAATGAATAATGATGAATTTTTAGCTATTTTAGTAAGATCTAGTATGGGTTTTAAATATAACATTAGATTATGTAATCAAGTTGGAATAGTTGATAGTGATTATTATAATAATGAAGACAATGAAGGGCATATGTTTATTGCTTTAAAAAATGAAGGTGAAAAAGTATTTAATGTGGAAAAAGGAGATAAATATGCCCAAGGAATATTTTTAAAGTATTATTTAACTGATGATGACATAGCTGAAGGTCAAAGAACAGGAGGCTTTGGATCAACAGGTAATTAGAAAGAAGATGATTTTGATGAAAAAAAATTTTTATATAACAACACCAATCTATTATCCAAGTGGTAGATATCATATAGGAACTGCATATACTGAAATATTAACAGATTCTTTAAAAAGATATCATAAGATGCATGGTGAAGATACTTTTATGCTTACTGGAACAGATGAACATGGTCAAAAGATTCAAGATAAAGCAAAAGAAGAAGGATTATCACCAAAAGAATATGTGGATTTGCAAGCTCAAAAAGCTAAAGAATTATGGAAACTAATGAAAATTGATTATGATAATTATATTAGAACTACTGATGAATATCATGAAAAAACTGTTCAATGGATTTTTGAAAGATTTTTAAAACAAGGAGATATTTACTTAGGTGAATATGAAGGATGGTATTGTAAACCTTGTGAAAGTTATTGGACAGAATCACAATTAGTTGATGGCAAATGTCCAGATTGTAATAGAGATGTAAAATTGATGAAAGAAGAAGCATATTTCTTCAATATGAAAAAATATACTGATAAATTATTAGATTATTATGAGAAACATCCTGATTTTATTAAACCGGATTATAGAAAAACAGAGATGATTAATAATTTTATTAAACCTGGATTAGAAGATTTATGTGTAACTAGAACATCTTTTGACTGGGGTATTAAAGTATTAAGTAATCCTAAACATGTTGTGTATGTATGGTTAGATGCATTAACAAACTATATAACTGCATTAGGTTATGGACAAGAAGACACATCTTTATTTGAAAAATATTGGCCAGCTAATATTCATATTGTTGGTAAGGATATTGCTAGATTTCACTTAATATATTGGCCAATATTCTTAATGGCTTTAGATTTACCATTACCAGAACATATTTATGTTCATAATTTTATAATGATGAAAGATGGAAAAATGAGTAAATCAAAGGGAAATACAATTTATCCTGAACAATTAATAGAAAGATATGGATTAGATGCTACTAAATACTATTTATTAAGAGAAATGCCAAATAATCAAGATGAAATATTTACTCCTGAAGATTTTGTTTCAAGATATAATTCAGATTTGTGTAATGATTTAGGAAATCTATTAAATAGAACTATATCTATGATAAATAAATATTTTGATGGGATTATTCCTAATTATAAAGGTATAGTAAATCAAGTTGATAAAGATTTAGAAGAATCAGTTAAAGTATCTGTTTCAAATAACAAAGAATTTATTGATAAATTTGAATTTTCTAATGCTATACAATCTATTTGGAATTTAGTATCTAGAACAAATAAATATATAGATGAAGTAGAACCATGGGTTTTATCAAAAGATAATAAAATAGAAGAATTATCTTCTGCAATGAATCACTTAGCAAGTTCATTAAAAGTAATTGCAATTTTAATAAGACCATTTATGTTAGAAACATCAAATAAAATCTTAAAGCAATTAGGGTTAAATAATAATGTATCTTTTGAAGATTTAAATAATATATATTCATTTGATAATAATAAAGTAATTGAAAAAGGTGAACCTATTTTCTTAAGATTAGATACTGAAACAGAAATAGAATATATAAAAGAATTAATGAATAATCATTAATTTCTTTTTTTGTGTTATAATCTTTTTAGGTGAAGAAAAATGTTTGATACTCATTGTCATATTTATAAAACTGAAACAAAAAATTATAAAGATATTATTAAGAAATGTTTAAATAAAAATATTAATTTAATTATAAATTCAGTTAATATAAAAACAAGTAAAGAAGTTATAAAATTATCAAAAAAATATAATAATGTATATGCTTCAATAGGTTTAAATTATGATGAAGTAGAAAATATAAATGAAAAAGATTTTATTAAATTAGAGAGATTAATAAATAAGAATAATATTATTGCTATTGGTGAAATAGGTTTAGATTATTATTGGACAAAAGATAATAAAGATAAACAAAAATATATATTTGAAAAACAACTAAAGTTAGCTGAAGAATATAATTTACCTGTAATAATTCATGCAAGAAATTCTATTCAAGATGTATATGATATTTTAAAAAAATATAATTTAAAAGGTAGTATGCATTGTTTTCAGGGTAGTTTAGAAATGGCAAAAAAGTTTATTAATTTAGGATTTAAAATAGGTATTGATGGACCAATAACATATAAAAATAATAAAAAACAAATTGAGTTAATAAATAATTTAGATTTAAAAGATATTTTAGTTGAAACTGATAGCCCTTATTTAACACCAGAACCTAATAGAGGGAAAAAAAATAATCCTACAAATTTAATATATATTATTAATAAAATAGCAGAAATAAAGAAAGAAACACCTGAAAAAGTTATAGAAGAAACTACTAAAAATACAAAGGAGATATTTAATATATGAATAAAGAACTAATTAAAGATTATATATTCAAAAAAAAGTTCGGTCAAAACTTTTTAAAAGATGAAAATATATTAAGAAATATAGTTGATAAGTCTGAAGTAGATAAAGACACATTAGTAATTGAAATAGGTGTAGGTGCTGCATTTTTAACATATTATTTAACCGAAAAAGCTAAATATGTAGTAGGTTATGAAATAGATGAATCATTAAATGAAATAATTGAAAAACAATTAGAAAATAAAAATAATATAAAAATATTATTTGCTGATTTTTTAAAAAGAAATGTTATGGATGACATAAAAGATTTAGATTATAAAAAAATATTTGTAGTTGCGAATTTACCATACTATATAACAACACCAATTATTACAAAATTTATAGAAGATAAAATTCCTGTGGATAAAATAGTAGTAATGGTACAAAAAGAAGTTGGAGATAGATTTAATGCTAAAGTAAACACAAAAGAATATAATTCGTTAACTGTTTATTTAAATTATTATTTTGATATAAAAAAATTATTAGATGTTTCAAGAAATTGTTTTGTACCAAAACCTAATGTTGATAGTGTAATAATTGAATTTAAAAAACATAATAAATATAAGGCAAATAATGAAGACTTATTTTTTAAATTAGTTAGAGATGCTTTTAAATATAAAAGAAAAAATATTAGAAATAATTTAAAAAATTATCCACAAGAAAAATTAGAAAATATATTAAAAAGTATTAATCTTGATTTAAATTCACGTGCTGAAAATATAACGTTAGAACAATTCATATATATATGTAATAAAATAGAAGAATAAGTAAACATTCTTCTATTTTTTTCATAATATATATTGGTGAAAGAAATGTTTAAAATTGGAGACATAGTATCAAGATATAAATATAATAATGATTGTTTATTTAAAATAATTGATATTAAAGAAAATACATATTATTTATCTGGAATAAATATTAGATTATGCGCAAATGCATTTAAAGATGATCTAAAAATAGAGAATAATTATTATAGAGAAGATGATTCAAATTTAATAAATTCAATAAAAGATAATATAGATCAAATAAGTAATGATTATTTTTTTATTCCTGGAAAAATATTACATATTGATGCTGATAAAGATTATTTAAATAGATGTTTAAAATTTTATAAAGAATTAAATATAAATGCATATGGTATATATTGTGAAGAAGAAAATTTATCTAATCAAATATCAAAATATTTAAATGATATAAAACCGGATATAGTAATTATTACTGGACATGATGCTTTTAATAAATTTAATAATAAATATAAGAATAGTGATTGTTTTATAGATGCTATTAAAAAAAGTAGAGATTATGAAAAATCTTATGATAAATTAAAGATAATTGCAGGAGCTTGTCAATCAAACTATGAAGAATTAATAAAAGCAGGTGCATCATTCGCATCAAGTCCAAAAAGAGTTAATATACATGCTTTAGATCCAGCAATTATAGCTTCTTTTCTTGCTTTAACAGAGAATAATAAAGAAATAGATTTAATTAAAGTATTAAACAACACTAAATCTAAAAGTGATGGAATGGGTGGATTAAAAACATTTGGTTGTATGATTGTGGGTTATCCTAAAAAAAAGTAAGAGTTTAACAAAAAAATAGACTCTTATTTTTGTTTCATTTATTTGACAAATAATATTTATTATGATAATATAAGGCACAGTCTTTCAAAGGGGGAAATTATATATGACTTATATTAAAAAATTTGAAAATGATTATATTTCAATTCTTGAAAATATTAAAAAAATAAAAGACAATTCTTCAATTGATATAGCTGAAAAGAAAGAATTATATGGTGAAGAATTATTAAAACTTGGAGAATTAAGATATAAATTTAAAAGATTAGAAAAAGTATTTAATAATGGAAAATCAGAAAATGGTGAAGAACTATCTCTAAATCAAGTAAATCAATTAGGAAAATTTGTTAGTTATTTTTATATTTTTAATGATAAGGATAGTAATATAAATAATATTTTATCTACTAGTGAAGAATATGGTATTTATAGTTATTCTGTTTTACATAGAGAATTTGTTGATAATAAATATATTTTATATTCTAGTGGATCTATTACTGAAGAAGAATTATTAAAAGATGTAAAAAAACATAAAGAACAAACAGTAAATATGATTTCTAATTCATTTGGTTTAAATAAAAGTATTGAATTATGTGAAGAAGAATTAAATGAGATTAAACAAGAAAAAGAAGAAAAAAGAACATTAAAATATGTTAAGTTATTTGCTACTGTAGCTCTAGCATCTGTTGTAGCAGCTTCTGCATTCTCGTGTCATAAGAATAATGTTAAAGATAATAATAATGCAACAGAAAAAAATGTTGATGATAAATCTAATAATAAATCTAATAATGATACAAATAATGATACAAAAAATGAAACATCAACAAGTAAAAATAAAGAAGATACAACTGAAACTAAAGAAAATAATGATAAAATTACAAATTCAAAAGAAAATACTGAAAATAGTAATAAATCATCTATTTCTTCTAATGGAAAAACATCAACTAATGGAACTTTAACTAATGATAAATCAAATACTGGTGGTTCTTCTAAAACAACTACAAATGGTGGTGGGGTTGATTTAGATAGAGATAAAGCTCAAAATGGTGATGTTACAATTACTCAAGGTGATGGAAAAACTATCGCTCCAGATGATAGTAAAGTTGAAGGAAATGATTATGTTATAGTTGATGATAATTTTGATGGTAATGAAGATAAAATAAATGATTCAGTATACCAACCAGATAAACAAGATACTTATTCAGAAGATACTAATCATAAAACTACTAGACCTTCAACTGATAAAGTACAAGGTTCTGATGAACAAAAAACAAATGTAAATTTAAATGAAAGTTCTGATAAAGTAAATGATTCAGTAAATCAACCAGATAAGCAAGATAAAACTGTAGAAGAAAAATCTACTACAACAACTCCTACAATAATTGAAGAAGATGAAAATGATATTGAATATTTCTTTGTACCTAATAATAATGTAAGTAGTAATAATGATATTTATGTAGAAGATTTTGAAGATTACGATACATCAGGTTATGAAATAGAAGAAGATTCTGCTTATACATTAACTTTAAATTAATATGAAAGGGGAGATTAAAATGAATAAAACAAATGATTTAAAAAAATTAAAAGCATTAAGAACAAGTTTAGCTTCTCTTTCACTAGTCGCAACTATGTCTTTAACTGGTTGTGTAGGAAATAAAGAAGTTAAAAAAACAAATAATGAAAAAAATTATACTAAAGAATATAATAATGAAGTAAAATCAGAAGCTGAAACATTTTACGATAAATATTCAGAATTCTTTAATGATGAATATGATAATTATACTAATCCAAAAGAAGAAGCAGTTAAAGATATTGATAATGTAATTAATATGATTCAAAATAAATATAAAAATATTTCTGATGAAGATTTAAGAAGAGCATTTAGATTAATTCAAGATTGTCAAATGCCAATTGAATTATTGCAATCAGCTTATAATTATAAAGCAAATATTGAAAATGAAGTAATAGTACCAACATTACCAAATTTATCTGAATTTGTATTAGATGATACTGTTAGAGAAGAATTAAATGAAGGATATAATAAAATTGATGAGTTAAGAGTTGCTCTTAATAATAGAGATAAATTATCTACAGATAATGCAATTAATAATCTTCAAAATTATGTAATAGATATTGAATTTTATTATACACAAGATAAATCAAATACTGGTGAAATAGCTTCACAAGCTCCAGCTGAATACTTAATATTAGATAATAATTTAGCTGCAGAAAACTTATTAACACCTTTTACAAATGAAGGAACAATTGTATTTAATGATACTAAGAACAATAATCCAAATCAAACTTTAAAAATTGCTCCAAATCAATTTGAAGATCAAATTATTTCAGCATTTGAAACAAGATATTTAGATGAAAGACCTTTTGATGTTCAAGAAATAGAAACTATAGATGAAAATAATAATAAAATTAAAAAAGAAGTTAAGGGGATAGATATAGTTTTCTTTGATGGAACACATAAATTTGTTACAATTGAGGAATATGAAAACCTTAAAGATATAATAACAACATCTAAATTAAAAGATAAAATGTATCATATTGAAAATGATATGGCTAAAGAAATATGTCCTTCAGTTGAAGAAGAAAAAATTATTTCATACAATGTAATAACAAAGAAATTAAGCATCTAGTTAAACTAGTGCTTTTTTTATTTTTAATAATGTGATAAAATTATGTAGTAAATAACAAAAATTTAAATATTATTAAATAGGTGGAGAAGAAAATGCATAGTATAAAAATAAATGGTGGTAATACATTATCTGGAACTATAAGTATTAGTGGAGCTAAGAATAGTATAGTTGCATTAATTCCAGGTGCAATATTAACAGATGAAGAAGTAAATATTAGTAATGTTCCAGATATTTCTGATGTTAAAGCATTAGAAAATATATTAAAATATTTAAATGTTGATTATTCAAAAAAAAATGATATTATTAAAATAAAATCAAAAGATATGGTAAATAAAGAAATAACTAAGAATATGTCATCTAAATTAAGGGCGTCTTATTATTTTATGGGTTCAATGTTAAGTAGATATAAACATGTTGAAATTAGTATGCCAGGAGGTTGTACTATAGGAAATAGACCTATAGATTTACATTTAAAAGGATTTAAAGCATTAGGAGCAACTATAACTGAAACAGAAAATAAAGTAATAATAGATGCAGAAGAACTTAAAGGAAATAAAATATATTTAGACTTTGCTAGTGTAGGAGCAACTATTAATATAATGTATGCTGCTGTTATGGCAAAAGGAAAAACAATAATTGAAAACGCTGCTAAAGAACCTGAAATAGTAAATGTTGCAACATTTTTAAATAATATGGGTGCTAGAATAAAGGGAGCAGGAACTGAAACAATCAAAATAGTAGGAGTTGAAAAACTTCATTCTTGTTTTACTGAAGTTATTCCAGATAGAATTGAAGCGGGTACTTATATAATTATGGGAGCAGCTTTAGGTGATAAATTAAAAATAGAAAACATTATTCCACAGCATATTTCAACAGTTTTAGAAAAATTAGATGAAATGGGTGCTGATATAAAGGTTAATGATGATTATGTAATAATATCAAAAGTAAAAAATTTAAAAGCAACAAGTATTAAAACACTTGTTTATCCTGGATTTCCAACAGATTTACAACAAGTATTTGCAAGTTTAATGTGTATCGCAAAAGGACAAAGTACTATTAAAGAAAATATATATGAAAATAGATTTAATAATCTATTTGAATTAATAAAAATGGGTGCAAATATAGAAGTGAACGGAAATAAAGCAATTATAAAAGGACCTAATAATTTAAGTGGTTGTGAAGTAAATGCAACAGATTTAAGAGCAGGTGCAGGTTTAGTTGTCGCAGCATTAATCGCAAGTGGAGAAACAACAATAAATAATGCTGATTATATATTGAGGGGATATGAACACATAGTTAAAAAAATATCTTCTATAGGTGGAGAAATATCTTTACTTTAAAAAAACACTTGCAATATAATAAGTAATTTGATAAAATATAGTAGATTTTGAAAAATTCTATAACTATTTATAGTTATGGCGAGAGGAGAATAGATATGGCTAATAAAAGAGAAAGTTTATATAAAGATTCAAAAGTAATCTGTGCATGCGGTGAAACTTTTGAAACTAAATCTACAAAAGATGAAATTCGTGTTGAAGTATGTTCTAAATGTCATCCATTCTATACTGGTACACAAACAAGAGCATCTAAATCAAGCAATGTAGATAAATTTAATAAAAAATATGGTTTTAAAACTGAAAACAATTAGAAATTAATCTAATTGTTTTTATTTTATTTAAATGATATACTAATAATAGAGGTGAAAATATGAAAATTGCAATTTGTAGTGATCATGGAGGTTATGAATTAAAAGAATATTTAAAAAAAGAATTAAAAGAATATGAAATAAAAGACTTAGGTTGTTTTTCTAAAGAAAGATGTAATCATGTTGAATATGCGTTTAAACTATCAGAGTATGTTGTAAAAGAAGATTTACTTGGAATAGCAATATGTAAAAGTGGCATAGGTATGAGTATTGCTTGTAATAAAGTAAAAGGTATTAGATGTGCAAAAGTAAATAATGTAAAAGAAGCAATTGTAACTAGAGAAGATAATAATGCTAATGTAATAGCTATTTCAGGAAAAATGTGTAAAAGAAAAGCATTAAAAATAATAAAAGCATTTATAAATACTTCTTTTAAAAATACTGAACCTTATATCTCAAGAGTAAAACAAGTAGATGAATATATAAAATAACAATATCATATATTTATATAGGTGATATATTTGAATAAAATAATAATAAATACTTTGATTATAGTTAGTATTCCTTTTTTGATTATTAACTATTTTTTTTATTATAAAGAAAATATTATCATTTCAGGTTTTATTAATAATAAAAAAAATAATAATATAAGAGTACTAACAAAAGATAATAATATTATTAATTTAGATTTAGAAGAATATTTAGTTGGAGTTGTTAGTGCAGAGGTACCAGTTTATTTTGAAAAAGAAGCATTAAAAGCACAAGCAGTCGCAGCTAGAACATATGCATTAAAACAAATGAAAAATAATAAAGATAAAGATTATGATGTAACAACAACAGTATCTTCTCAAGTATATCAAAGTGATGAAGAATTACGTAATAAATGGCAAAAAAATTATGAAAGTAATATAAAAAAAATTAAAGAAGCAATAAATAATACAAAAGGAGAATATATTTCTTATGATGGAGATTTTATATATGCTTTCTTTTTTTCCACCTCTAATGGATATACTGAAGATAATAAAAATGTATTTGGAGAAGATTTACCATATTTAAAAAAGGTAGATAGTTCATTTGATCAAAATGAAAATAGTTCATTTGAAAAAACAATTACTTTATCTAAAAAAGAATTTTATGAAAAATTAAATATAAATTATAATGATCAATTAGTAATATCTAATGTAATTAGATCAGAATCAAATAGAATTCTAAACATATCTATTAATAATAATGAATTTACTGGAAGAAAAGTTCAATCATTATTAAGTTTAAGATCTAATGACTTTAATATTGTTGATGAAGGAGATAATATACAGATAACTACAAAAGGATTTGGACATGGTGTAGGTTTAAGTCAATATGGTGCAAATGCATTAGCAAAACAAAAAAAATCATATGTAGATATATTAAAATATTATTATCAAGGTACTGAATTAAAAAAATTATAAATTATGTATAAAAATCAAATTATTTACCAAAATTATAATGAGGTGAATAATATGAATAAAAGAAAATTAAAATGGTTTGTTAAACCAATATTGTATGGAACTACATTATCTATTTTATTATTAAGTATAGCATTATTAAATTTTAAAGAAAAGAATATGAATGATTTTAAAGATTTTGTATTTGTAAATAAATCAATTATTAAAGATACATTACCTGTTTTAAAAGAAGATGATATTATTATTAAACCCTTTCAATCTGATAATATAAACATATATAAAAAATTTTATGATAAAGATTCTTCTTTAGAAGAAAAAATAAAATCTATTATATATTATAAAGATACTTATATTCAAAATTCTGGTATTATATATAGTTCAGATAAAGAGTTTGATGTTGTTTCAATTTTAGATGGAAAAGTCACTAATATTAAAGAAGATAAAACTCTAGGGAATGTTGTAGAAATTACATATATGAATAACCTAATTGCTAACTATTCGGGGTTAAAAGATATTAAAGTAAAAGAAGGTCAAAATATAAATCAAAATGAAATAATTGGAAAAAGTTCTAAAATTAATATTGACCAAGAGTTAAATAATTCATTATTATTTGAAATAATAAAAGATGGAAAATATCAAAATCCTGAATTATTCTTTGATAAGAAAATCAATGAATTATAGGAGTATATATGATAGGTAAAGATATAGGAATAGATTTAGGAACAGCAAATATATTAATATATGTAAAAGGAGAAGGAATTGTATTAAATGAACCTAGTGTTGTTGCTATAGATAATGAATCTAGAAAAATATTAGCAGTAGGTAATGATGCATATAAAATGTTAGGTAGAACACCATTAAAAATATCTGCAGTAAAACCACTTAAAGATGGAGTAATCGCAGATTTTGAATTAACCGCTGGAATGTTAAAAGAATATTTAAAAAAAGTATTAAACAAAACATCTTTTACAAAACCTAGAATATTAATATGTTGTCCAGCAAATATAACACAAGTTGAAAAAGAAGCAATAAAAGATGTTGCTGAATCAACTGGTGCTAAAAAAGTATATATAGAAGAAGAACCAAAAGTAGCAGCAGTAGGTGCAGGAATAGATATTTCAAAACCAGTAGGTAATATGATTATAGATATTGGTGGAGGAACAACAGATATTGCTGTATTATCATTAGGAGATATAGTAACAAGTAAATCTTTAAAAATCGCAGGTAATACTTTTGATCAAAAAATAATAAACTATATAAAAGAAAAATATAAATTATTAGTAGGAGAAAGAACTGCAGAAGAAATAAAAATAAAAATAGGTAATGTTTTTAAAGAAGAGAAAAAAGAAAAAATAACAATTAAAGGAAGAAATCTTGAAACAGGATTACCTTCTTCTAAAGTAATTAATTCTGATGAAATATCTGATGCTTTAAATCCTTGTATAAATGAAATAATAAATGGAGTTAAATGCGTATTAGAAACAACTTTACCAGAATTATCTGCTGATATTGCTATTAATGGAATTACAGTAACAGGTGGAGGAGCATTATTAAAAGGATTAGATAAACTATTAAAAAAAGAATTAAATGTACCTATTAATATTTCATCTTCCCCATTAACATGTGTAGTAGATGGTACTGGAATAATGTTAGATAATATAAAATTATTAGAAAAATAAGTTTATACTTATTTTTTTTCATTTTCTTATATGATATAATGTAAATGGTGAGAATATGAATAATAATATTTTAGAAAATTTAAAAATAGTTTTAACTGTATTTTTATTTGTTGTATTAATAGTACCATCAGTTAAAAAAATAGCTTATCATATAGGTGCTGTAGATATTCCAGGAGGAAGACATATTCATGGAAAAATAATACCTAAATTAGGTGGTTTTGCTATATTTCTAGGATTCTTACTTGGATATATGTTATTTTGTCAACAAACTATTCAAATGATTTCTATATTAATTGGAGGTATAATAATACTTATATTTGGTATATTTGATGATATAAAAAGATTACCAGCATCAGTTCAGTTTATTGGACAAATAGCTTCTGCTGCAGTAGTAGTTTTTTATGGAAATATTGTAATGCAGGATGTATCTGCATATGGATTATATATAAATTTTGGTTCGTTAGCTCCATTTTTAACAATTATATTTATTGTTGCACTAATGAATAGTTTAAACTTTATAGATGGATTAGATGGACTAGCAGGTGGTATAGCGAGTATATTCTTCATAACTATTTCTATTATAATAAATTATATGGGAGCATTTAATGGATTAGATGCATCATTATCTTTAATAATGATAGGTGCGACTTTAGGATTCTTAGTATATAATTTTCATCCAGCAAAGATTTTTTTAGGTAATAGTGGTTCAATGTTTATAGGTTATATAATTGCAGTAGTATCTTTATTAGGGTTTAAAAACGTAACTATAACATCTTTAATTATTCCAATTTTAATACTAGCAATTCCTATATTAGATACTTTTTTTGCAATAGTAAGAAGATTATTAAAAAAAGAATCACCTACAAAAGGAGATCAAAATCATCTTCATCACCAATTACTAAGAATAACTTCATCACAAGTAAAAACAGTTTTAATAATTTATTTAATACAAATATTATTTTCAATCGCTTCAATAGTATATGTTTTACAAAATCCAAAATTAGGACAAATTGTATATGCTATTTTATTAATATTGATATTATGGATTGTTCTTACAACAAATATAGTATTTGATAAAAAGAAAAAGAAAATAGAAAAATAGGAGTTTTAAAATGTTAAAATTTATAGTATGTGAAGATAACGAAATAATTAGAAAGAAAAATATTTCTGTTATAAATAAAGTTATGTTTTCAAATAATGTAAATTATAACATATTTGAGTTTAATAGTTATAATAATGATTTATTAGATATAATAAATGATAATTCAGGTAGAAAAGTATTTATTTTAGATATTGAATTAGGTTCAAAGTCAGGTATAGATATCGCGAGGTTAATAAGAAAAAATGATTGGGAAAGTTTTATTATTATATCAACCGCACATTATGAATTATTTCCCCAAGTATTTAAAGATAGATTAATGTTATTTGACTTTATTTCAAAATTTGATGATTATTCTAACAATCTATATAAATCATTAAATCAAATTTTAAATATTTATTTAGAAAATCATGACTTTGTTTTTAAAATTAGAAATGATCAATATAAATTAAAATATAATGAAATATTATATTTATTTTTTGATAAAGTAGAAAGAAAAACACTTATCAAAACAAAAGATAAGGAATTTAAAGTAAGTAAACCATTAAATACTTTATCAACACAATTACCAAATGAATTCATAAAAATAAATAGAAGTTTAATAATAAACTCTAGAAATATAAAGAACTATAGTGTATCTAAAAATCAATTAATATTTAATAACAATGTAACAATAGAAAATATAACACTTAATAAAAAGGAGTTAATGAATTATGTATTGGATTAATATAGTAGGTGGAAGTTTTGTAACTTCAATAGGATTAATGATAAGTTTTTGCTTATTAAAAGAAAAAGAATATAGAAGCATAAAAAACTTAGCTTTTATTTTTTTGTATACATTGTTCGCATCAGTTTTAAATTTCTATATATCAGGAATTGAAAAAATGTTGATTAACATTATCGGTATAATTATTATTTCTTATTATTGTATGTGTGATAAAAATATGAAGGAATCAATAATATATACATTTATTATTTATATTTTTTGTACATTTGAAGAAATATTATTATCTATTTTTTTAATGATATTTATAAAAGATATGAATAATTTTAATCCAGGTAATTATATATTATTATTTAGTTTAATAAATTCTATATTTATAATTATTTGTATAAAAATAAAGTTTATAAAAAAACTCATATATAAATTATTAAATTATAATAGATTAATGTATTTTATTATAATATTTATAATAGTATTATTAACTTATATTATTTTTAAGAATTACTATGTAGTTAATAGTAATAAAAATATATTTTTTAACATAATTCTATATATATTTATAATTTTTAATGGAATTATTTTATATAGAAATAGTTTATCAAAACAGAAGGTTGAAACTCAATATAATCAAATGTTAGATTATGTTACTGAATATGAAGAAATTATAAATGAACAAGGAAAAAAGAATCATGAGTATAAAAATCAGTTAATGATATTAGATGGCTTTTTAGAAGAAAAAAAGTATAAACAAGTTAAAGAATATTTAAATACTATTATTGGAGATCAAACATTTGGTAAAAATTATAAGATTAAACAATTAAGTAGCTTTCCTAATGGAGGTATTAAAGGTTTAATGTATTATAAAATTAATAAAATGGAAGAGAATAAAATTAAATATTTTTTATATGTATCAGAAGATGTTAAAAAGAATTTTGAAAACATTGATTTAAATTTATATAAGGATATTACTAAAATATTTGGAGTCATTATTGATAATGCGATAGATGCATGTTTAGAAACAAAGAAAAAAGAGATAGTTATTGATTTAAAAACTGAGGACAACTTTATTGTTATAAATATAGATAATACATATGAAAATAAAGATATTAAAAAAGTAGGAAAAAAAGGTTATTCTACAAAAGGTAAAGGTCATGGATTTGGTTTATCTTTAGTCAAAGATATTATAAGAAAAAATAATAGATTAGAATTAAATAGTGAATTAAATGATAAATATTATACACAAACTTTATTTATAGAAATAAAAAAGAATTAGATAATTATATCTAATTCTTTTATTTTATTAATGATTTTGGCATTTTAGGTTCATCAAACATTAACATGATACATCCAGTTGTACCAAAAGTTGCTAAAGAAGCACCTATTCCAGCTAAAACAGCTCCTAGAATTTTTTTCATTTTTATTCTCCTTTCTAAATATTTACATTGTAAGCTAAGTAATTATTATAAGAAACTCCAAATATTTTATAAGTAAAAGGGCATATCATGAGTGCCTCAGTGAAAATTGATAATAGTAAAGAATTACATAGAAAGTTATTTCTTACAATAAAACTACTAACAATAAAAATAGTACACACTAATACTGAACAGACTTTATAAAATAATCTTCTTTTTTTTGCAATGATGGGTTTTTTTTCTGTATCTGCCGGTGAATACCTTAAGATTAGAACAAAACTTAGGGCAGATACGATTATTCTTATAAAACTATTAAATACTAGTAGTTTACTAATAAGAGGTAATGATATAAAAATTATGCTAGAAGATATTAAACAAGTAATACTGTTTTTTGCGTGGACGCCAAATGCAAAAAATCTTATTACATTAAATAGTAGTAGAAATATAATAACTTCTTTAAATATATTTAATATTAAAGCAATTATAAGAATAATTATTAGTTTATATATTGTTAAATATAACCCCTCTAAACCATACATTATTTCTTCTAGTTTAATATCATTAATGTTATTATTCTCTACTATTCTTTCTTTTGCTTTCTCTAAAACTAATCTTTTCATATTATCCCTCTACGATAAACAAATTTACAATAATTTAAATTTAAAAATTTACTTTTTGTTTGAAATATCGTTTTAAAAAAGATAAAGATTAACTCAAACAAAAAGTATCTGTTTAAAATATCTTTTTGCAAATTTTGTCGGAATTTTACGATTTGTTTTTCTTGAGTAATAAAAATAAAAAGGTGTATTATAAGTTTAGACAAGAAAGAAGGAGGAATAAAAAATGTCTACAGGAATAATTAAGTGGTTTAATAATGAGAAAGGGTATGGTTTTATTAATAGTTCAAATAATCAAGAAGATATATTTGTTCATTATACTTCTATTAAAATAGATGGATTTAAAACTTTATCAGAGGGTCAAATAGTAGAATTTAAACTTATAAAAACAGATAAAGGTTTACAAGCTACTAACGTAATACCTGTAAAACAAAATAAATTAACTGTTATTGCTTAACAGTTTTTATTTTTTTGTGTTATAATCTATAAAAGGAGATGAGTTTGGATGAAATTTTTAATCAGAGGCGAAAAATTAGAGAATACTGCATCAATAAAAGACTACATTGAATCTAAATTAGGTAGATTAGAAAAGTATATTAAAGAGTCTTCAGATATTGAAGCTGTAGTATTAACTAAAAAAGAAGGAAGAATGCATAAAATAGAGGTAACTATTCCTACAAAAGATTTTATGTTAAGAAATGAAGTTGTAAACGAAGATCTATATGCAGCTATTGATGAAGTAATTGATAAATTAGAAAGACAAGTTAGAAAAAGTAAAGAAAAATTAAATCATAAAAAACAAAGAAAAATAATAGAAGATTTTGAATATGAATTAGAAGATGATTTTATTGAAGATGAAGTTATTGTTAAAAGAAAAAAATTAGATTTAAAACCAATGGATGAAGAAGAAGCAATTTTAGAAATGGAACTTCTTGGACATAATTTCTTTGTTTATAAAGATTCAAATTTAGATGAGATTTGTATTATATATAAAAGAAAAAATGGAAACTATGGTTTAATTGAAACAAAATAAAGTCCTTATTTGGACTTTTTCTTGTTTTTAGATAAAACATAATATATAATTATAATAGAGGTAAATATGAAAAAGATAAGAATTATTTTGACAATTTTATTTTTATTTATGCCATTTTCAGTTTTTGCAGAAGTTAAATGTAAGGATGTGGTAGAAACTTATAATTCTTATACTGCATATGAAAATGAAATAACTTCTGTTGGATGTAAAACTAGTACAACATTAACAAGAAATGATGTTAATAAATGTAATAATTTATCATTACAAAGCTCATACGAATTATCTAGATTATTTAAATATAGTGATAATTATGAAGAATGCTTTAATGATGATATGAATACTTTAATAAAAGATAAAAAAGAAAGTTGTTCACCAATATTTAATGATAATATAAAGAAAACACTAAAAAGTTTATTAACAATTTTATTTATACTAGGGCCAATTTTAGTAATTGTATTTGGTTCTTTAGATTTTACTAAAGCTGTAGTAGCATCTGATCAAAAATCTATGAAAAAAGCCCAAACTAATTTTATAAAGAGGTTAGCAGCATTAATATTATTAATACTTACACCAGAAATTGTAAATATTTTAATTAATTCTATTGATGTAGGTGAAGATTTAAGTAGTTTATCTGGTTATTCTTGTAATTATGATTATATTAATTATAGTGAAAATTATCAAATAAAAACAATCGCATCAGTTAGAAGAACTTCTGGAGGCTCAGGTTCATCTAATTCTAATGGTATTACTTTATTTAAGCAATCAGATCCAAGATGGGGTAGTCAAAAATTATTTTGCGGAAGTGATACAATAGCAGAATCAGGTTGCGCATTAACTTCAGTCGCAATGCAAATAAAAAAAGCTGGAGTAAAAACTATAATAAGTGATTTTAATCCTGGAACATTTAGTGCAGCCATAAGACAAGGAAAATATGGAGAATGCAAGGGTAACGGACCTATGATGTCTTGGGATTCTTATGCAAGTTATATAACTAGTGGAAAATTTAGAATGAATAGTAATACTTATTTAAATGGTAATTATTCTGATAAAGTAAATACCTTAACAAATTATATAAATCAAGGTTATTATCCAGTAATACAAGTTAAAAGTTCAGGTAGTCACTATGTCGCAGTTTTCTATACAGATAATGGTCAATTATATGTAGGTGATCCTGCTAATGTAAATGATAATACAATCGCACCATTAAAAAGTAATTATAACCTAGTAAGTCAGTCATTCTCATCACAAGTAATTATATATGAAAAAAGATAAGGAGGAAATAATGAATAGAAGAAATTATTTATTAATTATACTTATTATATTTATATTAATTATATCTTTTCTTATCAATTTTAATTTTGAAAATAAGAAATATATTATTTTTAACAAGAACAATATATGGCAAATTAATGATAATAAAATCACTAAAATAGATAGTAAAAATATAAATAAATTAAATTTTTTAGAATCAAAATTATACTCTAAAGGTTTTATCGATTCAGGATATTTTTATTATAATAAAGATATAATTTTTTATGAAAACTCATATTATAAAAGAAAAATGTTTGATGATTCTTTTATAACAGTTAATATAAATAAAGATTTAAAAGTTAAATTAAAAAATAATATTTTACTCAATGAAGATAATAATATTGTCTTAGATTATTTAAAAGAGAGAAATATAAACGTTGATTTAGAAGAAATCTTTGTTGAAAAAATAAATATATCATCAAAAAAGACTTTTTATAGTGTTAAATCATTAGAAAATTGTTCAGAACAATTTAGTTTTGTATTTATAAATGATAATAATAGTTATAAAACAATATATTATAATGATAATATTACTAATAGAAGTAGTGTACTTCATTTACTAATGGATATTAATAATGATAATAATTATGATATTGTTTTATATTCAGATATACCAAATAGTGATTCAAAAGAATGTTATAGTTTATATTTATATAACAATGGTGATTATAATAAAACTATAGATTGTGAGAAAGGAGAATAGTTATGTGTAATTCTATTTATTTTCTTATATTTCTATATATTATAAAAATAATATTTTTTATAGTATTACCATTAGTATTAATTATATTTAAAAATAAAATATATTATTATAAAGAAATACAATTGTTAAATATATTTGTAGTAATATTATTTTTAATATTTTATTTATTAGGAAATACATGTATTTATAATTTAAATATTAATAGATTAATTAAGTCTAGAATCCAAACTAAGTTTAAAGAATCTTATGATGTTTCAAAAGATATATTTGGAAATGATGTAGTTTTATCTGATACCTTTAAATCTTATATGAAAAAAAATGTTTATTATTACAATATGAATGATAATAATAATTATTATAAAAGTTTTACTTGTAATAATAAGAAAAAATATAATAGATTCTATTTGGAAAATTTATATAATACAACAACGGTTCTTTCTTATACTTTAAATAAAAAAATAAATCCTTATGAATTAATTAATTATTCAATAGAAGAGAATTTAATGGATTGTGAAAGTGGTATTTCATTAGATAATATATTTAGTTTGATTAATAATAAATATAATGTAAATATAAAAGAAATATCTATTAATGAAGTAGAAAATTATATTAAGAATGATTATATTATTTTTACTGAATCACAAGGAAATGTTGAGTTGAATAGTGCCTTAACATGTGATAAAGGATCTTTTGTTATTTATAATGTTACAAGTAATGGTGACTTTATATTATCATCTTCAAATGATAAAGATTATGATTATATTTGTCCAGAAAATTCTTATGGTTATGGTAGTGTTGTTAAATCTAATATAAATAATAAAACATGGGATTTTTATTCGTTATCAATGCAAGGAAAAAGATATTTTGTAATGGAGAAAAGGTGATATTATGAAGAAATTCAAATATTTAATAATTCTATTGTTAATTATTATAACTTCAGGTTGTACTGGTACATATAATTTAAAATTTAATACTGATATGTCAGTTGAAGAAGAACTGAATGTAAAACTAGATTATAGTGATGATACATATGAAAAATCATTATCATTATTTCAAAACTATAATATAGATAAATCAAAATATAAAGTTATAAATAATACTGATAATATTTCTATTTTATATAAAGAAAAATATGATAATATAGAAGATTATCTATTAAATAGTAAATTATATAAACAATTTTATAATAACATTGAATATAAAAAAGAAAAAAACGATATAGATATATCTACAACTAATAATTTTAATTTTATAAAAAATAGTGATAGTTTATCTAATTCAGCTAATATAGATTATTTTAGAATTAATATAATTAATCCCTATAAAGTTAAATATTCTAATGCAGATGAAGTTCAAGACAATTCATATTCTTGGAATTTTGATAAAAACACAAAAGATAAAAATATAAAAATGGAATATAAATTACAAACAAAAAAAATAAATATAAAAGATATTATAGTAATATCATTAACAATATTAAGTTTAATAATAATTATAGTTTATTATTTCATAAATTTTAAAAAGTCTAAAAAAATATAAAAGAATAAATGTATTATTCTTTTTTTATTGTTTATTCCTACTAATTTTGATATAATTATACAATGGAGATGAGATTATGAGCATAATAAAAAAATTATTTGATTTTGAATATAAAGAGTTAAAAAAACTTATGAATATAGCTGATAAAATAGAATTAAAAAAAGAAGAATATTCTAAACTATCAGATAAACAATTAAAAGCAAAAACTGAAGAATTTAAAAAAGAATTAGAAAATGGAAAAACATTAGATGATATTATGGTTGATGCATTTGCAACTGCAAGAGAAGCATCTAAAAGAGTTATTGGTGAATTTCCTTACTATGTACAAATATTAGGTGGATTAGCAATTCATTTTGGTAATATAGCAGAAATGAAAACTGGTGAAGGTAAAACATTAACATCTGTTATGCCGGCATATTTAAATGCTTTATCAGGTGAAGGTGTACATATAGTTACAGTAAATGAATATCTAGCTGGTCGTGATGCATCATGGATGGGTCAAATATATGAATTCCTTGGATTAACAGTTGGTTTTAATAGAAGAGATTTAACTCCTGATGAAAAGAAAGAACAATATAATTGTGATATTCTTTATTCAACAAATAACGAAATTGGATTTGACTACTTAAGAGATAACATGGTTGTTAAAAAAGAAGATAGAGTTCAAAGAAAATTAAATTTTGCTATTGTCGATGAAGTAGACTCTGTTTTAATAGATGAAGCAAGAACACCACTTATTATTTCTGGTGGAAGTATGCATACTTCAAATCAATATATGGATGCACAAAGATTTGTTGAAAACTTAAAAGAAGATGAAGATTTTAACATAGATGAAAAAACAAAAAGTATTAGTTTAACTGATATAGGTAGTGAAAAATGTGAAAAATTCTACAAAATAGATAATATGTATGATATTAAATATTCATCATTAGTACATCATGTTAATAATGCCCTTCATGCAAATTTTATAATGCATAATGAAGTAGATTATGTTGTTAAAGAAGGCCAAGTTGTTATAGTTGATCCATTTACAGGTAGATTAATGCCAGGTAGAGCATTCTCTGAAGGATTACATCAAGCTCTTGAAGCTAAAGAAAATGTAAAAATAAATGAAGAAACTAAAACTTTAGCAACTATTACTTTCCAAAATTTATTTAGAATGTATAATAAATTATCTGGTATGACTGGTACAGCAAAAACTGAAGAAGAAGAATTTAGAGAAATATATAATATGTATGTTATTGAAATTCCAACAAATAAACCAGTTATAAGAGAAGATATGGCAGATCTAATATTTGCAACTAAAGATGATAAATATAAAGCAATTATAAATGAGATAAAAGAAAGACATAAAAAAGGTCAACCAATACTGGTTGGTACAATTGCCATTGAGACAAGTGAATTAATAAGTAGAATGCTTACAAAAGAAAAAATTAAACACGAAGTATTAAATGCTAAAAACAATGCTAGAGAAGCTGATATAATTGCATTAGCAGGTCAAAAAAATTCAGTAACAATCGCAACAAATATGGCTGGACGTGGAACAGATATCAAACTAGGTGATGGTGTAAGAGAACTAGGTGGTTTATGTGTTATTGGTACAGAAAGACATGAATCTAGAAGAATAGATAATCAGTTAAGAGGTCGTGCTGGTAGACAAGGAGATCCTGGATATACACAATTCTATGTAAGTTTTGAAGATGAATTAATGGTAAGATTTGGTACAGATAGATTTAAAGAAATACTTAAAGCCGCTGGTCTTGGTACAACTATTAATATGAGAAGTAAAACAATGACTAGAAACGTTGAATCTGCTCAAAAGAAAGTTGAAGGAAATAACTATGATATAAGAAAAGCATTACTTCAATATGATGATGTAATGGGTAAACAAAGAGAAATAATGTATGAAAGAAGAAATGAAATTCTAGAAAAAGAATCAATTCACGAAACTATTATTAATCTAATTAAAGAACACGTTTCAACTTTAGTAAACAATCATTTATTAACAGAATCAACATTATCAGAAGAAGATTTAAAAGAAATATCTGAATACATCAATGAGAATTTATTAGTAAAATCAAATATAAAGATATCACAAATTATTAATAAATCAACTGATGAAGTGATAGAAATATTACAAAATTTAATTATTAATGAATATAATAAAAAAATAGAAGAATTACCAGAAGAAATAATTAATGATTTTGAAAAAGTAATTGCTTTAAGAGTTATAGATACACATTGGATGGATCATATCAATACAATGGATCACTTAAAAGAAGGTATAGGATTAAGAAGTTATGCCCAAACAGATCCTTTAGTAGCATATACTAAAGAAGGATTTGAACTATTTGATGAAATGTTATCTATAATTAATAAAGAAATAACAATATACTTATTAAAAGCAGAAATAAGACAAAATTTAGAAAGAAAACAAGTAGAAAAACCAATTGCTGATAATAGCAAAGAAACTACAAAAACACAAAGAAAGGTAACCAAAGTAGGAAGAAATGATCCATGTCCATGTGGCTCAGGTAAGAAGTACAAACAATGTCATGGAAAATAAAAAATAAGATAAAATCTTATTTTTTTTTATTTTCAAGATTATTTCAAGAATTGATTAATATAATGAAATTACAAAGAAGGAGGAAAGAAGGTGTAATAATTAAAAAGTTTCGAAATGAATGGAAATATATATTATCGAATCAAGAAATAACATTATTAAAATCTAGAATATCAAAAGTATTAAACTATGATTCTCATACTAATAATGGAAAATATATTATTCATTCACTATACTTTGATGATTATAAAAATTATTCATCGCACACAACATATTCAGGTGTGTCTAAAAGATTTAAGTGGAGAATTAGATATTATAATAATAATTTAGATTATATTGTATTGGAAAGAAAGGAAAAAAGATTTAGTAGATGTCACAAAAAAAGTTGTAAGCTAACATTAGATGAATATAATTTGATTTTTTCAGGTAATATACTTGATTTATTATATATTACAAAAAAAGAACTTATAAAAGAATTAGCAAGAGACATATTACTTTATGATTATAAACCAAAAGTAATAATTGATTATGAAAGAATTGCATTTGTTGAAGAAATAACAAATGTAAGGATAACATTTGATATGAAAATATCAGTATCTAATGAAATAGATAAATTTATTGATGGTGATTACATTAAATATTATATTAATCAAAGTAACGTTAATGTATTAGAAGTAAAATTTGATGATATATTACCATCTTATATTAAAAAAATAGTAGAATCATATGAATTTAAACAAACATCTTTTTCTAAATATTTTTATGGAAGAAAGATAATAAATTCATATTATAGTTAGGAGATATTAAAATGATAGAAGTATTTGAAAATATATTTAATACATATTCAAATGATAGTGTATCAACTGTGACAATAGTTTCAGTATTATTAATGGTATTGATATTATCAGTATATGAATTTTTTATATATAGATTTGTTTCACATAGATCTTTTTATAATAAATCATTTAATATTACAATAGCAATATTACCATTCTTTATATCGACCATTATATTATGTTTACAATCTAATATAATAATTACACTTGGTACAATTGGAGCTTTAGCAATCATTCGTTTTAGAACGGCAGTTAAAGATCCAGTTGACATGTTATATTTATTATGGAGTGTATATGTTGGTATTATTTGTGGATGTCAATTATTTGAAGTAGGAATAATTACTTGTATACTTGTAACATTAGTTTTATTAGTATTAGAAAATATAAGTTTTGGAAGAAATCCTTATGTTTTAATAATACATAGCGATTTAGATATTGAAAAAGATTTAAATAAAATGTTTAAATCATTAAAAATTAAATATAAAATTAAATCTAGAAACTATACAAATAAAGGATATGACTTTGCAATTGAATTTACTTGTAAGGATATAGAATTAATAAAAAGTGAATTAATTAAGAATAAAAAAATAAGCAAGTATTCAATTATTGAATATGATGCTGACGATATAGTATAAATAAAAAAGGAGAAAATATGAATAAAAGAAAAATATTATTAACAATTATAATAGTATTATCAGTTTTATTAATATCAACTTTTATAATTGCATTAAAAAAACATGATTTTAGTAATAAAAGTAATAATACAAATACAATAAATAATATTAATAAAGGGGGATCTTATACAATAACTGGTAATAGTTCTTCTATAACAATTAATACTAAAGAAGATGTTGAATTAACACTTGATAATGTTACAATAAATAGTAAAAATGGACCTGCTATAAATGTAATATCTGCAGGAAAAGTAACTATTATATTAAATGGAGATAATAGTATTACAGCTAATACAACAGAAACTTTAGATGGAGCTATATATTCAAAAGATGATTTAATAATTCAAGGTGATGGAAGTTTAACAATTAAATCAAATTATGATGGAATAGTTTCAAAAGATAGTTTAACTATTAATGGAGGAACTTATACTATTAATTCTGATGATGATGGTATTAGAGGTAAAGATAGTGTTGAAATAACTGGTGGTAAATTTAATATTACTTCTAATGGAGATGGTATAAAAACAACTAATGAAGAAGAAACTGATAAAGGGTATATAAATATTACAGGAGGAACATTTAATATTAATAGTAAAAACGATGGAATACAGGCTGTAACAAATCTTTATATTAAAGAAGGAACATTTAATATTAAAACAACTGGTGATAGTAATGTATCATCGAAAGGAATTAAATCGGGTTCATTAATAACAATTGATGGAGGAACTTTTGAAATAGAAACAACAGATGACTCTATTCATTCTAATGGAAATATAGTTATAAATAATGGAACATTTAATATTAATACTGATGATGATGCTATTCATGCAGATGGTATGATAGAAATAAATAATGGAACATATTCTATAAATGCACATGAAGGTATTGAAGGAACTTATATTAAAATAAATGATGGAAAAATAAATATAAATGCATCTGATGATGGAATAAATGCTGGTAATAAATCAAAAGAATATAGTGCTAAAGTAGAAATTAATGGAGGAAATATAACTATAAAGATGGGTCAAGGAGATACTGATGGAGTTGATTCAAATGGAGATATAATTATAAATGGTGGAACTATTGATATTACTGGACAATCTACATTTGATTATGATGGAACAGGTATAATTAATGGAGGTAAAGTTATTTGTAATGGTTCAGAAGTAACAACATTACCAAATCAATTTATGGGAGGTAATGGAGGTAATAGACAAATGCTAAGAAGATAAAAAATTCACTAAGTGAATTTTTTTTCAAGATTCATTCAAGAAATATTTATTATAATAAAAATGTAAATAAAGGAGGAGTGATAATTAAAACTATGGTATAATATAAGTAATAAAAAAAGAAGGTGATAAAATGAAAATATTAATTATAGAAGATGAAGAAGCTCTAGCTGATGCTATTAAAGAAAGTTTAGAAAAAGAACACTTTGATGTTTTTACAGTAAATAATGGTATAGATGGAGAAGATGAAGCATTGACTGGACCATATGATCTTATATTACTTGATATTATGCTTCCTAAAAAGAATGGTTTTGAAATATTAAAAACATTAAAAGAAGAAAAATTGAAAACACCTATTATAATACTAACTGCTAAATCAGAAATGGATGATAAATTAAATGGTTTAGAAAATGGTGCAGATGATTATATAACTAAACCATTTCATATGAAAGAATTACTCGCTAGAATTAAAAATATAATAAAAAGAAGTAGTAATATAGAAGATACTAATAAATTAAAGTATGAAGATTTAGTTTTAGATTTATCCTCAGGAAAACTAATATGTAATAACAATGAAATAACAATTAATGGTAAAGAATTAAATTTAATAGAACTCCTACTTATTAATAAAGAACAAATAATTGATAAAGAAGTATTAACAGAAAAAATATGGGGATATGATAGTGATGCTGAATATAATAGTGTTGAAGTATATATATCTTTTTTAAGAAAAAAAATAAAATTATTAAATTCTAAAGTAAAAATAAGTACAGTAAGAGGAATTGGATACAAATTGGAGGCTTCAAAATGATTATAAAATTAAGAAGAAAAATAACATTAATTGTATTATGCGCTATTTCAATTCCTTTTCTAATAATTATATCTTTTTATAGTTTTTCTTATTATAATAATACAATAAAAACTAATTCAGGATTTGTAGATAGATTTATTGGAAAACCTGCAGAAGGTCCAAATAAAGAAGATAAAAAATTTGATTTTAATGAAATAGATGGAATATATTCTATTTCAGTTAATAATGGAATTATAACTAATAAAAGTAATAATGTTTCAAAAGAAATAGAAAAATATACTTTAAAAATAATAGAAAAAAATAATGATCATGGAATTATAAATAATTATATTTATAGTAAAAGAGTTTTTAATGAAAAAAATAATGATATGACAATAACTTTTATTGAAAGTAAAAATGAAATTAATAAAATAAAAATAGTTTTTTCTTTATCAGTTTTAATAATAATTATTGGATTAATAATTATTTATTATATAGCAAAGAAAGTAGCTTCTTTTATTGTAAAACCAGTAGAAGAAACCTTTAATAAACAAAGAGATTTTATATCTGATGCATCTCATGAATTTAAAACACCATTAGCAGTAATAAGAGCAAATGCAGATGTATTAGAAAGTGATATTGGTAAAAATAAAAGAATAACATTTATACAAAATGAGATAGATAATATGAGTAAACTTATATCAGAAATGTTATTACTTACAAAGATTGAAAATATTGATAAATTAAGAAAACCTGAAAAATTTAATATGTCTAATGAAGTAGAACTTATAGTTTCTTCTTTTGAAAGTATGGCATATGAAAAAAATATAAAAATAGAAAATAATATTCAAAAAGATATAATAACTACTAATTTTAATAAAGATGATATTATGCATATATTATCAACACTTATAGATAATTCTATAAAACATACTGAAGAAAAAAAGAAGGTGATAGTAGAGCTTATCAAAAATAAAGATAAAATTATAATTAATATAAAAAATAAAGGAGAAGAAATACCTATATCAGAAAGAGAAAAAATATTTGATAGATTTTATCGAATAGATAAATCTAGAAATAGAAATGAAAAGAGATATGGTTTAGGTTTATCAATCGCAAAAGCTATAGTATTAAAAAATAATGGAACTATAGAAGTAGATTATATAAATGGTTATACAATATTTAAAGTTGAGTTACCATTATAGTATTAAACAAACTATTTTTAGTTTGTTTTTTATTTTTCAAGATTATTTCAAGATTTATTTAATAAAATAATAATGTAAAAGGAGGAGTGATATGAATAAAATTGCTTTAATCCCATCATACGAACCAGATTATAGATTAGTAGATTTGGTTCATGAATTATATGATAATAATTTTGAAATAATTGTAGTTAATGATGGAAGCAATTATAAATATGATAATCTTTTTAGGAGTATAAATAATATATCAAAAGTTATAGAATATAAAGAGAATAAAGGAAAAGGTTATGCTTTAAAAAAAGGATTAGAATATATAAAAGATAATTATAAAGAATGCGTAATAGTAACAATGGATAGTGATGGTCAACATTTAGTAAAAGATGCAATTAAATTATGTGAATACACTTTAAACAATAAAAATGAATTAGTTATTGGAAAGAGAATTAGAAATGAAAAAACACCAATAAGAAGCAAAATAGGTAATAGTATTACTAAAATAATATATAATATCACTACTGGTAATAACGTATATGATACACAAACAGGACTTAGATGTTTTACTAATAGATTAATAGAATTTTTATTAAATGTTAAAGGAAATAGATATGAATATGAAATGAATGTTTTATTGTATGCTCCCATAAATAATATTAATATCAAAGAGATTGAGATAGAAACAATATATATTGATAATAATTCTAAATCACATTTTAATACTATAAAAGATTCTTATAGAGTATATAAAGAAATAATAAAATTTTCACTATCAAGTATTATAAGTTTTATTATAGATTTTATGTTATATTCTATTTTTATAGTAACAATAAGAAATATAACATTGTCAAATATATTTGCAAGAATTATGTCTGCAACTTTTAATTATAATATGAATAAAAAAATTGTATTTAAAAGTAATAATAAAACATCAAAATCTTTTATTCAATATACTTTACTTGCATTTAATATATTAATAATAAATACCTTATTATTAAATGCTTTAGTTAAATTAGGAATTAGTAAATATGCATCTAAAATATTAGCAGAAATTATATTATTTATGTTAAGTTATTTTGTTCAAAAAAATAAAATTTTTAAAAAGGAGGTTCATAATGAAGAAACATATTGAGTTTTTATATAGTATTATTCTTATTTTGTTTTCTATATATTTTGTTTTAGATACACTAGTAATAAAAAAAGAATACAAAAAAGTTGAAAAAACTACTTCAAATATTGAGACAAAAAACATTAATAAAGTTATAAAAAATGATACAACTTATAGTGATGATAATTTAACAATTAAATTAACTGAATATAATGAATACAATACTAAAATATATGTTGCCGATGTTCAAATAAAAGATGTAAGTTTATTAAAAACAGCATTTGCAAATTCAAGTTATGGAAAAAATATAACTGCAAAAACATCAGAAATAGCAAGTAGTGTTAATGCTATATTAGCAATTAATGGCGACTATTATGGTGTTCAAGAAAAAGGATATGTTTTAAAAAATGGTGTTATTTATAGAAATACTAAAGTAGATAATAAAGAAGATTTGGTTATATATAAAGATGGAAGCTTTAGAATAATTAATGAAAGTAATGTATCACTTGAAGATTTATTAAATGATGGAGCATATAATGTATTATCATTTGGACCAGCATTAATAGAAAATAAGGAAATATCAGTAGGTAAGAATCAAGAAGTGGGAAAAGCAATGTCTAGTAATCCAAGAACTGCAATAGGTATAACAGAAGATAACCATTATATATTTGTAGTATCAGATGGAAGAACAAGTGAAAGTAAAGGTTTATCTTTATTTGAACTTGCTAGCTTCATGAAAAGTATAGGATGTAAAACTGCATATAACTTAGATGGTGGTGGATCATCAACCATGTATTTTAATGGAAATGTAATAAATAATCCTACTACAAATGGAAATAGAATAAGTGAAAGGAGTGTAAGTGATATTGTATATGTTGGATATTAATACTACAAAAAAACAAATATATAAGTACCTATTGTTAAGTTTATTTTTCCTTATTTTTAGTTTAATTTATGAATTATTTAGTCATGGAGTATATTCAAAGTATATGATGTTTGCTTTTTCTATTCCTTTAATATTAGGAACATTATTATATTTAATTATTTTTAAGTTTAAGATAAATAAACGTTTAAGCTATATAGGTATGAAAATCTATAATTGTTTTATAATTACTTTAACTTTTGGAAGTATAATGAAAGGTTTTTTAGATATATATGGTACAACAAATAAGTTTATAAGTATTTATTTAATAATTAGCGTGTTTTTATTATTACTAAGTATTTTTATAAACATTATTTTTAATGTAAAAAAAAAAGGAGGTGTCAATATGAAAGATAATATTGAATTAAAAAAATCTATGCAAAAAAGAATCTTTGAAAAAACAATAATATTTATAGTGGGAATATTATTAGGAAGCATTATATCAGCAGGCTCATTTTATGCATATAGTAAATCTAATGACTGTAATACAAATCAAAATACTCAAACAAATCATAATATGATGCCTCAAATGCCTAATGATAGACCTAATAACAAAGATGAAAATGATTTTCATCAAAGTAATCAAAATAATAATCAATCTAATGATAATAATAAAAATAATACAAATAGTATGTAAATCTAATAAAAAACTCTTAAATACTACAAAAGATAGTATAAAACGAGTTTTTTTTAAAATTTAAAAAAAAAAGTTAATTTTTTATTTCTAATGTGCTATAATTTATATATAGTTGGGCACAGTCTAGAGCCTATCTATTTTAGCATTATTGGAGGTGGTTCAATATTGTGTTAATAAAAAGAGGTTATGTCTACTAGGTGTTTCTTTCTTTGTAATAATGATTATCTCTGGTATTTTCGCAATGAATGTCGAAATCAATTCATTTAAAAATACATTATCAACCGGATCTGTAGATATAGAAATTAATGAATATGATAAAAATGGTAATTCTTTTAGCGAAAATAATAGTGTTGTAAAACTAGGAGATAAAATTAATCTTATTACTAAAGTACATAATCTTGGTATGGATTGTTATATTAGATTAAAACTAATATATAAAATTGATAATAATGAACTTGATGAAAATTATTACGTAAATGGTGATTATAAATTATGGAATAAAACAGGTGATTATTATTACTATAATTCTGTTTTAGAAAATAATGGTACAGTACAATTATTTAACGAATTAACAATCCCAACAAATTCATCATATCTTGGTAAAAAAATATCTTTAAATATTGTTGTTGAAGCAATTCAAGCAGCTAATTTTGATAATAATTGGGATGAAGTAACTATAAAAAAGAGTATTAATAGAGATTATAATATTAATTTTAATGGTAATTCAATGCAAATATATCAAAATGATACATATGGTCAAATTAAACTTAGTGATAGTTTCTTTAATGATTTGGAAAATATGGTTCCAGGTGATACAAAAAGTGAAATTATTACTATTTATAATGACAGTAGTGATGATAATGAATATTTTTTAGATATAAATTATGATAATTTAATATCTGATGAGATAAATTTATTGAAAAAAATAAATGTTGTAATCAAAAAGGAAAATGGTGAATTAATTGTTAGTAATGACTTAACTAAAATAAAAGATATTAGTTTAGGAAAATACAAAAGTGGAGAAAAAGATAAGTTAATAATTAGTTTATATTTACCAAAAAATGTTGATAATGAATATAGTAAATTATTATTAAATGTTATATTTAGATTTTATATAAAAAACATAGAAGATAGTTTTAATAATCCAACAACAGGAGATTCAGGAATTAATATATATATAATAATATTTATTCTTTCTACGTTTGGATTTTTAACGACTATATATGTTGAAAAAAAGAATATGAATAATATGAAAGTAAAGGAAAAGGGAAGTGAGTTTAATGAAAAAAAATAAAGTGATTTTAGCTGTAACAATATTATTTTTAGTATTTTTAGTAGGAGGTGCAATAGCATTCTTCACTGATACAAAAAGTAAAACAAACACATTTACAATAGGAAATGTAGAAATAACATTAACAGAACCTAATTGGTCAGAAACAGATTCAAATAGTAATGGAGTTCCAGATGCTGCTGAAAATTTAATGCCAGGAGATTCAGTTGCAAAAGATCCAACAATTACAAATGTTGGTTCAAATGATGCTTATGTATTTGCTAAAGTAGTTATGCCTTGTACTACAGATACAACACCTGAAGAAATATTTACATATACAACAAATAGTGGATGGTATTTAATGAATAATGGTACTTGTTCAAGTGGTTCAGCTACAAAAATTTATGCTTATGGTACTAGTTCATCTATGACTACATTACCACCAACTTCAGGATCTAATTCAACTGCTGCATTATTTAGTTCAGTTTCAATTAATTCTACTATTGATGGTAGTGAATCAAATCTAACTGGAAACCAAGATGTAGTAGTTACTGGTTATGCTATTCAAACTACAGGTTTAACTGATACAACACCAAGTTCTATTTGGACTGAAGCTAATTTTAATTAGTATAAATGAAAATTATGAATATAATAAAGAGGATAATTAACGTTTTTACAACGTTAATTATTGTCGTTGGTGGGATATTTTTGATTTTATATTTATTTAACATAAAACCATATATAGTTTTATCTGGTTCTATGGAACCTACAATTAAAACAGGTAGTTTATGCTTTATTAATTATAATGTTAAATATAGCTCCATCAAAAAAAATGATGTAATAGCATATAGATTAAATAGTGACACTTTAGTAACACATAGAGTTGTCAATATAACAACAAATGGTTTTGAAACAAAAGGTGATAATAGTAATGAAAAGGATAACATAATTACTACTGAAAATAATTATCTTGGAAAAAATGTTTTTTGGATTCCTTATATAGGTTATCTATTTAAAGCTTTTCAAACAACAAATGGGAGGGTAGTTTATTTTGTATTATTACTAGTATTACTTATTATAGGAATATTATATGGAGATAACTCAAATAAGCAAATAAAAGATATGCAATAAAAAGATTGGAGATGAGATTATGAAGAGATTAAAACTTTTAATGTTATTAATCGTTATAATTTTGTCTTTTTTTATTGTAAAAGAAATATATGCATTTTTTTCTTATGTATCAAATTCTAAAGTAAACACCTTTTCAATACAAGGTTATTATTCTTATAATATCGTTTATAAACAAATGGATTTAAATGGTACAACATATACAACAGTTTCTGAAGTAACTGCTTTTGCAGAACGAGGATCTCAAGTAACTCCTGAAGTTTTAAGCTTTGAAGGTTTTACTTCTCCTCAAGCTCAAACTGTTACATTAAATACAAATAATCAAACGATTACATATTTATATACAAGAAATCAATATTTATTAACAATTACAGATAGTCAGTATGTTACTACAACAACACCATCAGGATATTACTATTATGATACTCCAATAGAATTAATTGCAGACACACAAGATGGAAATGGTAGTCCTTTTACTAAGTGGAGTAATAATATTACAGATAGAGATTATAGTTTTGCAATAACAGAAGATACAACTATTGGACCTATATATGCAAATATATATACAGTCACATTTGTAAATAATAATAATACTCAAAATACTACAACAACAATAATTGAAAATCAAAAATTAGGTTCACTTCCTAACTTAACATATGAATCATGTACATCAGGATTAACTGGTTCATATCATGATAGAGAATGTACTTATGCATATAGATTAGTTGGATGGTTTACTGAATCTACATTTGAAAATCAAGTAAATGAAGATTATGTACTAACTGGTGATTGTTCTCTTTATGCTAAATGGACTAAAGTATATTATGGAAATGCAGGTCCAGTTACATTTGATGGTACAAACTTTATAGATACAGGTATTAAATTATTTAGTGAAGAAAATGCACATAAAAACTTTATTGCTACTTTTACAGTAGATGTGAATAATGGATTTAATAGTTCTACAGGAGATAGAGGAACTATATTTACAGATATGGATGAAAGAGCAAATCCATATCCAGGAGTTCATTTTTATACAACTGGTGGTACTAAATATACGATGAATATTAATAGAGAAGGTAATAAAGTTAAAAACTCATCAACTGGATATGTTACTGGTCAGAGTATAACATTAAGAAAAATAAATGGAATTGTATCTTATAGTTATAATAATGGTTCTTTTGTTACAATAAATGATTTTAGTAGTTTTAATGCTTATTTTGATAACACTGCAACATTTGGTGCAGGAACTAACCCTAGTGGAAATAATTATCGTTTCTTTAAAGGTACTTTATCTGATTTAAGTTTAGAAATAATAGAACCTGATTCATATACTATTCACTTTGATCCAAATGGTGGAACTGGTATGATGATAGATAAAACTGTAAGATTAAATGAAACAACAACTTTAACAGAAAATGCATTTGTTAATGATGATAGTATATTTGGTGGATGGAATACTCAACCAGATGGAAGTGGAACTAGTTATGTTAATAGAGAACAGGTATCTGGTTTAGGTAATAATGGAGATGTAATTACTCTATATGCACAATGGATTGATCTACTTCATCATTATTATGTACACTTTGTTGCTAATGGTGGAACTGGTACTATGAATGATCAAAGATTTACTTATAATGATAGTCCAACAGCACTTACTAAATGTACTTTTGAAAAAGATGATTATGTATTCATAAATTGGAATACTGCACCAGATGGAAGTGGAACAAGTTATTCAGATGAAGAATTAGTACAAAATTTAAGTGATATAAGTGATGATGTAGTAACACTATATGCTCAATATTTGAAGATTGCTTATATTCATAATGGTAGTATAACATTTGATGGTACAATTACTACATTTGTTGATACAGGAGTTAATTTATATGCTCAAAATACGGTAAATGAAGATTTTATAATAAAATTCACTGTAGAAAGTATAGCAAGTAATGTATTAGATTCTAGTCAACCTACAATTATTAACTGTAAAGATGAATCAAATTCAAAATGGCCAGGATTTAATATAAGATTTAATAATAGTGCTACTACAATGATCCCAGTTTATAAGTGGAATGATAGTTCAAGTTCTACAAATAGTGCTGGTATATCCACTGCAAATCTTCCAATCGAATTTACATTTAAGAGAAAAAATGGAATAGTAACTTTACAATATACTTATTCTGGATTTGATAGTGGAGTATTAACTTTATATAATCAAAGTTCATGGCAATTAAATCAATATTTTGTAGACAATATATCATTTGGTGGTATATATAATAAAACTCATACTCCAGATAGATTCTTAAGAGGTCAATTAAAAGATATAATTATACTTGTTGATGAATAATTAAAAGACTAGATTTTTCTAGTCTTTTATCTTTAAATAATTTGTTATAATATTAATAGAGGTGTTAATATGCATTTTTATAATTTAATAAAAGGATTATCAGTTAGTAATAATATAAAATTATTTATAGATATGGATGGAGTTATTGTTAATTATGATTTAGGAAGACCTTTTGATTTTATAAATAAAAGACCTTTAAAAACTAATATTAATGTTTTAAAAAAAGTCGCAGAAATTAAAAATGTAGATTTATGTATTTTATCTATTTGTAAGAAAAATAATCAAATAGATGAAAAAAATACTTGGCTTGATAGATATGCACCTTTCTTTAAAAAAGAAAATAGATATATTTTATCTAAAGAAGAAATAAAAGGAATGTCTTCTTCTGATCTTAAGTTAAATTTTTTAAAAAATTATAAAACAGATTATAAAAAAGTACTAGTAGATGATGATAATAAGATTTTAAAAAGAATTTCAAATAATTCTAATGATATAATTTTATATCAAGATTCTGAATTAATTGATTAAGAATAAATGAATATGATATAATAAATAACAAGGAGAATAATATGTACGATATAATAATAATAGGCGCAGGACCTGCAGGATTAACTTCTGCAATATATGCTTCAAGAAGTGAAAATAAAGTATTAGTTTTAGAAGAATCAAATTATGGTGGACAAATAATTAATGCATCTAAAATAGAAAATTACCCAGGTGAAATAAATATTTCTGGTTATGATTTAGTAACAAATATGTATAATCAAGCATTACAATTAGGTAGTGAAATAAAATATGAAAAAGTATTAGATATAATTGATAAAAATGAATACAAAGAAATTATTACTAATGAAAATAAGTATAAAACATTATCTGTTATAATCGCTACTGGAGCTAGTAATAGAAAACTAAATATACCTAATGAAAAAGAATTAATAGGAAAAGGTATTTCATATTGTGCTACTTGTGATGGTGCATTTTATAAAAATAAAACTGTCGCTGTTATAGGAGGAGGAAATACTGCTATTAATGAAGCAATTTATTTATCAGATATGTGTAAACAAGTATATTTAATTCATAGAAACTCTTGTTTTAAAGCTATGGAAAAATATGTAGAAACATTAAAGAAAAAAAATAATGTTAAAATAATTCTTAATAGTAATATTATTAAAATAAATGGTATAGATAAATTAGAAAGTATCGAAACAAACAAAGAAAAAATAGATATAGATGGATTATTTATTGCTATTGGAAGAGAACCTGAAGTATCATATGATTCAATTGATATAGAATTAGATAATAATGGATATATAATTTCTAATGATAAATGCAATACAAATATAGATGGTGTATTTGTTGCTGGAGATGTAAGAAAAAAGGAAGTAAGACAACTTGTAACAGCAACCTCTGATGGAGCTATCGCTGCTTTAAATGCAATTAAATATGTTAAAAAAAATAAAAGTTCTAATTAGAACTTTTTTTATTATTTTTCTACAATTTTCTTAAACTTATGTTATAATAAAATGGGTGAATATAAAATGGATAATAAACAAGCTAAAGAACTTATAAAAGTTTTAACAGATAAATTAGATACTATATGGAGGTTACTTTGACTTAGATAATCAAAAGTCAAAAGTAAGTAAATTACAAAAGCAAACACTAGAACCATCTTTTTGGGAAAATAAAGAAGAAGCAACTAAAGTATTAAAAGAAATTGATTTAATTAATAATCAAATAAAGTTAGTAATATCTTTAAAAAATGAATTAAAAACTATTTTAGAATTATTAGATGAAGAAATAGAAGTAAATGAAGTAATAAAAGATATTAATACATTAGAACAAAAAATTAATGAATTAGAATTAGAAACTAAATTATCAAATAAATATGATAAAAATAATGCTATTTTAGAACTTCATTCTGGCGCTGGTGGTACAGAAGCTTGTGATTGGACCATGATGCTATATAGAATGTATACTAGATGGTGTGATAAACATAATTTTAAATATGAAATAATTGATAAATTAGACGGTGAAGAAGCTGGATACAAAAAAATAGTACTATTAATAAAAGGTTTAAATGCTTATGGATATCTTAAAACTGAGCGTGGTGTTCATAGGTTAGTTAGAATATCACCCTTTGATTCTAATAAAAGAAGACATACATCTTTCGCATCTGTAGAAGTTACACCAGAAATTGATGACACAATTAATATTGAAATAAATGAACAAGACTTAAGAATAGATGTATATAGAAGTAGTGGAGCAGGAGGACAAGGAGTAAACACAACAGATAGTGCAGTTAGAGTAACACATATTCCTACAGGTATAGTAGTAACTTGTCAAAATGAAAGAAGCCAATTAAAAAATAAAGAAATTGCAATAAATATATTAAAAGCAAAACTATTTAATTTAGAAGAACAAAAAAGACAAGAAGAAAAAGATAAACAATTAGGTAAACAATCTAAAATAGATTTTGGTTCACAAATAAGAAGTTATGTAATGCATCCTTATTCATTAGTTAAAGATCATAGAACTAATTATGAAGAAAGTGATGTTAATAAAGTATTAGATGGAAATATAGATGAATTTATACAAGAAGCATTAAAGGAAGGTGTAACATGTTAAATTTAAGAAAAAAAATAGAAAATCGAAATATTTTAAGAAATATAGAAAATAAAGATTTATTACAAAGATATTTAATATTAACATTTAGTTTGTTTTTATATTCATTAGTATATAATGTATTCTTTGTACAAACAGATTTAATAATGGGTGGATCTGGTGGTATAGCTATTATATTAAAAGATTATTTAAGTCCATCAACTACAATACTTATAATATCGATAATCGCAGTTGTATTTACTTATTTTTTACTAGGAAGAAGAGCAGTTATTAATTCTATAGTAGGTTCTTTATTATTTCCTTTATTTGTTTCATTAACAGAGAATATAACATTTAGTATTCCTAAAGATGATATGATGCTTGTTTCTATATGTGGTGCAACTTTAATTGGTATCGCAAATGGATTATCATCTAAAACAGGATTAAGTTCTGGTGGAATAGATACTATAGTTAAAACAATCGCAAAAAAATACAAAAAATCTGAAGGAGTTATATTCTTAGTAATTAATACAATAATTGTTATTATAGGAGGATATAAATTTGGATGGAGAATTGTTTTATATGCACTTGTTATTATTTATATTATTAGTTTAGTAACAGATAAAGTTTTACTTGGTATATCAATGAATAAAACATTCTTTATAGTTACATCTGAAATAGATTCAGTAAAAGAATATATATTAAATAATTTATCTAGAGGAGTTACTATTTTAGATGCTCATGGTGGTTTTTCACAAAAAAAGAAAAAAGTTATTATGGTAGTAATACCAACATCAGAATATTTTAAAGTAAAAGAAGGTATACTTGCGATTGATTCAGATGCATTTATTACAATAACTGATTCATATCAAGTATTTGGACAAGATTCTCATAGAAATGAACAAAAAGGGAGTGATAATTAATGGAATTTATAACAATGACAGATGTAGAAAAAGTTTATCCTACAGGTGTAACCGCATTATATGGTTTAAATTTAAAAATAAAAAAAGGTGATTTTGCATTTATAATAGGTGCTTCTGGAAGTGGTAAATCTACTTTAATTAAAATGTTATATAGAGAAGAAAAACCTACTAGTGGTAAAATAGTTATAGGTGGAGTTAAAGTTGAAAAATTAAAGAATAGAAAAGTATATAAATTAAGAAGAAAACTAGGAATAGTATTCCAAGACTTTAAATTATTACCAAGATTAACAGTATATGAAAATGTGGCTTTTGCACTTGAAATGTATGGATTACCTAAATCAGAAGTTAGAAAGAAAACTATAAAAGCTATTGATTTAGTTGGATTAAAGGACAAAGTAAAGAATTATCCACATGAATTATCAGGTGGAGAACAACAAAGAGTTTCAATTGCAAGAGCAATAGTAAATGCACCAAAATTATTAATTTGTGATGAACCAACTGGAAACTTAGATCCTGATACATCATTAGAAATTATGAAAGTACTAGAAGTAATTAACAATTTAGGAACAACAGTTATCGTAGTTACTCACGATAGAGATATAGTTAATAAAATGAAGAAAAGAGTTATCCTTTTAGATAAAGGAAGACTTGTAAAAGATTATGAGAAAGGAACTTACGATAAAAATGAAAAATGTTAGAATATTATTTAGAAATATTAGAGATGGATTAAAGAATGTATTTAGAAATTTTTCTTTATCACTTGCATCTATCTCTTGTATAACTGTAACTTTAATAATTGTTGCAGTATCATTAGTTGGATCATTAAATGTAGAAAATTTTACTAAACTTATTAGTGATGACTTTACTATAGTAGCTTTTGTAGATAACAGTGCAGATGAAGAATCTGAAGGAAAAATAAGAGAACAATTAGAAAAAATAGGTAATATAGAATCTATTAATTATAATAACAAAAAAGAAATTGCAGAAGAAATGAAACAATCTAGTGAAACATTTAATAGTGTTATTTCTTCTTGGTCTGATGATGAAAATCCTTTAAATGATACATTTTTAATAAAAGTAAAAGATTTAGAAAAAATAGATAAAACAGCAGAAAAAATTAAAAATATAGAAGGAATAGAAATAGTTAAATATGGAGAAGGAATGGTTGATTCTATGGTATCTATATTTAATCTAGTTAAGAAAATATTAATTGTTATTGTTGTAGGTTTAGTATTAGTAACTGCTTTCTTAATAGTTAACACAATAAAAATAACAATATTTAGTAGACAAGAGGAAATTGAAATTAAAAGGTTAGTTGGAGCATCTAACTTTTCAATTAAACAACCATTTGTTATAGAAGGTTTAATTATTGGTATTTTAGGTTCTATAGTACCAATAATAGTAACAATATATGGTTATACTGCTATTTATGATAAATCTGGTGGAAAACTATTCTCTCAATTTATCAAATTAGTAAAACCTTTCCCATTTGTATTTTATATTTCAATTGTATTAGTAGTCATTGGTGTTTTTGTAGGTATGCTAGGAAGTAATAGAGCAGTAAAGAAGTATTTAAAGATATAATGAAAAAAAGAATAATTATATTATTAATATTATGTATATTAGTAATTCCTATAAATACCAAGGCAAAAACACTTTCTGAGTATAAAAATGAATTAAATGCAAAAGAAAATGAATATAAAAATAAAGAAAATGATATTAAATTAAATGAAGCAGAACAAGAAAAAACAAAAGGTAGAATAACAGAAATATATGTAGAATTAGAAACTGCAGAAAAAGAAATAATTGATTTAAATAATGATATAGCTAGATTAAATGAAGAAATAGGAAAAAAAGATAAAGAAATAAAAGAAATAATTAGATATTATCAAATATCTAATGGAGAATCAGCATATCTTGAATATTTATTTAGTGCTAAATCAATAACAGATTTTATTTATAGAGCAACTGTTACTGAACAAATGAGTAAATATAATACAAAGTTAATAAATGATATGCATGCAATGATAACAACAAACAATGAAAACATTAAAAAAGTACAAGCTAAAGAAGATTCTTTAAAATCATTAAGGGAAGAATTAAATCAAAAAATTGCAGCTTTGCAAAGTGCAAAAGTTACTTTAACTGAAGAATCTATTTCTCTTGAAGAAGAAGTTAAGGCTGCTAAAGAAGTAGTAGACTATTATAAAAGTCAAGGTTGTAAAGATGATCAAGATGTTTCAAGTTGTGCTAATAAACAATTACCTCCAGGAACTAAATTTTGGAGACCAGTTATTAGTGGTTATGTAACATCTGAATATGGTTATAGAGTACATCCAATTACTGGTAAAGTTGGTTCATTCCATTCAGGTATAGATTTATCAGTATATAAATCTTGTGGAACAACTTGTTTGACTTTATATTCAATAACAAATGGTAAAGTAGTATATACTGGATATAATTCTAGTATGGGTAATTATATTGTAATGAATCATTTAGTTAATGGTAAAAATTATTCATCAATATATATGCATATGAGTAAAATATATGTTAATAAAGGTGATGTAGTTAATAAAGATACTGTTGTAGGTTTAATGGGTAATACTGGTTCATCTACCGCTACACACTTACATTTAACTATGTTATCATGCTTATATTTAACTGATTCTAAATGTAAATATCCTGGAAATACTGTTAATCCAAGAGATTATATTAATTTTCCATCTGGATTATATAATGACTTTACAAATAGAACTAATTATTATAATTAATAAAAAGATAGAGAATTATTTTTCTCTATCTTTTTTATTCTTATAAGCTAAAACTTTACTAACTAAATCTACTTCACCAGTATTTTTTCCATTTATAGTAGTTTTAAGTTCTAGTAATTGTTCCTCTATATTTCTAAGTGCATTACTAAGACCACTTAAACAATCTGATAAACTTTTATAATCAGAACTTTCATATCTATCTTCATGGTTAAATACTTTATCATCATGTAATGCCCAAGAATCTTCTACCATTGTTCTAATAATAATCTCAAATGTAACTGGTTTAACACCATTCATTGTATCTATATTAGCAGTTAAATTCATTTTATAACCACGGTATCCACTTTCTTTAGGATTATCAAATCTATCACTAATATTACTAATAGAAAACTTAGTATCTTTACTTAATATACTAACTAAATAATCCCTAAAATCTTTCGCAGTTAATTCATCAATACATACTATTTTAAAACCAACTATATCTCTAATATTAAATAACATATCATCGGTTGTACAGCTAAGATTTCTCTTAACTAATTTTCTTTTTATACTAGAAACAGGTTTTATTCTACTTGTTATATGTAATACATCATCTTTATTCTTATATTCCGAAACATATTCATTTAACTTTTTATTATAAATATTATATATATTTTCATATATATATGATATTTTTTCATATTCAGTAATATATTTCTTTAAACTTTCTTTATTTTCACTACTAATATTTTTATTAACTTTAAATAAGTTATCTATAGCTTTATCATAGAAATATAAAGTATTACTAAGTTCTTTTAACTTTTGTTTTTCTTTTTCAGAAGCAGAACCTTTATAACTTAACTTATGATCTTCTCTTGAAAATATATCCATAAAAATAGTTCTTAACTGTATTTCTGCAGTTACTAATTCAGTTTTACCATTATATTCAACTGGATATCTAACAATTATGTGGTAACTTCTATATCCACTTTCCTTAGGATTTTTAATATAATCCTTTTCATTTAAGATTTCAAAGTTTTTAGAATTCTTTAAAAGGTCAACAAAAGTATATACATCTGATAATTGTAAACAAACAAGTCTTGTCGCAACTATATCATGCATATCATTATAAGTAATACGATTTGTATCATATCTTTTATTAATTTTATTTAAGAAACTGTTTTCACATTTAATTCTACTATTTTGATATGCTAATGTATTACCATTATTAGAAAATATATTTTTTATTAATTCAATTTTTTTAATTAATTCATCAAGTGCTTTAGTATTTAAATCTTTATTAATTTTATAATCAATAAACTGTTTAAGTAAAAATTCATTTTGTTCATCACTTAATCTAATATTATTTTTCATTCCGAAAACCCCTTTTTTAACGAAGATTACTATACCATAATATATTAAAAAAAGCAAATTTTATGTCACTTTTTGAAATCTTAATATAAAAAAAATAAAATTGTTAAAAATAATAATAAATTCATTTCTTGTTTTATTATTATATAAATGATAAAATAAACTAAGTTAAAGGAGGAAAATATGTTTAAATTAGTATCTAATTATAAACCAAGTGGAGATCAACCAAATGCCATTAAAGAACTAACAAATGGTATTAAGTCCGGTAAAAAAGAGCAAGTACTCCTAGGAGCAACTGGTACAGGTAAAACTTTTACAATTGCAAATGTTATTAAAGAAGTTAATAAACCAACGCTAGTACTTGCACACAACAAAACTTTGGCTGGTCAATTATATTCAGAATTAAAAGAATTATTTCCAGAAAATAGAGTAGAATACTTTGTATCATATTATGATTATTATCAACCAGAAGCATATGTTCCTTCAAAAGATATTTATATTGAAAAAGATGCATCTATAAATGATGAAATAGATGAATTAAGACATAGCGCAACTTCTGCTTTAATCACAAGAGATGATGTTATAGTAGTCGCATCAGTTTCTTGTATATATGGTTTAGGTGAAAAAGAGGAGTATGAAAAATCAACTTTATCATTAAGAGTAGGAGATGTTATTGAAAAAAATGAGATATTAAAAAAATTAGTAGAAATGTTATATGAAAGAAATGATATAGATTTAGTACGTGGTACATTTAGATCTAAAGGTGATAGTATTGAAGTAGTACCAGTTTATTCAAAGAGTAAAGGTTATAGAATAGATTTATTTGGTGATGAGATAGAAAATATTATTGAGTTTGATACTTTAACTGGTAAAGTAATTGAAAGAAAGAATACAATCACAATATTCGCCGCATCTCATTTTGTAACTAGTGAAGATAAATTAAAAATCGCATGTGATTCAATAGAAAAAGAATTAAAAGAAAGATTACAATTTTTTAAAGAAAATGATAAATATTTAGAATATGAAAGATTAAGTCAAAGAACAAATTATGATTTAGAATTATTAAGAGAAACTGGTTTTTGTAAAGGTATAGAGAACTATAGTAGACACTTAACTTTTAGAAAAGAAGGAGAAATGCCTCCTACTTTAATAGATTTCTTTCCAAAAGATTTCTTATTAGTAATAGATGAATCTCACGTAACACTTCCACAAGTTCGTGCGATGTATAATGGAGATAGGATGAGAAAGTCTGTTTTAGTTGAATATGGATTTAGATTACCTAGTGCACTTGATAATAGACCATTAAAATTTGAAGAATTTGAAAGTAAAATTAATAATGTAATATATGTATCTGCTACTCCTGGAGATTATGAATTATCTAAAGTAAATAATGATGTAGTTGAACAAATTATTAGACCTACTGGTTTACTTGATCCAACTATAGATGTAAGATCATCAGTTAATCAAATAGATGATTTAATAAATGAAATTCAAAATAGAATATCTAAAAATGAAAGAACTTTAGTAACAACTTTAACAATTAGAATGAGTGAAGAATTAACTGATTATTTAAAGAATGCTGGAATAAAAGTTGCATATTTACATAATGAAGTTAAAACATTGCAAAGAATAGAAATAGTAAGAGATTTAAGAGTAGGTAAATATGATGTTATTGTAGGTGTTAATTTATTAAGAGAAGGTATAGATATACCAGAAGTATCATTAATCGCAATATTAGATGCAGATAAACAAGGTTTCTTACGTAGTACTAGAAGTTTAATACAAACTATAGGAAGAGCTGCTAGAAATGCAAATGGTAAAGTAATAATGTATGCTGATAGTATAAGTGATTCTATGGATGAAGCAATAAAAGAAACAAATAGAAGAAGAAAAATACAAGAAGAATATAATTTAGAACATAATATAACACCAAAAACAATTCAAAAACCTATATTAGATATAATTAAAAATAATGACAAAAATATTTCTGATAGATCAAATGTTAAATATACTAAGAAAGAAAAACAAAAACTAATGCTTCAAATAGAAACTGAAATGAAAGAAGCAGCAAGTAATTTAGACTTTGAAAGAGCAACAGAACTAAGAGATATATTGTTTGAATTAAAAAGTGAATAAAAGAGAGTTAATCTAATCTAATCTAACTCTCTTTTTAATATTTTATTATGTTTTTTAAGAATATCTTTTATTTCCTCTAATTTCTTATTAATTAAATAAAATCTAACAACATCTTTATCATTAATATTTAATAACTTATTAACTGTTTCTAATTTCTTATCTACTATATCACTTTCAAAATAATGTTCATTAGTTAAAGATATAATTTCATCTAAAGAATTATAAATATTTTCTAATAATTCATTTTTTAATAAATCCCTAATCATCTTTAATTCCTCTAGATTCTTTTTATTTTCATATTTTTTCTCTAGGTTATCATAAAATAAAGTATCTTTCCCTATAAACTTTTTATTATTATTGTTTTTCATTTTATGACCTCCAGAAAAATAATTATACAAAATATTTTATTATTTTACAATAATAATATGATAAATTAATTGTATTTTTAATCATTATTTTGGTATAATATCAAATGCGAAGAGGTGATATTATGAATGATAAAATAATAGTTAAAGGTGCTAGAGAGAATAATTTAAAAAATATTGATATAACATTACCAAAAAACAAATTAATTGTTATGACTGGTGTATCTGGAAGTGGTAAATCATCTTTAGCATTTGATACTATATATGCGGAAGGTCAAAGAAGATATGTGGAAAGTCTTAGTAGTTATGCTAGACAGTTTTTAGGTGCCAGTGAAAAACCTGATGTAGATTCAATTGAAGGATTATCTCCAGCTATTAGTATTGATCAAAAGACTACAAATAATAACCCTAGAAGTACCGTTGGTACAGTAACAGAAATATATGATTATTTAAGATTATTATTTTCTAGAATAGGAACACCTTATTGTCCAAATCATAATATACCTATTAAAAGTCAAACTATTGAAGAAATGACTAATAAAGTTTTAAATTTAGAAGAAGGATCAAAAATAATGATATTATCACCTGTAATTAAAGGTGAAAAAGGAGCTCATGTTGATACTTTAAATGATTTAAGAAAAGATGGTTATGTTAGAGTAAAAATAGATAATGAAATATATGATTTAAGTGAAGATATTATTTTAGAAAAGAATAAGAAACATCAAATAGAAGTTGTTATAGATAGATTAATTATAAAAGATGGTATTAGAAGTAGATTGTTTGAGGATTTAGAAAATGCTACTAAGTTATCTGGTGGAAAAGTAGTAATAGATGTTATAGGTAAAGATCCAATAATATTAAGTGAGAATTTCGCATGTCCTTATTGTGATTATTCATTAATGGAACTAGAACCTAGAATATTTAGTTTTAATGCTCCTTATGGAGCATGTCCTGAGTGTAAAGGATTAGGTTTTAAAGAAAAACTAGATGAAGACTTAGTTATTCCAGATAAGACTATTAGTTTAAATAAAGGTGCAATTTTGCCTTTTAAAAATATGGAATTAACAAATATATATATTCAAAAATTAACTAAATTATGTGAAGATTATAATATAGATATGGATAAACCTTTTGGTAAATTAACTAAAAAAGAAAAAGATTTAGTTTTATATGGTAGTGATAGAGAACTTGTATTTAATTTTAAAACTAAAGGTGGTAAATCATATAGTTCAATTGAAAGATATGAAGGAGTTCTTAATTTACTTGAAAGAAGATATAATGAAACAAGTAGTGAATTTATTCATGATTGGTTAAAAGGATACATGATAGAAAAAGAGTGTAGTTCTTGTAATGGTTCTAGATTAAGAGATAGTGTTTTAAATGTATTTATAAATAAAAAGAATATAGATGATTTATGTAAAATGAGTATTACAAATTTATATAGTTTTATAGATAAATTAAAATTAAATAAAGAACAAGAAGAAATATCTAGATTAATAATAAAAGATATTAAAGATAGATTGTCATTTTTAATAAATGTAGGATTAGATTATTTAACATTAAAAAGAAGTGCTTCTACACTTTCTGGTGGAGAAAGTCAAAGAATAAGACTTGCAACTCAAATAGGTTCTAAATTAAGCGGTATTTTATATGTTTTAGATGAACCTAGTATAGGTCTTCATCAAAGAGATAATGATAGATTAATAAAATCTTTATTACAAATGAGAGATTTAGGTAATACATTAATAGTAGTAGAACATGATTTAGATACTATGAGAGTAGCGGATTATTTAGTAGATATTGGTCCACAAGCAGGAGTTAATGGTGGATATGTAGTCGCACAAGGTACAGTTAAAGATGTTATGAATAATAAAGATAGTTTAACTGGTAGATATTTGACTGGTAAAGAATTTATCCCAGTACCTAAAACTAGAAGAAAAGGTAATAAAAAATATATTGAAATAAAAGGTGCGAGTGAAAATAATTTAAAGAATATTGATGTTAAATTTCCATTAGGTAAATTTATTTGTGTTACTGGTGTATCTGGTAGTGGTAAAAGTACCTTAGTTAATGAAATATTATATAAAGCTTTAAAAAATAATATATATAAATCAAAAGAAAAACCTGGAAAATATAAAAGTATTAAAGGTTTAGAAAATATAGATAAGGTAATAGATATATCACAAGATCCTATTGGAAAGAGTCCTAGAAGTAATCCGGCAACTTATGTTGGTGTTTTTGATGATATAAGAGATATATTTGCTTTAACTAAAGAATCAAAGATTAGAGGTTATGAAAAAGGTAGATTTTCATTTAATGTTAAAGGTGGAAGATGTGAAGCTTGTCAAGGTGATGGTGTTAAAAAAATAGAAATGCATTTCTTACCAGATGTATATGTTCCTTGTGAAGTATGTAATGGAACTAGATATAATAGTGAAACTCTTCAAATTAAATATAAAGGTAAGACTATATCAGATGTATTACATATGACAGTAGAAGAAGCATTATTATTCTTTGAAAATGTACCTAAAATAAAGAATAAACTTCAAACTATGTATGATGTAGGACTTTCTTATATTAAATTAGGTCAAAGTGCTACTACACTTTCTGGTGGAGAAGCTGCTAGAGTAAAACTTGCAAAAGAATTACAAAAGAAACCAACAGGAAAAAGTTTATTTATATTAGATGAACCAACAACAGGTCTTCATTTAGAAGATATTAAAAAACTACTAAATATATTAAATAGAATTGTAGATAATGGAGATACTGTACTTGTTATTGAACATAATTTAGATGTTATAAAAGTCGCAGATCATATAATAGATTTAGGAAAAGAAGGCGGAGAAAATGGTGGAGAAGTTATATTTACTGGAACACCAGAAAAGATTGTACAAGATCCTATTAGTTATACAGGTAAATATTTAAGAGGTATTTTATAAAAATACCTTTTTATTTTTGGGTTTTATGTTATAATTAGATTGTTAATAATTGGAGGGATAGTTATGAAACCATATTTTAATTTATTAGGTATAGAAATTCATTATTATTCTTTATGTATATTACTAGGAATAGTATGTGCATATTTAATTATTATGAAAGAAGCAAAAAATAATAAATATAAAGAAGATACTATTTCAGATTTAATATTTTATGGAATAATATTTGGTTTATTAGGAGCTAGAATTTATTATGTATTATTTAATTTAGATTATTATTTAATATATAAAGAAGAAATAATAAAAGTATGGCATGGTGGACTTGCGATACATGGTGGAATAATATTTGGAGTTATATTTATATATTTATTTACTAAAAAACATAAATTAAACTTTATAAAAATATTAGATATAATCGCACCAGCAGTTATTCTCGCACAATCTATAGGTAGATGGGGAAATTTCTTTAATCAAGAAGCATATGGTTCTAGTGTTAGTTATAGTTTTTTAAGAAAATTATTAATTCCTAAATTTATAATTAATAATATGAAAATAGATGGTATATATTATTTACCTACATTTTATTTTGAAAGTATATTATGTTTAATTGGTTTTATAATTATGATCTATATTAAAAATAAAAAGAATAATAAAATTGGTTACATATCATCATTTTATTTAATATATTATTCAATTATAAGATTTATTATAGAAATATTTAGAACTGATAGTTTAATGATTTATAAGTTTAAAACCGCTCAAATAATATCTATTATTATGTTTATAATTGGAATAATAAATTTAATATATAGTAAAAAGAGTAATAAATTATATAAGGAGTGATATTTATGACATTTTCAGCAAAAATAAAAGAAGAAATATCTAAATTAGAATTAACAAAAATAGAATACATATCTGAATTATCTGGTATATTAACAACTAATTCAGATTTAAAAATATATTCTATTAGAGTACAAACTGAAAATATTAACGCCGCAAACAGGATATTCAAAATTATTAAAGATCTATATAATGTAACAAGTAGTATAACTGTTAGAAAGAATTACAATTTTAAAAAGAATGAAATATATATTATTGAAGTAAAGAAGAATGTTATTGAAATAATTAGAGACTTAGGGTTAATAAATGAAAAAGGTATAAAGATTAATGATGTACCTAATTCAGAAATAATAGATGATGATGAATTAAAAAGTTCATTCTTAAGAGGTTGTTTCTTAATAGGTGGTAGTGTTAATGATCCTAAAACATCTAGATATCACTTAGAATTTATTATTAATAATTTAAAATTTGCAGAATTTTTAAAAGATGTTTTAAATACATATAATTTAAATGCTAAAGTATTAAGAAGAGCTAAAGGATATATGGTATATGTTAAGGAATCAGAAAAGATATGTGATTTTCTAAAGATAATAAAGGCATATAATGCAGTTATGTATTATGAAGATATTAGAATACTTAGAGAAAGAGAAAACATGAATAATAGAATAAATAACTGTGAACAAGCAAATATAGAAAAATCTATGGCATCAGCTAATAAACAAATAGAATATATTAATATTATAAAGAAATATGATGCATATGATTTACTTGATGAAAAGGTTAAACAAGTAGCGGATTATAGAATGAAATATCCTGAGAGTTCTTTAATAGAATTAAGTAAAATAATATCTGTTGAAACATCTAATAATATATCAAAATCTTGTGTTAATCATAGACTTAGAAAATTAAAAGATTTAGCAGAAAAATTAATAGATAAAGAAGAGAGTTAATTTACACTATAAATAAATAGTGATATAATATAGGAGGTGATATAGTGAATAAAAAGGAGTTTAAAACTTTAGATGAGCAGATTAAAACATTGAAAAATAAAAATTTAATTATTAATGATGAGGTTTATGCTAAAGATATATTATATAAAGAAAATTATTTCTTTATAAATGGATATAGATTCTTATTCTATGATAGAAATACTAGAAAATTTAAAGATGGTACAACTTTTGAAGAATTATATAGTAGTTTTTTATTTGATAGAAGCTTTAGAAATATTTTATTTAAAAATTTATTAATAATAGAAAATAATATTAAAAGTATAATTAGTTATCAATTAAGTAAAAAATATGGTTTTAAAGAAAAAGATTATTTAAAAGAATCTAATTTTACTACTGATTATAAGGAAAAAAGAAGAGTAGAAGATGTTATTAATAAAATGAAAAGACAAATTAGAGTTAATGGGGAAAAGCATTCTGCTACTTATCATTATATTACTAATTATGGATATATACCTATGTGGATATTAGTAAAAGTTTTATCTTTTGGTTTAATAAATGAATTATATGGAATATTAAAACTAGAAGATAAAGTAGAAATAGCTAAGGTATATAATTTAAATCCAGAAACTTTTAAAATATATTTAGAATTATTATCAAATTATAGAAATTTATGCGCACATGAAGATATAGTTTATGAACATAAAACACAAACTATTATTCCAGATACTAAATATCATGAACTATTAAATATTAAAAAAATAGATGATGAATATGTTAATGGAAAAAATGATATATTCGCTGTAATATTAATTATAAAACAAATGTTATCTAAAGATAAATTTATTGATTTAATAAATGAAATAAATTGTGCATTAAATAAATTTGATAGTAGTGTTAAAACAATTAGTAAAAAAGATATAATTAAAAAGATGGGATTTCCAGATAATTATAATGAATTAATTAATATAGAGGTGAATAATGGATAAAAAAAGAATTTTAAAATATTTTTTATTTTATGTTTTTACTATTGTAAGTTCAGTCATCGCTGTTATTTTATATATTAAATATTTTCCTATAGAATCAAAAGTAATAACAGAAAAAATAAATAAAACAGAATTAAGTGAAACTGCAATAGAAGAATCAATACAAAATGTATATGATGCGGTTGTAACTGTAAGAAGTTATCAAAATGAACAATTAATAGGAACTGGTTCAGGATTTGTATATAAAAAAGATGATAAAAAAGGTTATATATTAACAAATACACATGTTATTAGTTCTTCAGATATTGTTAATGTTGTATTACAAAATGGAGAAAGTGTAGATGCTAAATTATTAGGTGCAGATGAATATTCAGATGTAGCAGTATTATCTATAGATGCATCTAAAGTATTAAAAGAAGCAAGTTTAGGTGATAGTGATTCAGTTAAAGTAGGAAGTACAGTATTTACTGTAGGAAGTCCAATGGGAGAAAGCTATAGTGGATCAATAACAAAAGGTATTATATCTGCTAAAGATAGAACAATTGAAAATGATGATGTAGTAACAAAAGTATTACAAACAGATGCTGCAATAAATCCAGGTAATAGTGGTGGTCCTTTAGTAAACTTAGCAGGAGAAGTAATAGGTATTACTTCAATGAAATTAGCGCAAGAAGAAATAGAAGGAATGGGATTTGCTATTCCAATAAATGATGCTAAAGTATATGTTCAAAGCTTAGAAAAAGGTAAAAAAATAAGTAGACCAGTATTAGGTGTATCACTAATAAATGTAACAGATAGATATAGATTATATTATTATAGAATTAATGTAGATTCATCTATAGATTCTGGTGTAGTAATCGCTGCAGTAGAAAAAGATTCAGCTGCTAGTAAAGCTGGTTTAGAAAAAGGTGATGTTATCACTAAAATAGATGATAATCAAATAACATCTATATCTAATTTAAGATATAATTTATATAAATATAAAGTAGATGATGAAATACAAGTAACATATATAAGAAATAAAAAAGAAAATAAAGTTAAACTAAAACTAATGGGTAATTAGTAGGAGGATAGTATGAATAAATTAAAAAATCTAAGTAAAAAAACAAAAATATTAATAATAGTATTTATTATTACATTTCTAGTAATCTTATTTGTATTATTAAATATAGATACTAGAACAGATGAACAAAAAGCATATGATAAAGTAGAAACTATGGCAAAAGAATTTTACTCAGGTTACTATTATAGTCAAAACTCTGATTCTAATGATAAAAATAAAATAAAAGTATTCTTATCTAACTATACAGAAACAGGTATAACTATAAACTTAGAAAACTTAGAAAAATTCTATTACTCACAAGATGATAATAAAAAAATATCATTTGAAGTATTAAAAGACTGTGACGTAGAAGAAACAAAAGCTATAATATACCCTAATCCTCCATATGGAAAAGAAGACTATACAATTAATGTTAAATTAAGTTGTAAATTTAAAAAATAATAAGATATATTTATTTAAGAAATGTTCTCTTCCCCCTGAAGAGAGCAACCTAACAATAATCTAAAACATATATACTTATCTGTATATATGTTTTTTTATCACACTTCTAGGTATATATCATAATATATATCAAGGAGGATGAAATGAATAATAATGTTAAAGTAGTTATAGATGCTGGACATGGAGGTAATGATCCTGGGACAAGTGGTAATGGATTAAAAGAAAAAGACTATACATTATTAATTTCACAATATATGGCTGAGAGATTAAAAGATTTAGGTTATAATGTTTATTTAACAAGGGAGGAAGATATATCTTTAACTCCTAATGAAAGAGTTAATAGAATTATAAATGCATTTGGTAATAACAGTGATGTACTTGTTATTTCTAATCATTTAAATGCTGGAGGCTCCGATATAAGTAATTATGAAGGGTTAAATTTAAAAAAATTATTTACCACAACATTTCTTATATTTTTTTCTACTGCCACATGGGCATGGTTCATTCCTGCCAACTTTTCTTTTTGGCAATTCTAAGTTTTTTCTTCTTGATTTTAAATGAGCGGCAATTATTCCAATTTCTGAATCGTTAAGATATTGATAATCACTCTTTGTTAAATGTATTATTTTAATATCTAAAATATTTTCATTTTTATCATAAATAATAAAAGTTGCGTATGCTTCTTTTACATTACTAATTTTTAGATTTGCGTAACAATCACGAATCAATTGCTGTTCATTATTTAAAGAATCAATACAACAGCTGACTATAAATAGGTAATTATCTATCACTACAGCCATGTATTTACATCTATTATTAACTTTAAAAAACTGAATCATATCTTTTATATATAATTCAAATCTATCTAGATTATCACTATCACATGATATCAAACTATTACCAACAATTATTTTGTGATTTATATTATTGTTATTATTTAAAAAACTAACTATATTATTAATATTGGTTGGATATTTTAATTTAGGCTTTTCAACTTCATTTCCATAGTATTTTGCATTGTAATATTCATCGATTTCAAAACGTGGATTTTCGAAATAAATCATTCCAATCTTTTTGTATTCTTTTGCCATATCGTCATATTGCATAGAATAGCAGCCATAATCTAAATATAACCCTAGGTGATCTAATTCATCATTTAGATTGATTAATTTATTTTGAGTGGCTATTGTTCGATTTTTTATGTAGTTAATAAAGTTTATTGGTTGATTTTTAAAAAAATCACCATATACTTCTAAATCATCTATAGAGCATACAATAATGTTTTTATTAAGATTAATAATACCAATTTTTTCAGCTCTTGCAGCTATCTCATTAAATCCTTCAAATGTAATTGCAAATTTAAAAATATCTTTATATTTACTTTTATCTAATGTTGCTTTTAACTTTGCTCTCTTTTTATTTGAATCATATATTTTAATAGTTCCATGTTCTAGTAATTCATTTTCAAATTTTGATATTTGAGTTCCTGCTTTCCATACAAGATCAGTAAGAGTTTTTATATGTGAATCAACATTTTCATATGCCAAGTCTGGTGTAAAATTTCCTGATTTAATTTCTACTATGAATAGATAATCATCTAATTCAATTAATAAATCGTTTTCTATTGGTTTACCATTTTTTTTATAGAAATTATTTTGATAGTATAATGCATTTTCCCCAAATATATTAAAAAATATTTCTTGTGTATAATTTTCAATATTTTGAGAAAAAGATTTAATTATTTCTTGTTTATTTTCTTCACCATAATCTTTATATAATTGTTTTAATAATATTTTATCAAAATTATCAAGTAATCTTGGTATCCTAATACAATAATATTTGTCTTCAATTTTTATTATAGGTTTTGTATTAATAATATTTTGTATTTTAATAACTTTTAAAAAATTTAAAGAGTCAATAATATTTATATTTTCACCACCAACTTCAGTTGAAAAAATATCTATAAAATTTGTAGGCCAATTAGTTATTTTTAAAACATCAAAATTCTCGAGTCCAAACATCTCACTAATTGCATCTAGAGCCTCTTTTTTTAATTCTTCAGAAATATTATTTATATTTTCAATTGAATTGTCATTCATTATTTTTTCAAATTTTTCTATTGCTTTATTTAAACCAAAAATTGCATTGGTTTTCAAATGTTCAATTCCATCTAAAAGAAATTGCTCATCTATAGAATATTTTTCTTTTACATATTTAAAAATTGTTTTTAATGAATTCTTATGATGCTCTTTTTCAAAAATATCATATCTTTTTCCTGTTATATCAAGTCTAATCAAATCATTAAAAATATAATCTTGATTTTCATTGTTTATTTCTTTATGCATCATTATGCTGGTCATTGCTTGTTCCTTTAATTTGAATAATTCTTCACATTTATTCATGATTTCATATATGACTTTTTCTTCAAAAATATTGCCTTTGAAATCCTTTTTATTAACGCAAGAAATTAATCCATATAAGAACTCAATGCAAAATTGAGTTTCCATCTTATTATGTTCTGATAAAGGATTATTATCATCAACTATGGATTGCATATCTCTAATAAATATAAAAACATTGCAAATTATATCATATGGATTATATTGTTTAATTAACTCAATTAAACTTTTTGCTTTGATATTTATTTCTTCATTTATTTCATCAAGATTCTTAAAATTCATATTATCAGCTCCATTAACTAAATTATACCATTATTGTTTATATAAGTTAATCAATGTTTGCCACTTCTTCCATATGGATTATGAACTCTATTATCTTCATATTTAAAAGTATGAGTATCTAGAATATCATATCTAAACTTAATAATTATATTTCTATTTTTATCTGCTTCAATTCTTTCTATTATAGCGAATAATAAATCTTTATTAGGGTTGTTTAGATTTAACAACCTTTTTATTTTGTTTATATAATTTGGTAATTTATCAGTACTATGTTTTCTTTTTTCTATTTCAATATTAATATCTTCTAATTGTGTGTTTAAATCCTTTAATTTAGCTTCATATGGTTTAGATAGTAATTTATATTGATCAGGTGTAATATTACCTTCTAAACGGTCTTTATAGATAATTTGAATCGTTTTTAATAATTTGTTTTGTTCTTTTATAATATCTTCTTTTCTGTTTTTATAATCATTAGAATTATTTTTAGTTCTTTTAATAACTTCTTCATTTAATTCATTAATATCTAAATCTTGAAATATATTAGATAATAGTTTTTTAATTTCTTTTAAAATTAATTCTTCAAAGTAATCGTATGCAAAGAAGTGAGATGTACATAGTTTTCTAACAGGATCTCTAGCATATTTATTACAATTAATACACCAGTAGTCTTGTTTTTTTCTATAAAGTACTCCTAATCTATTACCACATTCATGACAAAATAATAATCCTTCTAATAATCTTTCAGGTCTTTTTCTTTTAGAATAAGATCTATTTTTATTTTTAGTTTTTTTATTTATTAACATAAATGTATTTTTATCTACTAGTGGTTCATGAGTATCTTCTACTATGATCCATAAGCTTTCATCTAATGTAACTTTCTTTTTAGATTTATAACTTATATTTGTTTGAGTATGTTGTACCATGTCCCCGGTATACATTCTATTTTGTAATATATTATGAACAGCGTGTATTGTCCATTTATTCTTTTCTATAACTCGACTAGATGTAGGTAAATTCTTATATGCTGCTGGAGTAGGGACTCCCATATTAGTTAGTCTAGTTGCTATTTCACTAATACCTATGTTATTTGATCTCCATTCAAATATCAACTTTACGTATTTAGCTATTTTTGGATCAGGTATTAAATGTCCTTTGTCATTTGGATCTCTCATATATCCATAACATGGCTTACTACCTATAAATTTACCATCTTTTCTTTTTGAATCTAATACATTTCTGATCTTTAAAGAGTTTTGTTTACTGTAATAATCATTACATGCAATTATGAAAGTAGAGGAGTCATTACTAGCTTGATTTTTCATACTATCATAATTTTCAACAATAGATATAAATCTTACTTTATTTTCAGGGAAATATGTTTCTATATAATAACCAGTCATTACATGATCTCTACCTAATCTTGATAAGTCTTTAACAATCACTAAATTAATTTTTTTATCTTTTATATCTTCAATCAGTTTAGTAAATCCAGGTCTATCAAAATTAGTACCAGAATATCCATCATCAACATATTCTCCAACTAGATTAAATCCATTGTTTTTACAATAAGTACGGAGTATATCTTTTTGATTCGTTACACTTTCACTATCTGATTCATACTTTTTATCTTTATCTTCTTGTGAAAGTCTGATATAAATACCAGCATTATAATCTAAGTTTGATAAGTAACTATAATTCATATTTTACCTCCTTTTCTTGTTACTTATCTCCCATAAGACAGTAACAGTATATTAGATTCAAAAAAGAACCGCAAATGTGCGATTTAGTTATTTGTAGTTATTTGTTCAATTAAGTATTTAATAATAATTTCTTTAAATAATTCTTTCTTATCTTTATTCATATTTAAATTTATGATTCGCATTAGTGTGTTATTCATTTGTAGCACCTACAATCTCATCTATTAGTTTTTGTAATTCTTCTTGTTCTTCTTTAGTTCTAGTAGAGCAATTTAACTTATCAGCATAATACCTATTAGATCCATATGCATAACCTAATCTTTTAGAATTACTTTGTAATATTCCTAATAGTACAATAGCATTCTTAGGAATATTTACTTCTAATAAAGAAGTAGGTATTTTTATAAAACTTTCATTCATAGATTTCCTCCTTTCTTTTATACAACAAAAAAAAGAGAGCAAGCTCTCTTTCCATAGTTTTTCCACTATTATAATCATTTTATCACTTGACACTTCCAAAATCCACCCCAACTTTTTTCTTCTCGAAAATCCCAATTTTTCCCAGAAAAATTTTTCTAAATATAGAGTTTGGAAATACCAATTTTTTTTCATAAATTATCTGCTATTATAACAATCTTAACACTTGACAGTGTAGAAATCAATTACAAATTTTGTACACTAAATGTGTAACTAAATGTGTAACTATTTGTGTAACTTTTAGTATCACTTTCAGTATCATTTTAGTATTAAAATCAGACCTAAATATCATCAAAAATATTTTTTTAATAATATGACTTCCATTATATTAATTTTATCATTTAAAATGTATAATTCCAATTTCGTTTTTTGCTCTCAAAATGCTTTTCATTTTGTTTCGATATTTGTTTCGTTAGGGGATTGGGGATTTCTCCATAATATGTGGAAATTGCTCTGTTGGAGGAACTTTCCAATGCTTGCTAAGTAAAAGTAGTGTGCCAAGTTGGCGCAGTAGGATAGTTAAATTCGACAAAATATGATATAATTTTCTTGAGAGATAATGAGGTGAAACTTATGAATAATATATATAATGAATTATTAGAATTAACACTTGATGATTTAATAAAAAAATATAATATTCAAGATGAAAATGAGTATGAACTTTTAAAAAATGGAAAGTCATATATTGATAGTGCTTTAAAAATAACAGATGATAAAACAAGAATGAAACTTGGAAGTGCATTAATTGAATATTTATTATATAAAATGAATGGTGGTAAGTAATATGAATAATAAAAAGGAAAGAGAAAGAGAAGAATTACATAAAACAATTTGGAAGATTGCTAATGAGTTAAGAGGCTCAGTAGATGGATGGGATTTTAAACAATATGTATTAGGATTGCTGTTTTATAGATTTATATCTGAAAATATAGAAAACTATGTTAATGAAAATCAAAGAAAAGCAGGTATTGCAGATTTTAAATATAGAGATATTTCTGATGAAGAAGCCTTATTAGGTAAAACACAAATACTTGAAGAAAAAGGATTCTTTATATTACCAAGTGAATTATTCTGTAATATTAAAAAAAGTGCAGATAAAAATGAAAACTTAAATGTAGTAATATCTAATGTGTTTAATAATATAGAAGCTTCAGCTAGAGGGACTGCATCGGAAAATGACGTAAAAGGTTTATTTGATGACTTTACTATTGATAATAAATTAGGTAATACAGTAGATGAAAGAAACGAAAAACTTGTTAAATTGTTAAATGCTATTGGAGATTTGAATTTTGGAGAATATGAAGAAAATAATATAGATTTATTTGGAGATGCATATGAATTTTTGATGACAATGTATGCATCATCAGCAGGTAAATCAGGAGGAGAGTTCTTTACTCCTCAAGAAGTTGGAGAATTACTTGCAAGAATAGTAATAATGGATAAAACTTCAGTTAATAAAGTTTATGATCCTGCTTGTGGATCAGGTGGCTTACTTTTAAAATTTGCCAAGATACTTGGAAAAGAAAATGTAAGAGAGGGATTTTTTGGGCAAGAAATAAACCTTACTACTTACAACTTAGCTAGAATTAATATGTTTTTACATAATATTAATTATAATAACTTTAGTATTGAAAGAGGAGATACTTTAATTCATCCAGCTCATTGGAATGATGAACCATTTGATGCAATTGTATCTAATCCTCCATATTCCATTAAATGGGCAGGAAAAACTAATCCAATTCTTATTAATGATGAAAGATTTGCACCTGCAGGAGTATTGGCCCCAACATCTAAAGCTGATCTAGCTTTTACTATGCATATGTTATCATGGCTATCACCTAAAGGTACTGCAGCAATAGTTGAGTTTCCAGGAGTACTTTATAGAGGTGGAACAGAACAAAAAATAAGACAATATATGATTGATAATAATTTTGTTGACACAGTTATTCAATTACCACCAGATCTATTCTTTGGGACATCAATAGCAACTTGTATATTAGTGCTTAAAAAGAATAAGTCCGATAATAATATTTTATTTGTAGATGCATCTGAAGAATTTACAAGGAACACAAATAAGAATAAATTGTCAAACCAAAATATTAATAATATAATTAATTTACTTAAAGATAGAAATACGGTTGAAAATAAATCTTATTTAGCTTCATATGATGAAGTTAAAGATAATGATTATAACATTTCAGTTAATTCATATTTAAAAACAAATCCTGAAGATACTACTATTGATATAGAAGAAGTTAATAGAAAACTATCTGAGGTTGTACCAAAACAACAAAAAATTAGAGAAGAACTAGAAGAGATAATCAAAGAACTAGAGGTTGATTATCATGAGTAAGATTAATGAACTAATTAAAAAATTATGTCCTAATGGTGTTGAATATAAAACCTTAGATAAAGTTTGTAATATTAATAAGGGTAAACAATTGAATAAGGATAGATTGTTATCGGATGGAATGTACCCAGTTATTAATGGTGGAATTACACCTTCAGGTTATTGGAATGACTATAATTATGATGAAAATTTAATAACTATAAGTCAGGGTGGAGCTTCTGCTGGATATATTGCATACCAATTAACTAGGTTTTGGGCTGGGGCTCATTGCTATGTTGTAGAGGGTTGCAAAGATAATATTGTGTATAAGTATTTATATCATTTTTTGAAGTCTAAACAAGCTGACTTACAAAGTTCACAAGTTGGTGCTGGAATTCCTAGTGTATCATTAAAGGAAATATATGGATTAATAATACCACTACCACCAGTAGAAGTACAAGAAGAAATAGTGCTAATTCTTGATAAATTTGGCGAGCTAGAAGCGGAGCTAGAAGCGGAGCTAGAAGCGAGAAAAAGTCAATACGAGTTTTGGCGTGATAAAGTTTTTGAACCTAAAGATACTTGGACGAACAAAACTATGGAAGAACTATGTACAATAATAACAAAGCAAACTGGATTTGATTATTCTGCAACTATAAAGCCATCATTATTAGATAGTAAATCTGATGAAACTTATTCATTTATTCAAAATAAGGATTTTGATGGTATAAAATTTAATTTCGATACAGATTATTACATTCCTAAAAATGTGGCAGATAAGTATCCAAAAATCACCTTAGATTGTCCATCAATTTTATTTTCTATATCTGGTAAAATAGGTAATGTTGGTTTATATGAGTCAGAAAAAAAGGCATTTATTGGCGGTGCTATTGCAATTTGTAAATTAAAACCAAATTTGAATAATAAATATATTTTATATTATCTTCAATCTAAATACGGACAACAATATTTGTTTGGAAATATTAAAGCAGCTTCTCATTTGAATGTTACAGTAGAAGCAATACGAAAAATAAATATTAAATTTCCGTCTTTAGATGAGCAAAAAAAGATTGTTAATATATTAGATAAATTTGAAGGCTTAATTAATGATATCTCGATAGGCCTTCCTGCAGAAATTGAATTAAGAAGAAAACAATATGAGTATTATAGAAATATATTATTGCGTTTTGACGAAATAAAAGGTGAGTAAATGTACGAAAAATATTCAAGACAAGCATTGCCAAGTAGTAATTATAGACAACTGTTAGGTTCGGCATTATGTGTTTTTAATTCCAATAACACTTTTATCATTGAAAATATATTACATTTAGATAATAATAAATATAATTGGTATGCATTAATAGACAAAGAATCAGGAAAAATAAAAAATGATGTAAAAGATATTTTGAGCAAGATAGATGCTAATATAGAAACATTATATGGTCAAATTATTGAAAAAAGAAACCGAATAATTCATAGTTTTCAAGTTACACATAACGGAGAACAAATATTATGTACAAAGGATAGAAATAATAGACAATATATAATTACCAGTGAGTATTTATTGAATTTTATAAAAGATAATGAAAAACTATCTGATAAACTGTATGACATAAGAAATAAAATTAAGGAGTTGAGTGTTAGTGAGTAATATAGGTTTAATAAGTGAAAATGATAATTCTACTGTATTAGCTGAATATACAGGATTAAATAGAGTAGCAACATCTTTTCAAAGTGAAGATGCATTAGAAAAAGAATTAATTAAAACTTTGGTTGAACAAGGATATGAAAGATTAAATATTAACTCTGAAGATGAATTAATTCTTAACTTAAGAAGACAATTAGAAAAACTTAATAATTATCATTTTACTGATGGAGAATGGGATAGTTTCTTCACTAAAGTAATTGCTAATAAAAATGATTACATAATTGAAAAGACAAGATTAATCCAAGAAGACTATAAACAAGAAATAACTCTTGATTCAGGAGAAAAGAAAAATATTTATTTAATAGATAAAAATAATATCCACAACAATAGTCTTCAAGTGTTGAATCAATATGTTAATATTGAGGGTAATTTTGATAATATATATGATGTAACAATTTTAGTAAATGGTCTTCCTTTAGTTCATGTTGAATTAAAGAAAAGAGGAATTGATTTAAGAGAAGCTTTCAATCAAATAGAAAGATACCAAAGAGATTCGTTCTGGGCAGGATCAGGATTATATAACTTTGTTCAAATATTTGTTATTTCAAATGGAACATTAACTAAGTATTATTCTAATACTACAAGAGAGTTCCATATTAATAATCAAAAGAAAAAGAAATCTAACTCATTTGAATTTACTTCATATTGGGCAGATCAAAAGAATAATGGTATTACAGATTTGATTGATTTTGCTAAAACATTCTTCACTAAGCATACATTATTAAATGTATTAACTAAGTATTGTGTATTTACAAGTGAAGAAGATTTATTAGTAATGCGCCCTTACCAAATAGTAGCAACTGAAAAGATTTTAAATAGAATTACAATTGCATATAATAACAAGTTCTATGGAACATTAAAATCAGGTGGATACATTTGGCATACAACAGGATCAGGAAAAACATTAACTTCATTTAAGACATCTCAATTAGCAAGTAAACTAGATTTTATTGATAAAGTATTATTCGTTGTAGATAGAAAAGACTTAGACTATCAAACAATGAAAGAATATGATAGATTTAAAGAAGGTGCAGCCAACTCTAATACATCTACTAAAGTACTAGAAGAACAATTAAATGATCCAAATGCTAAGATTATTATTACCACTATTCAAAAACTATCTCAATTTATTAAGAAAAATGAGAACAGCGAAGTATTTAATAAGCATGTGGTATTTATATTTGATGAATGTCATAGATCTCAATTTGGTGATATGCATAAGGCTATTATTAAAAAGTTTAATAAATATTATTTATTTGGATTCACTGGTACTCCGATATTCCCAGAAAATGCTAGAACTATAAAAGGTATTTCTGAAACTACTGAACAAATCTTTGGAGAAAGATTACATACATATACAATAGTAAATGCTATTGCAGACAAAAACGTCTTACCATTTAGATATGAGTATGTTGGTAGAGTAGATATATCGGATGATGTTAAAGATGAAAAAGTCTATAACATAGACGAAGAAAAATTATTTGATAATCAAATACGTATAAGTTTAATTACAAATTATATTATTGACCATTTTAGTACAAAAACTAAAACATCTGAAAGCTATGTATATTCAACTTTAGATAATGTTAAAGAAGTAGCTAAAAAGCAAGATACAGAAGAAATCAAATCTAAGAAGAATATTAATGGATTTAATTCAATATTTGCTGTATCAAGTATAAAAATGGCTAAAGAATACTATGCTGAATTTAAGAAAGAATTAGCTCTAAAAAATAGTAATCTAAAAGTAGCTCTAATTTATTCATATGGAGTTAATGGTGAAGATGGGGTAATAGATGAAAACTCTGAATCAACAGAAGCTTTAAGTACAGATGATAGAACATTCTTAGATAATGCTATTAAAGATTATAATAGTATGTTTGGAACTTCTTATGATACTTCATCAGAAAGATTCCAAAATTATTATAAAGATGTTTCTTTAAGAATGAAAAATAGAGAAATAGATATTCTAATAGTTGCTAACATGTTCTTAACAGGATTTGATGCTAAAACATTAAATACATTATGGGTAGATAAGAACTTAAAATGGCATGGATTAATTCAAGCATTCTCAAGAACTAACAGAATCTTAAATAGTGTTAAAACATATGGCAATATCGTTTCATTTAGAAACTTAGAAGATAGACTTAATGAAGCATTAGCAAAATTCGGTGATGAAGAAGCTCGTGGAATAGTTTTATTAAAACCATATAATGACTACTATTATGGATATGAAGATCATAATGGTAAAAAATTTGAAGGATATAAAGAATTAGTTGAAAGATTAACTTCAAAATTTGCGCCAGGAGAACTAATGCAAAGTGAAGCAGAACAAAAAGAGTTTATTAAACTATATGGTGCAATATTAAAAGTAACAAATATCTTATCATCATTCGATGAGTTCAAAGATGATGAATTAATCAATGAAAGAGATAAACAAGATTATCATAGCATTTATATTGAGCTTTATAATGAATTTAGAAATAAAGCTAAACAAGAAAAAACTGATGTTACTGAGGATGTAGTATTCGAAATGGAATTGATTAAATCTATAGAAGTTAATATTGATTACATCTTAGGATTGGTTAAGAAATACCATGATAGTAACATGGAAGATAAAGAAATTCTTGTAACTATTCAAAAGACAATTATGGCAAGTCCAGATTTAAGAAATAAGAAAGATTTAATCATGGCATTTATTGAATCGTTAGATCAAGACTCAAATGTATATGCTGATTTTGAATCATTTATGAATAGCAAAAAGAAAGAAGAATTAGATAAGATAATTGCTGAAGAAAATCTTAATAAAGAAGAAACTTATAACTTTATTCAAAGATCATTTGAACAGGGAAGAGTTGAAACTAATGGTACAGAAGTATCAACAATACTTCCACCAATGAGTATGTTTACTCCTAATAATGATAGACAAGAAAAGAAAAATAAAGTTATAGATAAATTGCTAGAATTCTTTGATAAATTTTTTAGTATATCAAGTAATAAAATGTAGGAGGTAAGTATGGATAACGGTATACTTAGTTTTATATTTAATTGTTTTAAAAATCCGACATTTACAGGTTTTTTTGGAGTCTTTATAGGCGCATTTTTAGACTATATTCTTCAAAGAAGATTAAATAATAAACAAAATAAATTTTCTATAGAAAATAAAGTTTTAGAGGGTTTGATGGAGAAAACTAATGGCCTTGCATTAAAAATAAGTGAAAACAATTTTCCATATGAAATTAACAGATTTTCTAACGAATTAAGAAAATACGTAAAAATATCACCAATAGAAATTGATGATAAAATACAGATTTTAAAAATAGCCAGTGTGTGTAACGAAAAGGATTTTGAAATAATAAGATATATTGATAATATTATAGTGTACTTTAAATTAAATTTAATTCCTATTTATAGATTGAACAATTATAAGAAAAAAATAGAGTGTTTACTTAATAATTATTCTTTAGAATACCAAAAATACAGTGATAAAATCTCTAAAATATCAGAAATATTGCAAGAAGATAAAAAAATATCAGATAAATATGTCGACAGTGTTACATATTATGAAAATACTTTATCTTCAATAAAGAATGAATTACTGTTTTACTTAACAAATTTAAATATTGTAATTCAAAATGAGTTGTATAAAAAAGTATTTCAATCAAAAGTAAAGCTAATTGAGGATTCAAGATATGAAAAAATAGAAATGGTAGAAGAGATACCAAGTATTATTGATATAAATAAATAAAAATTATTTGTTTAATACTTTTTTCTTTTGTTCCTCTACTAGCATAATAAATCTGATGAATGAAGAAGTTAAATATATTAAATAATCTATTTCAATTTCAATAACAGAATCATCATGCTTTGCATGATGATTGTTATATTTAGTATAATAATCCATCAGTTTAATATATATGTTTGATATTTCAATTGAAACATTGTTATTTTTAAAATACTCACCTATATATGAATTTTGTTTTTCTAATGATTTATTATTTTTTAAAATCTGTTTTAAAAATAATTCCAAACTAATTCTTAAATCGTCTATTATATTTCTGTAATTAGCATCTATTCTTTTAGTTTTTAAAGCTTTAGAAAAATTCTTTTTTGCATCAGGGAAATCGTTAAGCCAATTTAATACATCTGTAACAAGAGGTTTGTCTAAAAATTCTATATTGGAAGGACATATGTCATATGATCCATTATCATCTAGTATTTTAGATTTTATATTACATAATTTCATTGCTTCTGCAAACCTTTTTGCCAATGATTCATTTGAAATATAACCACTAAAATCATAGTTTAATGTTAATTGTAGAAAAAACATAAATGTCATAAAATTTTGTAGATCATTCAAATCTAATTTTTTAATATAATTATATAATTCTTTATTCGCAAAATTATCAAAATTATTTGCTTTTGTTGGAATTCCCATTTGTGCAGAAATTTCAAGACAATAGTCGTTTATATATGAAGTTCTTTCATCAAATAAACCAGTATCAGGAAAGTGTTTGTAGAATTCATCATCAAGTATTATTAAGCATCTAGTTTTAAATTGCTCTCTATCTTCAGTATTATCCTGAATATCCCATCTTTTATCAAAAGAGTTTTTTTGTGAGAACAATTTACTATTTTTAGTAGTTATCTCTATTTCTTTAATAGCATTCATATTTACCTCCAAACTAATTACAAATATAATACCATTTTTTTGCTTAAATATAAATAGGTATGTACTGACTTATTATTATATTGTATAAATACCTTTATCATTACTTACATCGGCAGGTGCCGAAGGTGCAGAAGTAATATATGCACTTAGAAATACTGATGAATTATCTAATAAAATATTAAATAATTTAAAGGAAATAGGTAATCCAGTTAGAAAAGCATATCAAAGAAGATTACCAAGTAATCCATCTAAAGATTATTATTTTATACATAGGAATACAGGTATTACTGAACCAATAATAATAGAATATGGTTTTTTAGATAATGTTAAAGATTCTAAAAGAATAAGAGATAATTATCAAAGATTAGTTGAAGAAGTAATAAAAGCTATTAGTGAATATAAAAATGTCCCTTATAGTGCACCTAGTATATCTAATACTTATAGAGTAAAAAACGGTGATACTCTTTGGTCTATCGCTAAAAAATTTAATACGACACCATTAGAATTAAAAAAAATAAATAATTTAAATAATAATTTATTATATATTAATCAAATTTTAAAAGTACCTGATTTTATAGAAACTATAGATACTAATATTAATTATGTAGTTAAAAATAATGATACTTTATATTCTATATCTAAAATGTTTAATGTTACAGTTGATTCAATAAAAAGTAATAATAATCTAACAACAGATATATTATCTGTAGGACAAATATTAAATATACCTGTAGGAGAATCAAATGTATTAGTAAAAGAAGATACTAAGTCTGATACTACTAATTCTTATATAGTAAAAAATGGTGATACATTATATTCAATCGCAAAAGAAAATAATACTACAGTAAATACTATTAAAGAATTAAATAATTTAATAGATGATGTATTAAAAATAGGAATGATTTTATTATTACCAACTAATAATATAGAAGAAATAATTACTCACACAGTTGTAAGTGGAGACAGTTTATGGTCTATATCAAAAACATATAATACTACTATAGATTTAATAAAATCTTTAAATAATTTAACAACAGATTTATTAAATGTAGGTCAAGAATTAAAAGTTAAGAGAAATACCAAATAAAGGTATTTTTTTATTTAAAAATATGAGATAATAAAAATAATAAGGAGGCAATATGAAAAATAAAAAAGTAATAATATATATTCTAGTAATAATTATAATTTTATTTTTAATAAGTATTTTAATAATAAATAGTATTAAAACAAGAAATAATCATTTAAAATTTAAAAATGAATATGAAAGTCTAAATAATAAAACAGCATTTAAAGATACTAAATATAGAGAAATAACTATTCCTAAAGATAATCCATTTATATATTCTTCTATGGAAGAAGTAATAGATAAAATGGATAAAAAACAAACTTTTATAGTATACTTTGGAGCGAATTGGTGTCCTTGGTGTAGAAGTGTTATTAATACTTTTATAGATATATCAAAAGAAAATAATATAGATAAAGTATATTATATAGATGTAAGAAAAGATAATAACATGGATAATGAAATAAGAAATGCATACTCATTAGATAATAGATCAAATATATATTTATCTCATAAAGGAACAGAAGCATATAATAAATTTATAGATAGAGCTAGTGACATTTTACCCGCATATTCTCATGGAAATGTTAAATCTTTAGAAGGAACAAAATATCAAGGAGAAAAAAGAGTAGGTGCTCCTAATTTCATAATCATCAAAAAAGGAGAACCTACATATATGACAACAGGTATAAGTAAAAAACAAACTAAACCAACTATGAAACTAACTAAAGAAATAAAAAAGGATACTGAAAATAAATTTAAAAAATTCTATAAAATATATAAAAAATAAAAAGATACTTTAAATAGTATCTTTTTTATGTTATAATTATATTGCTTTTGGGGGATTAGTTAAATGGTATAATAATGGTCTCCAAAACCACTGTTGGGAGTTCGATTCTCTCATCCCCTGCCATTTGAAATATTAAAACACTAACTATTTAGTTAGTGTTTTTTCATCTCTTATTATTATATGTTCAAAATACTGTTCTTGAAATTCTGTTAAAGCATTTATTGCATCATTAGAATAATATTTTCCTACAGGCGCAACAACAAGCTTATCGTCATTGTCATTAGTTCTATGTATTATTGCAATGCATTCTCCTTCATATTCTTCTACTGGTTCAAATACTCCTAGAAGGTAAGCGTCTAATTCTTCACCATCACCACTTATAGTGTTAGGAACATATCCATAATTAACTGGATATATGAATCCATGTTTAGGATGTTTTGTTCCAAATGGTCGATCCATTTTAATTTTTATAATTTTTCCTAAATATTGTTTGCTATCCATAGTATCCTCCTTATCAAAATTATTATATACTAAATTATTAGTTAATGCTATAATTTATATATATATCAAGTTTTATCCCTATTTTTTCGTAAACGTTCATAAAGAGCGTGCCATTTAAAAATTAAACACTAACTTTATTGTTAGTGTTTTTTTCTATTGACAAAAAGAATTTTTTATGTATAATTGTTATACAAGTGAGGAGATATAAACAATACTATGTGAGCTATCTCGGGTGAAGAGCCTACACAATATAATTGGAGTCACGAATTATTATTCGTGGCTTTTTTTCTTTTTTTAAAGGTACGAATAAGGGAAGGAGGTAAAACAAAAGTTTTAGTATATTATTAATATTTAAAGGTGAGTATGTATAAGTTTAACGAGCTACATAGGGAGAAATCTTACACGTCTTAGGTACGGAGTCACTTTCACATTTGTGAGGGTGACTATGTGCTTTTTTTAATATATAATAGAAAGGGTGATAATATGAAATTAATAGATATAAAAGGATTAACAAAAGATTATAAATATATAGAAAAAGATGAAAATAAGGGTTTTATATATAATTTATTTAATGGTAAAGAAAAAATAAAAAGAGCAGTTGATAATATAACTTTTTCTGTTGATGAAGGAGAAGCTATTGCTTTTATAGGTCCTAATGGTGCTGGTAAAAGTACTACAATTAAAATGCTTTCTGGTATTATTTATCCTACAAAAGGATCTATTAAAATAAACGGCTTAACTCCTATTAAAGATAGAGAAAAATTATCATATCAAATTGGATGTGTATTTGGTCAACGTAGTCAACTTCTTCCTAATTTACCTTTAACTGAAAGTATGTACATGTTTGGTGCTATGTACAATATGAATAAAAAAGATATTAAAAAAAGAATTAAAGAATTATCTGAATTATTTGATTTAAATGAATTTATAAATCAACCAGTAAGAAAACTATCTTTAGGCCAAAGAATGAGAGCTGAAATTGCACTTTCTTTAATACATAGACCAAAACTAATCTTTTTAGATGAACCTACTATTGGATTAGATGTAGTTGCTAAAAAGAAATTAAGAGATTTATTTATTAAAATTAATAAAGAAGAAAAAATAACTATATTCTTAACAAGTCATGATACTGAAGATATTCAAAGTATTTGTGATAGATGTATTATTATTAATCATGGTAAAATTGTAATAGATGAACCAACTAATAGACTTATGAAAGATTATGTGAAAAATAAAACTATAACAATAACACCCAATAGTTCATTTATTGAATTTCCAAATCTTTTAAAAGGAATGAAATATATATCAAAAGATAAAGATCAAATAATAATAGAAGTAAATACAGATATAATTAATACTCAAGAAGTACTTCAATTTTTAACAAAAAAATTAGATATAGATGACATAATTATTGATAATGAATCATTAGAAAGTGTAATTAGGGGTATTTATGAAAAAATTTAAGTTTTCTATTGAAGTAATAAAAATATTTATGCATAATCAAATACAAGATAAATCAAATTTATTACTTGATATGTTTAATATGTTTTCTAGATGTTTTATAGTATTCTTACTTTATGCATATATATTTAAATTAAAAGGTGGAGTTGTTAATGGAGTAGATTATAAAACAACTATGTACAGTATGTTTATATATTTTTGTATAATGATTCTAAATATTAGAAGAATAGATCAATTAATAATGAATGATGTTAAAAGTGGAAGTGTAGAATTATATATGAATAAACCTGTAAGTTACTTATTTATTACTTTTTATAAAACAATAGGTAAAGGATTATCTTCATTTTTAATTATAAGTATTATTGGTACTATTCTAATGATTACATGCTTAGGTGTTCCTAATTTAAATTTATCTATATTTATTCCTAGCTTTATAATTACTTTGATACTTGGTCAAATACTTGGTTTAATAATCTATTCTATAGTAGGTATTGCCTCTTTCTTTATTGTAGATAATAGACCAATACACTGGATAGTAGATAAATTTGTAATGATTTTAGGAGGTAGTTATTTACCAATAAGTATGTTTCCTCCTTTGATGAAAAAATTAGCATATATAAGTCCTTTTGGTGCGATAAACTTTGCAACTAGTACAGTTTATGATTCATGGAATTATGAATTCATTAAAAGAATTGGATTACAAATAATATGGATATTAGTATTTATATTTATATTAAATATAATTTATAAAAAAGCTAAAGAAAAAACTATGATAAATGGAGGTTAAAATGATAAAAAATTTAAAATTAGCATTTTTAAATATTCATATGAATATAAAAAATGCAAAAGAATTAAAAATTTCATTTATTATTTCTATTTTAGGAATGATACTTAATAATATATCATTTTTAATCTTATGGTATTATTTTGGAAAATCTGTAGGAATAATAAATGGATGGGAACCAACTGATATATTTGGACTTTATGGTATTAGTGGGGCTTCTTATGGTATTATTATGGCTTTCTTTGCTGGAATAATACAAATACCAACATATATATCTAGTGGTATATTTGATAAATATTTAACATCTCCAAAAAGCATTCTTATGAAAGTATCAACTTCAAAAGTATCAACTTCTGCTATAGGAGATCTAATATATGGAATTATTTGCTTTACAATATTTGCTATAATTCAAAAATTATCTATATTTAAAATACTATTATCACTATATTTAGTTATTTTATCTAGTATTATATTTTATTCATTTTTCTTAGTAGCAATGAGTATATCATTTTATTTAATGGATGGAGAAAATGTATCATCAGGATTAACTAATATATTTGTTTCTAATTCACTATATCATGGTGGAGCTTTTACTGGAATTCTTAGATTTGTATTTATTTTTATAATACCATCTCTTTTATTAGGAACTATTCCAGTAGAAATAATAAAAACACTATCTTTAAGTAAATTTATAATAATTACAATTTGTACTATTATATGGTTATATTTTTCTATTAAGTTTTTCTATAAATCTTTAAAGAAATATAATAGTAATAGTTTATTTGGTTTTGGTAATTAATATTAAAACACTAACTTAATTGTTAGTGTTTTTTTCTAAATAATGTTCTTTAAAAAAATCATAATTACCTACATATTCAGTTATTTTATTATCACTTATATAAAGAATTTTATCTGCTATTTCATTAATAAAGAATCTATCATGAGAAATAAATAATAATGTCCCATTATATTCTTTTAAAGAATTTTCTAAAGTTTCTTTAGTATATATATCCAAATGGTTAGTGGGTTCATCAAGGATAATAAAATTACTTTTATTATTAATTAGTTCAAATAATTTTAATCTTACTTTTTCTCCACCAGATAAATTATTTACTTTTTTAAATACATTTTGTCCGTGAAAATAAAATTTATTTAAAGCACTTCTTAAATGAGATTCTTCCCCAATAAAGAACTTTCTAGCATAGTCATATACAGTAATATTACTATCAAATTCTATAACTTGTGGAATATAACCTATTTTTATATTAGTACCTAAAATAATATTTGAATTATTATTATTTATTATTTGTTTTATTAATGTAGATTTACCTGAACCATTCTTACCTAAGATACATACTTTTTCTCCATAATTAATAGTAAAATTAATATCCTTTATTAAAAGAGTAGTATCTATATATAAATCATAATCTTTAATAACTAAAGCATCTTTTCCAGAACGATTATCAAATGTTAATTCAATTGGTAATTCTTTTTTTTCTTTTGGTCTATCTATTAATTCTAATCTGTTTAATCGCTTTCTAATATTTTCAGCCCTTCTATAGAAAGGTTCTCCACCGGGATACGCTAATCTACCAAAATCTTCTAATTGTTTTATTTTTTTCTTCATTGCTGATATTAATTTTTGTTGATCCTTATATTCAATAAATTCTTTTTCTAATCTTTTTTCGTTTTCTTTTAAATAAAATGAATAATTACCTGGAAATATAATACTTTTACCATTTTCAATTAGTATTGTTTTATTACATATTTTATTTAAAAAATATCTATCATGTGAAACAATTAAAATAGTTCCTTTATAATTATTTAAATATATTTCTAACCACTCAATTGTATCAATATCAAGGTGATTAGTAGGTTCATCTAATATTAATATATTTGGATTTTGAATTATTATAGATGCGAGTAAAACTCTTTTTTGTTCCCCACCAGATAATTCATTAAAATCTTTATCAAAAAAAATCTTTATTTTAAATGAATTTGCTATTTTTTCTATCTTTGTATCTATTTCATAACCACCAATTGAAATAAATTTTTCTTGAAACTTTAAATATTTATTAATTACAGATATATCATTAGGTTTATCATTCATCATCTTTTCATATTTTTTCATTATATTTTCTAGATCAACTATATCTTTTAAACCATTATACAATATATCTTTAACAGTACTATTTTTATAATTAGTTTCTTGATTTTGTGATAAATAACCAATTGTACTTCCTTTTCTTATGGTTATAAACCCATTATCTTGAACTTCATTACCCTTTATTAATTCTAATATAGTTGTTTTTCCACAACCATTTTCACCAATAAGTGATACTTTATCACCTGTTTTTATATCAAAATTGATATTTTTTAATATATTGTTATATCCAAATGTTTTTTGAATATTACTTAAACTTATTTCTATCATAATCTATTACCTTCCTTTAATTTTATATAAAAAAACCAAATGAGCATGCTTACACCCATTTGGCGGATGCAGGCACGACAAAACAGTCATACCTGCAAATAGATTTTTAAAAAAATACTAACAGATATGACTATGTTAAAATATACATGATTGTTCTTTCAAAATAATTTAACATAATCTTTCTCCTTTTCAATGAAAATTATAGTATTATTTTTTATATATGTCAAATATAAGTAATAATTATAAAAATAAAACATAATATATTCTAGGTGAATATAATGGAACTTAAAGTTCAAGGAAAAAATAAATATTATTCTGAATTATTAAAAAAACAAGTAGAAGAATCTAATGGAGAATTAGAATTATTTTTTATTTTTAATACTCAATCTTTAAATCAATACTTAAATGATACTAATTTATTTACTAATTTAAAGCAAATTGGGTATGAATCACTCAACCATTATGAAACACTAGGTAAAGTTATCCAAATGTTAGGCGGTAATATTAGTTTGAATGACATTATGATTGAGAAAAAATATAAAGAAAATGATATAAATAAAGTATTAGAAACAGATATTAGGAAGATAAAAGAACGTATAATATCTTATAGTAAGATTTTAATTGAAATAAAAGATGAATATATTAAGGAAATAATTAATAAATACATAGTTGATTATAGAAATAGTTTAAATATACTAGAAATGCTTCAATTAAAATATAAAAAAAATAGATAATAATTGTATTTTTTAATTAATTGTATTATAATTAGTTTGAAAGAGGTAGTATATGAGAAAGTTAAGATTTGCAGTATTATTTTTAATACTTCTAATGATTCCTTTTGTCGCAAAAGCTGAATCTAAAAAAATAAATGTATATATATTTAGAGGAGAAGGATGTCCTCATTGTGAAGAGGCATTAGAATTTTTTGATTCATTAGAAAAAGATGAAGAATATAGTAAATATTATAATTTAGTAAAATATGAAGTTTGGAATAATAAAGATAATGCTAAATTAATGGAAGAAGTTGCAAAAGCATATGATGAAGAAGCTAGTGGTGTTCCATATATTATAATAGGAGAAAAAACATATAGTGGTTATTCTTCAGCAAGTGATGATGAAATAAAAGAAGCTATTAAAACAGCATATAATGATAAAGAATATAAAGATATTGTTAAAGAAGTAAAAGAGGGTACATTTAAAAGTGATAAAGATTCTTTACCAGTAGTACCTATAATAATAATTTCAGTAGTTGCAGTTGCAGTAATCATTTTACTAGTTGTATTTACTAAAGAAGATTAAAGTTTGATTTATTCAAACTTTTTTTATTGTTTGAAAAATTTAAATGTGTTAAAATATAAATGTTATGTATGGCTCGTTGGTGAAGTGGTTTAACACACTGCCCTCTCAAGGCAGCATTCATGGGTTCAAATCCCATACGAGTCACCATATATTAAATAAAAAATAAAACAATTGGCTAATACCAATTGTTTTATTAATTTTAAAATGATATAATTAATAGAGGTGTTAGAATGAAATTAGTTAAAATTGGTGCATTATGGTGTCCCGCATGCCTTATTGTTAATAAATCAATTAATATAATAAAAGAAAATTATAATATAGATATTGATGAATATGATTATGATTTTGATGAAGATATAGTTAAAGATTATAATGTTGGTGATACATTACCAGTTTTAATATTTTTTAATAATAACAATGAATATAAAAGATTAATTGGTGAAGTTTCATATAATGAAATTGAAAATGTTGTAAAAGAGGTAATGAATAGTGAAAGCAAAAAGAATAATTAATTATTTAATATTATTTATAGTATTAATGATATGTCCTGTTGTAGTTAATGCTAAAAGTACAGTTAATTTATATTTATTTTATGGAGAAGGATGTCCACATTGTGCAGCTGAAGAAAAATTCCTAAAATCCTATATTAATGATAATTCAGATATAAAACTGCACAAATACGAAGTATGGTATGATCAAAATAATCAAAATAAATTAAAAGATGTTAGTGAATTATTAAACAAATCAGCAAATGGAGTTCCTTATTTAATAATAGGTGATAAAGTTATTTCTGGTTACTTAGAAGGTGTAACAGATGAAGAAATAAAAAATACAATAAATTATTTTAAAAATAAAGATAGTTATACTGATAAAGTAGGTGAGTACTTAGGTATTGTTGAAAAAACAACAACTACTAAAAAAACTAGTACTAAAGAAGAAACAAAGAAAAAAGAAAATGTTAAAAAAGTAAGTGTTCCTATATTAGGAAAAGTAAATCCTAAAAAAGTATCATTACCTATATTAGCAACTGTATTAGGTTTAGTAGATGGATTTAATCCTTGTGCTATGTGGATATTAATATTCTTAATAACTATGTTATTTAATATGAAAGATAGAAAAAAAATGTGGCTCTTAGGCTTATTATTTATTCTTACATCTGGAGTAGTATATTTATTATTTATGTTAACATGGCTTAACCTAGCAACATTTATAAGTAAAATAGCAGCCATTAGATTATTAGTATCAATAGTCGCTTTAGTCGCAGGTTTCTATAACTTAAATAATTATGTTAAAGAATCATCTAAAAAAGATGGTGGTTGTGAAGTAGTTGATAATAAAGAAAGAAAAAAAATAATGCAAAAAATTATGAAAATAACAAAAGAAAAACACATAATAATTGCAGCTTTAGGTATTATGTTATTAGCCGCTTCAGTTAATATTATTGAAATGATGTGTTCAGTAGGATTACCATTATTATTTACTCAAATATTATCAATGAATAGTCTTTCAACACCAGAATATTTATTATATATGTTTGTTTATATATTATTCTTTTTAATAGATGATATAATAATATTTGTAATATCTATGATAACTTTAAAGGTAACTGGTATATCTACTAAATATGCTAAATATTCACATTTAATTGGTGGTATTATTATGATAATAATAGGAGTATTATTAATAGTTAAACCTAGTTTATTAATGTTTAACTTTTAATAATCTTTTTTTTATGAAAAATATTGATTTTTCTTTGCAAATATATAAATTATAATGTATAATTAATATATAAGATAGGAGGTTAGATTATGGTAAGTAAATTTGACTACAATAGTGATGACGTTATGAAAATTCTTAATAATCCTGAATACTCTGATGAACAAAAAAAGCAATTATTTGAAAAATATAAACAAGATCTTAAAATAAAAAGAAAAAATGAAATAATTAGAAGAATAAATGAATGTGCTAAAGAAAATCCAATTATAACACAAGAAGATTATATTAATATGGTTAAAAAATATAATGATGATGATTTAAGTAAACCTTTTGAAATAATTGAATCTGAATTAAATACTTTTAATGAAAGTATGAAAGCTAAATATCAAGAGTATTTAATAAACAAAGAAAAAGAAAATACTGTTCAAGTAATGGCTGAAGAACCAAAAGAAGAAATAATTGAAAATAAAGAAGAAAACATTGAAGAAGAAGTAGAAGAAGATATAATGCCTAGTGTTAATATTACTAATACAAATATAAGTAATACATTACCAACTATAGATGCAAAAGAAATAGAACCTAAAGAAGTAGATGAAACACCTATTTTTGATAGTAATAATGAAGTAAATGAAATATTACCAGATCAAATGGAACATGTAAAAGAAAAAGGTAATGCTAGTGCAATAATAGTAAGTATAATAGCAATTATTCTTGGTATAGTTATAATGTATACAATTATTAAAATAAAATAAGCAAATCTAATGATTTGCTTTTATTATACTATATTTACTAACTTTATATCTTTTAACTATATGTGGATATTTAAATGAATAACAAATATCAAAAGTGAATAAAGATATTAATATAATATTAAGTACTACTAATAGTTTGTAATTCATTTTCTTATATATTTTCTTAATAAATGGAATAATATCATATATACCAAAATAACCAGCTATACCAAAAGCAGTTGAATAAAGTAAACATACTCTTCCATTTAAATTAAAAGGTCTATTACTATAATTCCACCATTGTAATCCATATTTTTTTTCTAAATATATACTGGTTATATATTCAACAATTGAACATATAATAAAACATCCAAAAAATATAACTATCTTATTCTTTTTAAACCTATTTAATATTAAATAAATAAATAATGCACCACAACCATATATAGGTAACCATGGACCATGTAAAACACCACTATTAATTAAATTACCATTTTTTAACATTTCCCACAGTATTTCCCATATCCAACCTAAAAAGGCAAAACCAAAAAAAATCATGGATATAAAAATAAATTTTTTCATAACAATACTCCTATTATATTCATTATAACATATTTTTGTTTTAAATACTTGTTATTTTATTAATTATATGTTATATTATAAAAGTAATTTTTATGGCGGAATTGGTGAAGTGGTTAACACGGCAGATTGTGGCTCTGTTATGCAAGGGTTCGACTCCCTTATTTCGCCCCATTAAGGATTTTCGTCGCACCACGCGATTTGTAATATAAGAAATAACTCAATTTGTTAGAGTTATTTTTTTGTTGCTAGAAAGGTGGTGATTTAAATGTTAAATATTATAAAACAAGAAATAACTGTCAGTAATAATTTAAAGAAAAAGATTAAATGGGAACTTAGTTATGCATCATTAGATCTAAAAATAAATAAAGGAACTCTATTATGTATAAAGCCAACTAATTTAGCATACGTAGAACCACATACAATTGAATATAAAAATAATAAATATCTTTTCTTTAATGGTAATGACAATTTTTATATTAACGATTTAAATCATCCACATAAAATAACTGACTTACATAAATATTTGTTATTATCAAAAAAGAACTAATCTATTGACAATTTATTATAAAAAGAATAATATATAAAGCCAAGTAAAGGAAGTATATCCCTTAAAAAAGGAGGTACACCTATGATAAAACAAAAGAAATTATTTATTTTTAATATGATAGAGAGTTAAAGATTAGTGCTTTTACTATATCTTTGACTCTCTTTTTTAGTATAGAAAGGAGCTCAAGATGGATAATAATAAAGCTGGAATATATATTCGTGTATCAACTGAAGATCAAGCAAGAGAAGGCTTTTCTTTAGGTGAACAAGAAGAAAAGTTAAGATCACTTTGTGCTTATAAAGAATATGATGTTTATAAAGTATATTGTGATGCTGGAATATCTGCTAAAGACATGGAACATAGGCCTCAGTTTATAGAAATGCTTGAGGATATGAAAAAAGGAAAAATAAACTATATAGTTGCTTATAAATTAGATAGAGTTACTCGTTCAGTAAGAGATTTAGAAGAACTAATATCTTTACTTGAAAAATATAATTGTTATTTAGTATGTGATAGAGATGATGTTAATACATCAACTGCTAATGGTAGATTCTTTGTAAGAATGTTAACAGTTTTATCACAACTAGAAAATGAAATTGTTTCAGAAAGAACTAAGTTTGGATTAAATGGAGCAATAAAGTCTGGACATTTACCAGGTAAAATAGCTCTAGGATTTAAAAAAGAAAATAAAAAAACAGTTATTGATGAAACAACTGCACCTATCATTAGAAGAATATTTGATTTATATTTAACTGGTAAAACATATTTTCAAATAGCCACTATTTTTACTGAGGAAAAAGTATTAAATAAAAAATGGAAAGATAATACTATTGAACAAATTATTAATAATAGGATTTACTGTGGAGATTATGTTAAGCATAAAACTAAGAAACAAAAGATTATGAATAATGAAGAAGATTTAATATTTACTGATGTAATAGATCCAATAGTTCCAAGATATATATGGGAAGAATGTCAATTACAAAAATCTAAAAATCAAAGAACATATACAAGAGATAGAGTTTATACATTCTTTCAAAAGATTAAATGTCCTAAATGGGGTTCACTTCATTAATGTCATCTTTTTTAATCCTACGATTCATAGGGTGACTTTTTATAAAATCTATATTATTATGAATTTGAAAAGGAGGAATTTTATGAAGAGGTTGTTAATATTATTATTAATACTTATATTAACTGGGTGTAAGGATAATTGTTCTATGGATTTAATAGAATCTGTTAAATCGCCCAATGGGAAATATACTTTAAAAACATATTTAAAAAACTGTGGTGCGACCGTAGACTTTCATATAATTGCAATGTTATGTGATAAAGAAAATAAATGTAAAAAAATATATGATTGCTATCATGAATATAACTCGTTTATATATTGGATTGACGATGAAAATGTTTTTATAAATCAAAAGAAATTAAATGTTTTTAAAGATAAATATAATAATTATGATTATGAAAATGCGTTTAGATTGACAAAAAATGTAGATTATTATAAAGAAATGTATTTAATAGATAAAGATAATTATGAATATAAACTTGATGGATATAATGTAGATTATATTGATGAATTTTCTAAAAGCTTTTTTAGTTTTAATAAAAAAATACTATTAATGATTATGATTTTATTTTTAAAAACATTTAATTTTTTTTGATTCAATTATCTTCATATCATCACCTATTTTCATTGGCAATTTATTTCGCCAAGATATATACTATATCAATTGTTTATATTTGTCAACTGTTTTTTAATTATCAATATTTTTTATATAATTTATTAATTCTTCTTTAATGTCTTCTTCTGTGACATTTGAAATCGTTTTTGCATACTCAACAACGTCTTCTTCTTTTTCTAAAGTAGATTTATTTAAACCTATTTTAGCTAATATAGGCATTATTTTATCCTCTAAATGTGGATAAAATTTGCATAATGTATCATAAGCATTAAAAGGTTTATCTTCTTTTGTATAACGTGCAGATTCCCAATCTAATACCATTTCAATATAATCTAATTCTGTTTTTTTTAATTCATTGTCATGATGTGTAGACATAGTTCTATGATAAGATTCTATATCCTTTTTTTTATAAAAAAGTAGTAAATACATTTTATCCATATCGTGATGTTTTAATTTGTCTAATAATTTCTCATTATCAAAATATTTTTTTGCTAAAAATAAAAGTATCTTTCTGTGCTTATAAGTATAAATTAATTGTTCAAAATTTTTCATATTATCACTCCATAACTATTATAACTGAATTATTTTAATAATACAATCTTTTTATTTTTTGATATTTTATCGATATTTAAACACTGATTCCCCTCACGTGACATTTCTCTTAGTGGTATAGGCAAATGAGTATCATTCGAAGCAATTGCAATCTCTTGAAGAGAATTATACATATAAATCAATTGTTCTATATTTGCATCTTCATAGCGAGAATTGCAAAAGTTTAAAAACTTCAAAATTCTAACGTCAATAGATTTGATCATATATGGTTCAATAGGTTCATAACAAATAAACTCATTACCATAATTTGTTGAATTTCTAGAAGCTTTTATAGTGTTTGATATTAAAAGATCTACACTATTCATATTAAATGGATTATACTCATATTCTCCTGAATATATATCATCCAATCCTACAACAGATAATGATACCCCATCAATCCCATTAGGATGAGAAGTAATATCATCCAAAACTTTAAGCGCATCAGAAGTAAAATTTCTAATATTTAGCTTATTTAAATCATTAATTGGCAAAATTCCATTTTTCAAAACAGAAGGAACACAATTATAACAAGTATTATGATGATAATCAGAATTTCTTATTTTTCTTGCAGAATCAATAGAATCAATTATCGAATCTTTAATATAGTCACAAACCTCATTTTTCGGCATAATAATATTATTCATAATTTGGTTTATAATTTAATACTTTAACTCTTTTTTTATTTACAGCATTGACTGTATCTTTTAATATAATATATTCCTCATTGGTAGGAAGAACATATATATCAAATTTTGATTCTTTTGTAGAAATCTTGCTTTCCCTTGCAGAAGTTTGCTTCGAAATTGTATCATTTACTTTTTTATTTAATCCTACACTTAATGGCTTTGAAATGGGAGAACAACTATTTTTATAATACTAGTGTAAGTTTAGATGCAATCTCTAAATTATGTGATGAAGCTAGATTTATGTGGAATGGGTCAAATGATTGGGATCAATCTGAAGAAAGAGAAATAATTGAGAATTCCGTCTCAGAATGGAATGGACCAGATAATTTTATAATAGATATGAAAAATATGAGTAAAAATAGTAAAATAAATTTGGTAGCATATATATTTACAAAACTATGTAAAGGTAATATGTTTATTGTTTATGAGAATAATAAAATATCACCAAATTCGACCATAGACTTTCATTCTATTAATAACCTATTACCTATAAAGATAGTATCTAGTGACGGAAACATTGTTGATACAAGTAAAATGATGGATATAAATATAAAAACACCTTTTAAACCAAATTTTAAAGTTCTGGGCGAATTGAGTTATTTATTATACGATGGGAAAAGCCTAGAATATTTATATACTTAAGATCATGATATAACAAACAAAAACAATCATGTGTGTCGACAATTAGTAAAAAAATATTTTGGATATCAAAATAAATGATCGAAAGATTAAGATATTGTGATAAGTATAGAATATATGATATAATATAATTAACAAAGTGAGGACATAATTTCTTATATTAGTATTAGAAAAGCCCCATTAAGAAAAAATCGAACTTTTAATAGTTCGTTTTTTTATGGGGAGAGTATGATATAATTGTTTATAGAAAGTAGGGAATAATATGCAATATAAATCTTTATATGAACAAAATGAAAAAATGATTTCTATTTTAAAAAAGAATACTTATTTAATGGATGTTTTAGATTATATAGAAACAATACAATTACCAAATTATTATATTGCCGCAGGTAGTATATTTCAAACAGTTTGGAATTATTATGATCAAAAAGACTTAAATTATAATATAAAAGATATAGATGTTATCTACTATGATAATACTGATTTATCAGTTGAGAAAGATATTAAATATTACAATTTAATAAATGATTTTTGTAAAAATAAAGGTTATAGATATGAAATAGATGTATCGAATGAAGCAAGAATGCATTTATGGAAAAAAGAAAAATTTAATATTGATGTAGAACCTTATAAATGTTCTGAAGATGCAATTGATAAATGGATTGCGACAGTTCACGCTATTGGAATAACAAAAGAAAACGGTGAAATTAAAATATATGCACCATATGGATTAAGTGATATTTATAGTAAAACAATTAGACCTATTAAACATAAATATAATACTAAGGAAATATATGATAAAAAAGCTTCAAGTTGGAATGAAAGATTTGATAATTTAAATATAGTTGAATGGTAGTATTATAGTAGTAAAAATAACGATAATATGGTATAATATTAATAGTTGTAGGGGTGATAAAATGTTAGAAAATAAACTTGGAATAACTAATGAAGTTGAACTTGCAAAAGAGGAAGAAAGAATTACAAAATTAAAAGCATTAGAATTATTTGATACCAACAAAATAAATGAGTTTGAAATTGGAACATTTAAAGGACTTTCTTCTATTCATAATTTTTTATTTTCAGAAATTTATGATTTTGCTGGTAAAATGAGAAATGTAAATATTGCTAAAGGAAATTTTAGATTTGCTCCAGTTATGTATTTAGAAGAAGTTTTAAAAAAGATTGATGAAATGCCTCAAGTAAATTTTGATGATATTATAAAAAAATATGTGGAAATGAATGTTGCCCATCCATTTAGAGAAGGAAATGGTAGAAGTACAAGAATATGGCTTGATATGATATTAAAAAAACAAATGGGTAAAGTTATTGATTGGAGTAAAGTTGATAAAGAAGAATACTTATTAGCTATGGAAAGAAGTCCAATAAAAGATACTGAAATAAAGATCCTTTTAGAAAATGCATTAACCGATAAAATTAATGATAGAGATGTATATATGAAAGGTATTGATGTTAGTTACCAATATGAAGGATATAATACTTATACTATGGATGAACTTGATAATAATTAATAACCTTAAATAATATGTTATAATATAAATAACAAAGTGAGGACATAATTTCTTACATTAGTATTAGAAAAGCCCCAGATAAGATTATAATCGGATATATTGTCCGATTTTTTTTTTACAATTCATTATATATGTTATAATAATAATGGTGAAAGATAATGAATGATATTGTAATTGAATTAAAACATTTAAAAAAGTATTATGGTTTTTATAAAGGTATAGAAGATGTATCTTTTAAAATTAATAAAGGAGAAATCTATGGTTTTATTGGTCCTAATGGTAGTGGTAAATCAACAACTATTAGAACTATTATGGGATTAATAAACAAAACCAGTGGAGAAATATTTATTAATGGTAAAAAAGATATAGATAAATCAATAATAGGATATTTACCTAGCGAAATTAATTTATATGATGATATGACTATTAAACAAATATTTGATTTTCATGAATTATATTTTGATAAAAATTTAAAAAAGAGAAGAAAAGAATTAGTTAATTTACTAAAAATAGATGAATCTAAAAAAATAGAAGATTTATCATTAGGTAATTTAAAAAAAGTAGGTATAATTCTTTCTTTAATGCATGAACCATCTATTTTAATTCTAGATGAACCTACAAGTGGGCTTGATCCAATTATGCAAAATGTATTTTATGATATTTTATTAAAAGAAAAAGAAAAAGGTACTACTATATTATATTCATCTCATGTATTAAGTGAAGTATCTAATATTTGTGATAAAGTAATATTTATTAAAGATGGAAAAATAATAAAAGAAGATTCAATAGAAAATATAAAAAAAGAAAACTATACTTATTTAAAGATAAAATCTAAAGACATTAATAAGATAAAAAAAGAATTAGATTTAAAAATTTATAAAGAATCAGATAATGAAGTAGTATTTATTAATAATTATGATATCAATAAGTTAATAAAAATATTAAGTAAATACAATTTGGCCTATTTATTAATAGAAGAAGTACCATTAGAAGATTTATTTATTAATTATTATAATTAGGAGGTTAATATGATTAAAAGGGAATTTAAGATTAATTTAAAAAACTTTATTATATGGTTATCTATACTTATAATAATGTTTTTAGTAGTATTTTTAGTATATCCATATATTATTACTGATGAAACAGTAAAGGATATGGATGAATTAATGAAAGTATTTCCTGAAGATTTATTAAAAGCATTTAATATGGATATAACTTCAATATCAACTGCTTATGGTTGGTTAAAATCTGAAGGTTTAATGTATTTATTATTAGTAATTGGTTTTTATTCTTCTATATTAGGAGGTAATATTCTACTTAAAGAAGAAAATGATAAAACTATTGAATATTTAGGATCTTTACCAATAAAAAGATCAACAATTATTACAAGTAAAGTATTAGTATCAATTGTTTATATTGTATTAATGGTATTTTTAGTAGGTTTATTTAATTATATATCTTTATTATTAAGTGGAGACTTTGAACAAAAACAATTTATATTATTAAGTATCACACCATTAATAATAGGTTTACCATTTTTTTCATTAAATCTATTTATTTCTACATTTATGCATAAAACAAAAAAAACTATTGGTATTAGTTTAGGAATTGTATTTATATCTTATTTTTTAAATATTATTTCTGAATTATCTTCTAAAGTAGAATATTTAAAATATTTTAGTATAAATACTTTAGGAGATGTTAGAAATATTATTGATGATATTAGTATTAATCCTATTAATATATTAATATCTTTAAATATAACTATAATATTTATATCGTTAACATATATAAGATATAATAAAAAAGAATTAGTGTAGTTTATTAATATGTGATATGATAAAAATGAAAAATAAAATAATATAAATAAATATCTTTAAGTATAATAGTTTACATGATATAATTATAATGGTGATTTTAATGAGTAAAATAAGAGAATTAATAAGAGATGATAATTCTATATTAGTATTTGATATAGATGGTGTTTTAGCTAAATTAGAATTTGGTGAATATAATCATTATTCATTAAATGATGAATTATGGGCTAAGTCTATAGAAGAAGGTAATTCATACTATACTGATGATTTAGCTTTTGATTATTTTAAAGATTTTTTTAAAAATAAAAATATGTCAAATATATATGTTGCGACAAAAGTATATAATGATTTAGAAAGTAAACAAAAAATTGAATTTTTAAAAAGAAATTATAATATAAAAGAAGAAAATGTATTTGTTACAAATGATAATAATGAAAAACTAAATGTATTAAATGAAATTAAGAAAAGCAGAAATATAGAAGATGACAAAATGATTGTTATGATTGATGATACAGTGGAAGTATTAAATAATATTATGGATAATTCTAACTTTTCTACTTGTCACATAAGTAGTTTTATTAATTAATAATAATTGATAATAAACTATACTTATGTTAGAATTGGTTTAAGGAGGAGTGTTATGGAAAAATTCTGTGGAAGATGTGGATCTGAACTAGTAGATGATAAATGTCCTAAATGTGATGTGAAGATAGAAAAAAGTGTAGATACTAGTAAAACAAATGGTTTAGCAGTTGCAGGTTTTGTTTTATCAATAGTTTCTTTATGTTGTTGTGGTGTTACATCTGTATTAGGTTTTATATTCTCTATTATAGGTTTAGTTGATTGTAACAATAAGAATCAAGAAGGAAGAGGACTTGCTATCGCAGGTATTATAATTAGTGGAATATTTATATTATTATCAATTATATTTTTTGTAATAATTTATAGTGCAGGTTTATATGAAACTTTATCTTCATACTAATACAAAAATAAAAAAAATACTAAATATAATTGTATTTTTTTTTATAACAATAATTATATTACTATTATTTATTAAAATAATTGATATATTAAAATTTAAATGTATTATAAAAGAATTATTTAAAATATATTGTCCAGGTTGTGGTACAACTAGAATGTTAAAATCGATTTTTAAACTGGAATTTTATCAAGCATTTAGATTTAATCCACTATTTTTTATACTTTTTATAATGTTAATTATACTTTTAATAATTAATATTTATACATATATAAAAAAAGATATTATATATGTTTTAAATAATAAGCAAATAATAATTCTTATTATAATTATGTTTATTTATATGATATTAAGAAATATAGATTATTTTTCATATTTAATACCAACAATATTATAACACTATATTAGCACTCACACTTGACAACTGCTAATATAATGTTATAATATTTTTAGATTGGGGTGATAAATATGTTTAATCAGGAAAATGAAAATGAAAATGTTTTAGAAAAATATGGTAGAGATATTACTTTATTTGCTAAAGAAGGTAAAATTGATCCTGTAATAGGTAGAGATGAAGAAATAAGAAATATTACTAGAGTTTTATCTAGAAAAACTAAGAATAATCCTGTATTAATAGGTGAACCTGGAGTAGGTAAAACTGCAATTGTAGAAGGACTTGCTTTAAGAATTATTAGAGGTGATGTACCAGAAAGTTTAAAAAATAAAACTATTTGGGAATTAGATATGGCTTCATTAATTGCAGGTGCTAAATATAGAGGAGAATTTGAAGAAAGATTAAAAAAAGTATTAAATGAAGTATTAAAAAGTAATGGTGATATCATTATGTTCATTGATGAAATTCATACTATAGTTTCCTCAGGAGAAGTTAGTGGAGGTATGGATACTTCAAACATATTAAAACCAATGCTTGCACGTGGAGAAATACATGTTATAGGTGCAACTACTTTAAATGAATATAGAATGTATATTGAAAAAGATGGAGCACTTGAAAGAAGATTTCAAAAAGTAATGGTTAAAGAACCAACTGTAGAGGATACAATAACTATACTTAGAGGATTGAAAGAAAGATATGAAATATATCATGGTGTATCTATATCTGATAAAGCATTAGTTAATGCTGCTATATTAGCTAATAGGTATATTACAGATAGATTTTTACCAGATAAAGCGATTGATTTAGTTGATGAAGCTTGTGCAACGATTAAAATGCAAATGGATTCTGTTCCAATTGAATTAGATTCTTTAACAAGAAAAATAATGAAATTAGAAATTGAAGAACAAGCAATTAAAAAAGAAAAAGATGAATTATCTAAAAAAAGAATAAATGAAATAAAAGAAGAATTAATAGTATTAAAAGAAAAAGAATCAAAACTAAAAGAATCTTGGAATAAAGAAAAAGAAACAAGTAAAAAAATAAAAGATTTAAAGAAAGAATTAGAAGATGCTAGATTTAAGTTAGATCAAGCAGAAAGTTCTTATGATCTAGAGCAAGCTGCAATTTTAAGACATGGTAAAATCCCTGAATTAGAAAAACAATTAAATGAATTAAAAACAAATACTAATTCTATGCTTAGTGATATAGTTACAGAAGATGACATTACAAAAGTTATTTCTAAATGGACTAATATTCCAGTAAGTAAACTATTAAGTAGTGAAAGAGAAAAACTAATAAATTTAGAAAAGAATATGGAAAAAAGAGTAAAAGGGCAAGAAGAAGCTTTAAAACTAGTTAGTGAAGCAATTATAAAGTCAAGAAGTGGTATTAAAGATCCAAATAGACCAATTGGTTCATTCTTATTCTTAGGTCCAACTGGAGTAGGTAAAACTGAAGTTGCTAAAACACTCGCATATGAACTATTTGATGATGAAAGACATATGGTAAGAATAGATGCAAGTGAGTATATGGAAAAATTCTCTGTTTCTAGATTAATTGGATCCCCTCCAGGATATGTTGGATATGAAGAAGGTGGTGAATTAACTGAAAAAGTAAGAAGAAATCCTTATTCAATTGTATTATTTGATGAAATAGAAAAAGCACATCCAGAAGTTTTAAATATTTTACTTCAAATACTAGATGATGGAAGAATAACTGATTCAAATGGTAGATTAGTTGATTTTAAAAATACTATAATTATAATGACTTCAAATGTTGGAAGTGTTGATATATTAGAAGGAAAAACTGATGAAGTAAAGAATTATTTACATGAATATTTTAAACCAGAATTCTTAAATAGAATAGATGAAATTATTATGTTTAAACCATTAACTAAAGAAGTATTATATGAAATATTTGACAAATTAATTCTTGACTTAGAAAATAGATTAAAAGATAAAAATATTAAAATTAAATTTAGTAAAGAAGCAAAAGATAAATTGATAGAAAATGGATTTGATCAAAAATATGGTGCAAGACCATTAAAAAGATATATTAGTAAAACTATAGAAGTCAATATTTCTAAATTAATTATTGAAGATAAAATTAATTATAATGATGAAATATATATAGATTATAAAGATAATGATTTTACATATAATATAGAAAAAAAGATGTAAATTTACAATTAACATCTTTTTTTTTATTAATATTGTTATATAATATAAATGGTGATGATAATGAACTTATTCTTAGTTTTTATATTTATATTTTTTATAGGAAGTACTCTAGGATGGGCTATTGAATTAATATATAGAAGAATAGCCCATAAAAAGTGGGTTAATCCAGGATTTTTAGTAGGTCCATATTTACCTATTTATGGATTTGGATTAGTAGCACTTACTTATATACATTTATTATTTTATGGACTTAATTTAACACCAGTTCTTGCTATTTTATTAATGGGAGTAACAATGACTATTATAGAATTAGTAGGAGGTTTAATTTCATTATATAATAATGTTAGATTATGGGATTACAGTGATAGATGGTTAAACTATAAAGGTATTATTTGTCCATTATTCTCAGTTGTTTGGACTATAGTTGGTGCAATATACTATTACTTTTTAGCATCACCTGTATTATATATGCTAAACTGGTTCAGTAAGAACTTATCTTTTTCATTTGTTCTTGGATTATTCACAGGAGTATTAATAATTGACTTTATTTATTCAACAAATTTATATATTAAAATAAATAAATTCGCAAAAGAAAATGAAATATTAATTAAATATGAAAAATTAAAAATGCAAATAAAAGAAGCACAAGAACAAGCAAAAGAAAAATATTCTTTCTTAACTCCTTTTAGACAAACTAAAAGTTTAAGGGATTATATAATGGAATATATTGAAAATAACAAGAGGAAATAATTATGAATATAAATGATTATATATATTACTATGGAGAATATACATTTAAAGAAAAACCATTTAATGAAATAGATAATGTTATTTTTTCATTGATCTCTTATGTTGATTTTAATGGAATATTATCAAAGAATAAACAAAACAAATTAACTTTAGAAAATGCTTCAAATATATATTTTTTAACACATTCTAAAAAGATGAATGATATAAATATACTTGCTATTAGAAAAGGTATAGAAGTATTAAAAAATGCATGTAAATCAAAAAGATTTAAAGATGTTCTTATGTATAACTATTGTTATATTGGAAATGAATCAAGTCAATTTTCAGCATTAACATTTGAATTTTTAAAAAACTATTGTTATGTAGCTTTTGAAGGTACTGATCAATTAATAAGTGGTTGGAAAGAAGATATGATGATGTCATGTACTTTTCCAGTAGATGCCCATAAATACGCTATAAAATATTTAAACAAATTCTTTAATTATTCGTCAAAAAAACTTATTGTTGGTGGTCACTCAAAAGGAGGCAATCTTGCAGAAGTTTCTAGTATGTATTGCAAGAATAATATAAAAAAAAGAATAATAAATATTTATAGTAATGATGGTCAAGGACTTAGAAAAAAAGAATTATTATCTAAACAATATAAAAGTATAGAAAATAGATTTATACATATAATTCCAAGTAATAGTGTTGTTGGATTATTACTAAGGCATTCAGGTAATTATTTAGTTATTAAAACAAATGCAAAAGGATTATTATCACATGATGCAACTACTTGGGAAGTTAATTATGATAAATTTACAAAAGATAAACTAACTAAGTTTTCTAAGGTATTAGATGAAGGAGTTATTAGATGGTTAGATAAATATGATGATAAGCAAAGAGAAATATTTATAGATTGTTTATTTGAAGTGCTAGAAAAAAATAATATAAAAACATTAATAGATATTAAAAAGAATAAAAATCTTATTTTTAAAATAATGAAATCATCAAAAGATTTAAATCCAATTGTTAAAGAAATGTTTATAGAATTATTAAAAGTTATAAATGAAACTAATAAAGAGTATTATTTGTTTTAATTGACTTTTATTAATAATTTAAATATAATTTTTATAGGAGGATGTTATGAATAATAAATATGAAGGAACAAAAACATTAGAAAATTTAAAAGCTGCTTTTGCTGGAGAAAGTCAAGCTAGAAATAAATATACTTATTTTGCTAGTAAAGCAAAAAAAGATGGTTCTCAGCAAATAGCAGCTATATTTGAAGAAACTGCTCAAAATGAAAAAGAACATGCAAAAATGTGGTATAAAGAACTTCATGGTGGTGAAATATTAAGTACTACTGAAAATCTAAAAGAAGCTATTGAAGGCGAAAATTATGAATGGACAAATATGTATGAAGAATTTGCCAAAACAGCTGAAGAAGAAGGATTTCCTGAGTTAGCATATAAATTTAGAGCAGTAGGTCAAATTGAAAAACATCATGAAGAAAGATTTAAAAAATTATTAAATAATATTGAAGATAAATTAGTATTTACTAAAGATGAAGATGCTATTTGGATTTGTAGGAACTGTGGACATGTAGTTGTAGGTAAATCTGCACCAGAAGTATGTCCAGTATGTAATCATCCACAATCATATTTCGAATTAAAAAAGGAAAATTATTAATATAATTTTTTTTACTCATTTATTAGCACTCATACTTGACAACTGCTAAATAAAGTATTAAAATTATTTTTAGGAGGTAATGATGAAAAAACAATTTAAAAGTGAATCAAAAAAATTATTAGATTTAATGATTAATTCAATATATACGAATAAAGAAATATTTTTAAGAGAACTAATATCTAACTCAAGTGATGCGCTTGATAAAATATATTATAATTCTTTAACAAATCAAGATATAAAAATAAAAAAAGCAGATTTAAAGATTAATATAGAAATAAATGATAAAAATAAAATATTAATAATTGAAGATAATGGTATCGGTATGGACGAAACAGAATTAGAGAATAACTTAGGTACCATTGCTAAAAGTGGATCACTAGCTTTTAAAAATGAAAATAAAGATAAAAAAATTGATATAATAGGTCAATTTGGTGTTGGTTTTTATTCTGCATTTATGGTAAGTAAAAAAATAACTGTAGAAAGTAAAAAAGTGAATTCTGATAAATCTTATATTTGGTCTTCTGAAGGTGTAGATGGATATACAATCAAAGAATCAGATAAAAAAGAAAACGGTACTAAGATAAGTTTATTTTTAAAAGATGATACTGAAGATTATAAATATAGTGATTATTTAAATATAGATAAAATAAAAGAATTAGTTAAAAAATATTCTGATTATATTAGATATCCTATAGTTATGAATAAAGAAACTCTAAATTCTATGACACCAATATGGAAAAAATCTAAAGTTTCTGATGAAGAATATAATGAATATTATACTAATAAATATTATGATTATGAAAAGCCTTTAAAAGTAATTAAAACAAGTGCTGAAGGATTATGTAGTTATAAATCATTATTATTTATTCCAAGTCATGCGCCTTTTGATTATTACACTAAAGATTATGAAAAAGGATTAAGTTTATATTCTAGTGGAGTATTAATAATGGATAAATGTAAAGATTTATTACCAGATTATTTAAGTTTTGTAAAAGGTGTAGTAGATACTGAAGATATATCTTTAAATATTAGTAGAGAAATGCTTCAACAAGATAAAACATTAAAATTAATAGAAAAGAATATAGATAATAAAGTAAGAAAAGAATTATTATCAATGCTTCAAAATAATAAAGAAGAATATATTAAATTCTTTAAAGCATTTGGTCCTCAAATTAAATTTGGTATATATAATAACTTTGGTATTGATAAAGATAAATTAAAAGATTTACTTATATTTTATTCTTCTAAAACAAAAGATTATATATCTTTAAAAGAATATATTGATAATATAGATGAAAAACAAGATAAAATATATTATTGTTCAGGAGAAAGTATTGAAAAAATAGATTCTTTACCACTAGTTGAAAGAGTCAAAGAAAAAGGATATGATATATTATATCTGATTGATATGGTAGATGAATTTGCTATTAATGCTTTAAATTCATATGATAATAAGCAATTCCAAAATATTACTGATAGTAATTTAGATCTTGATACAGAAGAAGAAAAGAAAAAGAATGATAAAATAAACGAAGATAATAAAGAACTATTAAATAGTATGAAAGAAATACTTAATATTGATGAAGTTAAGTTTACTAATAAGTTAAAGAATCATCCTGTATGTATAACAAGTAAAGGAAATGTTTCTATAGAAATGGAAAAAGTACTTAATGCTATGCCAACTGAAGAAAAAATAAAAGCACAAATAGTACTTGAAATTAATGAAAATCATCCTATTAAGAATAAACTAGAAGAATTGTTTAATAATAATAAAGAAGAGTTTAATAAATACTCTAAGATTTTATATAGTGAAGCTAGATTAATCGAAGGATTACCAATTGATAATCCAACTGAAATAAGTAATTTAATATGTGACATTATTTCAAAATAGAAAGGAGAGAAAAATATGTTACCAAATAAAATATTTTTTGATGAATTATTCGATTTAAAAACTGATGAAAGAAATATGAAATGTGATATTTATGAAGAAGAAGGAAATTATATTATAGAAGCATCTCTTCCAGGTTTTAATAAAGAAGATGTTAAAATAGAATATAATGATGGAAAAATAATAATAAGTGCTGAAAAAGTAAAAGATGAAATATCTAAAGATAAAAGATATATCAGAAAAGAAACACATTTTTCAAATAAATATGAAAGAAGTTTTTACTTAGGTGATCTTGATGAAAGTAATATTAATGCTAAATATAAAAATGGTATATTAAAAATTACTGCACCTAAATTAACAAAAGAAAATAATAAAAAATATATAGATATAGATTAATTATTTTTAATTAATCTTTTTTCATATAATATTCTAGGTGGTATTATGAAGGAGATTAGTATTAAATCATTAAAATATAATGATAATATCATAGATATTAGAGATAATTATTCATATAAATTAGGACACGTTAAAAATGCTATTAATATACCAATGAATGAACTATTAAACAATATGAATATACTTGATAAAAATAAAACATATTATATATACTGTCAAAGTGGTGTAAGAAGTTTAAAATGTACTAATATATTAAGAATGTTTGGATATAATGTAGTTAATGTCTATGATGGATATAATAATTATTAAAAAAAGATAAGTTATTTTTGAATAACTTATTTTTTTTTACAAAAAATATTATATAATATAGAAGGAGGATTAATATGGAACATATTATTGCTAGTATAGTAAAAGAAATAAGTGATTTTATGAAAGACTTTGGTTTAATAACAGGATTTTTATTAGTAGTACTTGAATCCTTAATTCCAATGCTTCCATTGTCCGCATTTGTAATGTTAAATGTAATAAGTTATGGTAAAATTACGGGAATTATTATTTCATGGTTTGGAACAGTAATAGGTAGTATATTATCATTTTCAATAGTAAGAAAACTTAAAAATTATTATTTACAAAAAACAAATAAAGAAATTATTAAATTTTCAAAACGTATTAATAATATATCTATTCCAAATATCGCAATAATATTTTCAATTCCATTTACACCATCCTTCGCAATAAACCTAGCCGCAGGATTATCAAATATTAGTAAAAAGAAATACTTTATTTCATTATGTATAGGAAAATTACCAATGATAATATTCTGGGCATTAATAGGAAAAAGTTTAATAGAAAGTATAAAAGAACCTATAATACTTGTTAAAATATTTATTATGATTCTTTTAACTTATATAGTAAGTAAAATATTAAATAAAGTATTAAAATTGGAGGAACTATGAATTACATAATTATAGGAATATTAGTATTAATAGTAGTACTTGTAACAATATCATTATTTAAAAATATTAATGAAGGACACATTACAGAAAGATTAGGTAACCTAGAAACAAAAGTCACAAGAGAACTTGGTGATTTTAAAAGTGATATTAATAGAAATCTATCCGAAGACTTTATCAAAATGAATGAAAGAATAGAAAATAGGTTAAATATTATTAATGATAAAGTAAATGAAAGACTAGATGTGAATTTTGAAAAAACCAATAAAACATTTAATAACGTATTAGAAAGACTTGGTAAAATAGATGAAGCTCAAAAGAAAATAGATAGTCTATCTAGTGATATAGTATCATTACAAGGTATTCTTACAGATAAGAAGAGTAGAGGTATTTATGGAGAAGTTAATCTAAAACATATATTAGCTAGTGTCTTTGGTGAAAATAATGAAAAAGTATATAAACTACAATACTCATTTAATAATAATACAATCGCAGATGCAGTATTATTCGCACCAGAACCATTAGGATTAATCGCAATAGATTCAAAATTCCCATTAGAAAACTATAGAATAATGGTTGATAAAAAATATGATAAATTATCTAGAGAAACTGCTGAAAAACTATTTAAAAGTGATGTAAAAAAACATATAGATGCAATTAGTTCTAAATATATTATTCATGGAGTAACATCAGATCAAGCTATTATGTTTTTACCCGCAGAAGCAATATTCGCAGAATTAAATGCTTATCATAATGAAATTATAGAGTATGCCTATAAAAAAAGAGTTTGGATAACATCTCCAACAACTCTAATGAGTACTCTAACTACTATTCAAGTAATAATTAAAAATAAAGAAAGAGATAAATATGCTAAAGTAATACAAGATGAATTAAAAAGATTATCAATAGAATTTGGTAGATATAGAGATAGATGGGATAAACTATCTAGAAGTATTGAAACAGTAAGTAAAGATGTTGAAGACATACATACAACTACTAATAAAATAACAAAAAGATTTGATAGTATAAACAGTGTTGATATAGAAAAATTAGAAAAGAAGGATTAATTTAGTCCTTCTTTTAAAATAATATAAATACTAATATTCCTAAAATAAATGTATATATTGAAAAATATATTAACTTTCCTTTTTTCATTAAATTAATAAATAATTTAGCAGAATAATAAGTAACTATTGTAGATGCGATTAAACTTAAAGAATAAGGAACTAATAAACTACTTAAATTACTACTTTCAAGTAAATCCTTAACACCTAATATCATACTTGCAATACTTACAGGTATATATAACATAAATGAATAATCTAATGCAGTATCTCTTTTAAAATCTCCAATCATACATCCAGTAATTGTCGCACCACTTCTACTAATTCCTGGTAATAATGCAACTACTTGAAATAAACCAACCTTAATAGAATCAATAAATGTAATATCTTTCTTTTCTTTCTTACCTTTAATATCCTTTATTAAGAATAAAAATATAGATGTAATTAAAAATGAAATACCTATCATCTTAGTAGTATAATACTTTTCAATTAAATCTTTTAATAGTATACCAAAAACCGCAACTGGTATAGTACCAATAACAATCTTAAATGCATAATCATAATTTGTTTTATACTTATTATCTTTAGTTTTAATATAACCAAAGAATTCTTTAATTATTTTAATAATTTCTTTTCTATATAAAAATACTATCGCAATTAAAGAACCAAAATTAACAATTATTTCAAAATTTAAATCACTTAATACTTCATCATTTAAAAAATTCTTAATAATTCTTAAATGCCCACTAGATGAAATAGGAAGTGGCTCAGTAAACCCCTGTATAATTCCTAATAAAATATATTTTAATATAATCATAAATTCATCTCCTTAATAATATTATATAATAAATCATAAAAATAATAAATGAATTATAGGAGAAAAAATGTTTAAAACTTTTATATTTCTATTTGGATTTGGATTAACTATAATAAGTTTATCTTATATAATAATGTATTTAAACTTATTATCTTTGGGGTATAATTTTTTAGAATATGTAAACTTTATAAGTAGAAGGTTTGAATGTATGAATTTTTTTATTGGTACTTTATTAATGTTAATTATATATTTTTTAGGAGGAAAATATGAACTATATTTATGATATAAGTTTAAACTATAATAAAGAATTAATAGATTTCTATGAATGGAATAAAGATGATAATATAATATTTGTATTAAAAATACCTGTATTTAAAATAGATAAAAAATTATTTTATGATATTTATTATAATGATATTACTGTGGAAAATAATTTTTTAAAACTAATATTAAATAAAACTGATATATATTCTCCAAATATGATAAAAAAAGAAAAATACTCTTGTATATTTACTGATGGAGATAATGTTATTTGTATTAAATTCTCAAATGAAGGAAAAAATATTTTAAAAAGTACACTTAGTATAGAAGAAAGTGAAGAAGTTATAGAATTTTCTAAGTTAATAAAAACAACAATAATTAATTATAAAATTAATAAGAAAAATAAAATAAAATATAACTTTTATACAAGAAAACAAAGAAATAATTTAAATATATCTAAAAAGTTTATAAATGATATCTATAAAGAAAAAAAGTATAATGAATTAAGATATATTTATTATGAAATATTTAATTATTATGAAACTGATATAAATATTATAATGTCAAAGATAAATAATAATTTATTGAAAGAGCCTAAAGTACTTATGAAAATTATTAATAATAATTGTATAAAAAAATAATTATTGTTAATTATAGTAATAAGGAGGAAATATGAGAAAAATATTAATTGGATTATGTATATTTTTGTTATCAGCATGTTCATTAGGTAATTCAAATACACCAAAACAAAAAGTAGAAGAATTATTAGATAAATATAAAAATCAAAATCAAGAAGTACTTGCGGATTTAGAAGATAGTATTCCAGATGATTATACTGGTGAATATAGAAGTAGATATAAAGAAATAATGACAAATCAATATAAAAATATGGAATATAAAATAATAAACGAAAGTATTGAAGGTAATGAAGCAGTTGTAGATGCAGAAATAACTGTATACGATTATTCTAGCGTAATGAATAACGCAAGTGAATATTTAAAAGACCATATTGAAGAATTTAAAAAAGACGCTCAAGAATTAACTGATGAAATTACAGATAATGATTATGATCAAGATAAATATAATGAATATAGGTTAAAAAAATTAGAAGAAGCAACAGATAAAATAAATTATACAATAGAATTTAATTTAACTAAAAAAGATAAAAAATGGGTAATAGAACCATTATCAGATTCTGATATACAAAAACTACATGGTTTATATGAAGAGTAAATTTGATTTACTCTTTTTTTTGTATTATAATTTTGTTAGGAGAATATTATGGATAGAATAATTAACATTTTTTTTAATGAAGTATTAAAAGAAGCTAGTACAGGTAGAGTAAACTGTGGTGGATTATATCAAAATATATTATTAGAAACAAAAATAAATAATAAAACTTTATATAAAGTAAATAAAGAAATAAAACATAATAATGATTTTTTTATTCCAACATTAAATATTAATAACTTAGATTTATTAATTAAATTATTAAAAGAGTATTATATAATTGCAAAATCTTTTATTGATATAGATGAAGAAGATATAGATCAAGATAAATATATATTATCAAATCTATTAAATAATTTAACAATTGAAGATATGAATAATTTTGAATTATATGTTCAAAATTGTACTAAATCACTAATAAATAAACCTTTAAATATTAATGAATCAAATATTGGGTTTAATAAAGAATTAGAATCAGATATTATTATTTCAATAAAAAAAGAACCAATTAATCAAGAAACACCTTATGGATTATATGTTAAATCTGTTAAAGAAGATAATTTTTATGATTTTCCAATCGTAAGATTTAATATTATAGATGATACAGCAGTTATATATGCAGTTCAAAATAATAAAAAATTTAAAAATAATATTGATAATAATGATTATCAAAAAAAGATTTATAGAAAGCTGTTTAAAGTTAATAAAAACTTTGAAAAAGAAAAAAATATAGATAATATAGAAAACCCAGAAAATATTACAGGTATATCTCCTTCTGCTTTAGTATCTTTAACAATATGTCTTTCTTTATTAGAAAATAAAGGTATTAAAAAAGTAAAAATCCCAACATTTTTACCAATTAGATATAATGCTAAGGAGATGAGTTATTTAGTAAAAGAAAGTAAAATGAAAGAAAAAGGAATCCCTTTAGTTAAATTAAAAAATGAATTTCATAAATCTCAACAAGAACATGAAGAAATTCAAAGAAATATATCAGATAAATTCTTAAGATATTTTAGAAGATTAGAATATGTATTTGATAATATAAAAATATCTTCTTACCCATTTGAACTAGATTCAAGTGCTCATTTAAAAATAAATGAATTTCATAAATCAAATAATCCATTTTTAGAGGAATTATATATAATGGGATTAAATTATAACATGAAAAAAGATTCAGATTTTAATAAAACTATCTGAATCTTTTTTTATTATTCAACAACTTTAACAGTTCTTTTATTAGTATATTCTTTTCCTTTATAAGTAAACTTGTAAGTAATGTAATAACTATCATTAGCACTAACATTATTATATGTTGGAGTTCCATCAGAACTATTACAACTCTTACTACAAGTAAATGAAACATTACTTGTTCCTAAACTATTATCATTTTCATCAGTAACAACTATATTTTCAAGTACTCCAGTAGATAAACTACCACGAGATATTGAATAAGTTATTGTATTAGTATTTCCAGTAAATGTAATTGATGGAGTAGAAGTAGTACCTTGATTACTTGAACTATTATTATCTATTGTTGTATGTGTACCTTTAACATCTACACTAACTCCAGAAGAAGCAGTAGAACCATCATTTTGCCATATTGTTTTAACTATATATGTAGCATCATAACTCTTCTTAGAAATAGTCATTGAATTATTAGCAGTAAATCCTAATGAATTAGTAGCACCAGTAGAATTATTTCTTTCAATAACTTCATATCCAAATGCACCTAATGCAGCATTTCTTGCACCTAATTTTTCATCTATATGTTGAGCATATAATACTTTATAATAATTTCTAAAATATCCATCTGTTAAGTAATTTGGAATACTAGCTTTAGACCAACTTAATGTAACCTGACTAGATGAATCCTTAGCACTTAAATCTGTAACATTAGCAAGTTGATTATATCTAGGAGAAGCATCTGTAGGTTCAGCACCTTTTTTACAATACTCAGATATCTTCATACCATCTGGTGTATTTCCAGAAGGTAATAATACTGGATAAGTTTCTCTTTCTACAGTTACTTTAACAACACTATCTGGAATAGTAAATTGTTTTCCACCAGATTTATCATCACTTATAGTATCAACTACTTGTCTAAATAATTTATTCTTAACAGCACCATTTGTATTATAGTATCCTGTTTCTAATTTATCATAACCATACCAAACAGCTACTGAATACTCAGGAGTAAATCCTACAGTCCATAAATCATTAATAGCAGATGATGGTAATCCATATTGTTTTTTAACAGCTGCGGTTAAATTTGAAGTACCAGTTTTAGCAGCTAATTTAACACCTCTAACAGTACCACCTATATTACCATAACTTTCAACTGCATATATTAATGCATCAGTTATCATATATGCTGTAGAATCTGACATAGCTTTAGTTGTTTTATTTTTTAAACTAACTGTTTTTCCACTATCTATATATTCAATCTTTTTAACTGAATATGGTTTAGTATAATAACCACCATTACCAAATGCAGCATATGCACCAGCCATTTGAACTGGGTTTGAACCATTAAATGCACCTAAACTATGTGCTTCATGAATAGTTCCATCACTAGCAATTTCTGGTGTAATACCAAGATTTTGTACAAATTCAACTATTTTCTTATTATCTACAGATTGGAATGCCTTTAATGCTGGAATATTTCTTGACTCAGCAAGAGCAACTTTTAATGTTAATAAACCTTCAAAAGTATTATCCCAGTTTTTAATAGGTGCTCCACTAGAATAAGTAAAACTTTCATCTAAGAATGGAGTAGATTCACAAAAATTATTATATTCTATTGCTGGACCATAATCGAATAAAGGTTTAGCAGTAGATCCAATTTGTTTATTAATCATAGTAGCGAAATTAAATGTTCTTTCACCATTTTGATTTCTACCACCACCAATTGCAACAAGTTCACCATTAGAAGTATTAACTACTGCAATACCAGCTTGAATCTTATCATCTTTCCATTGCCAAGTATTACCTGACATTATATCATTTAAAGCTCTTTGTTTATTAGTATCTAAATTAGTATATATTTTCATTCCTGTAGTATAAGGATTATTATCAGTTTTTTCAATAACTTCATCAATAACTATATCTATATAAGATTGAAAATCATTTGTAGTCTCAGCATCTGACTTATTATTCTTTAATAAATTACTTATAGGAATAGCTTTAGCAGCTTCTTCTTCTTCCTTAGTTATATAACCATGAACTCGCATTAAATATAAAACGGTATTTCTTCTAATCTTAGTAGCTTCTGGATGTCTATATGGATCATAAGCACTAGGTGCTTGGAATAATCCAGCAATTACTGCAGCTTCACTTAAATTAATATCTGATACACTTTTACCAAAATAACTTTGACAAGCTTGTTCAACACCATATGCATTATTACCAAGGTATGGAGTATTAACATAATATTCTAAAATTTCCTCTTTAGAGTATTTCTTTTCTAACTTAAATATTGAAATATATATATCAGTAAATTTTCTTGTTATAGTTTGTTTAGTAGAAGTATAATTGTTTTTTACAACTTGCATTGAAATTGTAGAACCTCCACCAGCATCTCCATGCCCAGTTATCTTATTTACAACTTGACCAGCAGCAGCTTTTGAAAATCTAGGTAAATCAAATCCATTATGTTGAAAATATCTAGAATCCTCTGTTGCTACAATCGCATCAACTAAAACCTCAGGTAATGCATCATAACTAACTTTTTTTCTTTTTTCAACACCAAGCTTAGTTATTTGATTACCATCTCTATCATATATAATACTAGATTCAGCTCTATATAAGTTTTCTGGATTAAACTCTGGAGCATTAATTACTATTATTATAGAAAAAATAATTGCTATTATTAACATTAATAATATAAATAATAAACCTATATTTAATAGATTCTTAAATAGTTTTTTTCTTTTTTTCTTTTTAGTTGTAGGCGATACATTTTTATTTTGATTACCTTTATTCTTTATTTTTAATAAATTTTTAGATTTTTTTAGTGTTTTATTCTTTTTCATTATGAACCTCCAAATTCTCTTCAATTAATTCATCTACAATTTTTAAATAATCAGTTCTAGGACTAAATTTTTCTATAACTAATTTACCATTTTTTTCAAAATAATCTAAAGGAATAGATTTTCTATTATAATTTTTTATAAAATCTATTAATTTACTTGTGGATAAAATGAAAGTTTTATTTAATGTAGTAAACCTAATAATTAAAAATGATATACCTCCATGTTCAAGTACTTTAATTAAATGAGTAACTTGATGATCATGTATATTGTTTAAAGAAAAAGATGTTTTTGATTTACTTTCCTTTGCTTCAAAATCAATATATTTTCCTTTATATATACCATTATAATCAGTAGTAGAAGGTGTTTCGTAATAAGCTTCAGTTATTTGAGTATTTATACGTTTATTATATTTAACCTTTACTACCTTAATAGGTGTTGGTTTCTTATATATAAGTGCTATATCATTATCTAAATAGTATTTATTAGTTTGATTTATATCGCTTTCTAATGTCATTCCTCTATGAGCATAATTGACGTAATTATTATTTGATTTATTTTTGCTCACTGGATAATTCATTCTATCACCTAATTTATTATACTATATTTTTTTAAAATTAGATATATTTTAATATAAAAAAAATATAATATTTTAATACTTTTTTTCTAAAAAAAAAATTGAATGTCGAAACTAATGCAATAATTTAAAAAATATATTATATTAATATAGGAAAGGAGATTTATGGACAATTTATATTTATTATTTTTATTAAATAATGCTTTAGAAGATAGTAAAGATAATATGGTGGATTATTTATTAAAGATTATGTAAAGTTAGTAAATTGAAAGTAAATTGACAAAATAATAAATTCTTGAGATAATAAATTAGGTGATTTATTAATGAGAGATAATGAAATTGTATTAACTCCTGAAACATTATTGAATTGGGATTTTAAAGTTGATGCAAGGGGCTATAGACCTCAAGAAGTAGATAAAGCTTTAGATATTGTAATAAGTGATTACAAAGCATACGATAGAAAAATACGTTCTTTAGAAAATCAAATAGATGAGCTTAATAGTGAAATATTAGATTTAAAACATAAATTAAGAAATGCTAAAGAAAGTATTGAAATTGTTAAAAACGTAGATAAAGAAATAACAAACGTAGACTTACTTAGAAGAATTTCTCAACTAGAAAAAATAATATACGGAAAAGACGAATAATAATTTTTTAGGCAAACGCTGTATTTTAAATGTAATATAGAGGAAAGTCCATGCTCACACCGTTCTGAGATGACGGTAGTGTTTGTGTATAGGGAAAAAATAACCTATAGTAGCTATATGCTAACGGCGAGTAAATATCCTAAAGAAATCCATGGATATTACTCTTAAAGTGCCACAGTGACGATACTTTCTTGAAAAAGAAAGAGTGAAACGTTGGTAAACCCCACAAGTGAGAAACCCAAAATATGGTAGGGGAACTTTTACAAGGAAAATGAACTAAGTAAAAGATGATTAATCATAGATAAATGTTTGCCACCAGTAATGGTACAAAACATGGCTTATTAAAAATTATTATTAAAAGGAGTGAATTATTTGAAAACTATAGGTGAAAAAATAAAAAAAACACGAATTAAAAGTGGCGTTACTATAGAAGAAGCAGCAGAAGATTTAAATTATAAACCATCACAACTTATAGCTTTAGAAGAAGGAGATTATCACGCTTTCAAAGATAAATTTTTATTAAAAACAATATTAACAGATTATTCAAAATATCTAGGATTAGAAACTGAAGAAATAATTGATGAATTTAATGACTTTGTTTTTGAAAGTACTTCAAAAATTCCTATTGAAGATATAGAAAAAGCAAGTAAATTAAAAGAAAAAATGGCAGATGACAAAATTGCATCACCATATACAGTTTCTGAAGAAGATAAACCAAAAATCCCTAAAATTATTATAATCTCATTAGTATTATTATTAATTGTATGTGTTTCTATTTTTTGTTATAACATTATAAAAAAGCAAAATAGAAATTCAAACTTTAAAATAAGTTATAATTTAACAGAAGGTGTTCTATGAAAAAAGAAGTAAATAAAAACTTACCAAATCAATTAACATTATTTAGAATAGTATTAAGTATATTTATTTTACTAATAATACTTTTCCCATTTAATATGGTAAATATATCATTTCCTAAATATTTAATAAATGATACTGTAATAATTGATATAAAATTAGTTATATGTGCATTTTTATTTATAATAGCATCTTTAACAGATTTTTTAGATGGATATATTGCTAGAAAATATAATCTAGTAACAGATTTTGGAAAGATGATAGATGCAATTGCAGATAAAATACTTGTTAATGGTATGTTAATTGCACTTGCTGGTGAAGGTTATATTGGAACAATTATTCCGATAGTAGTAGTATTAAGAGATACAGTTGTAAATTCAATAAAAATGGTTGCTGGAAATAAAGGGGATGTAGTTGCCGCTATTAAAACAGGTAAATTTAAAACTGCATTTTTAATGGTAGGTATTATATTAAAATTATTAGGAAACTATCCTTTTGGATTGATTAATGTAGCATTTGACGATTTTTGTTTAATCACTGGTACTGTATTATCCTTAGTTTCAGGAATAGAATATTATTTCTTATATAGAAAATATTTAAAAAATTAATTCTTATAAAATAGAATTATTTTTTTTATAGCAAAAACGAACATACGTATAAAATAGTATTGCTTTTTTTAAAAAAATAATATATAATTATATTGTATTCAGTTTAGGAGGATAAGGAATGACAAAAACTAACGATAAGAAACAACAAGATGAAATATTAACTCAAGTATTATCAGATATAGAAAAACAATTTGGTAAAGGTGCAATAATGAAATTAGGAAGTGAATCACACATGGAGGTAGATGCTGTGTCTAGTGGTTCAATTTCTTTAGATATTGCTTTAGGAGTAGGAGGATATCCTAAAGGAAGAATTATAGAAATATATGGACCAGAATCAAGTGGTAAAACTACTTTTGCTCTTCATGCAATAGCAGAAGTTCAAAAAAAAGGTGGAAGAGCTGCATTTATAGATGCAGAACATGCTCTTGATCCAGTATATGCTAAAAATTTAGGGGTAAATATTGATGATTTATTATTATCACAACCTGATACAGGAGAACAAGGATTAGCAATTTGTGATGCTTTAGTAAAAAGTGGAGCTATTAATATTGTAGTAATAGATTCAGTAGCTGCTTTAGTTCCACAAGCTGAAATTGAAGGTGAAATGGGAGATACTCATGTTGGTTTACAAGCAAGATTAATGAGTCAAGCATTAAGAAAATTAGCTGGAACAATTAATAAAACAAATACAATTGCAATTTTTATTAATCAATTAAGAGAAAAAGTAGGAGTTATGTTTGGAAATCCAGAAACAACTACAGGTGGAAGAGCTTTAAAATTTTATTCAACTATTAGAATGGAAGTTAGAAGAGCAGAACAAATTAAAATGGGTGAAAATGTTATAGGTTCTTTTACTAAAGTTAAAATTGTAAAAAATAAGGTAGCACCACCATTTAAAACTTGTAATATTGAAATAATGTATGGTACAGGAATTAGTAAAGAAGGAGAAATTGTTGATATTGCAGTAGAAGATGGAATTATTGATAAGAGTGGTTCTTGGTATTCTTATAAAGGAAATAAAATAGGTCAAGGAAGAGAAACAGTAAAAGCCTTATTAAAAGAAAATAAAGAAATTAGTGATGAAATAGAAAAATTAATTAGAGAAAAACATAATGTTTAACTTGAAATACATTCAAAAAATTGAATGTATTTTTTTTCGTGATTGACTTTATTAAAAAATCAATTTATACTAGTAATATAATCTATGAATAATAGATTATATTTAGGAGGCAATATGAATATAAAATTTTTACTTGCTTCCATTATAGGATTACTTTTTGGAATAATAATTTCAATTATAACAATATTAATATTAAATAAAAGAAAAGATAACGAAGCTGAAGATATAATTAAAAAGGCAAAAAAAGATGCTGATAATTATAAAAAGAATTCTATATTAGAATTAAAAGATGAACAATATAAACTAAAACAAGAATTCGAAAAAGAATTAAAAGAAAAAAAATCAGAATATAAAGAACAAGAAGAAAGATTACAATTAAGAGAAGATAGTATTAACAAAAGAGATCAAATTCTTCAAGATAGAGAAAATTTATTAACTGATAAAGAAAATAATATTAACAATCGTCAAAAAGAAATTCAAAAGATGGAAGACAAGGCAAATAGTATTATAAAACAAGAATTAGAAAAATTAGAAGAAATTTCATCTTTCTCTAAAGAACAAGCTAGAGAATTAATCATGGAAAAAGTAAAAGAAACTATGAATAAAGAAATTGCTACTTATATTAAAGAAACAGAACAAGAAGCAAAACTAAATGCTGATAAAAAAGCAAAGAATTTATTGGTTTCATCAATGCAAAAATATTCACAAGATGTGACAAATGAGGTGACTGTTTCAGTAATTAATCTTCCTAATGATGATATGAAAGGAAGACTAATTGGTAGAGAAGGAAGAAATATTAGAACTATTGAAGCTGTTACTGGAGTGGATTTAATAATTGATGATACTCCTGAAGCGATAGTAATTTCAAGTTTTGATCCATTAAGAAGAGAAATTGCAAAAGTTACTATAGAAAATTTAATAAAAGACGGCAGAATTCATCCTGGAAGAATAGAAGAAATATATGATAAAGTATGTGAAGAATTTAAATCTAAAATTATTGAAAAAGGTCAAGAAGCAGTATTTGAATTAGGACTTGCCAATGTGGATGCTGGATTAATTGAATATATAGGTAAATTATATTTTAGAACTAGTTATGGTCAAAATGTATTAAAACATTCAATAGAAGTAGCACAATTAACAGGAATAATGGCTGGTGAAATTGGTGAAAATATTATGCTTGCTAAAAGAGCTGGTTTATTACATGATATTGGAAAATCAATAGACTTTGAAATAGAAGGAAGTCACGTTGATATAGGTGCCGATCTTGCTAAAAAATATGGTGAAGATGATGTAGTTATAAATACAATTTTATCTCATCATGGTGATTGTGAAGCAACAAGTATTATCGCATCTTTAGTTCAAATAGCAGATACAATAAGTGCAGCTCGTCCTGGCGCAAGAAATGACTCTTTAGAAAATTATATTAAGAGATTACAACAATTAGAAGAAATTGCAAATAACTTTGATGGAATTGAAAAATCATATGCAGTTCAAGCAGGTAGAGAACTAAGAGTTATAGTTAAACCAGAAGAAATAGATGAATTATCATCAGTAAAACTAGCTAGAGATATTAAAGATAAAATAGAAGATACTATGCAATATCCAGGAACAATAAAAGTAATAATTATTAGAGAAACTAGAGTAGTTGAAGAAGCTAAATAAGCTTCTTTTTTTGTTATATTAATATGTAATACTCATATATTTAAATGAGGAATAGAATATGAAAAGAATAATTGAATATTTTTATAATATAAAAATTTCTGAAATATATCATGATAATAATATATATTATTTTTTTTTAGGTATTACTAAATATTATTTATGTCCCTTAAATAGACCAATTGAAGATTTAGAACCATTAAAACAATTATGTTTAGAATTAAAAACAAAAAATATTTTAACTTATGATTTAGTATTAAATATAGAAGGAAAATTATATACTGTTTATAATAATGTAAATTATGTATTACTAAAAAGTCCAAAATATGAAAATCAAAAAATAACATATAATGATATAAACTATATTATGTTAAATACTTATGATATAAAAATAGATAAAAAATTATTAAGAAATAACTGGATTAATCTTTGGAGTGAAAAAATAGATTATTATGAATATCAAATTTCTGAATTAAGTAGAAAGTATAAAATTTTACATAATACAATAGATTATTATATAGGCTTAGGAGAAAATGCTATTTCCTATTTAGTTAATAATCAAGAAAAAAATAATCAAGAAAGATTTATTTTAAGTCATAAAAGAATAAAAACAAATTATAATTCTTTTGAATTTTATAACCCTTTATCTTATATTATTGATAGTAGAGTAAGAGATACTACTGAATATATAAAAGATGCTTTTTTTAATGATATGATAGGTATAAATGAAGTAAAAAATATAATTATATATAATAATTACAATTACGATGAATATGTTCTTTTTATCGCAAGATTATTGTTTCCTAGTTATTATTTTGATATATATGATGAGATTATAAATAATGACCTTGATGAAAATAATATTATAAAAATAGTAAATAAAACAAAAGACTATGAAATATTTCTTTCTCAAATTATTAGTTATATAATTAGTAATAATATAATGATAGAACAAATAGATTGGTTAAAAAAAGATGCATAAATTATGCATCTATAACTTTAACTTCAATAACTTCTGGTATTTCTGAAGTTAAAATTGTTTCAACAGTATCCTTTATTTCTTCATCAGCTAATGAACAATCTTTACATGCCCCAGCTAACTTTAAATATACAATACCTTCTTCATATTTAACAAATTCTACATCTCCACCATCATTGATTAAAAAAGGTCTAACTTTATTAATAACGAATAGTATATGTTCAATTGTATCCATAAAGCCTCCAATAAAATCATTATACATCAAATTTTTTTTTTTGTAAAAATTTATTTTTATGTGTTATAATACAACTGGAGTTTGTTTATGAAGAAAAGTGATATTATTAAAGTAAAAATAACTTCTATAAAGCCATATGGAGCTTTTGTAAAATATAAAAAGTTTACTGGTCTAATTCATATTTCTATGATAAACGGTAAATATATTAGTGATATAGAAGAGTATTTAAAAGTTGGTGAGGAAATAGATGCAGAAATCTTAGAAATTGATAAGGAAAATATGCATTTATATCTTAGTTTAATAAACACTAACCAAAATTTAAAAAGAAATATTAAGTTAAAAGAAACTGATAAAGGTTTTCAAACACTTAAAAAAATGCTTCCTATATGGATAAAAGAGGTTAAATTTAATAAAAATTAAAAAAATTTTTAAATAAGATTGACAAAAGTAAATATCAATGATATATTTGATAATGTCAATATTTTATGGATTCTTAGCTCAGTTGGTTAGAGCATCTGCCTTACAAGCAGGAGGTCGTAGGTTCGAGTCCCACAGAGTCCACCATGCCGAAATAGCTCAATTGGTAGAGCAACTGACTTGTAATCAGTAGGTTACGGGTTCAATTCCTGTTTTCGGCACCATTTATGGGAAGGTAGCGAAGTGGTTAAACGCGGCAGACTGTAAATCTGCTCCTTCGGGTTCATTGGTTCGAATCCAATCCTTCCCACCAGTTGTTTGCCTTGTAGCCAAGTGGTAAGGCATCAGACTTTGACTCTGACATGCGCTAGTTCGAATCTAGCCAAGGCAGCCAATTTTTGTATTATATGTCTCGTTAGCTCAGCTGGTAGAGCACTTGACTTTTAATCAAGGGGTCATGCGTTCGAATCGCATACGAGACACCATCTATAAAATTTAATCTAACATTTGTTAGATTTTTTTTATTTTATACATTCATTGACTTTTACTATTATTAATTATAAAATTGAGAATAAGGGAGGTATAGGTATGACTAAAGGAGATAAATATACAAAAGAAATAATAAAAAAAATATTAGAAGAAGGAACTTATGATGAGAATCCTAGACCACATTATAATGATGGGTCTAAAGCATATACAATATCTTATAATCATGGAATGACAACTTATGATTTAACAAAAAATGAAACACCATTAATTACTTTAAGACCAATTGCAGTTAAATCATCTATTGGAGAATTATTGTGGATCTATAGAGATGCAGATAATAATATATATAATTTAGAAAAGAAATATGGAGTTCGTTGGTGGAGAGAATGGTGTATTAATCCTATGCATTATTCTAATAATGGAGATTTATTGATAGGTAAGAATCCAAATAAATATTTTTATTATGACGCTGAAGGAAATATTTGTGAGATTGGTGAAAAATCAAAAAATGTTGATAAAAAAACTGATATAGATAAAAATGGAAATATAATAGATCCTAAGTTAGGAAATGTATTAACAAAAGATGCTAGTTTGGGATATTGTTATGGTGGAACAATAAAAGAACATAACTTATTTGAAAAATGTAAAAATGGAATTAAAAATGATCCTTTTGGCAGAAGACATATTATTAATATGTGGCAAGAAGAAGATTTTAGTAAGAAACATGGATTAAAACCTTGTGCATTTTTAACACAATGGAATGTTAGAAAAGTAAATGGTGAGTATTATTTAGATATGTGTTTAACACAAAGATCTAATGATTTTATGGCTGCAGGTTGTATTAATCAAACACAATATATGGTATTTTTATATATGATGGCTAGAGAATTAGGTTTGAAACCCGGAAGATTTACTTGGTTTTATAACAATATTCAAATATATGATAGACATTTAGAGGCAGCAAAAGAATTATTAAATAGAGAACCAGTTGAGTGTAATCCTAAAGTCCAAATTGATGAAAATGTTAAAAAAATGGATGATATGAATACTGATAATGTAAAAATTATTGATTATCCTATTGATGAGATTAAAAAGAAAAATAAACAATTAAAATTAGAAATTGCTATATAACAAAATAGATTTAATTCTCGTATTTTTTATAAAATATAATGTATTTTTTTGTTTTTTTTGAATACAATAGTAAAAAGTACTTGCAAAAACAAAAAAAATATATTATACTTAAGAAGTCCAGTGCTTATGGATATAAATATGGTGCATGCTTTAGTGGCGGAATTGGTAGACGCACAGGACTTAAAATCCTGCGAGAATCAAATCTCGTGCCGGTTCAAGTCCGGCCTGAAGCACCATTTTTATTTGGAGAAGTACCCAAGTCTGGCTGAAGGGACCGGTCTTGAAAACCGGGAGGTCGAGCAATCGGCGCGGGGGTTCAAATCCCTCCTTCTCCGCCATCTAAAAATATATTATATATCGCGGGATGGAGCAGTCTGGTAGCTCGTCGGGCTCATAACCCGAAGGTCGTAGGTTCAAATCCTGCTCCCGCAACCAATAAGTAAATAAAAAATATCTTTTTAGATATTTTTTTTCATTTTATTTAAAAAAAATCATATTATTAAATGGTGATAATATGAATTTATATTCTCATAGAGGTGAAAAAAGTTTTTTTTTAGAAAACTCATTATTTTCTTTTTTTCTTTCTTATTTCTTAGGTGATGATGGCATTGAAGGAGATATTAGAAAAACAAAAGATGATGTATTAATATTATTTCATGATTCTACAATTAAAAGATTAAGTGATTCATTTGGATATATAAATCAAATTACTTTTGATGAATTAAGTAGAATAAAATTTAAGGATAATTATAAAATAGTTAAATTAGAGGATTTATTATATTATTTAAGTGATAAACAAATAAAAATCTTATTAGAAATAAAAGAATATGGTTACGAGGAACAAATTATTGAAACAATAAAAAAATATAATTGTAAAAATTTAATTTTAATTTCGTTTTTAGAAAAAAGTTTATTAAGAATCAAGAAAATCGATTCTACTATTAAAACCGGATTACTTTTATTTGATTATAATAAATATATTTTACAAAATATAGATGCTTATGATTATATTATTTTTAATAAAAATTTTTTTAATGAACGAATATATAAGGATTTAGAAAGCAAATGTAATATTGGCTTGTGGGGTATTAAAAATTATAGAAGTTTGAAAAAATTCTTAGATTATAAATTTAGTTTTATAATTTGTGATAACACATATAAAATAAAAAAGGAATTAAAGAATAATGAAATTATTCGTTAAATCATTGATTATAGGATTTGCTTCTATTATGCCGGGGATAAGTGGTTCAGTTATAGCAATTTCTTTTGGAGTATATGAAAAGGTATTAAATATTATAAAAAACAGAAGTTATATATCAAATATTAAATATTTATTTATATTAATTCTAGGCATAACTCTAGGTATATTTTTAACTGCAAATATTATATTTAGTTTATTAAAATATAAAATAATTTTATATTATTTATTATTAGGATACTTAATTTATCAAATACCCTTATTTTATAAAAAAATATATAAGGTAAATTATTTAATTATTATTTTATCTTTGCTTGTAACACACTTATTTTCTTTAATTTCATCTATAAGATTAGAAATGGTAGTTTTAAAAAAAGATATAGTATATATACTAGGTGGTTTCTTATTTTCTATAGGAAAAATTTTTCCTGGGGTAAGCAGTACATTTTTTTTGATGATTTTAGGAATATATGATTCGATTATAAAAATATTTGTAAATCCTATTGTTTTAATAAAAGAAATATCTATATATAAAAATTTTTTATTAGGTTTAATTGTTGGTTTTACTGTTTCAATTGCAATTTTTAAGAAAATTAGTAGTTATGATATAAATATTTTATATAATATTATTTTAGGAGTTTTGTTAGAAACAATTTTTTGTATGTTTCCTGGTTTTAAACTAGAAATGAAATACATAATTGGATTGATTTTGATGATTTTATTTTATTTTTTATTAAAATTAAAAGATAGTAAAAAATAAATTTTTAATCTTTTATTATTAAACTATTGACAATTTTAGTAAAAATTTAGTATACTAAAGTAGCATTTTGATGGTTCCGTGGTGTAGTGGTTAACACGTCTGCCTGTCACGCAGAAGACCGAGGGTTCAAGTCCCTTCGGAACCGCCATTTTTTTATTGGCTCTGTAGCTCAGTCGGTAGAGCACAGGACTGAAAATCCTGGTGTCGGCAGTTCGATCCTGCCCGGAGCCACCATTTTTGAAAATAATTGAAGTAATAAAGTGCGTTTTATATATGCGTTCTTAGCTCAGCTGGATAGAGCGTTTGGCTACGAACCAAAAGGTCAGGGGTTCGAATCCCTTAGAGCGCACCATTACGGGAAGTAGCACAACTTGGCAGTGCGCTTGGTTTGGGACCAAGAGGTTGCAGGTTCAAATCCTGTCTTCCCGACCAGTTTTGATTTTAAACAACTGTAATAGGTTGTTTTTTTATTCTTTTGCAACCTCTTGGCACAAACTATAAATTAAATAATTATTTCATCAAATAATAAACCAATATCTTCTACTTTAATCATAAAATTAGTCCCTCTATCATGTGTTTTTCCTTTTCTTTTTCCTTCTTTATAAACACCTATGTTAAAATTTACTGATATAAATCCTTTTTTTATTAAATCTATAAATACATCAAAACTTTTTAATTTATAAAATTTGATATTATAATAATAAAAATACTCTTCATCATTAATAAATTTATTTTCTGCTTTTATAATGGCTAAGTATTTAAGTTTTATTTCTAACTTTTTTCTTATTAATTCATTTGTCCATGAAATATCCAAATTTAAATCTCCAAATTTTATATCGTATCCATTAAAATATATTTTTTCATCATTTACAAAAATTTTGGCTAATTTATAATATCCAATTTTTTTATAATTATTCCCATAAAAACTCATCATAAAAATTTTGTTTTTAGGATTTGTTTTATCTGGATAACCCACTTTTTTTATAATTCTATCTATTGGAAATAAAAAATCACCATCTGGAGTGGCAGTAAAAAGGTGTAATTGTTGTCTGCTATTTCTTCGAATAGTTTTAATTTCGATTCCATTATAATCAGGAATAGAAAAATTATCTTCGTTTTTATTTAACAAATTTTCGAAAGTGTATCCTATTCCAGTAGAACCTTTCCTTTTTGTTTTAATATAACCTTTATTTTTTATTTTTAAGAATTGTTCATTTAATTCAATTATGTTTTTATCCATCTTTAAAATCCTTTTTATTTTATCTTATATATTTTTTTCTCTTAAAACTTATATTATTCCATTAAAAAAATCATTTATATAATAAAATGATTTTTTTTGATTTTACTTCTATAAAACCTTCTTCTTTTAAATATTTGATTTCTCTACTTAATGCTGATCTGTCTACACCTAAATAATCTGCTAAAGCCATAAAACTATATGGTAAATATATTACATTTGAACCACTATTTGATGAAGTGTTAAAATACTCTAATAATCTATTTCTTATTGTTTTTTTAGTTAAAATTTTAATTCTTTTATTCTTTTCTTTCATTTTATTATTAAGTATTAATAATAAATTCTTTATAAAAGTATTATAGTATTGTTTTTTATTATCGTTAAAATTATCTAGTTCATTTAAATCAATGAAGATAATTTTAGATTTTTCTTTACAAATTATTTCATACTCTAAATCATCAGAATAATTATCATATAAATCAAAGATGTCATTTTCCATAAAATCTTCTATTAAAACACTATTTCCGTTAGAATTATTTCTAATTACTTGTATATATCCACTTATTAGAATTCCTATAGAATTTTTATAGATATACTCACTTGTTATTTTATCATTTTTATCAAAAATTATTGTATCAGAATATAATAATTTTAATAACTTTTTCTTGTTTTTTTCATTAATATTTTTAAAAGGATCTAGCATAATTTCCTCCATTTTTTAAAATTTTATCATTTTTTCAAAAATGTTGCAACTGCAACAAAATTTTTTTATGAAAATGTGATAAACTTTTCTTGTAACATAGGAGGAAGTAATGAAAATAATTAAAAGAGATGGGCACATCGTTGATTATTGTCCAGAAAAAATTGAAACTGCTATCAAAAAAGCAAACTTAGAAGTTGAAGAAAATGATAGAGTAAGTGAAACACAAATAAAAAATATTATTAAATATATAGAAGATTTACATAAAAAAAGAATGCTAGTTGAAGACATTCAAGATATAATAGAAATGAGATTAATGCATCTTGGAAAATATCAACTTGCTAAACAATATATAACATATAGATATACTAGGGAATTAGTTAGAAGAAGTAATACAACAGATTTATCTATTAAAGAATTAATAAATGGAGAAAGTGAATACTGGAATACAGAGAATTCTAATAAAAATGCTACAGTAGTAACTACTCAGAGAGATTATTTGGCTGGTATTACAAGTACAGATATTACTAGAAGATTCTTATTACCTGAAGATATAGTAAAAGCTCATGATGAAGGTATTATTCATTTCCATGATGCAGATTATTTTGCACAAAATGCTTTACATAATTGTGAATTAATTAACTTAGATGATATGCTTCAAAATGGAACAATTATAAATGAAGTTATGATCGAAAAACCTCATAGATTTTTAACTGCTGCAACTATTGCTACTCAAATTATACTTGCTGTATCATCATCTAGTTATGGTGGAGCTACAATATCTTTAACACATTTAGCACCTTTTGTTAGATCTAGTTATGAAAAATATTTAGAAAAATACAAAAAAGCTAAATTAAGTAAAGAAATGTGTGAAAAACTTGCAAAAGAAGATACTAAAAAAGAAATAGAAGCAGGTGTACAAACATTTAATTATCAAGTTAATTCAATGACTAATACTAATGGACAAGCACCATTTTTATCAGTAGCAATGTACTTAGGTGAAACTGAAGAATATAAAGAAGAATTAGCAATGGTTATTGAAGAATTCTTAAAACAAAGAATAACTGGTTTTAAAAATGAAAAAGGAGTATATATAACTCCAGCATTCCCTAAATTACTATATGTTTTGGAAGAAGATAATATTAATCCAAAAGGAAAATATTATTATTTAACTAAATTAGCAGCTAAATGTACTGCAAAAAGAATGGTTCCAGATTATATTTCTGAAAAAATTATGAAAGAATATAAGAAAAATGAAATGGGTGAAGGAGAATGTTATCCTTGTATGGGATGTAGAAGTTTCTTAACACCTGATAGATCTATGTCATTAGGAAATATATCAAAAGCTAAGAATTATGTAAAAGGTAAAGGAAAATACTATGGTAGATTTAACCAAGGTGTTGTAACTATTAATTTACCAGATATAGCATTAACTTCTGGAAAAGATATGGATATATTTTGGAAAGTATTTGAAGAAAGATTAGATTTATGTCATAGAGCATTACAAATTAGACATAAAAGATTATCAAAAGTTACTTCAGATGTAGCACCAATTTTATGGCAACATGGTGCACTAGCAAGACTAGATAAAGGTGAAAGTATTCATGAATTACTTCATCATGGTTATTCAACAATTTCATTAGGATATGCAGGTTTATATGAATGTGTTAAATATATGACAGGTCATTCACATACTGATAATGGAAAAGGTAAAGATTTTGCATTAAAAGTTATGCAAAAATTAAATGATGCATGTGCTGAATGGAAAGCAAATGAAGATATAGATTATTCAGTTTATGGTACTCCTATTGAAAGTACAACTTATAAATTTGCTAAATGTTTAAGAGAAAGATTTGGAAAAATAAAAGGTATTACAGATAGAGATTATATAACTAATTCTTATCATGTGCCTGTATTTGAAGAAATAGATGCGTTTACTAAATTAAGATTAGAAAGCGAATTCCAAAAATTATCTCCAGGTGGAGCTATTAGTTATATAGAAACTCCAAATCTAGAAAATAATATTGAAACAGTTATGGAAGTAATCAACTTTATTTATAATAATATAATGTATGCTGAATTAAATACAAAATCAGATTATTGTCAAGAATGCGGTTATACTGGAGAAATTTTAATAGATGATGATATGGAATGGTATTGTCCTAATTGTGGAAATAGAAATCATGATAAATTAAATGTAGCAAGAAGAACTTGCGGATATATAGGTACAAATTTCTGGAATAAAGGAAGAACTCAAGAAATCAAAGAAAGAGTTATTCACATCGATAACAAGGAAGACGAAGAGTGAGATATAACAAAATAAGAAAAATGGATATATCAAATGGCCCTGGTGTAAGAATATCAATTTTTATGCAAGGATGCCATTTCCATTGTAAAGATTGTTTCAATAGTGAAACATGGGACTTTGAAGGTGGAAAAGAATTTACTGATGAAACTATAAATAGAGTATTAGAATTATGTGATAAAGAATACATTAAAGGTTTATCAATTTTAGGAGGAGAACCACTTCATCCTAAAAATATAGAAGGTACTACTAGATTAGCTAAAAAGTTTAAAGAAAAATTTGATGATAAAACTATTTGGGTTTGGTCAGGATTCTTATTTGAGACTATTAATAAAGATACTTTAAAATATATTGATGTTTTAGTAGATGGACAATTTAAAACAGAATTATTTAATCCAACATTAAAATATAAGGGTTCTTCTAATCAAAGAGTTATAGATGTACAAAAATCATTAAAAAATAATAGCATATGTCTATATAATGAAGAAAAATTTTAAAAGATAGCTTGAAGCTATCTTTTTTCTATTTTTATAGGAGAAATACATATAATTTCATAACCATATTTTGCAAGCAAACTAGAAATTTCGTTTAAAATAATAAACTTTTTTGATTCATCTTTTATATACTGATCTACAAGTTCAAATAAAGACATTTTAAATTTATTATTTATTAATAAATTCACTATATTATTAGATTCATCATAATAAGTACTTTTCATACTATCACCAAAAATATTATATTATATTTTATCGTTTTTGACTAGGTGTAAATTACAAATATTTTTAAGTATACTTATCTTAATGGTGGTGATAATTTGTCTAAAGTTAGAAATTACATTTTACAAGAATGTTTTAGTATAAACTTAAAATGGTTTAGATTTCAAAAAAAGTTTACACAAGAAAAATTAGCTGAATTATCTAATTCAACTCCAAAATATATCAGTGATTTAGAAAGAGGTAAGTTTTCACCAAGTCTATCAAAAATACAAGATATAGCTAATGCTTTAGAAATAGAACCATATATATTATTAAAACCAGATCATTATAATAGTAAAATAAAAAGTAAAAGAGTAGATGCAAAAAAATAGCATTGTATTCTTTTTTTTTATTTGTTATAATTTTGTATGTAAGGAGAAAACATTATGAATGAGAATAATCAAAACCCATTAGTTGTAGAAATGACAGATGAAAATGGAAAGAAAGTAAAAGTAGAAATAGTAAGACTTTTTAAAGATAATAATAAGGATTATGTTGTTGCTAATGATTTAAGTAATGATTCTGATGCATATATTTTTGAGGTTAAAACTACAGAAAAAGGAGATGAATTAGTTAGTATAGATTCATTATCTGAATTTAATAGATTATGTTCTGTTGTAGAAGAAATAGAAAAACAAGAAGAAATGTAATAAATTAAATTATTATTTAGTATTGACTTTTAAAAAAATATTATGTTATAATTTATTTGCAAATTTAAATTGCAAATATTTTTTGGGCCCTTAGCTCAGCTGGTAGAGCATCTCGCTTGCACCGAGAAGGTCAGGAGTTCGAACCCCCTAGGGTCCACCAATAAGATAAATAAGAACGAAAGTTCTTTTTTTATTTAAAAAATATCATAAAAATAAAACCAATCAAAAAGAACAAAATAGTTCTTTTTTTATTATATAAAAGTGCTTGAGGTAATAATTCAATTAAAGAAATATATATCATTATTCCAGTTGTAATTGCAAGAATAATCCCCAAAATAAAATCATTAATATATCTATAGAAGAATAAAAATGTTATTAAAGCACCAAAAAATTCTGAAAACCCTGAAATAAATGTATATATGAAAGCTTTGAATTTATTATTTGTTGAATAAAATATTGGAATAGAAATACTTAGACCTTCTGGGATATTATGACACATTATAGAAAATGCAATAGTTAGGCCTAAATAACTATTAGATGAAGTAGCTAAAAAAGTTATAATACCTTCAGGTAAATTATGAATGATAAGTGCAATCATATTTATTAATCCTATTTTATATAATTTATTATTAATACTGCTTAATAAAAGATTTATTGAATTTGTAATAAAGAATCCTAGTATTATATAGAGAAATATTAAAAGGATTGTTTTATTATAATCTCTAACTAATAGATTATAACTTTCTTTTATAAGAGAAAATAGACTAATACTTATCATTACACCACTAGAAAAAGCTAAAGTTGAATTTATTAATTTTTCTTTATTTTTAATTTTAAAAAAAATTGGTATTGTTCCGATTACTGTGGAAAATCCTGAAATAAAAGTTAATAAAAAAGCTAATAAAATATTGTTCATAATATATTATATTTTATTTTTTATTTTTTATTAATATTTAATACAAGTCCTATCAATGACATATAACTAATTAAACTACTTCCACCATAACTTATAAAGGGAAGAGTAATTCCAGTAATTGGTAGAAGTCCTATATTCATTCCTATATTTTGTATTTGTCCATATAAGATAATAGAAATAACACCAGATATAAATATTTTATTTCTAATAGATTTATCTAATGCTATTTTTATAATTGATATATCAAAATAAACAATTACTATTATTAAAATTATTTCAAAAATAAAACCAAAAGTACTAGCAAAACTTGTAAAAATAAAATCAGTATGTGGTTCTGGGTAATAAATTGGTATTTTTCCAATTTTATGCCCATATAAATAAGATGTTCCTATTGAGTTTAATGCATTACTAAGCTGCATACCAGTTTTATTCTTCCATTGAAATAATCTATCCATTCTATAAAAGAAATCTGTTCCAAATATGTTGATAAAACTGTTTTTAAAGTTAAGGAAAAAGTAAATAAAAATAAACAATGAAATACCAATAATAAAAAAAGAAATAATAAACCAATGGTATTTAATACCATAAATGAATAACATAAAAATATATATAATTAAATAAAATAATACTATTCCTGTATCAGGTTGTAAAAAAGTAAGAATACTTGGAATTAGTATAATGAATAATGTTTTTAAAATAACTATAAATTCATTTTTAAAATTATGTTTTATATTTTTATACTTGTCTAAAGTAGTTGATAAATATATTATTAAAAATACTTTCATAAATTCACTAGGTTCAATACTAAAACCTTTAATAACAAACCAACTTCTTGCTCCATTAGTTTCAACTCCGAAAAATAATACTAATATAAGTAATATGATACCGATTATATATAAATAAAATGAATACTTATAAAAAAACTCTTTTTTTTGTTTATATATTATAAATAAAACTAAAAAAGAAATTATATACCATATAATTTGTTTGATATGTATATAACTATATTCGCTTGATAATAAGAAACTAGAACTATATATTGATAAAACACTTATAACAGAAAAAATAAAAAGGCATATAATAATTTTAAAATTTTTCATATTCTCACCATTTTATTATTTTGTAAAAAAAATATTTTTTATGCATATATTTTAAAAAAAGGAGAGATAATATGAAAAAAGAATTACCTAAATTATTTAAAGGAAAAGTAATAAATAGCGTTAATCAAACAAAGACTATATTGAAAAATAATAAAGAAATAGAAATTAGTAATACTAAACCAAATAACGAAACAAATAAATCAGTAAAAAAACAAATAAATGATATATTAAATTCATCCGATTTTGTATATAAAGCAGACGTAAAAATACTATTAAAAAATAATAAAGAAATTAAAAAAACTATTATAGGTAGAACCAATAATAGTTTAATTACAATGGATGATGAATTAATAGATGTTAGTAGTATCACAAAAATAGATCTTCTTTAAATATTTTCAACGAATGTATCACCTAAACATCTGATTGAACAAATACATTCTAAATTCATTGTAAAAAATGAATCAGTTGAAGTATAAGTACCATCTTCATTTGAAATTAATACTCTAAATGTTGCACAACAGTCATTTATTTTTTCTACTCTGAATACTTGTGAATAAGTATCAGGATTTGCTGTTCTAGTCGTAGGTGCACTCCATGCATCTGTTCCATTACTCATACATGTATAAAGCATTACAGGTCTTGTATTAAAATAAACACATGGGAATTGACCTAAAGTAGGTCTATCACAACTTTCAATGCAATCATCTTGTCTATCGGCATTTTTTTGAAGTAAAAAAATCACTTTTAAAATATCACTTATACAATTACAATTGTTTTTGCACATATAAATACCTCCTCTTTATAAATTTCTAATATAGAATATGTAAAAGATTTATAAAAAGTGTAGGTACAAGTCTTGAGTTTTTTCTTATTTTTGTTATAATTAATTAAGGTGATATATATGAACTATCAATATTTAATAATATTTTTAATTTTAGTATTTATTTTATTAATAGTACTTAAGGCAACAAAAAAAGATTTCCATATTGAAGCTAATAAATTAATTGATTGCTTAGGTGGGAAAGATAATATTATCAGTATGGAAGTAAATATGTCTAGATTTAAAGTAACATTAAACGATATATCTAAAGTTAATAAAGAGGGTATACAAAAAATGGGTGCAAAAGGTATAGTTGAAATTGATAATCAATTAAAAATAATATTTGGTCCTAATGCAAAAACTTTAAAAGGTTATATTGAAGATTTAAAAAAATAAAAAACATTAAGTTTTTTATTTTTTTTATATATTATTTTTAATTGTATACACATTAAATGATGGTTTATTAAATAATCTAAATTTATAATCGCTTGTACCAATACCACTTGAAATATAAAAGTTAGTTTTATTAATCTTATAGAAAGGTTCATAATATTTTTTTGCACCTTTCATAGAATATATACTTTTTATGTATGGAATATTTATTTGATTATTATGAGAATGACCTGCAAGAGCTAAATTAAAGTTATAAGCACTAAATTCATCAAATTCATCAGGTTTATGTAAAACAAATATTTTATATCCATAATTATTAATTGGTTCTAGAAAATTACTATTATTGTTATTGTAACTTATACCAGATAGAATAATACTTTCATTCTTTTTACTAGTAATATCTATATTAGTATCATTTAAAGAAATAAAATTGGAATTTTGCAAAACTTGATCAAAATCTTTATTTTTTAAGTCATCTTCACCATTAATATAATAACATCCATATATTGAAGATATCTTACTTAATTCATTTACCATATTTTTATTATCTTCATCTTTTATAAGATAATTTTTATCAAATAAATCACCTGTAAATATAACTATATCAGGTTTTTTATTATTTATTTTATTAACTAATTCTTTTATGTCACTCATTTCTGTTGTACTACCATAATGAATATCTGAAAAATGTATAATTTTTAAATTATTAAATGAACTAGGTAAATCTTTATCTTTAATAATATAACTTTTAACAAATATATTTTTGATTCCAACATATCTTGCATAAAGAACAGTTAGTATAATTATTAATATTAAAAAAAATAATAATCTTCTAAAAATATTTTTTTTCTTTTTACTCATATTAACTCCTTTATAAAATTATTTGTATCATAAATAATAATAAATTATGTAAAAAATGGAATTGCATAGTTGCGAATATATTATTTGTTTTATAATAAATGTACGCAAAATCTAATCCAATGATTATATATGGAATACCCATTAAAATATCATTTATATTTTGATTACCACTAATAACGTGCATTAATCCAAAAACCAATCCACTTAAAATAATAAATAAATATTTGTTACTAATTAAACCTCTAAAACATTTTCTATATATTAATTCTTCAACAAAAGGTGCATAAATGATAGTTGAAAAAGATATATAAATAGGCATTGTTTTTATTAACTGTCTGATTGTATCTTCATTCTCACTAATTTTCATATTTGTATATTTAGAAATAATTGTATTTGAAACACCCATTAATACAACACCTAAAACATATAAATGAAAATAATTATAAAAATAGTTACCTTTTTCTTTCTTATAAATTTTATAATCTGTTTTTAGTTCTTTATAAAAAATAAATATAAAACAACTTATTTTAAATATTCCTAAAAATATTAATAATATATTTTTTTTAAGTAATGATAAATTATTGTAATCAATATTTAATTTTGTAAAAACAATAGATACAAAACTATCAATTAATAAATAAAATAATATACCTACTATATATTTCAAATATTTTTTCATCAAATCCTCTACTTTCTTAATTATTATAACATATTTATGAAAAAACATTTACATATTTTATTATTTTATGATATAATCTTTGTAATGCAACAAGGAGTGAGGAGTTAATCCTCACTCTTTGTTATAATTGGAGGTTTTATGATTGAAGAAATCAAAAAATTAATTGAAGAACCATTAAATAAAGAAAAGATAGAATTACTAGAAGTATCTTTTGAAGAAATTGATGGTGTAAAAAATCTTATGATTATAATTGATAAAAAACCATATGTTGATTTAGACACATGTGTTTTAGCTACTCACATAATTAATCCTATATTAGATGAAAAGGATTTAATAGAGGAAAGTTATGTATTAAATGTATGTTCAAAGGGAGGTAATTAAAATGAATGGTAAAGAATTAATAAAAGCAATTAATGTTTTATCTGAAGAAAAAGGAATATCAAAAGATGAATTATTTGATTATGTAGAAACAGCTCTAAATGCAGCTTATAAAAGAAATTATAATGCAACTAATAGTAAAGTGTTAATTGACAGAACAACTGGAGATGTTAAAGTATTATCTTACAAAATTGTTGTAGAAGAGATTAATATGGAAGAAGAAGAAGATGCACAAGTTTTATTAGAAGAAATAAAAGATAAATATCCAAATTTAAAAATTGGAGATGTTATAGAAGAAGAAGTTACTCCAAAAGATTTTGGAAGAGTTGCAGCTTCTGCAGCTAAGCAAGTATTAATTCAAAAAGTAAGAGAAGCTGAAAGAAATAGTATAATGGAAGAATTCAAAGATAAAGAAGATGAATTACTTGTTGGAACTTTATCAAGAGAAGATAAAGCTAATTATTATGTTGATTTAGGAAGAGCACATGGTATATTACCTAAAAAAGATATAATTCCAGGTGAAACATTAGAAATGGGATCACAAGTAAAAGTATATGTATCTAAAATAGAAGAAGGTAATAAAGGTGGACCAGTAATATTCTTATCGAGAACACATTATGGTTTTGTAAAACGTTTATTAGAAAATGAAATTCCTGAACTTAATGAAGGTATTGTAATGCTTTATAGTGTTGCTAGAGATCCTGGAAGTAGAAGTAAAATAGCTGTTTATTCTGAAAATGAAAAAGTAGATGCAGTAGGAGCATGTATTGGTGAAAAAGGAATTAGAATTAATAATATTTCTAAAGAATTAAATGGTGAAAAAATAGATGTTGTTTTATATGATAAAAATTTAACTAATTTCATTAAAAATGCATTATCACCTGCAAAAGAAGTAGAAGTTTATATAATTGATCCTAAAGATAAAAAAGCAATTGCAATTGCAGAAGGAGAAAATTTATCTTTAGCAATAGGCAAAAAAGGTCAAAATGTTAAATTAGCTGCTAAATTAACTAAGTGTAAGATTGATGTAATGACTAAAGAACAAGTTGAAGAAGAAGGAATCAATTTATATAAATATTATGAAGCATAAGGAGGACTTATGAAACAAAAAAAGATACCATTAAGAACTTGTGTAATAACAAGAGAAAAATGTGAAAAAAAAGATTTAATTAGGGTAGTAAAAAATAATAAAGATGAAGTAATGGTTGATATTACTGGAAAACAAAATGGTAGAGGAGCATATATTAAAAAAGATTTAGAAGTTTTAAATAAGGCAATTAAGACTAAAGCTTTAGAAAAACATTTAGATTGTAAAATAGATGATAAAATATATGAAGAAATTAAAAATATAATAGAAAGGTAGAGGTGATAATTATGATGAGTGTTAAAGAATATGCATTAGATATTAATAAAACTATTGAAGAAGTTATTAAAAAGGCAAATGAACTTGGCTATGTAGTTAATAATGAAGAAGATATGCTTTCTGAAGATGCAATAATTGATTTAGATACAGTTTTAACAATGAATACAGATAATAATGAAGATGAAAATGTTTACTTAGAAGAAGATACACTTGATAAAGATTATGATCTTGATGAAGAATTAGAAGATAAAGCTGAAGTATTAGCAAGTGCTTCTAATTTAAAGTATTCAAAAGAAGAAAAGATTAAAACAAAGAAAAAAACTGATAAAGAAGATATTAATGCTAAGAAAAAAGCAATGTACAAAAATAAAACAAAACTAAAAGAAAATGTTGCAACAAATGATGAGAATATAATTCTTTATAAAGAAAATATGACAGTAAAAGATTTAGCAGATGCATTAAATGTTCCGGCAGTAGATATAATTAAAAAATTTATGAATTTAGGATTAATGGTTAGTTTAAATAATTCTATTTCATTTGATGATGCATCATTAGTTGTTATAGATTATAATAAAACATTAAAAAACTTTGATACTGCAGATAAATATAATTTTGAAAAATTAGAAATCTTAGATGATGAAAAAGATTTAAAAGAAAGACCACCAGTAGTAACTATAATGGGACATGTTGATCATGGTAAAACTAGTTTATTAGATTTTATTAGAAAAAGTAGTATTACTGACAAAGAATTTGGAGGTATTACTCAACATATAGGTGCATACCAAATAATGCATAATGATAAAAAAATAACATTTATTGATACTCCAGGACATGCTGCATTTACTGAAATGAGAGCTAGAGGAGCATCTATAACTGATATAGTTATTTTAATAGTAGCAGCGGATGATGGTGTTATGCCTCAAACAATTGAAGCAATAGATCATGCTAAAGCAGCAAATGTTCCTATTATAGTTGCGGTAAATAAAATGGATAAACCAGGGGCAAATCCAGAAAAAGTAATGAAAGAAGTATCTGAACATGGTCTTATTCCTGAAGAATGGGGTGGAGATACTATTTTCACAAAAATTAGTGCTTTAACTGGTGAAGGTATAGATGAATTATTACAAAATATTGAATTAATATCTGAAATGGGTGAATTAAAAGCAAATCCAAATAGATATGCATTAGGTACAGTTCTTGAATCTAAGTTAGATAAGAACTTAGGACCTACAGTAACTTTATTAGTACAAAATGGCACATTACGTTTAGGAGATCCAATTGTTGTAGGAACTACTTTTGGTAAAGTAAGAACTTTAAAAAATGATTTAGGTAAAGAAGTAGTAGAAGCACTTCCTTCTATGCCAGTAGAAGTTACTGGATTAAATGAAGTAGCAGAAGCTGGAGATAGATTTATGGCATATTCAAATGAAAAAGAAGCTAGAACTATCGCTGAAAATAGAAAAACAAAAGCAAAATTATCAAAAAATGATATGAACAAATCTGTAAGTTTAGATGATATCTTTAATAAGATTAAAGAAGGTGCTAAAGAAATAAATGTTGTTTTAAAAACAGATGTTACAGGTACTGAAGAAGCAGTAAAAAATGCTTTAGAAAAAGTTAGAATAGAAGATGTTAAAGTTAGTGTAATTAGAAGTGGAGTAGGTGCAATTACTGAAAGTGATATAGTACTAGCAAGTGCTTCAAATGCTATTGTAATTGGATTTAATGTAAGACCAAGTAGTAAAACTATAGAAACAGCTAAAAGTTATGGAGTAGATATTAGACTTTATAATGTAATATACAAATTAGTTGAAGAATTAGAAGATGCTATGAAAGGTATGTTAGATCCAGAATATGAAGAAGTAATACTTGGAGAAGCTGAAGTAAGAAAATTATTTAAATTCTCTAAAGTTGGAACAATCGCCGGATGCATGATTACTAATGGAGTTGTAAAATCTGATTCAAAAGCAAGATTAATTCGCGATGGAGTAGTTGTATATGATGGTCAAATTAGTTCTTTACAAAGAGAAAAGAATCAAGCTAAAGAAGTAAGAAAAGGGTTTGAATGTGGAATAACTTTAGATAAATTTGATGATATTAAACCAAATGATATTATAGAAAGTTATGAAATAGTTGAGGTAAAAAGATGAGCATTAAAACATTAAGATTATCTAATATGCTACAAAAAGAAATAAGTCAAATACTTATGACTGAAATAAAAGATAAAGATTTAAAATTTGTAACAATTACAAATGTTGAATTAACAAGTGACTTATCATATGCGAAAATATATTTTCAAACATTAAATGAAGATAAAGAAAAAGTATTAAAAGATTTAAATAATGCAAAAGGTTTTATAAGAAGCTTATTAATCAAAAGAAAAATAGAAATAAGAACTATGCCAGAATTAAAATTTATATATGATGAATCAACAGAGTATGGTAATAAAATAGATAATATTATAGATAGTATTCACAAAAAGGATTGATAAATCCTTTTTTTTATGCTATACCTAAAATAGGTGATAGTATATGATAAAAATAGACGATATTATAAGAATAGATAATGAAGAGTTTTTTGTAATAACAAATATGAATTATAATAATATTGATTATTTTTTTGTAAATCAAATTGATGAAAAAGATGAATCTTTAAATGTTTATAAAATTGTTTTTGAAGAAAATAATAAAATTAATGTTTTGACTGATAATGATTTAATTAATTTATTACTTCCTCAATTTGAAGAAAAAATAAATAAATTATTGAAGGAACTTGGTGATAATAATGAATGAGAATTTACAATTTATTAATAATTATATATTTAATAATTATAAAATCAGATATACAATAAGCAAAAATTTAAATATTAGTATTTCAGTAATAGATGAGATTATTGATATAAACAACAATAGATGGTTGGGAAAAGAAGAAGATAAAGAAAAAAGATTAATTGAATTAAATCAAAAATTATTAGATCAATACTTTTTACTAAATAAAGAAAAAATTAAAGAAGAAATAAAAATAAATAAATCTAAGCAAGAAGAATTTATGAAATATATTGATAAATTAATGTCAAATATATATAGAGATAAAGAAATAATTGATAAAATAACAATTACAAAAAATGAAATTAGTAAATTAAATATTGAAGCAAATATTTTAAACAATAAATTAAAAAATATTGAATTTAATAAATATGATTTTATGAAAACTGCAGAAAAAGGTATGTCTAAAATTTTTGAGTTTCATACTAAACATGATGATAATATTGACATAGAAAAAATAAAAAAAGAATCAAAAACTTCTAAATCTAGTGATTATTTTTTACCTATAGGATCAGAAGGTTCCCATAAACCAGAAGAAGAAAAAATTAAAAAATCAGATGAAGAAAAATCTGAAAAACCAGAAGTAATTACTGATTTAAGAAAAGAATTAGAAGATATTTATTCAAACGAAGACACTGTGGATTATTCTAAAGAAGAACCAAAAAAAGATGAAGTTACTGTCGTAATCGATAATCCTGAGAAAAAAAGAAATGCAAAATCAAATGTTTACAAATCATTGGCATTTGGAGTTGGATTTGGAGGAGGTTTTGGTTTATCATTTGTACCAATTCCTACGACTTCGGGTTTAATTATTTCTGGTTCTAGATTAGTTTATTCAGTATCTAAAGTGGCTATTAAAGCATATTATAATAAACATAAAGAAGATCAAGATAACAAGGTTGTTCAGGTTATAGATTCTGTTAAGAGTAATATTAATGATAAACTAGAAAAACATCCTAAGATAAATGCAGGAGTAACTAGAATTAATAATATTTTAAAGAAAAAAGAAACTCAATATTTCTTAAATGGACTTGCAGTAGGTTATACTGCTGGTAGGATATATCAAGGAATAGATAAATTAATCAAGAAAAATCAGGAAAAAGCGATAGATAAAGTTAGTAACAATAAACAAACAACTAACACTAATACAAATAATAACGTAGTTAATCAACCAGAAAATATAAATCCTAAACCTCAAACTGTGCAGGCTCCAGTAAACACTCCACAAACACCAAATATAGATATAAATCACTTAGATTTAAGCTCATTAGAAAATGGATATGTAAGTAGTCTTGATAATGAACCGGTTCACTTATTAAATAATATTGGTAAAGATGTAAGTTTTGATAAAATAAGAAACGGTATGATTCATTTTAAACAAGCATCAGGTGATGGATATGCATGGTTTAAAGTAGAAGATGTGGCTAAATCATTAAATGTATCTGTTGATGAATTAACTCAAGTTTTAGGTTCTGGAGGAATGTCTTTATGATAAACAAAATATTTAAATTAGGAAATAATAAAGAATATGTTGTTATTAGAGAAAAGAAAATTGAAAACAAATTATATGTTTTATTATGTGAATGTGATACAGAAAAAGATGAAATAACAGAAGAATTAATATTAAAACAGGTAGTAGGAAAAGATAATAATATATATTTTATTGATGTTGATCTTGAAAATAATCAAAATATTTTAGATTTAATGATTCAACAAAATTAAAAAAATGAAGGATTATTTCTTCATTTTTTTTAATATTTAATGTATAATGAAATTAATATAAGGAGTTGGTAATATTGAATATAATGAATAATATTGGTATTTCATTCTCAGGTGATTATATAAGACAAGGAAGTAATACAGATAAGATAAAATTATCAAAAGATTTAAATACTAATTTTTTAGAAATAAAACTAAAAACAGATAATATTAATTTTAATGATTTTTCAATAAACAATAATATTATTTATAACTTACCAACTTTAAATAATAATTTAACAAATTTACATTTAGTAAAAAATATAATTTTAAACTTAAAAAAATATGGTGCGAAAACTTTTACTATAGATGCTTCATCTTTATTATTAGAAATATATGAGTTTTCCACATTAGAAGAACAACAAAACTATTTAAAAAATATAGCAAGTGGATTTTCTGATTTAATAACTAATGATATAGTATTATTAATTGAAAATACTAAAACATATAAAGGAGAAGAATATTTAGGTAATTCAGTAAAAGATTTAAAAGATATATTAACATATACTAAAGAATTACTTAACAATCATTATAATTATTCTTTTGAAAAAATAGATTCAAGTATAGGTATATCTTTAAATTTGAATAGAATTAATAAGGAAGACTATAATAATTTTATAAATGTATTTAAAGGTGATATTAAATTAATAAAAATACCTAATAATTTTGAAAAAATAGATGATTATAAAAATATATTTGATTTAATTACAAATAATAATCTTAATGTTCCAATTTTATTTCAAACTCAAAGTGATATTGAAGATGTAGTTAATGAATATAGAAAAATAGTATTCTTATTAAATAAAAATATAAATAATGAAACTTTAGATTTAAATGATTTTAAAAATATTAAAGTAACAAATGATTTAAAAATTAGTCCTTCACAAAGTGGTTTTACTAATTTTATTGTTATAAGTATGATAATTTTAACAATAATTATAGCTGTTATGATGTTTAAACTTAAGTTGTCATAATGGCCTTAAAATTTGACTAAAAAGTTCAATTATGATAAAATTAACATACCTTGAAAAAGGGAAAATGAGGTGAATTTTTGTGAAAATTGGTCAAATAGCAAATAAGAAAGTAATCTCAACATTTATTTGTTGTATGAGTTTCTTATTAGTGTTATCTTGTACATTATCACAAGTTAATTTTAATAACACTAGCAATTTATCTGCTTCTGTATCAGAAGCAAATTCAATAGATTATGTTATAGATGATAATACTGAAATAACAAAAGATAGTAACTTAAATAAAAAAGTAATAGTTTATGATGGAATGACAATAAATGAACTTAGTGATAAGTTAAATAGATCAATGTCTTCTTCATTAAGTGGTTATGGTGAATTTTTCGCATCATACTGTTTAGAAAAAGGAGTAGACCCTTACGTAGCATTAAGTATTGCATTATTAGAAACAGGTTGTAAATGGGATTGTAGTAAACTTACAAAACAATGTAATAACATTGGTGGACAAAAAGGTAGTCCAAGTTGTAATGGTGGTTCTTATCAAGCATTCCCTACATTAGAAGATGGTATTAGAGGATTTATAGATAACTTAGCAAATAACTATTATGCTAAAGGTTTAAATACACCAGAATTAATGAACTCTAAATATGCTGAAAGTGGTGCTTGGGCTATGAAAGTAAACAATTATATGAATCAAGTAAGAGCAAGATAATTGCTCTTTTCTTATATAAAAGGAGATATTATGAATGGAATATTATTAGTAAATAAACAAGAAAATATGACTAGTAGAGATGTAGTTAATGAAGTATGTAAAATATTTAATACTAAAAAAGTAGGTCATACTGGAACGTTAGATCCAATGGCAAAAGGAGTATTAGTATTAGCATTAGGAACTAGTTTAAAAATTGTTAATAATATAACTTGTTTAGATAAAGAATATATTACAAAAATAACTTTAGGAATTAAAACAGATACATTAGATAATACAGGAAAGATTATTAGTAAAGAAAAAATAAATAATATTGATGTAAAACAGATAGATAAAGTACTAAATTCTTTTTTAGGAGATTATCATATGCAAGTACCATTATATAGTGCTGTAAAGGTAAATGGTAAAAAACTATATGAATATGCACGAAATAATATTCCAGTAGAATTACCATATAAAGATGTAAAAATATATGAAATAGAAAGAATAAGTGATTTGATATATGAAAATGATATAATATCTTTTAAATTTAAATGTAAAGTTAGTAAGGGTACTTATATAAGAAGTTTAATAAATGATATTGCTAAAAAATTAAATACAATTGGTATAATGAGTGAACTAACTAGAATTAAACAAGGTAAATTTTCTATAGAAGATTGTTATACATTAGAAGATATAAAAAATGGTAAATATAAATTATTAAATATGAAAGATGTAATAGATTTACCAATAATAAAAATAACTGATGATGTATATAAAAAAGTTAAAAATGGTATGAAATTAGATAATAATTATAATTATGAAGAATTTTGCTTTGAATATAATGATAATATAATTGCTATTTACAAACAAGAAGATAATTATGTAAAGCCAGTAAGAGTATTTAACACTGAAATTTAATTTATATTGAATATTTTTATTAATAGTGATATATTTAAATTATAAGGAGTATCATATGTATTTAGATTTAGTAGTTTTATTAATAATAATTTTATTGGTAGTATTCTTTTTTAAGAGATTTTCAAGTTTTGTTTATATGATTGTATCTCTTGATATTTTATATAAGCTTTTACATTTCTTAAAAGACAATTTACATATTGATGAATTATCTACATTAATTGATAAATATATTCCAAAAAGTGTTGTAGATATGATTACAAATTATGTTGGTGAAGAAGGTATTTTTTATCAACTATTAATTTGGTTTATGTTTTTTATGTATTTAATATGTTTATTCTATATAATTAGAATACTAGTAAAAAGAAAATATTAATTTTCTTTTTTTAACACTTGATTTTATTTTATTTATGTTATATAATCTTAAGCGTACCTTGTACCTGGTATATGGAGTTTCCTGACCATTTACTAAGTATATGGCAAATATTATAGGAGGGAAAAATATGGCTTTAAAAGCAGAAACTAAAAAAGAAATAATTAAAAAATATGAAACTCATAAAGGAGATACTGGTTCAGCAGAAGTACAAATTGCTATTCTAACTGAAGAAATTAAAACTTTAACTGAACATTTAAAAGTTAATATCCATGATTTTCATTCAAAAAGAGGATTATTAAAAAAAGTTGGTAAACGTAGAAAACTTCTTGAATATTTAAAGAAAGAAGATATCAACAGATATAGAGATTTAATTAAAAAATTAGGCTTAAGAAAATAAAACACTTATCAAAAGTGTTTTTTTCTTTTAAAATATGATACAATAATTAAAGTGAGGGTGAAAATATGAGTAAAAAAACTTTTGAATTAGATTTTAAAGGAAGAAAATTAATAGTTGAATCTGGAGAATATGCTAAACAAGCACATGGTTCAGTATTAGTTAGATATGGAGATACTGTAGTTTTATCAACAGCAGTAGTATCAAATAATGCAAATATATTATCTGATTTCTTTCCATTAATGGTTTTATACCAAGAAAAACTTTATTCTGTGGGAAAAATTCCTGGAGGATTTATTAAGAGAGAAGGAAGACCTACAGATGCTGCTACATTAGCTGCTAGAATGATTGATAGACCAATGAGACCTATGTTTCCTGAAGATTTTAGAAATGAAGTACAAGTTGTAAATACAATTTTATCAGTTGATCCTGATAATTCACCAGAATTATCAGCTATGTTTGGATCATCACTAGCAACAAGTATTTCAAAAATACCATTTGATGGTCCAATCGCTGGAGTTAAAGTAGGTAGAATTAATAATGAATTTATAATTAATCCTACACCAGCAGAATTAGAAATATCAGATATTGATTTAACTGTAGCTGGTACTAAAAATGCTATAAACATGGTTGAAGCAGGTGCTAAAGAAGTAAGTGAAGATGATATGCTTGAAGCACTTATGTTTGGTCATGAAGCAGTTAAAGAATTATGTGAATTTCAAGAAAAAATAATTTCAGAAATTGGTCAAGAAAAAATGAAATATGAAAAACTTGAAATATCAAATGATTTAAAAGAAGAAGTTTATAATTTAGCTGCTGCTAAATTAGATAAAGCAATGAGAATTAAAGAAAAATTAGAAAAATATGAAGCAATTGATTCTATTAAAGAAGAAGTTGTTAATAAATACACATTAGAAAATGAAGATTTATGTAAAGAAGATTTAGAAGTATTATTAACAAAGGTAAAATTAGTACTAGAACAAATAGAATATAAAATATTTAGAAATATAACTGTTAATGAAAAAACTAGATCTGATGGAAGAAAAATGGATGAAATTAGACCATTAAAAACTGAAATTGATATTCTTCCTAGGACACATGGTTCTGCAGTATTTACTAGAGGTGAAACTCAAGCATTAGCAGTTACAACTTTAGGTGCATTAAATGAATATCAAGCATTAGATGGATTATCTTTAGAAGCAGAAAAACACTTTATGTTACATTATAATTTTCCACAGTTTTCTGTAGGAGAAACTGGAAGATATGGTTCTCCTGGAAGAAGAGAAATAGGTCATGGTGCACTTGGTGAAAGATGTTTAAAACAAGTTATGCCTTCAGAAGATGAATTCCCTTATACTGTAAGAGTAGTTTCAGAAATTCTTGAATCTAATGGGTCTAGTTCACAAGCAACTATTTGTGCTGGATGTATGAGTTTAATGGCAGCAGGTGTTCCAATAAAGGCTCCAGTTGCAGGTATAGCAATGGGGTTAATAACATCTGAAGATGGAAAAGATTATACAATTTTAACTGATATTCAAGGAATGGAAGATCATTTAGGAGATATGGACTTTAAAGTTGGAGGAACTAAAGAAGGTATTTGTTCACTTCAAATGGATATAAAAATTAAAGGTATAACAAAAAATATATTAAAAGAAGCATTATATCAGGCAAAAGAAGCTAGACTTAAAATATTAGAAGTAATGGAAAAACAAATAAAAGAACCTAGAAAAGAAGTTAGTAAATATGCACCAAAAACTGAAATGTTTATGATTAATCCATTAAAGATTAAAGATGTAATTGGTAAAGGTGGAGAAACAATTACTAAGATAATATTAGAAGCAAGTAATGTTGAAGCAGTAAATGATAAAGATGCTGTTAAAGTAGATTTAGAAGATGATGGAAGAGTTATTATTTATCATACAGATAGAGATATAATTGAAAAAACAAAACAAATGATATTAGATGCTTCTAGAGAAGTAGAAATAGGAAAAATATATACAGGAAAAGTAGTTAAAGTAGAAGATTATGGTTGCTTTGTAAATCTTTGGGAAAACTTAGATGGATTTGTTCATGTTTCACAACTTGCAAATGAAAGAGTGGAAAAACCATCAGATGTTGTTTCTGTTGGAGATGAAATAATGGTTAAAGCAATAGGATTTGATAAAAGAGGAAAACTTAATTTATCAAGAAAAGAAGCATTAGTCGGTACAAAAAAAGAATAATTATGGAGGTTTTATGATATTTAATATATTATTATTAATAATTGGTTTTATTATTTTAATTAAAAGTGCTGATGTATTTGTAGATAGTGCTAGTGATATTGCATCATATTTTAAAATTAGTAAAATGATAATAGGATTAACAATAGTAGCATTTGGTACAAGTGCACCTGAATTTGCTGTTAGTGTTAAAGCTATGATGAGTGGAAGTAAAGATATAGTTTTAGGTAATGTAATAGGTAGTAATATTTTAAATATATTGTTAATACTTGGATTATGTTCTTTATTTCATCCATTAACAGTTAAAAGTAATACAGTAAAAAAAGAAATACCTATAACAATGTTAATAACAACTTTATTAATAGTTTTAATGTCAGATAATATATTTCAACCTGGTTTAAAAAATACATTAAGTAGAGGAGATGGAATGGCAATATTGTTATTCTTCTTAATATTTATATATTATTTAGTAAACCAAATGAGAAATAGAACGGAAACAGAAGATAATGAAACAAATAAAAATTTATTAATAAGTATTATTTTTACTATATTAGGAATTGTAGGTATTGTTTTAGGTAGTAATTTTGTTGTTAATTCTTCTTCATATTTAGCAAAAGCTTTTGGGGTATCAGAAAAAATGATAGCACTTACTATTGTTGCTTTGGGTACTTCATTACCAGAATTAGTAACATCTGTTATTGCAACTAAAAAAGGTTCTTATGATATAGCAATAGGTAATATTGTAGGAAGTAATATATTTAATATTGGTGTAGTATTAGGTATTCCATTATCAATATTTGGTGGGATTAGTAATTATACCATTAATAATATTGATTTATTAACATTATTTATAGCAACTATATTATTATTTATATTTGCTTATACAAATAAAAAGATAAATAAGTTTGAAGGATTTATTTTCTTGTTGATATTTGTAGTATATTATAGTTATGTAGTATTCGCATAAAAAAATAACAATTTAATAATTTAATTGTTATTTTTTTATTTCCATAATTACAGGCATTATTATTGGTTTTCTACCAGTTTTTTCAATTACAAATTGATTAGTTTCATTAATAATCTTATTTTTTAAATCTACAATAGTATTTTTCTTATTTTTTAATTCTTTTAATATAACATTATATGTTTTATTTTCAATTTCTTTAATTAATGCTTCGTTTTCATTAACTAAAACAAATCCTCTTGTCGCACTATTAACTTTACCATATAGTTTTTTATTCTTCAAATCTATATTACATACTAATACTAAAATACCATCATTAGACATTATTTTTCTATCTTTAATAACAACACTACCTATATCACCAATTCTATTACCATCTACATAAACATCATAACAAGGTATACTCTTATCTTTTTTTACCTTATGATCTTTCATACTTAATACATCACCATTTTGTAATACAAAAGTATTTTCTCTTGGCATTTTACAACTTACTGCTAAGTCAGAATGTAATCTCAACATTCTATATTCACCATGAATAGGCATTAAATATTTTGGTTTAATTAATCTTAGCATTAACTTTAATTCTTCTTGATTAGCATGTCCTGATGAATGAATATCACTAAGTGATGTATTTGTATAAGTTTTAACTCCTTTTAAAGCTAATTTATTTAATGTATTAGCAACTGCTTCTCCATTACCTGGAATAGGTGAAGAAGAGAATATAACAGTATCAGTAGGTAGTAATTTTATTTGTCTATGTGTACCATTTGCTATTCTAGATAATGCTGCTAGTGGTTCTCCTTGAGATCCAGTACATAATAAACATACTTCTTCAGGTTTTAATTGATTAGATTCTTCAGGTGTAATTATTGTTGAAGTATCTTTAATATATCCAGATTGAATAGCAATTTCAACTTGAGTTTCCATACTTCTTCCAAATAATACAACTTTTCTATGGTTTCTTTTAGCTGTTTCAATAATATGTTTTAGTCTATAAACATTACTAGCAAATGTTGCGATAATTATTCTTCCTGTTTGTCTTCTAAATAAATCGCTTAATGCTGCATCAACTCTAGATTCACTGATTGAAACACCTTCTTTTTCAGCATTTGTACTTTCACTAAGTAATAAAGTAACACCTTTTTCTCCTATCTTAGCCATTTTTTGAATATTTGACATAGGACCAATAGGTGTTAAATCAAATTTAAAATCACCTGTATGCATAATAGTTCCATCAATTGTATGTACAACAATACAATAACTATCTGGAATAGAATGTGTATTAGCAATAAATTCTATATCAAAATTTTTAAATTTAAATCTATCTTTTTCATTGTATACAACAATATTATCGTATCTAATATTTCTTTCATTTAGTTTTTTCTTAATTAAATTTGCAGCTTGATTTGGTGCGAAAATTTGAGGAATATTAATAGTTTGTAATAAAAAAGGAATACTACCAATATGATCTTCATGTCCATGAGTAATAAATAAACCTTTTATTTTGTCCTCATTTTCTTTTAAGAATGTGAAGTCAGGAATAACATAATCTATTCCAAGTAAATCAATTTCTGGAAATAATACACCGCTATCAATAATTATTAATTCATTTTTATGCATAATAACATACATATTTTTTCCAACTTCACCTAACCCACCTAATGCTACAATCTTTGTATCATTATTATTATCAAAAAATTTCATTTAATCTCCTTTCTTCAAAAATTTATAAAGTTAATGCGATTAACGAATATAATTATAACTCATTTCTTTATTTTTTTCAATATTTTATCACTTAATAAAACCGTAAATAAATTTGACAAATAACTATTATTGTGATATTATAGCGCCTGTAATTAAAAAGAGGGGGAATTTTATATGATTAATTATGAAGAAAAAAAATTAAATAAAGATGTTATTGAATCAATTAATAATATATTACCAGATGATTATGAATTTGATCCAGAAACAAAAAAAGTAGTTTTAAAAAAAGATGTTTTAGATTCTTTTAATAAAAAAAGATTTAGTTTAAAGGGATTATTTTATAAAATATTTAAAAGAAATAAAAAAGAAGAAAAGAAAACTAAAAAAGAAAATGTATTTAAAAGAATATTTAATAGATTTAATACAAATAAAAATGCTGACTTAGATAGTCTTTTAGATACTCCAATTAATACTAAACATAAAGATGAAGTATTAATTATAAAAAATCTATTAAATAATGTTAATGTTAAAGATGATAATTATGTAAATGTTATAAGAAAATTTAAATTTATTAATAAAAAGATAAATGAATTATCAGAAGAAAATAAAGATAGATTAAAAAATGATAAAGAATTTGAAAATAAATATTCTAAAAAATTAGAATATGTTGTTGAATTAGGTAAAGATAAATTTGAAAATAATATAGTTATTTTAGAAAATAATTATAAAGATTTAGAAAAAGAAGAAGTTTTATCTAAAATAGAACAAATTAAAAATTCTTATAAATTATATATTAGAAATGATTTAATTGATATATATAATTCATTATTTAATAAAGAAATGGATTATCCAAATTTAACTGAATCATTAAAAATATTAAAAAATGTAAAAGATAATATTGAAAAAACAGTTGTAAAGGAAGAACCAAAAACTAAGGATGACGCTCCTTCTAAAAAAGATGTTTCAACAACTAATATATTTAAAAAACCAAAAAATGTATTACCATCATTTTATGAAAAAATAACAAATTCTGATTTTATTAGTAAAGTTAATAATCAATTTAATGAATATGATTCTTTATATAAAGAAATTAGAAAAGTTAAAGAAAAAATTATGGATTATGATGAATTTTTAAATACTCATGAATTAAATCATCCTGATGATGCAAAATTAAAAGAAAACATTCAAAATAATGTTTCTAATTTAAAAGTAAAATATGAAGAATTAAAACAAGAAAATTCAATTGATTTAAAAAATGAAAGAATTGCTTTCTATACTCAAATTGCTATGAATATAGATAAAAGAATAGAAAAAACAAATTTAGATAGAAAAGTATTATTGTTTAACTATTCTCAAACTCATGATACAAAATTAATAGATGAAAGTTTAAATAAAGCAAATGAGATAAAAGAATTAGAAAAAATCAAAGAAGCATGTTTATTTAGAAAAAGTAAAGAATATACTTATTTTGAAAATAAAGGTAGTCAAATAATTCATGCTCTTAAAAGATAAGAAATAATATAATTTCTTATCTTTTTTTTTGTTTATATAAATGGTATAATATTAAAAGGTGATATAAATGGGATTATTTAGTAAAATAAAAGAAAAAGTAGTATCTAATAAAAAAATATTTAATGATAATAATGAAAAAGAAATATATGAAAAAGGTTTAGAAAAAACAAGAAAAGAATTTTCAGATAAATTAAATAAATTAAATAAAAAATATAAGAAAGTGAATTCTGAATACTTTGAAGAATTAGAAGAAATACTAATTATGGCTGATATTGGTGTTAATACTGTCATGAGTTTTATGGATAGATTAGTTGATAGAGCTAGAAAAGAAAAAATAGAAGATCCTGAAGTGCTAAAAGAATTGATAGTTGATGAATTATTTATCATATATGTTAATGATGAAATATTAGTAAATAAAATAAATTATAATACTGATGGTCCTACTATTGTATTATTTGTAGGTGTAAATGGAGTAGGAAAAACAACTTCTATTGCTAAAATAGCAAAGAAAGAAAAAGATAATGGTAAAAAAGTATTACTTGTTGCAGGTGATACATTTAGAGCAGGTGCAATAGAACAATTACAAAATTGGAGTCAAAAACTTGATATAGATATATCATTTGGTAAAGAAAAGGAAGATCCTTCTTCAGTAATATATAAAGGTGTAAATAAAGCAATTAATGAAAAATATGATATTGTTTTAATAGATACAGCTGGTAGATTACAAAATAAGGTTAATTTAATGAATGAATTATCTAAAATAAATAGAGTTATAGGTAATTTATGTCCAGGCGCACCTCATGAAACATTATTAGTTTTAGATGCATCTACTGGCCAAAATGGTATATCTCAAGCTAAATCATTTAAAGAAATAACTAATATTACTGGAATAATATTAACAAAATTAGATGGTACAGCTAAAGGTGGAATTGTACTTGCAATAAAAGAAGAGGTTAATTTACCAGTTAAATTTATAGGACTAGGTGAAAAAGAAACTGATATGCAAGTGTTTGATATAGAAAAATATATATATGGATTATTTAAGGAAATGATGAATGATGAATAATATAGATAATTTAATAATTTTATTTGATTATTATGGAGAGTTATTAACAAATAAACAAAAAGAATATTTTAAAGAATATTATTTTGATAATTTAACTTTAAGTGAAATTGCTGAAAATAATGAAATAAGTAAAAATGCTGTTTCAAAAGAACTAAAATTAGTTAGTGAAAAATTACTAGATTTTGAAAATAAATTAAATATATATTCTAAAGATAAAAGAATAAAAAGAATTATTGATAAAATAGAAGATAATGATATAAAACAACAAATTAATAATATATTAGATGAATAGGAGAATACAATGTTTGAAAATTTAAGTGATAGATTAGATAAAGCTTTAAGTAAGATTAAAGGTTATGGAAATATAACTGAAGAAAATATTAGTGATGTTTTAAGAGAAGTAAGATTAGCACTTTTAGAAGCAGATGTTAACTATAAAGTTGTTAAAGAGTTTACTAATAAAGTTAAAGAAAAAGCAATGGGTGAAGAAATTAAAAAAAGTTTAAAACCAGAAGAAGTTTTCTTAAAAATATTAAAAGATGAATTATTAATATTACTTGGTGAAGATAAAGTTTCAATAAGTTTAAAAAATGATTTAAATATATTAATGCTTGTTGGTTTACAAGGTTCAGGAAAAACTACTACTATTGGTAAACTAGCTAATATGATAAGAAAAAAATATAATAAAAAACCATTATTAGTAGCGTGTGATATTTATAGACCTGCTGCAATAGATCAATTAAAAACAATTGGAAAAAGCTTAAATATTCCTGTTTTTGAAAAAGGTATTGAAAAACCTGAAATAATAGTTAAAGAAGCTATTAATTATGCAAAAGAAAATAAACTTGATTATGTTTTAATAGATACTGCAGGTAGATTGCAAATAGATGAAGAATTAATGAATGAATTAGTAAATATTAGTGAAATTGTTAATCCAGATGAAGTATTACTTGTATTAGATAGTATGATGGGACAAGATGCTATTAACGTAATAACAGGATTCAATGAAAAATTAAAATTAACAGGTACTATATTAACAAAATTAGATGGTGATACTAGAGGTGGAGTAGCTATTTCAGCTAGATATTTAACTAATGTTCCAATAAAATATATTGGTACTAGTGAAAAATTAGATGGAATAGAAGAATTTGATCCACAAAGAATGGTAAGTAGAATATTAGGTATGGGAGATATGATGTCTCTAATTGAAAAAGCAGAATCTATTATGAATGAAGAAGAAGCAGAATCTACTTATAAAAAAATGAAAAAAGGTAAATATGATTTAGAAGACTTTTTAAAACAATTTAATCAAATGAAAAAACTTGGTTCTTTTGAAAGTATTATAAAAATGATACCTGGTGCTAAAAAGATGGGATTAACTAATATTCAAATTGATCCTAAACAAATGGCTAGAGTAGAAGCAATTGTATTATCAATGACATCAAAAGAAAGAAAGAATCCTGAAATAATAAAAGCTAGTAGAAAAGAAAGAATTGCTAAAGGTTCAGGAACTAGTGTTCAAGAAGTTAATAAATTATTAAAACAATTTGAAGAAAGTAAAAAAATGATGAAAATGATGAGTAACGGTAATTTTAATTTACCTTTCTAGTTTATAAAACTATTCAATAATGATTATTTTTCATACATTATATTAGACAAGGAGGATTATTTATGTTTAATAAAAAGTGTATGAATAAATGTTGTCCAACTGTTTCTACTATGTGTTGCCCACTAGACCCAGTATATGAAGCTCCAGTTGAAAATTGCATTCAAAAAGACTATATACATGATGTAGTTCATATTGTACCAATTCATACAAATGTAATTAACAATCATATATATAAACATAGTTATGTACCTGAATATACATGTTCTGAACAAAATACATGTTCAAATGTTTATGATAATTGTTCAAAGAAATTTTTCTAAAAGAAACTTTAAAAGTTTCTTTTTTTATGTTATAATAAAATTTATAAATGGGAGAATGATTATGGGTATAAATATTTCAAAAATGGAAAAATCTGAAGTAATTATTTTGTTTTTAAGAAAAATGGAAGATTATAGAAATGTAATTATGTCAAAATATTTAAAAGATGATGAAATAGAAATCATTTTTGAAAGGGTTAGAAATAGATTAGCAGATATAATAAAAAAAGGATATGAATATAAAGCTTTAGTGGAAAATAATTCTAATAGTGAATTAGATGATATTCATTCTGATATTGAAAGATTTCAAAATACTACAAAATATAACGGTATAATTAATCATCTTAATAATTTATTAAATGATGATGTAATGTTTTTAAATTTTATGACATCAAATAAGAATGCAAGTGGTTTAACTTGTTTTGATGAAGAAAATAATTGTTTATATGAGGGTATGAATAAAGCATTAACTTATTCAATCGCATCAGTATATGGTTTGTATAGAGAAGTAAATGATTCTAATTACCAATTGCCAAAAGAAATAGAAGAATATCAAAATCAGACTTCATTAAAGGATATTCAAGTAAGAGATATAGTTACAATAGATCTTTTTGATTTATTTAATGGAGATTTATATAAGATGTATTTTAATGGTGATTCATTTGAATTTAATAAAAGAATGAATGAATTACTAACAAAAGATAAAATTAAAGAATTATCAGATGCTGTTAATTCATCAATATACTATAATAATGAAACAGATTTTTATAAATATGAATCATATATGAATGAAGCAAAAAATAATGCTTTATCAATTAATCAAAAAGCAACTAAAAGTTTATAATATTGAATTATAAAAATTTATGATATATAATTATGAAAGAAGGAGACAGATATGAATTACTCAATTGATAAAATATTAAATATTATTCCATCTAAATATCAACTAGTTTATATTGTTTCGAAAAGAGCTAATCAAATGGATGAAACAAAATATTATCAAATGAAAGAAAAAGAATATAAATCAACTAAGAATTTAGATAGGGCACTTGAAGAAGTATCAAATAACTTAATACATGTTAAAGAAAACTAATATTTAGTTTTTTTTTACTGGAGGAAAAAATGAAAATAACAAAATATACTAAATTAACATCTGGAAAATATAAAGTAATATTTGAAGATAATTCTTCGATATTCTTATATGAAGACATTATACTAAATAATAATCTCTTACTAAAAAAACAAATAGAAGATATAGAAAAAATTAAACAAGAGAATAATATGTATGAAATATATTATATTTCAAAAAACTATATAAATAAAAAATATGTATCTAAAAAAGAATTAAAAGTATATTTAAAAAAGAAAAAATATTTAGAAAAAGATATAAATGAAACTATAAAAAAATTAGAAGAGAATAATATATTAGATGAAAAAGGTTATTGTAGGGCATATATTAATGATAAATTATCTTTTTCTAATGATGGTCCAAACAAGATTAAAAAAAATCTGTTAAAAAATGGAATAAGTGAAGAACTTATAGATGACGTTATGGAGATTGATTTTAAATTTATTTATAATAAATTAAATAATTTAATTGATAAAAAAATAAAAACTATTAATAATTATAGCGGCAATGTTTTAAAACAAAAATTAATACATTATTTCATTAATTTAGGTTATGACCAAAGAATTGTTGAAGAAATATTAATTAATAAAGATTTATATAAAAAAGAAGAGGGGATTAAGGAATACAATAAATTATTAAAAAAATATAGTAATAAGTATTCTGATTATGAATTAGAAAATATAATTAGACAAAAATTATATGTTAAAGGATTTAAATATGATGAAATAAAAAAACAAATGAAGTAATTTATTCATTTGTTTTTTCTTTACTATTTTCAATTTGTTCTTTAATATATTCTTTATAAAGCTTTTTTAGTTTAGAATCCTTAATTTTTAACTTGTAATTCTTTCTTATTTCATCTAATGCAGTAACAGTTAATGTTTTATCTTCTTCTAATTTTTTATCTTTGATTTTTTCTTTTATATCATTTTTTAAAGATTTATAAGATGCTTTATCTTTTTCTCCTGTTTTTAGTATTATATGATATCCATAAGTTGTTTTAACAGGTTCTTTAGTATATTCAGATACTTTTAAATCATATGCAGCATTTTCAAATTCTTCTACCATATCTCCTTTATTAAAGTATCCTAAATCTCCACCTTTTTCCTTACTTCCTTCATCATCAGAGTTTTCTTTAGCTAGTTTATCAAAATCTTCACCTTTATCTAATTTTTTAATAATATCTTTAGCTTTTTTTAGTGCTTCTTTATCACTCAATCCATCTTCATCATCATCTGATTTAACTTTTATTAAAATATGTTTCGCACTAATATCTCCAACTACTTCCTCATCATAATATTTTTTTATTTCATCTTCTTTAATACTATCTTTAACATAATCAGATACCGCTTTATCTCTTTGGTAATTTAATCTTAATTCATCTTTTAACGCATCTTCACTATCATAACCAGCTGATTTTAAAGTACCTTCAAAATCATCACTATATTGCTTTTTTATATATTCTAATTGATTATCAACTTGACTTTCAATTTCTTTGTTGTCCTTATATATTTCATTAAATATTTTTTTATCAATTTCATCAACTAAAATAGATTTTCCATATTTATTTCTTAGAGTTTTATAAAAACTATCTGAAGTTATATTTCCCCCATTAACACTAATAGCAACTTTTTCACCATTCTTTAATTTAACTGTACCACATCCTGTTAGTATTAATGCACCCGCACTAATTACTAATGCATTTAATAATATTTTGTTCTTTTTCATTATGTCCTCCTTATAAGTGTACAAATATATAATATCAAAATAAATAAATAAAAACAATAATTTTAAAAAATATAATCACCAATTTTTACTTTTTTCCATAATATATTTTGAATAATAAAAAAGGAGGAATGAAAAATGAATTACTCAAACAATTCAGGTGCTGGTATTATTCTAGTTCTTTTTATATTACTAGTAATAATTATAGGTGCCTATATCTAAGTTAAGGAGGATTAATAATGAATACAAATAATTGTGGAACAGTTAAAAGAACTGGAAGCGGATTTGTAACTATTATAGTTTTATATATTTTACTAGCTATAATTTTAAGTTCAGTAATCTGCTAATTTAAGCCCTTTTAGGGCTTTTTTAAATTGTTGTAAAAATTTGACATAATTAATGCTTTATGATAATATATTTCTGCTTTTAAAAGAGGGGGAATTTTATGAAAAAATTAATTAGAGACATACTTGTTTTACCATTCAATAAAAAAGAATATGAAGATTTGAAAAAAGAATATGAAGATTTGTCTATTTATGAAGATATAACAAATATGAAAGAAGAAAAAAATAGTTTTACTGAACCTTATTATGATGAAACAAAAGATGATAAAATTATTTTTTCTTTTGAAGATTTATTTGAAGATTTTCAAAGAAATGGTAAAGAATTAAAAAAACAAGAAGCTAGAAAATATAAATTTATTCCAAAAATTTTATCAATATTATTTTATTCGAATGAAGATATTATTAAATTAATCGCTGAATCTAGTTATAAGAAAAAAGTATTTGATTATGATGAAGCTGAAAGAAGATATTATAATGGTATATTAAATGATTATGAAGAAAAAATTGATGATACTGAAGATTTAGCATTTGAACTAGAAATGAATTCTAAAGAAAAATATATTAATAATATTACTTCTATTATGTCTGAAAATGAAAGAATTGAATTAATTAATAATTTAAGAGATAAAATTGATAGATTAAAAGAAGAAAAAGAAAAAATTAAAAAAGAATTTGAACAGTTTGATAAAAACACTTATAAATATAATCCGTCTATAGATATCAGTACTTTAAATAGTAAAGAAGATATAGATTCATTAGAAAAATTAAATAATAAAGAAAAAATAATTTTTGGTAATATAATTAATAAAAAATATAAATTATATTTATATGAAAATGTTAAAAATGTAAAAACATTAAATGCATTATATGATTATTATTTAGTGAAAGATACATTTGAATCATTATGTAATCAATATAAATTTTATAAAAAAGATAAAGATAAAAAGAAAAAAATAGAAGATAGATTAATAGAATTATCAAAATTAGATGTTATTAATTTAAAATATTTACCAAACAAAAAAGAAGAAGAAAAGAATTTAAAAATAAGCTTTTAATTAAGCTTATTTTTTTAATATTTCATATACTTCTTCTACTGATAAATTCTTTTTATTTACATAACTTGGAATTAAATGCATATGATAATGTTTAACTTCTTGTAAGTTACCATTATTTTGAACCACTTTCATTCCATCTATATTTAATTTATTTTTTAATATAATATGCATTTTTTTCGCAATACTATTTATATGATTTAATGTATATAGTTCTATATCATCTAAATTTATATAATGCTTTTTTGGAATTATTAAAGTATGTCCACAAGATATTGGATTAACATCTAGAAATACTTTAACTATATCATCTTCATAAATAGTATAAGAATTTATTTCATTATTAATTATTTTACAAAAAATACAATCTTTCATATTATTCTCCTTTATATATATTTTCTTAATTTTAACAAAAAAATGGTTAAAAGTATATAAAATATGATAAAATAGTATAGAATTAATTTTAAAGAAAAAGAAGGTTTTATTATGCTTAAAATAAATAATTTAAATGTTTCAATAGATAACAAATTGATATTAAAAGATTTAAACTTAAATATTGACAAAGGACAAATACATGCGATTATGGGACCTAATGGTACGGGAAAAAGTACTTTATCTAAAGTTATTATGGGTAATAAAAAATATATAGTAGAAAAAGGTAATATTATATTTGAAAACAAAGATATTACTAATTTAGAAACTGATAAAATTGCTAAACTAAAAATCTTTTTAGCAAATCAGTTACCAGAGGAAATAGAAGGTGTTTCTAATATTGATATGTTAAAAACATCTTTAGAATGCATGAATGAAAAAAAACCATTAATAGATTTTATAAAAGAAGTTACAAATGGAATAGAAGAATTAAAAATGCCTAGTGACACTATTAATAGAAATGTTAATATTGGTTTTTCTGGTGGAGAAAAAAAGAAAAATGAAATACTACAATTAAAATTATTAAAACCTAAATTTATTATTTTAGATGAAATTGATTCAGGATTAGATATTGATAGTTTAAAAATTGTTTCTGAAAATCTAAATAATTATTTAAAAGAAAATAAAAATACTTCTGTATTAATAATTACTCATTATCCTAGAATATTAGAATATATTAAACCAGATTTTGTACATGTTTTATATGATGGTAATATAAAAGAAACATCCACATATGAATTAGCGTTAGAAATAGAAAAAAAAGGTTATAAAAAATATAAAAAGTAATGTTTTATTAATTATAAGAGGAATAAAGATATGAATAAAATATTATTAGATGATGAATTAAAAAATATTATTATTGATAAAAATAATGAATTGTTTTTTTCTAATAAAAGTTCTAATGCGAAAAATATTAATATTACTATAAAAAAAGATACAAATGTAATTATAAATGAAATAAATTATGAAAACATAAATAATATATATAATTATTATTTAGAAGATAATAGTACTTTGATTATAAATAAATTTTATATAAATGAAATAACTAATGAAATAAATAATATTTATTTAAATGGAATAAATAGTAAATCTGAAATAAATATATCTTGTATTTCAAAGAATAATCATTCTTATATATTAAATATATATCATAATAATAAAAATACAATTAGTTATTCTAATGTTCATGGTATTACATTAAATGATCAAACAATAAATATAGAAAATAATGGATATATAAAAAAAGGTTCTACAAATAGTATTTTAAATCAAGATAATAAAGTAATAACAATGTATAAAAATAATAGTATAATAAAACCAAATTTATTTATAGATGAATATAATTCTTATGCTTCACATGGAGGGTATATTGGAAAATTTGATGAAGAAATTATATTTTACTTACAAAGTAGAGGAATTAATATAGATGAATCTAATAAATTATTAACTAAAGGTTTATTATTAAATCATATTAAATTAAATGAAGATTTATTAGATGATATTAAAGAAAAAATAAATAAAGAGTTGGAGGTGAAATAATGAGTTATAAAAGAGATTTTAAATTATTAAATTCTAATATAGTATATTTTGATAATGGTGCGACTACTTTAAAACCAAAAAGTGTAATAAAAAAAATGAATGAATATTATGAATATTATCCATCAAATGCACACCGTGGAGATTATTCAATTAGTATAAAAGCTAGTAATGAATATGAAAATGTTAGAAAAAAAGTAAAAGAATTTATAAATGCAAAAAGTTGCAAAGAAATAATATTTACTAGTGGTTCAACAGAGAGTTTAAATGAAATAATAAAAGGTTATTTTGAAGATAAATTAAAAGAAAATGATGAAGTTTTAATTACTAAAAGTGAACATGCATCAGTAATTTTACCTTGGTTTGATTTATCAAATAAAAATAATTTTAATATTAAATATATAGATTTAACTAAAGAATATACTGTAACCTTAGAAAATGTTAAAAAAGCTATTACTAAAAATACAAAAGTAATAACTTTATCACATATATCTAATGTTATTGGAGATATAAGACCAATTAAAGAAATAGTTGAATTAGCTCATAAAAATAATATTTTAGTAGTACTAGATGCATCACAAAGTATTGGTCATATTAAAGTTGATGTACAAGATTTAGATGTGGATTTTATGGCTTTTTCCGCACATAAAATGTTAGGTCCTACAGGAGTAGGTGTTTTATACGGAAAAGAAGAATTATTAGAAGATATAAAACCTATTAAATTAGGTGGTGGTATGAATATAAGTTTTGATTCTAAAGAAGAAATAGAATATAAAGAATTGCCTTATAGATTAGAAGCTGGTACACAAAACATCGCAGGAGTAATAGGTTTTGGCGCTGCAATAGATTATATAAATAAAGAAAAAATAGATAAAATAGATAAAACAACTAAAGAATTAAGAAAATATTTAATAAAAAAAATGGATAAATTAGATAATATAAAAATTTATAATAAAAATATAGATGGATATACAATTATTTTTAATGTAAATAAAGTATTCGCTCAAGATGCTGCAATATATCTAGATAAGAAAGATATTTGTGTAAGAAGTGGTGATCATTGTGATAAAAAACTTAAAGATGAATTAAAAATAAAGAATACATTAAGAATAAGTTTATATTTTTATAATACTAAAAAAGATTGTGATAGATTAATTAAAGCATTAAAAAATGAAAACATATTAGAAGAAAGTCTAGGTGTTTAATATGGATAATAATTTAAAAAGAATGATAATATTAGATAATTATGAAAATCCAGTAAATAAAGGATTAGTAGATGATAATTCATATACAAAAGAAATAAAAAATAATTCTTCTTGTATTGATAATTTTACTATTCAATTAAAAATAGAAAATAACATTATCAAAGATATAAGATTTGATGGAGAAGCATGTGCAATTGCTATTTCTTCAATTTCTATTTCAATAAAAAATCTGATTGGAAAAACAAAAGAAGAAGCTATTAAAATTATAGATAATTATAATAAAATGATTAATGAAGAAGAATATGATAAAGATTTATTAAATGAACTTGAAGTATATGATGAAATATATAAACAACCTGCTAGAAAAAAATGTGCTACTTTAGGTATTAATGGTATAAAAGATTTATTAGAAAAATAAGAAGGTGATTAAATGGAAGTTATAGAATTTTCTAAAGGTTTAAATGAAGGAAAAATAAAGAAAATATCTGAAATTAAAAATGAAGAAAAATGGATGAAAGATTTTAGATTAAAATCCTATAAAACTTTTATTAAATCAAAAATGCCTTCTTTTGGTCCAAAAATAAATATAAATTTTGATGATATTACTTATTATAAAAGTACAACAAATAAAGTTAATGAATCATGGAATGATATTTCAAAAGAAGTAAATGATGAGTTTAAAGAACTTGGAGTTAAAGATATTGAAAAGAAATATTTAGATGGTATGGGAGTACAATATGAAAGTGAAGTAATATATCACAACATGTTAAAAGAAGTAAAAGAAAAAAATATAATTTTTTGTGACACAGATACAGCACTTAAAAAATATCCAGAATTATTTAAAAAATATTTTAATTCTTTAGTAAAATATGATGAAAATAAATTTACAATGTTAAATGGTGCAGTTTGGAGTGGAGGAACATTTATTTATGTGCCTAAAAATACTAAATTAGATAGACCTTTACAAAGTTATTTTAGAATTAATACTAAAGACATGGGACAATTTGAAAGAACTTTAATTATTGTTGATGATAACTCTGAATTAAATTATATAGAAGGATGTACCGCTAAAACATATTCATCAGATTCACTTCATGCAGCAGTTGTAGAAATATTTGTAGGAAAAAATGCAAAATGTAGATATTCTACAATACAAAACTGGTCTAATGATGTATATAACTTAGTTACAAAAAGAGCGTTAGTTGAAGAAAATGGAACAATGGAATGGATAGATGGAAATATAGGTTCAAAAGTAAATATGAAATATCCATCTTGTATTTTAAAAGGTGATAATTCATATGGCTATTGTATTTCAGTTGCAATGGCAGATGATAATCAAATCCAAGATACAGGTGCAAAAATGATTCATTTAGGTAAAAATACGAAAAGCAAAATAATCGCAAAATCAATCGCAAGAAATAGTGGTAATGCGACATACCGTGGAACAGTAAAAATAACTAAAGAAGCAATTAATTCAGAATCTTCAATTAAATGTGATACTATACTTTTAAATGAAGAATCTAAAAGTGATACTATTCCAACAAATATTTGTTTAAATGATTCTTCCACAATAAAACATGAAGCAACAGTTTCTAAACTAGATGATAATAAATTATTCTATTTAATGTCTAGAGGAATTGATGAAGAAAAAGCAATAGAATTATCTATTATAGGATTTATTGAAGTCTTTAGAAAAGAATTACCATTAGAATATGCTGTAGAATTAAATAATCTATTAAAAAAAGAACCAATAAAATGCAAATTTTAATTAATTTGCATTTTTTTATTATATTTATTATTAAATATATAACAAATATTTAAATTCTTTTATACAAATTTTAAAAAATTGTTATTTGAAAAAATTATAATTATTTTTTAATATCTATTTTTGAAAGGAGAAATTAATATGTTAAATCAAGTTGTAGTAGTCGGAAGATTAGTAAAAGATCCAGAATTAAGAAAATCTGAAAAAGATAAGAATTATACTAATATTACACTAGCGGTACCAAGAAGTTATAAAAATTTAAAAGGGGAATACGAAGCAGATTTTATTGATTGTAGATTATGGACAGGAATTGCAGAATCTACAACAGAATATTGTAAAAAAGGTGATTTATTAGGTGTACGTGGTAGAATTGAAACAAGAAGAATAGAAAAAGAAGATGAAGTTAAATACCTTACAGAAGTCATCGCTGAAAAAGTTACATTTTTATCAAGTAAAAAACAAGAAGAAGCAGAGTAATCTGCTTTTTTTGGACAAATACAAAAGTATATGAATTATATAGATAAAAATATAAAAACGATAGAAGAAGATAGGACCATAGGTATAATTATTTGTAAACAGAATAATGAATATGTAATAAAATATTGTTCTGATGATAGAATTATTGCTAGAAAATATGAATTAGTATGATATAATGAATACAATAGAGGTGGTATTAATTTGAATATAATAGATATTATTGTTAAGAAGAAAGATAAAAAAGAACTTTCAAAAGAAGAAATAGATTATGTTGTAAAAGAATATGTTAAAGGTAATATAGAAGACTATCAAATGAGTTCTTTATTAATGGCAATAACTATAAATGAATTAAGTTTTGATGAAATACTTTATTTAACTGATGCTATGATTAATAGTGGAGAAAAACTAGATTTATCTTCAATTAATGATATTATTGTTGATAAACACTCTACAGGTGGTGTAGGAGATAAAACCTCACTAGTTGTATTACCATTAGTTGCATCTTGTAATGTTAAAATAGCTAAAATGAGTGGAAGAGGATTAGGTTTTACTGGAGGAACAATAGATAAATTAGAATCTATAAAAGGATTTAAAACAAAATTAAAATTCAAACAATTTATAAAACAAGTAAATAATATAAATTTAAGTTTAATATCACAAACTGAAAATCTAGTTCCTGCTGATAAGAAAATATATGCTTTAAGAGATGTTACTGGAACGACTGATTGTATAGGATTAATCGCATCAAGTATTATGAGTAAAAAAATTGCATCTTCATCTGATAAAATATTACTAGATGTAAAAGTAGGTAAAGGGGCATTTTTAAAAGATATTAAAACAGCAGAAAAACTAGCAGATATAATGGTAAAAATAGGTAAAAAATATAATAAAGAAACAATTGCATTAATAACAAATATGAATTATCCATTAGGATATACAATTGGTAATGCTTTAGAAGTAAAAGAAGCAATAGATACTTTACAAAATAAAGGAGAAGAAAGATTTATTAATTTATGTATTGTACTTGCAACTTATATGGTTAGTTTAGGAAAAAATATAAGTATAGATGATGCATATGAAGAAGTTATAACTAATTTTAATAATAAAAAAGGATATAAAAAATTATTAGAATTTATTTCAGCACAAGAAGGAGATATTAATAGTATCGAAATAAACAAAAAGAATATTAAAGTAAGATCTAAATCTAACGGGTATTTAACAGATATAGATACAATGGGACTTGCTCTTTTATGTAAAGATTTAGGTGCTGGTAGAACTAAAATTAGTGATAGTATTAATTACAAAGTTGGTATCAAGTTTAGTAAAAAAGTATGTGATAAAGTAAAAATAGGTGAAACAATAATGACTGTTTATACTGATAAAAATATTGATAGTGATGAATTATTAAAGTATTTTAAAATTACAGAAAAAAATATAAATGAACCAAAAATTATATATAAAATAAAAAAATAACTTTTAAAGTTATTTTTTATTTTTTGTCATTATGAATTTAGCATAATATTCATCAAAAGTTATATTATGATTATGAATATATGTTGCAGCATCTTTACCAACATATCTAATATGCCATGATTCAGCTTTATAGCCTGTAATATATTCATCTTTTTCTTTATATCTAAATATAAATCCATATTTATATCCATTTTCATCTACCCATTTATATTCTTTTGAATCTTCTTTAATTGTCCATGTATTTGCCAAATCTAAAGTTGTACCTAATTGATGTTCTGAATAACCTGGACGAGCAGCAAATGTATCAGCTTTAGCTTGTCCATAACTAACTACATATTCCTTATATAAATTATCTTGAAAAGAATATGTTCTATAGGCTGATTCTGCATAAAATTTTATACCATCTTCTTTCGCATCATCAACCATTTTTTTGAAAGCTTCATAAACTTCTTTTCTTATTCTCATTTGTCTATATGTATTATTAGCGTATTTATCATCCATATCAACTAAATCACTAGGTTCATATTTTTCATCAAGATATCTATGTTTATTAACTAGTGCTGTTATTGAATCAGGATTATCTTCTAAAACTGCATCTTCATAGTGTTCTTTATCAAGATCTAATTCTATTTGTACAGTAACATCTTCTAATGATAAATTTGTATTTTTCTTTTGATAACTTAAATATCGATTATATTTATTATAATTGAATAAAGGTAATTTAATATATTCCTCAAAATCTTTAGAATATTTATTATTTAACATTTTTGTTATATCTTTTTTATCTAGATTTAATAAAATAAAATTAATAGTATTATGTGAATAACCTTTATTATTTAACTCTAATATGTAATCATCTGTAGAATCGTTTATTTTATTATTCTTTTTTAAATCAGTTATAATATTAACAACTTCTTTATTATCATAATTCACTTCAAATAATGCATCTAACACTTTAGAATATTCTCTATAAGTAAAATATAAAGGAGCATTAACTATCTTTGTTTTATTTATAATAATTATAGGAATAAAAATTAATAAAATTAATATAAATTTAGCTATATTTCTTCTTAATTTATAATTTGGTTTTCTTTTTTTCTTCATAACGCACCACCTATTTTAATAATTATATCACAATATTTTCATATTAATTAATATTTTTCATAATCTTTATTAAAGAGGTGAATAATGAAAAGATATTTAATTTTCTTTATTACATTATTTTGTTTTTTTACAGTAGTTAAAGCTGAAGAAATTAATCTAGCAGAGAATGCTAAAAGTGCGATATTAATAGAAGCATCTACTGGTGAAGTAATATATTCTAAAAATGAAAATGAAAGAAGAAGTCCAGCTTCTATGACAAAAATGATGAGTTTAATATTAATAATGGAAGAGATTGAAAATAATAATCTAAAATTAAATGAAAAAATAAGAATAAGTAATAATGCTTCATCAATGGGTGGAAGTCAAATATTCTTAGAAGAAAATGAATTAATTAAGGTTGAAGATTTAATTAAGGGGATTTCAATGGCATCTGCGAATGATGCGGTAGTCGCATTGGCAGAAAGAATCGCAGGATCAGAAACAACATTTGTATATAAAATGAATCAAAAAGCTAAAGCATTAGGTTTAAAAAATACATATTTTAAAAATTCTACAGGACTAGATATAGAAGGTCATTATAGTAGTGCTAAAGATATGAGTATAATCGCTAAAGAATTAATTAAACATAAAAAAATATTAGAATACTCTAGTAAATATGAATCATATTTAAGAGAAAAATCTAATAAAAAATTTTGGTTGGTAAATACAAATAAACTTATTAAAAGTTATGAAGGAATGGATGGTTTAAAAACAGGTTATACAAAAAATGCAGGTTATTGTTTAACATCTACTGCTAAAAGAAATAATCAAAGATTAATAAGTGTAATAATGGGTGAAGAAACAAGTAAAATTAGAAATAAGGAAACAGAAGATTTATTAAATTATGGTTTTAATTTATATCAAACTAGAACAATTTTAAAAAAAGGGAAAGTAGTTTATAAATATACTAATGATAAAAGTAATGTAATAAAAACTGATGTTATATTAAAAGAAGATGTAAATATATTAGAAAAAAAAGGTCACAAAAGAAATAATATTAAATATAAAGTAAAAATGTTTAATAAAGAATTACCAATAAAAAAAGGTGATACAGTAGGTAAAATTGAAATATATGAAAATAATAAATTAATAAATAAAAAAGATTTAACAGTTAAAAAAGATATTAAAAAAGCAAGTATATTTAGATTATATTTAAATAATATAATTAACTTCTTAGTAGGTAATTATTAAAGACTTTAAAATAGTCTTTTTTTGTCGATTAAAAAAAATGACATACTTTGTCATATTTATTTTTTTTACAAAAAAATATGTTAAATTATATTTCGATAGGGGATGATATATTGGATGTATCAGTAGAATTTGCTAAAGGAGTATTGTTTGTAAGATTTTATGGTTTTCTTACAAAAAACAATACTAAGCAAATAAAAAATATATTAATTGATATTTTAAATAAAGGAGGAATTAAATATCTAGTGTTTAATTTAAATAATTGTAAATATAATAAAAATATTGATATATTTAAAGATTGTAATAAGATTATTAAAAAGAATAAAGGACTTATGTTTTTATGTGGAATAGATGAAGAAATATTTAAAAATTATAGATATGTTAATAATGAAATAAATGCCTTAAGAAAGATAAATACATGTTTCAATTAAATAATGATATAGTAAAAAGTTATAAAAAATTAATCTATTCTATAATAAAAGAATATTGTAATGAATATAATAAAGAAGATTTATATCAAGCAGGATTATTAGGTTTGATAAAAGCATCTAAGACTTATGATAAAGAAAAATCTAATGCTAAATTTTCTTCATTTGCTTATAAATCTATTTTAGGTGAAGTATTAAAGTATTTAAGAGAAGATAGAAATATTAGAATAAGTAGGGATATAATATCTGATTATAAAAAAATATATAAAACTAAAGAATATATTTATCAAACATATGGTAAAAACATTTCAAATAAGGAATTAAGTAAAATAATAAATATAGATGAAAAAAGAATAAATGAAGTTCTTTTATATAATCAAGAAACAAGAAGTCTTGATAATGAAATATCTTCTAATAGTACTTTAAAAGATATTATTCCATTTAAAGATAAATCAATAGATTATATAGATTTAAAAGATGCATTTAAAGATTTAACAAATGAAGAAAAAGAATTAATTCTTGAAAGATATTATTACAATAAATCACAAACAGAAATAGCTAAAGAAAAGAATATCTCACAAGTTAAAGTATATAGGTTAGAAAGAAAAACATTAGATAAAATGAAAGATAAAATTGCATAATTTTATCTTTTTTTGTTAATAAATATAATGGGTGAATAATATGAATTTAAAAAAATATCAAGAAATATGTAAAGAAAATACACCTAAAGAAAATATATTAAAAAAAACAATTATATCTTTTATAGTTGGTGGATTAATTGGATTAATAGGTCAATTATTAATAAAAGTATATCTAAGTTTTAATAGTTTTAGTTATACTGATGCCTGTAATTTAATGATGATAACTTTAATATTTTTTAGTTGTTTTTTTACAGCTTTAGGATTCTTTGATAATTTAGTCACTAAATGTGGTGCAGGATTATTTTTACCAATTACAGGATTTGCGCATGCTACTGTAAGTAGTGCAATGGAATATAGAAAAGAAGGATTAGTATTTGGAATAGGATCTAATATATTTAAAATGTCGGGTAGTGTAATATTATATGGAGTTGTTTCTTCATATATTTGTGCATTAATAAAATACTTAGGAGGTTAATATGACTTTAAAATTTAATAATGTTTATATAAATGAAACATCTTTAGTAGTTGGCCCTTTTGTAAAAGATGGACCTTTAAAGAATTTTGATAAAGTATATAATGATTTTTATAATGGTGAAAAAACTTTTGAAGAATGTGAAATAAAAGCATTAAATGATTGTTTAAAAATATTATTAGAAAAGATTAATAAAAATGAAAAACAAATAGATGTAGTTTTTTCATCTGATTTAAGTAATCAATTATCTATTTCAAATATAGTATTATCAAAATATAATATTCCTTATTTTGGAGTTTATAATGCATGTTCATCTTTAACAGAAATGATAATTCTATCTTCATCTATGATTGAATCTAAGAAAATAAATAATTCTATATTACTTACTTCCTCACATAATTTAACAGCAGAAAGACAATACAGAAATCCTGTTGAATATGGTGCTCCTAAGCCTAAATATTCAACTTTTACAGTAACAAGTTCTACTGGATGTTATATATCAAATACTAAAAGTAAAATAAAAATAGATTCTTGTACTATAGGTAAAGTAATAGATTCTACTATTAAAGATGTATCAAATATGGGTGCAGTTATGGCTATTGCTGCAGCAAATACTTTATATGAACATTTAACTGAAATAAAAAAAGATCCTAATTATTATGATCTTATTTTAACAGGAGATTTAGGAAAATATGGTAAAAAAATATTTATTGATACATTAAAAGAATTATATAATATTGAATTAAATAATTATGAAGATACTGCATGCATTATATATGATAATGATGATAAAAATACTTTAGCAGGTGGATCTGGTATATCTTGTATGCCAACTGTATTATATTCAAAAATAATTCCTGAAATGAAAAATGAAAAAATACAAAATGTATTATTATTAGCAACAGGAGCATTAATGAATCCTACAACTGTAAATTTAAAAAAGAGTATACCTAGTATCTCTCATGCGGTTAGTTTAAAGGTGATAAAATGATATATATTAAAGCATTCTTATTTGCAGGATTAATATGTGCTTTAGCAGAATTACTACTAAGTACTACTAATTTAAAACCTGGACATATTACATCTTTATTTGTAGTTATAGGATCTTTTTTAGAACTATTTAATATATATGATATATTAATTAAACATTTTGGTGCCGGTGCAATGGTATTAATAACTAGCTTTGGTCATTTATTAGCGCAAGGAGCATTCTTAAAAACTAAAACTGATGGATTACTAGGATTACTAACTGGATCATTTACTTTTACCACTGCAGGTATAACATCAACTATTATTTTTTCATTTATATTCGCATTATTATTTAAAGCAAAAGATTAATCACTAACAGATAATTTAACAATCATATCATAATTATCATCAACAGCCATAATATTTTTATGTATTTGATTACATTTCTCACACTTATAAATTATTTTATAAGTGTTTTTAAATTTTTCAATAGAAATTGGTTTTAATAGACCTTTACAAGTATTCATTCTATCCCCAGGATTTATATCAACATGTTTAGAATATAAACATTTATTACAGTGATCTCTACTTGAATAATTCAATTTAGGAACTATACTATTACAATTTTCACAAACAAATTCTTCATCAATAACATTAAATTTTTTCATAAATACCTCTTTTTTAATTATAACATATTAATAATATATGATATAATAAATATTGTAAATGATTAAAAATAGTTAGTGGGTGAATTATGGAATATAATTTCGTTATAAATGATTTTGAAGGACCTTTAGATTTACTTCTTCATTTAATAAAAGTATCTAAAATGGATATATATGATATAAAAATAAATGAAATAACAAAACAATATATTGATTTTATAAATAAAATGGAAGAAATGAATCTATCAGTCGCATCAGAATATTTAGTTATGGCATCAGAATTAACATTAATAAAATCAAAAATGTTATTACCAAATAATAAAGAAGATGAATTAGAAGAAGATCCAAAAGAAAATTTAATTAATAGATTAGTAGAATATCAAAAATATAAAAATATGATAGATAGTTTTAAAAAATTAGAACAAGAAAGAAAAGATATTTATACAAAAGAACCAATTAATATAAATGAAATATGTGAAAATTATATAAAAAATGATGGTGAAGTGACAATTGAAGATTTAACTAAAGCACTAGAAAATTTTTTGAAAAGAAAAGAAGTTCAAAAACCTCTAACTACAAAAATAACTAAGAAAGAATTATTAGTTAGTGATAGAACTAAAGAAATTAAAAATATATTAAAAAATAAAAAGAAAGTATCATTTTTTGATTTATTTACTATTAAAACTAAAGAATATGTTGTTGTTACTTTTTTATCAATTTTAGAAATGGCAAAATTAGGAGAAATAAAAATATCACAAGAAAATAATTTTAATAATATTGTGGTAAGTATATAAGGAGTAAAAATGATTGGAATTTTAGAAAGTATATTATTTGCGGTTGGAGAAGAAGGATTAGATGCTAATCAAATCGCAAATATATTAGAAATAGATGAAGAAGAAGTATTAAATTTAATAAATGATTTAAATGATAATTATAATAAAGAAGATAGGGGTATTAATATAAAAAAATTAGGTAATAAATATAAGTTAGTTACTAAAGAAATTAATAAGGATTATATCAAAAAATTAGGAGTAGAAATAACAAATAATTTAAGTGAAGCAGCTTTAGAAACACTTGCTATTATTGCTTATAATGAACCAATAACAAGACTTCAAATAGATGAAATTAGAGGTATAAACAGTTCTCAAATGATTCGTAATTTAATCGCAAAAGGATTAGTATTAAGAGATGGAAAAAGTGATTTACCTGGAAAACCAACTTTATATAGAACTACAGATTATTTTTTAGATTATTTTAATTTATCTAGTAAAGATGATTTACCTGAAATAGATGAAATAGAATTTGAAGTATTGGAAGATGATGATTTATATAAATCAAAATATAAAGAGGTGTAATATGATAGGAATAATGTTAACATCAAAAATAGAATTTGAAAACTTATTAGATTTATATAATATAACTAGTGATTACCTAAATAGTTATCCATTTGGTGAATACTATAAAACTACTATTAATTATAAAGAAGTTGTATTTTTTAGAAGTAATTCAAGAAAAGTTTCAGCTTCTGCTGCAACACAATATATGATAGATAAATTTAATTTAGAAAAATTATTGCATATTGGTACTTGTACATTAATTAATGATGAACTAAACTATGGAGATATAATAATCCCACATTTATTAGCAGAATATGATTTAACAATTAGAGAACTAGAACCTTTAATAAAAGAAAATAATATAATTAAATTAAAAAAATATGATTTAGATTTAGATTATTATGAAGGTTTATTAATTACAAGTGATAAAGCTTTAGTAACAAATAAAGATTTATCAATGGTTAAAGAAACTGATGCTTTAGCAGCAGATACAGAAAGTGCAGCAATAGCGAAAGTAGCTAAATTAAATAATGTTGATTTTATATGTATTAAAGGTGTTACTGATGGTCCAATGAATAATTATGAAGAACAATTAGAAGTATATAATGAAAATCAAAGTTTTGTTATTAATAAAATATTACAAGAATATTTAATGGAGTTTATAAATTGAAAAAAATAATTATATTCTTAACTATATTATTATTTACAGGTTGTAATAGTAATTATAAAACTTATAATAATTATAAAAAAGAATTAGAAAATATTAAAAAATCAACAAAAAATATACCTTTTAATATAAAAATTAAGAATGATAGACTATCAGATAATATAATTAGATATCAAATGGAATTAGACAACGTAAAACAAGATATCACTTCTGTAAGTGCAATTATTGTACATGATAAAAAAACAAATGATATATTTCCAACAATAGGAATATTTGATGAAAAGATTAATATTTATAAAAATAAAAAACCTAAGGGATTATATTTAGTAGGTTATATTGATTCAAAAGAAGAAATAAATAATAAAAATATTGAATATAAGGTTTTAATAAAATATAAAATTAATAATAATTCTTATAAGGTATATTATGTGACAAAAAAATAAATAAATAATTTTTATAATTATCTTGGTGATATTATGAAAGTTAAAATATTTGATGAAAGTCACGAAAAAGATTTAGAAGAAAAAATAAATGAGTTTTTATTAGAAATAAATAATTTTATTGATATTAAGTATCAAGTTAGTATTTCTATGTTTTCAGAAGAACAAATATATTGTTTTTCTGCATTAATATTATATAAGTGAGGTAATATATGAAAAGAAGTACGTTTAAGCAAGGTGCGATAATTGCTACTTTTGCAATTATTTTTACTAAGTTTTTAGGAATAATATATGTAATTCCATTTTATAAAATTATTGGTAATAAGGGAGGAGCATTATATGGTTATGCTTATAATATATATAGTGTTTTCTTATCTTTATCAACAGTTGGAATTCCACTTGCAATTTCTAAGCTAGTAAGTGAATATAATGCTTTAGGTTATTATCATACTAGGGAAAATGTTTTTAAACAAGGAAGAAAAGTAATACTTTTTTTTGCAAGTGTAATCTTCTTGTTATTATTTATATTTTCATCATCTATTGCTAGACTTATAATAGGTGATATTACTGGTGGTAATACTATAAAAGATATTCAGTTTGTAATTAGGGTAATAGCAACTGCAATATTAGTAATTCCTTCATTATCTATTTTAAGAGGATATTTACAAGGAAATAAGTATATAGAAACATCTTCTTTTTCTCAAGTAATAGAACAAACATCTAGAGTATTAATAGTTGTTTTAGGAAGTTATATTGCTTTAAAAATTACAGGTAGTATTACAATTGCAGTTTCTGTTGCTTGTTTTGGTGCGACTATTGGTGGAATTGCAGCTTTATTCTATTTATCAAGAAAAGTAAAAAATAATAAAGATGATTTTATTATTAATATGCCTATGAAATCAGAAGAATCATTAATTACTAATAAAGTAATATGGAAAAAGATAGTAAAATATGCAGTACCATTTGTAATGATAGATGTAGTTGGTAATGCTTGTAATTTAATTAATATGTTTACTGTTGTTAAGATATTAGTAAAACATTGTAATTGGAATATTAATAATGCTGAAATTGTTATGAGTACTTTAACTACTTGGGGTAGTAAATTAAATATGATAATTATTGCATTAGCAACAGGCTTAGTTGTTAGTTTATTACCTCATGTTACTTCTAGTTATATAAGAAAAGATATGGATACTGTAAAAAAGTATATTAATGAAGCTTATAGTTTATTATTATATTTAGCTATTCCTATGACAATAGGTTTATCATTTTTATCAAAACCAGTATGGCAAATATTTTATGGTAATCATGGTTTAGCAGCAGAAGTATTTTCTGTATTTGTATTTAATGCTTTAACATCTAGTTTATATACTGTTACATTAACAATAATGCAATCTATTAATAGATATAAAGTAGTATTTTATAGTTTATTTTTAGAAGTATTTATTAAGTTAATATTACAATATCCATTAATGATATTAGCTTATAAATTAGGTTTTGGACCTTATATTGGTAATATAAGTGCGACTATAATTGCTACTAGTTCAACATTTATTATTTCAATGACTTATATGGTTAAGAAAATGAATATTAGTTTATATGATACATTCAAAGATGTTTTAAAAATTGTTTTATATACATTTGTTATGTTCATTTCTTTAAAAATTGTAAATGTTTTTATTCCATTAGAAAGTTCATCAAGATTTAAATCAATCATAATAATCGCAATTTATACTATAGTAGGTGGATCTGTATATTTAATAGTATCTTTCAAAACATTTAAAAAGGTATTTGGTAAAGATATGATTAATAATATTAAAAATAAATTTAAAGCAAAAAAAGAAGTTTAATTTAAACTTCTTTTTACATCATTGATAATGAATTTTGATATGTTGCTTTAGGGTATATATTAGAATAATCCATATTAGTAGACATAGAACCTTCAATTCTACTAATTCTATTTTCTAATGAATTAATCTTATTTTCTAATTTAGATATTTTATCTTCTAAATTATTATTACTATTAGGTTGATAGTATTGACCTTGCATAATAGGCATTGAAGGGTATGGAAAATTCATCATACTATAAGATTCAAAACCAGGTCTTTCATCATATATACAATTTCTATCTATCATAATAATCCTCCTTTTCGTTTCATTTTAGTATATGCTTTTATCTTATCAATGTATGGGCATATATTATAAAAAATAAATTATTGTCTATAAAATAAAAAAATAGTATAATAATTAAAGGTGATTTTTGATGAGACTTAGAAACAAAAAAGAAGCAAAAGAAATAATTAATAATTCAGATTATTTAATAAAGAATGAAGTGGAAAATAAAGGAAAATGGAATAAAGTTTTCAATAATAATAATCCAATATATATAGAAATAGGCTGTGGAAAAGGTGATTTTATTATTGAAAATGCAAAAAGATATCCTAATATTAATTTTATAGGTATTGAAATGTATGATACAGTTTTAATGTATGCGATTAATAAATTAAAAGATGAAAAATTAAATAATTTAAAATTTATTAGAATGGATGCAAGATTAATAGAAGATGTCTTTGATAAAGAAATAGATTTAATATTTTTAAATTTTTCTGATCCTTGGCCAAAAAACAGATGTGCTAAAAGAAGATTAACTCATGAGAGATTCTTAAAAAGATACGATAATATTTTTAAGAATAACAAAACAATATTTTTTAAAACAGATAATACTAGTTTATTTGAATTTTCTATAGAATCTTTATCTGTTTATGGATATACTTTAAAAAATGTTTCTCTTGATTTACATAATAGTAATTATGAAGAAAATATTATGACTGAATATGAAAGAAAATTTAGTGAAAAAGGAAATAAAATCAATAGATTAGAAGCATATAAGGATTAAAATAAAAAAATTATAATTATAAACTTTAAAAAAAACTCTTTATAATTATATCTTTTTTTGATATAATTATAAATGATAAAGTAGGTGCTACTATGAAAAAATTTAAATCATTTTTTTTACTGCTACTTTTTATGTTGTTAACGACAGGATGTACTGTTAAACAAATAAATAAACCAAATTATGCTAGTAATATAGATGATATTTTAAATAGAAAAAGTAAATTTACAAATGTTAATGCTATTGGTTATCAATATTATTTACCAAATGGAATTGTACAAAAAGAAGTAAATGATTTTAATCAAAAGTTAAATAGTAAGAATAATACGTACTATTTATATGTAGATTTAGTAAGTTATTATAATAAATTTCAAAAAAATTATGAAGTAAATAAAAAAGCATATATATCAAAAGAATTAAATAATAAAAATAAAACAGGATATATAGAAGTAAATAAAGAAGATGATTTTTATTTTGTAGAGATAATGTATAATTATGCTAAGATAGAAAGTTATGTTCAAGAAGATGATTTAATAGATGCAATTAGTGATTCAGTTTTTATTTTATCTAGTATTAAATATAATGATGATATTGTAAAAAGTATCTTATCTAATGATAAATATACTTTAAGTGATGATGAAACATACAATATATTTAAAACAAAGAAATCATCAAATAGTAACTTTTTAAAATATATTGAAGAATATGATAATTATGAGACTACAAATGCTGAAAGCTTAATAGAACATAAAACTACTAAGCAAAAGGATAATTAGGAGGAAGTTATGAGTTTTTTAAATAAAGTTAAAGATTTTTTCTATGAAGAAGAAGATGTAAATGAAGAAAAAAGTTATGTAACTAAAACTATAGAAAATAAATTTAAAGAAAATAATAAAAATGAAGATATAAATAAATATGAAGAAATAAATTTTAAGCATAAAAGTAAAAAAACAAATCAAGATATACCAGAAAGAGAATTATTTAATGTTGAAAGAACATTTAATTTTCCTATGGATTTTGATGAAGATAATATTTTTGATAAAGAAGAACCAAAAAAGGAAGAACCTAAAAAAGAAAATATTGTTAATCCAACAACTAGAATGAAAAAGAAACAAGTTAACAATACCACTTATAGATTTGAACCTAAGAAGGAAGAACCAAAAAAATTCAAACCAAGTCCTGTTATTTCTCCAGTATATGGAATACTTGATGTAGATTATAAAGTTGATGATGTAGAAAATATTAGTAGAACTAAAGAATTTAGTTTTGAAAAAAGAGTTGTAGATTATGATTCAGTAAGAAATAAAGCATATAAAGAATTAGATGATGAAATTGAAAAAACTATTACAAAAAATAGAGATATATTTTATAATTTAGATGAAGAAGAGAATAATGAACAAGAAATTGGAAATGATAATAAAGAATCAGATGATGTTATTATAACTTATGATAAAAAGGAAGAAGTAATTGCAGAACAACCAAAAAAGAAAACAACTAGAAAAAAGAAAGTAACTGAAGAAATAGAAAAAGATGATTTAGATACTGAAGATGAAGATCTATTCAATTTAATTGATAATATGTATAAATCTGAGGAGGATGATGAAGAATAATGGAATATTTAAGTCAATTATTGCCTATAATAATATATATGTTATTAATTATATTAATAATATTGTTAATTGTAATTGCTGTAAAATTAATTAATGCAATGGATAAAGCAAATGGTATTTTAGATAATGTAGAAGGTAAAATTAAAACTTTTGATGGATTCTTTAATGCATTTGATAAAGTGTCTGATAAGTTATTTATTTTCTCAGATATTATAGTAAATTTTGTTACAAAAATAATAGATAAAGTTAAAAATAAAAAGAATGAGAAAGAAATTAAAAAGGAGGATGAAATAAATGAGTAAAGGTACAGGAAAATTAATATTTGGAGCTGGATTAGGAGCATCTTTAGCATTATTATTTGCACCTAAGAAAGGTGAAGAATTAAGAAAAGATTTATTAAATAAAGCATCTGATTTAATTGAGAAAGCAAAAGAAATAGATAGTGAAGAAGTAAAAGAAAATGTTGAAAACAAAATAAATGAAATAAAAAAAGATTTAGAAGATTTAGATAAAGAAAAAGTAAAAAAGATTGCAGAAAAAAAATCTAAAGAATTAAAAGTAAAAATTGATGAATTAGCAGTTTATGCAAAAGAAAAAGGAACACCAATTTTAGAAAAATCTGTTAAATCTTTGAAGAAAAAAGCTGCAGAAGTTACAAAAGAAGTACTAGCAAAATTAGAAGATTAATCTTCTGATTTTTTATTTGACATATTATTAATATTTAAATATAATATTATTAAGTTGATTGTGATAAATAAATAAGTAATTATATTTTTTATTATCAGAGACTAAGTGGTTGGTGAAAACTTAGATAAGATATATAATGAAATACATTATTTTGAATTAACACGTAATTCTGCGTTAAAGATTAAAGAGCATAGAAAAGTCTATGAAATAAGGTGGTACCGCGTATTATACGTCCTTATATTCATAGCCTTTTTTTCTTAAAGGAGGAAAAAATGAAATTATATGAAGAATTAAAATGGAGAGGTTTAATTAAAGATGAAGCTGGAGAAGATTTAGAAGAAAAATTAAATGCAGGTGGGTTAACTTTTTATATAGGTGCAGATCCAACTGCTGAAAGTTTACATATAGGTCAATTTCCTACATTTTTAATGATTGAAAGATTAAGAAGAGCGGGTCATAAACCATTAGTTATAGTAGGAGGAGCAACAGGAAGAGTAGGAGATCCTAGGGGAACAGGAGAAAGAGAAAAATCTGATGAAAAAGTAGTTGATAGTAACTTTGAAAAGATTAAAGCTCAAATAAAAAAATTATTTGGAGAAGAAGTAGAAGTTTTAAATAACTATGATTGGTTTAAAGATTATAATTATGTAGATTTCTTAAGAGATATTGGTAAATATATTAATGTTGCATATATGGTTAATAAAGATTTAGTAAAAAGACAAATGGAAGTTGGTATTTCTTATGCTGAATTCTCATATATGTTAATGCAAGGCTATGATTTTAAATATCTACATGATAAATATGGTGCTAGTTTGCAATTTGGTGGTTCTGACCAATGGGGTAATTTAACTACTGGTATAGAATTAATTAGAAAATTAGATAATGATGAAGTTTTAGCGTTTTCAGTACCTTTAATTGTTGATTCAACAGGTAAAAAATTAGGTAAAAGTTATGGTAATGCATTGTGGCTTGATAAAAATAAAACATCTAGTTATGAAATGTATCAATATATATTAAATTTTGAAGATGTTATGATGGAAGAATATTTAAAGAAATATACTTTCTTAAATAAAGAAGAAATAGAAGATATTATGGAAAGACATAATGCTGAACCACATTTAAGATTAGCGCAAAAGGAACTTGCTAAAGAAATAATTTCTTTTATTCATGATAAAGAAAGTTATAATTCTGCTGTTAAAATAAGTGAAGCACTATTTAGTGGAAGTATAAAAGAATTAACTATAGATGAATTAAAAGATGCTATGTCTGGTGTTGATACTTATGAAATAACTGAAGAAAAAAATATTGTTGATTTATTAGTAGATACAGGTATTTTAAGTAGTAAAAGAGAAGCAAGAGAATTTATAAATAATGGCTCAATTAGTATAAATGGAGAAAAAGTAAAAGATTTAAATTTTATTGCATCTAAAAAAGAAGCGTTGTATAATAAATATATAGTAGTTAGAAGAGGTAAGAAAAAATATTATTTAATTACTTTTAAGGAGGAAAAATGAGATTATTCGCAAAAGAAAAAGATTTATTATTAAAAATAGTTAATTCTATAATGGTAATTGTATTAGTATTTTCTATTATAATTATGATTGGAACAGGTATTAAATTAATTAATAAAGAAAAAATAGTTTCTTATGAACAATATTCTAAAGAAGTATGTGTACTTGATAAATTAGAATATGAATGTACTGATGAAGTATGTAAAAGTGAAGTAGATAAAGAAAGAGAAAAAAGTTGTTCTAAATATTATTTAAAAGATAAAACTGAAAAAGAAAGAATTAATGAATCAGCTTTAAATAATTTTTTAATTTCATTTAGTACAACAATTGTTATATTTACATTTTTACATATATTAAATAAAAAATATAATTAAAAAAATACACTCAATTAATTGAGTGTATTTTTTATCTATTATAATATTCAACGATTAATGCTTCATCAATATCAGCACTTAATTCATTTCTTTCTGGAAGTCTTACAAATTTACCTTCAAGTTTATTTTTATCAAAAGTAACAAATTCAGGTAATTTTTTGTTATTTTCTAATGCATCTTTAATTGCTTTATGTTCTTTAGAACTTTCCTTAACAGAAATAACATCATTTGGTTTAACATTATATGATGGAATATTTACTTTTTTACCATTAACTAAAATATGACCATGATTTACAATTTGTCTTGATCCTCTTCTAGTGTTTGAAAGACCCATACGATAAACAACATTATCTAAACGACTTTCAAGTAATTTTAATAAATTTTCACCATGAATTCCTTCAAGTTTACCTGCTTTAACAAATAAAGTGTGGAATTGTTTTTCATTTAAACCATACATAAATCTAACTTTTTGTTTTTCATTTAATTGAATAGAATAGTTAGATGGTTTACTTTTTCTATCTTGACCATGTTGACCTGGTTTATAAGGTCTTTTAGCTAAATCTTTACCATTTTCAAGAGTAGAAAAACCAACTCTACGACTTCTTTTATATGCAGAACCAGTATATCTTGACATTTCCTTTTCCTCCTTTTACTATTTTTCAAACCTTTAGTAATCTTTTTGCCAATAAATAGGGTGTTTTTTCTAATACTTTCTTATGTGTAGCCTATAAAGGACATAATACTTATAAAACTATTTCGTAAAAAACACATTAATTATTTCAAAAAAATGCTACAAAATGTTTGCATGTTTAATTATATTATAAAATAAATAAAATATCAACTTTTTTATATAAAAAAAACCTTAAAATATAAATAAATTACATATTATTTTAATTTTTATAGTATTTTTTTGTAAAAAAACTAAAATTTATGGTATTATAATTATACATATAATAAAGGAGTATGATTTGTTGTGGAAAAGAAATTATTAACAGTAACAGCTTATATTGTAGTAATACTTTTATTAATTATAATAGTTATTTTACGTAATATAAAAAAGAATAAAAAACTAAAAAAAGCTATTACAGAATTAGAAAAAGAAAAAAACTTAATTATTAGTACTCCAATATTAAACGAATTAACTAAAGTAGAATCTTTAGTTAAAGATGATAAAACAAAATATAAATATGATGAATGGCAAAGTAAATTTGAAAATATTAGAAAAGAAGATATACCTGAAATAACAGAAATGTTATTAGATGCTGATAATTTAGCAGAATCAAAACAATATAAAGAATTAAAAATATTATTATCTAGAATAGAATTAAAAATATATAAGTTAAGAGAAAAAACAAATAATCTTTTAGAAGAAATAAAAGAAATTACTTTAAGTGAAGAAAAGAATAGAGAAAGAATAGTTATTTTAAAATCTAAATATCGTAATCTTAAATTAGAATATGAAAAAGATATGGATTCTTATAAAGATGTTAAAGAACAAATAGAATTGGAATTTGAAAATGTAGAAAAAAGATTTCAAGAATTTGAAATTGTTATGGAAAGAAAAGATTATGATGAAATTAATTTTATTGTAAAAGGTATAGATGATATGATTGACCATTTAGAATATGTAGTTAAAGAAATACCTGCAATATTATTAATGTGTAATGAATTAATACCTAATAAAATAGATGATATTTCAAATATTTATATTAGTATGACTAGAGAAATGTATCAATTAGATTATTTAAATGTAGAGTACAATATAAATGAAACAAATAAAAAAATAAAAGATATATTAGATAGAATAAAAGTATTAAATTTAGAAGATGTTGTTTTTGAATTAAAAACAATTATTAATTATTTTGATAATTTGTATAATGATTTTGATAATGAAAAAATAGCAAAAAGAAAATTTGAATCTAATATGAAATCATTTAAATCTAAATTAGTAAGAACAGATCAAATAGTTTCTAATTTAGTATCTCAATTAGGAGAATTAAAAACTAATTACGATTTATCTAGTGATGATGTAGAAAGATTAAATATAATTAATAAAGAAGTAACATCTATAAAAGATAGTTATAATAACTTATTTGATTGTAATAAGAATCATACATTTCCATTTACTAAATTAGATAAAGAATTAAATTTTTTAATCATTAAACTATCTAAATTAGATGAGAATTTAGATCAAGATATATATTCTATTGGAAGTATGAAAGATGATGAATTACGTGCAAGAGAACAATTAGATAGTATAACTAAATTATTGAAAAAAACTAGAAATAGAATTAGATCATATAATATTCCTATTATTCCTGAAGAATATTATATACAAATTCAAGATGCATCAGATGCAATTAAAGAAATTAATAAAGAATTAAATAAAAAACCAATAAATATTGAGACATTAAATGTTAGAGTAGATACTGCAAGAGATTTAGTATTTAAAGTATATAATACTACTAATGATTTGATAAAAACAGTTGTAATGGCAGAGGAAACTATTATTTATAGTAATAGATATAGAGGTCTAAAAGATCAAATAGATATAGGTATAACTAAAGCAGAAAAATACTTTAATGATGGTAAATATAAAAAAGCATTAGAATTAACTATGGAAACAATAGATTTAGTTGAACCAGGTATACATAATAGAATATTAAAAGCATTTCAACCAATTAATGATTAAGATAAAGAATAATCTTTATCTTTTTTTCATATTTTTAATTAGGTGATTATTTTGATAAAAAAAATTAGAATAATAAGTATACTTATACTAACAAGTTTTAGTTTTTATTATACAGATAAAGTACTTAAAATAATAAAAGATAATGATCCATTAATGATTAAAATTAAAGAAAAAAATAAATCTTTATCTGTTATGAAAACTGATAGAATTATAAATGATGATGAATATATTACTGGTATTAATGGTTGTCAAATAAATGAAGAAGAAAGTTATGACAGAATGAAAGTAGTAGGTAAATATAAAGATGAATTATTAGTAATGAAAGAAGATGAAGAAAAAAATATAAATGATAAGTATATAATAGGTGGTAATAATAAAAATAGAAATATAAGTATAATATTATTTGATAATATATTTATTAAGAATGAAAAAATCAATTATTTTTTTGACGGAAAATTTATTAATGATAATATATCTAGATTAAAAATAATAGATAATATAAATATTTATAATTATGGTAGAAACAAAATATATGATAAAAAATATATTAATTTTGATAATAGTATAATTAATAATAATTTTAATAATAATTCAGATTACTGTTTATTAGATGAAAAAAATAAAGAAGTATTACAATTATGTAGTGATTATAATATGAAAACAATACTAATTAAAATAATAAATGATAAATATTTAGAAGAAGTTAAAACAAATATAAAAAATGGAAATATTTTTGCTTTTACTAATATAGATAAAAATAATCTTATATTTATTATTAATTATATAAAATCAAAAGGATATAATATTGTTTATTTAAATGAATTATTAAGTGAAAAAAACAGTTGTTAAAAACAAATACTTTAAATATTTGTTTTTTTTTGGTATAATTTATTATGCAAGTTTACGTTTTTATAAAAAGAAAGGAGAAAAAATGAGTAAAATTAAAATTTTTAGTTTGGGTGGATTAAATGAAAATGGTAAAAATATGTATGTAGTTGATGTAGATAATGATATTTTTATTTTTGATGCCGGACTTAAATATGCAAATGAAAAAATGTTAGGAATAGATTATATTATTCCAGATTTTTCTTATATTAAAGATAATATAAAAAGAGTTAAAGGTTTATTCATAACTCATGGACATCAAGAAAATTATGGTGCAGCAATAGATATTGTAAGAGAATTACCTGAAATAAATATTTATACATGTAAATTTACTTGTGATATATTAAAAAGAGAATTTTTAAATAATGGAATTGATTATAAAAATTTACATGAAATTAAACAATATAAAAAAATAAACTTTGGTAAAAATAGTGTTTTTCCAATAGGTTTAACACATTCAATTCCAGATAATGTAGGTTTTGTATTAAATACAGAAGATGGATCTATTGTTTATACAGGTAACTTTGTATTTGATTCAAGTATGACTGGTAGTTATAAAACAGACATTGGAAAATTAGCGTATATAGGTAAACAAAAAGTATTATGTTTATTAAGTGAATCTTTATATGCTGATAGAATAGGTTATACTGTTCCTAAAAATAGAATAGGTTCTAAAGTTAGAGATATTTTACTTCATAGTGAAGGAAGAATAATAGTAACTGTATTTTCAGCTCATATTAGTAGAATTCAAGAATTATTAACAGAAATAGAATCAACTCAAAGAAGAGTTGTTATTATGGGTAAACAATTACAACAATTAATTAATTATACTATAGATAATGGATATATTAATTTTAATAAAGATAGAATAGGTACACTTGCTAACTTAGCAGATAAAGATGCAGTAATATTAATATCTAATGAAAATGAAAAACCATTTTTAAATCTTGAAAGAATAATAAATGGATATGATAAATATATTAATATAATGAAAACAGATACTGTATTTTATTTAGATCCAATTGGAACTTATAATGAAAGAATTGCAGTTAAATTAAGTGATGAAATTGCTAAATTAGGCGCAAGATGTATATCTTTATCAAGTAAAGAACACTTATTGAATCATGCTTCAATTGAAGATTTAATGTTAATGCTAAATTTAATAAATCCTAAATATTATTTTCCAGTAATTGGTGAATATAGACATCAAGTAGCGAATGCAGATATCGCTTATAGTTTAAATATGCCAAAAGAAAATATTATATTAAAACAAAATGGTGAAGTTGTATTATTTAATAATGGTAATTTAGTTAATAATAATGAAAAAGTTAAAGTAGATGAATTATTAATAGATGGAAATAGTACAAAAGATATAGGTGAACTTGTGTTAAAAGATAGAGAACTATTAAGTGAAAACGGAATAGTAATAATTTGTGCTACTTTAGATAAAAAAACTAAAACAATTTTATCTGGTCCAGAAATATTAACAAGAGGATTTATATATGTAAAAGAAAATGAAGAATTTATAAATCAAATAAAAGATATATCTAAACAAATAATAATTAAAAATACTACTAAAAACTATGTTGAATTTAATAATATAAAAACTGAAATTAGAGATAGTTTAGGTAAATTTTTCTATCAAGAAACTGAATGTAAACCAATGATTATCACAGTCATTAATGAAATTTAAACATATATTATAATAAATATATGTTTTTTTTAATTTTAGTATTTAAAAAAATAAAAAAATATTATAAACTATAATTATAGTATGATAGGGATGATAATATGTATTCACATGAAATAGAACAATTATTAAAATTTAAGAATTATTTAGTTAGTTATCAAGAATTTATAAATATATGTAGATCAATACAAGTAAATCACGTAAAATATAATCCTGAACATGATTATATTGATATATGGACTAATGATAATTATCATTTCACCCTTAAAATTAATAAAGGCTTATTAAAAAAACATGTTAATTGATGTGAACCCCAATTGATAGACATCAATTAACATGCTTTTTTAATACTTTTGTTTTATCTTTTTTATTTTCTGAATTTTCAATTCTTATTTTTTTTAATAAAAATGCATATTTTTTTCTTTTTGAAATATTTTCATCATTATTAATTATATATCTCATTTTTTCTTTTAAAATCTTTTTATCAGTTTCATTTAAAGAAGTATTAAGAGAATGTACTGAATTATAATCAACTTCAATTGCCCAGGAGTAACAAATAAAACTTAACATTTTAGGCTTTTTAATATTTTTTGATACTAACATATATTGATCAGGATAATGTTTAAATTGTTTTCCTTTACTAGTTACTTTAAAAACATATAATTTTCTTTTTCCTTTTTGATCTGATTCACATAAAACAACACAAGGTCTTTTCTCTTTTTTATCTCTAATATTACCTTCAAATATTAAATTATCAGAATAAATAATATCACCAAATTTATACATCTAGTTAGTCACCCTTTTCCATAGAAATAATTATAACATATTTTAAAAAAAATATTGCTTTTTGTAGAAATATGTTATAATTATTTATAAGGTAAGATAGTAGTCTTAATAAGATAGTAGCCTTAATAAGAATAGGAGGAAGTATGAAAAAATTATTAACACTTTTAATTATTTTTATGTCTATATTTACAACTAAAGTATATGCTGCATCAAATATAGATATTATAGATGCAACAATAATTGAAAAAAGTTCAACAATTACTGTTGAAGACCCTATATTAGAAAATAATACAATAAGTTCAAAAGTTAAATTTAATCAAATAAATGACTATGTCATTTATGAGTTTACATTAAAGAATAATGATTCATATGATTATAAAGTAGATGAAGTAGTAGATAATAATACTAATAGTAATCTATTAATAGAATATGATTATAGTGAAAAATTATTAAGTAGTGGTAATGGAAAATTAAGAATTAAATTAACATATAAAAATAAATTATTAAATGTTGATAAAATAACACTTGATAATTTAGAAATAAAAATGAACTTAACAAAATCAGACGGAAGTAAATCTCAAGTTAGTATTACAAGTCCAAAAACTGGAGATAATATAGTTAAATATTTATTATTACTTATTATTTCAGTAGTAGGAATAGTATTAACAAAGAAAAACATCAAATTTAAAAAAATAAAAGTAGGAAATATGTTATTAATAGTTTCTATATTATTAATACCTTTTACAATATTCGCTGCAGAAAAATTTGAAATAAAAATAAAATTTCCTGATGTTGAAGTAAAAGGAGAATTTGAAGTATATGAAATAGAAGCTGGAGATACAACAAAAGAAATAACATATGGTCAAAAATTAGGTGAACTTCCAGAACCAGAAAAAACTGGTTATACATTTGTTAAATGGGAAGATGAAGATGGTAATACAGTAACAAGTGATACTGTAATAACTAAACCATTAACTTTAACACCAAAATATCAAATAAATGAATATACTATCACTTACAACTTAGATGATGGTGAAGCAACAAATGAAACAAAATATACAGTAGAAGATGAATTTACATTAAATAATCCTACTAAAACTGGATATACATTTAGTGGATGGACTGGTTCTAATGGTAATAACTTACAAACAAGTGTAACAATTCAAAAAGGAACTACAGGTAACTTAACATTTAATGCAAATTATTCAGCAAATCAAAATACTCCATATAAAGTGGTACATAAATATGAAAAACTTGGTGGAGGATATGATGAAGAAACACAAAACTTAAGTGGAGTAACTGGTTCAAAAGTTACACCACAAGTAATAAGTAGAACTGGATTTAATTCTCCAGAAGAAGTAGAAATAACAATAGGAGCATTAGGTAATACAACATTAGAATATGTATATACTAGAATTAACTATTTAGTAACACTAAATAATAGTGAATTCATAAATACAACTGCTATTACAGATAATTATCCATATGGTACACAATTAGCATTACAAGCAGTAGATAGAGAAGGATATAATTTTACTGGATGGAGTAATGGTAATAATAATCAAGAAATAACTTTAACAGTTACAAATGCAATTACTATTGAACCATTATATGAAATAATAAAACATACAGTAACATTTAATGCTAATGAAGGATTAGTTGGAGAAACATCAAGAGAAGTTAATTACAATCAGCCAGTAGGAGAATTACCAACTGCAACTAAAGTAGGTCAAAGCTTTACTGGATGGTATAATGGAAATACTTTAGTAGATGAAACATTCGTACCAACACAAGATATAACATTAACAGCACATTGGGAAGAATCAAATTCATTAATATCTTATACAGACTCAGATAATAGTGGAACAATAAACTTAGGAGATTATGTTAAATTAGGTGAAGATGGATTCTATGTAATAGGAACTGAAAATGGAAAAGTAAAATTACTTGCTGAATATAACTTAGACTATGATGGTAGACAATCAGAAAGTTGGATAGATGTATTCTTCTCTGATTCAAATTATTGGGTTAATGATGCAGGAAGTTCATTAGATTCATCAGAATACTATGAAGATGAAGATGGAAATTCATATAGAAATATTAATATTGAAGATACAGCAAATAACTTATATCCTTATATAAATAAGTATAAAGAATATTTAATAAATGATGTTGGAATAGATATAGAAGATGCTAGATTAATGTATTATGAAGAAGCATCATCTACAGGATGTGAATATTTTAATGGTAACACTACTTGCCCAAAATATATTGGAAATCAAGCTTATTGGCTTGGCTCTGCTTCTAGCGACTTCTATGTCTGGAGTGTCTACTACGGAGACGGCTTGCTCGACTGCTCCTATGACGGCACCGACTACTATTCCAACGGTGTTCGACCGGTTATAATCATCTCTGAATCTTCAATATCGACACCGTAAGGTGTCTATGGAACGAATTTACGGAGTAAATTGCGTTCCTTTATTATCCGCAATTTATTGTGGTAACTAATAATGGTATTATTTATTTTATTTAAAGATAAAGAAGAGTTTTTATATTATAAGAGATTAATTATAAATAAATTAAAAAAATACTAGGAAAAAAATATTATTTTTGATATAATACTTTTCGTCAAAGAAAAGGAGAGTATTATGGAAAGAATTATTGATAGAGCTCGTAGTATATATGAAAGAGATAAAAATTTTATAAGAATACCTCAAAAAATATTATTTAAAAAGTATATGTATGTTCTTAATAAATATAGTAAATTATGTGATAAATATTCATTAAATTATAATTTAGTTATAGATGATTTAATAATTATGAATAATCTTTACAAAATACATAGATTATTAAGATTCTCTTCAGATAATAATTGTGTATATGATATAGATAAAAATAAATTAAATATTGCAAAAACTGCAGTATATAATGAAATAAATAGAATAAGTATAATTATTAAGATTATTCTTGAATTAAAAGAAGAAACTTGCTCTAATTATACAACTGAACAAATAAAGGAATATTTTGGAGATTGTGCTGATATTAAAGAAATTATTGAATTAAATTTAAAGATAAAGACTAGAAATAAAAAAGTAGTATTTATTAATCCAAATAATAATTCAAATAAAAAAGTTTTTTCAAAGAAAAAAACTAGATTAATTGATATTAGTGAAAGAATAAATGATAACTTATAATTAAAAGTATCATTTTTTTTTATAAAAAAGGAGGGTTTTTATATAAAAACTTGGTATATATATATTAGGTGGTGAACAAAATGAATGGATATCAAAATGAGTACAATTTTGTTTTAGAATTTAATAATAAGAAAGTTAAGGAATTAAATCCTTTATTACATGATTTAGTTTTATCCATTTTTTATAATATAGATGAAGAAAATATTATTAAAAGTTGGTGTAATCATTATAATCAAAAAACTGATATATTTTTGAAAATTAAAGATGCTATAAAAGGTATAAGTATTAAAATGGGAAGTAGAAATTCTGTACATGTTGAATCTATATGGGAATTTGAAAAATTTCTTTTTGATCACAATATTCCTAGAGATATAATTTGTAAATATTTATAATTTCAATATGCTGATGGAACTATAAATAATAGTGGAAGTAAAAGATTATCTTCAGAAGAATATAAAAAGAATAATCAAATTAAGATAGATAAAATAAACAAATATTTTAATGAACCAAAAATTGTTTTAGATGCGATTGAAAGATTTGTTTTAAGAGGAAATAATAGCGATTATTCTATTAGTGCAATTATATTAAGAGATCCAAATAATTTTCTTTGGATTACTAAAAAGAACATTCTTGAAATATTATATAGTAGAATTAATAATTATTGTTCAAGCCCACATTTTAGTGAACTTGTATGTAAACCAATGAATAGATGTATAAATCGTAATGAAAAATATGAAAAGTATAGAAGATATGTTCAAATTAAGTGGTATAGTTTGTTTGATAATATAATAGAACAAATGAATAATAATACTATGAAGGAAAGTGGTTATGGGGACTTCCATGCTAATTACGGGAGAAAATAAAAAAGAGCTATTCGTTGTGAATAACTCTTTATTTCTTATATGGAGCAGGTGAGGAGAATCGAACTCCCGTAATTAGCTTGGAAGGCTAAGGTTCTACCATTAAACTACACCTGCAAAACAAGTACTATTTAAGTATACTTGTTTTTTTAATTGGTGTCAAGTCCTTTTTTTATAAAGAATTCGATTGTTAAACCATTTTCCTCATTATTATATGCTTTAATACATCCTTTATGCATTTTAATTATTTCTTTTGCAATTGATAAACCTAAACCACTTATTTTTCTAGATTTATCTGTAGTAAATAATGGATTAAATATTTTATTTAAATTTTCATTATCTACACCTTTACCATTATCAATTACTTTAAAATATATATTTTCTTCATCATCATAACAATTAATACTTATTTTTCCATTTTTATCTACATATCTTATACTGTTACTAATTAAGTTACTAAATATTCTATTAAACTTTCCTATATCTATTGTTATATATTTTGTTTTACATTTATTAATTATTTCAAAATTAATGCTTTTTTCTTTCAAATCATCTTTATACTCATATTTTATTTTATTAAAAAATTCTTTTAATGATATAGAAATATAATTATATGTTCTATCTTTGTTAGATAATAGATAATCATCAAAATCAGATACTATATCTTTTATATTTATTGCTTTAAAATATATTTTTTCTATTAATTTATTTTTTTCATCTTTTTTTAATTTTTTATTTTTTAATAAATCACTGTAACCTATAATAGCAGTTAAAGGTGTTTTAATATCATGTGATATTGCAGATATTATTCTGTTTTGTTCTTCTTGTTCTTTTTCAAGTGAATAAGTTAAATCAACAAATTCATTTTGTATATAATCTATTTCATTTGATATTTTTCTTTTTTTAGGTTTAATACCAAATTTATAATTTTTTATATCATTTATAGTTAAAGATATAGGTTTTAATAATATTTCGTTAGCGAACAATAATGCGAGTACTGTAATAGCTATTGTAAACAATGTTTCAAAAGTCATAAATTTTTTAGTTATATACACAGTATTAATTTCGTTTGCTTTACCAACACTAACTATGTAAGTTTTATTATCAATTGAAATAATATATGGCATTAAATATTCAACTTGACTTATGTTTGTAGTGTTATTGAAAATAATATTATTATTACTATCTTTCACTATTAAAAACAAATTATATTTTGTTGATATTTGATTAAATAATTTTGAAATATTTATTTGATTATTATTTTCAATATTTTTTTCAACATTATCTATTATATCATTTTGTATTTCTTTTTCTAATTCATTATATCCTTGTTTAATAGAACTTTGCACACCAAATTTAAACCATATACCTAAAAATAATAGGTTAGTTATTATAAAAATTATAAAGAAATATATAAAACTTTTTTTAGTATTAATTCTATTATTCATTTATATACCTCACAAATTTATAGCCATAACCCCAAACAGTTAAAATATATTTTTCCTCTTTATCTAATTTATCTCTTAAATTCTTAATATGAACTGCTACTGTAGATATTTCTCCATAATTACTTTTCCACACAGAATCAAAAATTTGTTCTTTTGATAATACTGTACCAGCATTTTCCATCAAATATTTTAAAAGTTCAAATTCTTTATTTGATAAATCAATTGTTTTATTATCTTTTTTTACTTCAAAACTTTCCTTATTTAATTCTACATTTCCAATTTTTATAATATTACTATTATTCTTCTTATTATTTCTTTTATCTTTTCTTAAATGTGCCTTTACTCTAGAAACTAATTCTTGATTTTCAAAAGGTTTAGTAATATAGTCATCTCCACCAATTTCAAATCCTAATAATTTATCTACTAAATTACTTTTAGCAGTTACAAATATTATACTTGAATTAACATTATTTCTTATTTTTGCACATAATTCTATTCCAGATATTCCAGGCATCATGATATCCATTAATATTAAGTCATAGTAATTTTTTTCAATTTCTTCTAAGGCTTCTTCACCATTATTTTTTATAACAGTTTCAAAACCTTCACTTTTAAGTATATAACTTTCAAGTTCTGCGATATCTTTATCATCATCAATAATAAGTATTTTTTCCATAAAGTACCTCCTTATAGATTATATCATAAATATTTAAAAAAGAGCCGTAGGCTCTTAAAAAGTTTAATAGGGGTTTTAGTATTTATTTTATATTAGAGTAGGGAAAAACTCTAATTTGTATATTATTTATATCTATAGGTTAATCTTATATCCTTATATTCATATATCACTCTCCTTTGCATAATTTAAGTATATTACTTAATTATTAAAATAAAATAAAATATTTATTAAAAATTATTAAAAAAGAATCTATTAATCATTTTTAATAGACCCTTTTAACCTTGAAATATTTATTTTATAACTTTTTTTATTATATTCTATATTTAATAAAATAATATAATTTTCTTCTTTTGAATATTTACTTAATTCAATTATATCTTTTTCTTTATTCAAATCATATGGTTTAGTAACTAAATAATTTTCATTTTCTCTTAGATAGTTTATATAAAGATTTAAATCATTAGAAACATTTTTTATATTATTATAATAGTAAGTTTTAGATAATGTTTTTTTATCTAATAAAGTACTTAATTTTTTGTATTTTAGATTTCTTTTCCCAACAATTCTAGAAATTGAAGATGTTTTTTCATTATGTAAAATATAATATTCTTCATCTGCTTTGAAATAATTATTAATAAATAATGACAAGCTAATAAAAAGTGTTAATACTGATAATAACAATGTAATTAATATTTGTTTCATTTTTTTCACCAGTTGTTATTATACCATTTTTTTTAATCTTTACAAATAATTAAAAAAATGTGATAATATTTTTGGTGATTTTATGAAACTTTTAATGCATGCATGCTGCGCACCTTGTAGCGTATATTGTGTAGATTCTTTAAAAAAAGAAGGTATAAAACCAACTATGTTTTGGTTTAATCCTAATATTCATCCTTATAAAGAATATACAAGTAGAAGAGATTGTTTAAAAGAATATTGTAAAAAAGAGGATTTAGAATTAATTATAAAAGATGATTATGGACTTGAAGAATTTTGTAAAAATGTTATTAACAATGTAGAAAAAAGATGTACTTCTTATTGTTATCCATTAAGATTAAGAGAAACATTTAAATATGCTAAAGATAATAATTATGATGCAGTTAGTACAACTTTACTATATAGCATTTATCAAAATCATGATTTTATAAAAGTATATTGTGAAAAATTAAGTAAAGAATATAATATTAGATTTTTATATAGAGATTTTAGAAATGGATTCTTTGAAGGACATGATAAAGCAATTGAAATGGGTTTATATATGCAAAAGTATTGTGGATGTATATTTTCAGAAGAAGATAGATATTTAAAAAAGAAAAAAGATAATTTGAGTTTACCAGAAGGTTTTGAATGGAAAAACAAAAAAGAAAAAGCATAAAAATGCTTTTTTTTAGTGGAATTTTTTTTGTTTCAGTTAATAAATTAATTGAGGTGAAAAAAATGAAAAAAGTTTTAAGTATTATTTTTGTTATATTTATTAGTATAATCTTTTGTAAAATTAGTAGTATTAAAGCTTTAGAAAATGATACATATGTTACTAAAACTGATATAGAAAATGTATGGTCTTTTCACTATAGAAATGGAAAAGTATGGACATATGGTAAATTACCTTATAATTATGCGAATAATGTACTTGCATATTGTGTTCAACCTGATTCTAAAATAATTACTTCAACTTATTCTTCATTTACTGATTTTAGTATTACTGGTTACAATGAGGAACAAAAAAGGTTAATGGAATTATATTCTTATTATGGATATGGTTTTAAAAATCATAATACATTAAAGTATTATATGGCCACTCAAGAATTAATATGGTTATTATCAAAAGATGAAAGAATAAAATGGACTGTAGGAAGCACAAGTGATACTGAAGAAATAAATGTAGATAAAGAAAAAAATGAAATCTTAAACTTAATAAATAAGAAAGATATATTGCCTTCATTTAATAATAATACATATGAAACTAGTACTTTAAATCATATAGAATTAATAGATAATAATAATGTTTTAGATAATTATATAGTTAATGCTTCATCAGGTGTTAATGTTAAACAGGAAAATAATAAATTAATAATAGAAACTAATAAACAAGGTGATTATATATTAAGTATTAAGCCTATAGTTAATTACAATGCTCAAACTTTAGCATATGACAATACTAATATTAGAACTCAGGATTTAGCAACTTTTGGATCACCAATTTTAAAAAGTGGTCAATTTAATATTAAAGTTAATAAATCTAAAGTAACTATTAATAAAAAAGATAAGGATACAAACAATCTTATATTAGATGATGGAAATGAAGTATTAATTAATGATAAAAAATATGAATTTAAAAATGGATTAATTAATTTAGATCTTCCTATTGGTGATTATGAAATAAAAGAAATAAATGCTTCAAATATGTATCATGTAAATAATGAAATACTAAAATTTAATATTGATAAAAATGATACTATTAAAAATATAGATTTTTATAATGAAAAAACTAAAGGTAAAATAATTATTAATAAAACAAATGAAGAAAAAGAAAAATTAAAAGATGTAATTTTTGGTTTATATGATGAAAATGGAGAATTAATAAACCAATATAAAACTAATAAAGAAGGAATTATAGAAACAGAATTATTACCACTTGGTAATTATTATATTAAAGAATTAAAACCTCTTTATGGATATTTAATTGATGAAAATAAATATGAAATTAATATAAATTATGTAAATGATAAGGATAATATTATTGAAAAAGAAATAAATGTAATAAATAAAAAAATAAAATGTGAAACTGTTATTATTTCAGAAGATGAATCTTTAAAAAATATTGATACTGAATTTGATATTTTTGATAAAAATGATAATTTGATATACAGTGGAAAAACAATAAATGGTCAAGCAGAAATTAAATTAGAATATGGAGAATATTACCTAAAAGAAAAACATGTAGAAAATGGTTATAAAAGAAATAATGAAAGAATTGAATTTACAGTTAATGATGATTTTTGTAATGCACCATTGCATGTAAAACATGATAAATTATTTATGCCTATTACTAGTACTAAAAAAGATTATTGCTTATTAATATCAATTATATTAGTTATATTTATAGGTATTTTATATGTCAAAAAAAATTAATAGTATAATAATTATAGTTTTATTAACTTTTCTTTTTATTCCTATAACAAAAGAAATAAAAATAAATAATAAAATAGAAAATGTTATAAAATATAAAAAAATACAGTTTGATTATGATGGTTATTTATATATTCCTAAATTTAATTATAAAAATTTAATTAAAAAAGGTGATAAAGAAGTTCTAGATAATAATTTAATATCATTAAATATAAATGGTAGTGATATTAATAGCAATAAAAATATAATACTAGCGGGTCACAATAATAAATATGTATTTCATATTTTATATTATTTAAGTTTAAATGATGAATTAATAATAAGTGATTTTAAAATAGATAATATGTATATTGTCAAAGAAATAAAATATATTAATGCATATGATTATTCTATATTTGAAGAAAAAGATAATACTTTAACATTAATAACATGTACTAATGATAATCAAAAAAGATTAGTAGTAATTGCAATAAAAAAATAGAGAATATTTTATTATTTTAAATAGAATTTCCTATTTTTTTATTTTTGTGGTAAAATAGCTAGGGTAAAAAAGGAGAAGAAATGTTTAAAATAGGTAATATTAAATTTGAAAATAATATTTGTTTAGCACCTATGGCTGGTATTTGTGATAGCGCTTTTAGAAGAATTTGTAAAGAAATGGGCGCAGGTCTAGTATTTGCAGAAATGGTTTCTGATAAAGCATTAATGTATAATGATAAAAAAACTATTTCTATGCTTAAGATGTGTGAAAATGAAAGACCAATTGCACAACAAATTTTTGGTAGTGATAAAGAAAGTATGGTAATTGCTGCTAAAAAAGTTTATGAAATAATGAAACCAGATATTATAGATATTAATATGGGTTGCCCTGTAAAAAAAGTTGCATTAAGAGCTCATGCTGGATCGGCTTTATTAAAAGATGAAAATAAAGTTAGAGAAATAGTATCTGCTGTTGTAAAAGCTGTACCTTGTCCTGTAACAGTTAAAATTAGAAGTGGTTGGGATAGTAATAGTATTAATGCTGTTCAAATTGCAAAAATAATTGAAGAAGCAGGTGCTAGTGCTATAACAGTTCATCCAAGAACTAGAGCACAAGGTTATGAAGGAAAAGCTGATTGGAATATAATTAAAGAAGTAAAAAATAGTGTTAATATTCCAGTTATTGGAAATGGAGATATTAGAACTATTGATGATGCTTTAAGAATGATAGAAGAAACTAATTGTGATGCAATTATGATTGGTAGAGGAGCTTTAACTAACCCATTAATTTTTAAACAATATAAAATGTATCAAGAAAATAAAAATATAAAACCTATTACCAAAGAACAAAGAATAGATATTGCCTTAAAACATTTTAAATATTTATTAGAAATAAAATCTGAAAAAATTGCAGTAGTTCAAATGAGATCACATATAGCATGGTATATAAAAGGATTAGAAGGTTCTAAAGATATAAAAAATGAAATATTTAAATGTACTTCTAAGGAAGAATTAATACAAATATTAAATGAATATAAAAAAGGAGGATATTATGGAAGAAAATACTAATGATGATTTTAATTATAATTTTAAATTTGACAATATAAAAGATACATATAAAGAATATTTATTAGTAAAAGATGAAGAAGAAAACGTAATAGCATTAAATAAAAAAACTAAAGAAAAAGTATCAGATCAATTTATTATTGATAGATTAAAATTTAGTTTAGCTTGGGTTGTATCTTTTTTGTCAACAATTAATAGAAAAACAGATGAATGTTTATGTTCTAAAGAAGACTTTGAAAATGCCTTCAATGATAATGCTAAAAAGATATATTTTGTTATGATGGATAAAATACAAGATCAAATAGTAAAAACTGGAAATATAGATACTATTGAAATTATAGAAAATATTAAGAAATCAAATATTGATAATGGTGATTTATATGTAAAAAAATTTTTATCAAGTAGAGTAGTTCTTGAAGTATTAGATAAATGGATTAGATATTCAATAAATGAAGCTTTACCAAGAACAAAACCATTATTAACATATAAAGATGCTAAATTAAAAAAGAATATAAATAATTAATAAAAACTATGATATAATTGGATATATGAAATAAAAAGAAAAAGAGGTAGAATATGAGAGAATTAAGTGAACAAGAAGTAATCAGAAGAGAAAAATTAGAAGAAATAAAAAAAGTATGTAATCCATATCCATCTAAATATGAAAGAACTCATACATTAAGTGAAGCAAAAACTTTAGAAGATGGAACTAAGAATGTAAAAGTATGTGGACGAATCGCATTCGCTAGAAAAATGGGCAAACTCTCTTTTGTTAAAATAAGAAATATTGAAGAAGTATTTCAATTAGAATTTAGAATAGACTTATTAGGTGAAGAAAGATATGAATTTTTTAAGAAATTAATAGATGGTGGAGATTTTATTGGTGCTGAAGGAGAAATATTTACTACTCAAACTGGAGAAAAAACTTTAAGAGTAGAAAATTTTGAATTCTTAGGAAAATCATTAAGACCTTTACCTGAAAAATTTCATGGATTAACTGATGTAGAATCTAAATATAGAGAACGTTATGTAGATTTAATGATGAATGAAGAATCTAGAAAAGTATTTTTAGGTAGAAGTAAATATTATTTCTTTGTAAGAAAATTTTTAAATGAGCATGGATTCTTAGAAGTTGAAACTCCAATTGTACAAACTTCAGTATCAGGAGCTTCAGCAAAACCATTTTATACTCATTATAATGCATTAGATCTTGATTGTAATTTAAGAATTGCACCTGAGTGTTATTTAAAAGAATGTATTGCAGGTGGATTTGATAGAGTATATGAAGTTGCTAAATGTTTTAGAAATGAAGGAATGGATCCACAACATAATCCAGAATTTACACAAATAGAATGGTATGCTTCATATTGGAATTTTGAAGATAATATTAAATTCTTTCATGATTTAATGAAAGAAAGTATGGAATTTCTTACAGGATCTTCTGTAGTAGAATATCAAGGTAATACTTTAGACTTTGGAAAAGAATGGGAAAGAATAAATTATATAGAAAAAATGAATGAAATATTAGGTTTTGATTTCTTAAATGAAACTGATATTAATGAATATAAAGAAAAAGTAGTAGAAAAAGGATTCTTTACTTTAAAAGAAATGGAAGAATATAAATCAATACCTCAATTAACTGATTTCTTATATAAGAAATTATTAAGGGCAAATATTATTGGTCCAGTAGTTATGTATAATTATCCAGCATCATTAAAACCACTTGCTAGAAGAAATGATAATGATAATAATGCAGTAGATTGTTTCCAAGTTGTTGTAATGGGTTCTGAAATATGTAATGCATATTCAGAATTAGTAGATCCAAGTATTCAAAGACAAACTTTTGAAGAACAACTTGCACAAAAAGAATTAGGTGATGATGAAACTATGGATTTAGATGAAGATTATTTACTTGCTATGGAACAAGGTATGCCACCAATATCTGGTTTAGGTTTTGGAGTAGATAGATTAATGGCTATTGCATTTAATTTAGAATCAGTAAAAGATGCAATATTATTCCCTACTATGAAACCTCAAAAATAATATAAAATATAGAGTTTTTTAAGTAAAACTCTTTTTTTTTCTTTATTTTATGCTATAATTTTATTAGGAGGATTAGATAATAGAATTAAAAATTAAAATGTATTTATAGGAGGAAGAATGAAAAAATATAACATTTTTAAAGTTTTAAGTATAGTTTTAATTTTAACTATGATCACAAGTTATTTTGTTCCTGCTACAACTATTGGTTATGGTAGTGTATCTAAAGGAACAGCTATACCTTATGGATTTGCAGATACATTTATGAATAGTATTACTGCAGTAAGTGCATTTGCATCTACATTCTTATTTATAATATCAGTAGCAATTTTATATATGATATTAAAAACTACTGATAAATATGATGCTATTGTTAATAATGTTGCTTATAAATTTCAAAATAATAAAAATTTATTTGTAGTATTAACAGTATTAATTTTTGGTCTATTAACAACAATTACAGGTGAATTATTTAGTATGATAGTTTTCGTACCATTTGTAATTAATGTTTTAGAAAAATTAGGATATAATAAAGCTTCACAAGTTGCTGTAACAATTGGATCTATTATCTTAGGATTCTCTGGAACAATGTATACATTTTATGCTAACCAAATGTTAGGTACTACTTTTGAAGATAATTTAATTTATAAAATATTGATATCAATTATTTCTTTAATAAGTTTACTAGTATTTGTATTAATATTTAATAAACCTGAAAAGGTAAGTGTTTCAAAAGAAAAAGTTAATAAAACTTTACCAGTTAAAATTATTATGGGAATTATTGGTTTATTTGTAATTCTAGGATTTACATCATGGAGTACATATTTTAAATTTACTGGATTTGATGATTTCTTAGAAACAATTAAAGATGCTAAATTATTCAAAATTTCAGTATTTGATGCATTAATTGGTCAAATGGCTCAACCATTTGGTAGTTTCCAATTATATAACTTAACAGTATTAATTTTATTTAGTACAGTAGTTATTTCATTAATTTATAGAATTAAAATTGATAATATATTTGAAGCAGTAGCTAAAGGAATTAGAAAAGCATTACCTTATACTGTAATTGCATTAATTGCATATACAATATTAGTTAATTCTTATCAAGTATTCTATTCTATAGCAATTTCTTTAGTTGCAAAAGTACATTTAAATAATATTGTATATACTTCAATAGTATCTTCAGTAATATTACCAGATGCTTCATATGCAACTCAATTTGCATTAACAGTTTTATCTACTATTAAAGGAGCTTCTAATAATTCATTATTAATTCAAATTGTTTTCCAAACAATTTATAGTTTAGCTTTATTAGTATCTCCAACAAGTATTATTTTATTACTTGCATTAAGATTTAATAATATTTCTTATAAATCATGGATTAAATATATTTACAAATTCTTTGTAATAGTATTTATTATTGATTTAATTATTTTATCAATCGCAACAAGTGCAGAAACATCTTCAATAGTAGTACTAGTAGTATTATTAGTAATTTGTTTAGCAGTTGTAATTAAAAATAATAAAGAATTATTTACTAAAAAAACTGTTAAAAAAACTACAGTAAAAAAAGAAGAAATAAAAAAAGAAGAAGTTAAAAAAGTAGAAAACAAAACTTCTAATAATACAAAAAAATCAAATGCAAAAAAGAATAATTCTAAAACTAAAAAGAATAATTCTAAATCAAAATCTAAAAAATAAAATCAGAGAAATCTGATTTTTTTTTTGAATATTTTTAAATAAAAAATCCATAATTATCATAGTATTATATAAGGAGGATAAAATGTATTCTATATTTAATGAAGATTTACAATTAGTACTAAAACATGCTCAAAAAGAAATGATTGATTTAAATAGTGAAAGAATAGGTACAGAACATATATTATTAAGTATTTTATACTTTAAAAGTAATTCATCAAAAATTTTAAAAAAATATAAATTAGATTATTATAAAATAAAAAAAGATTTATATTCAAATAATAAAACAAATATAACATTTATTAATTATTCAAAATTATTAAAAAAAATATTTAGTGAATTAATTATTAATTCAAAAGAAAATAAAGAAGAAATAACAACAGAAAAAATATTAGAAAAAATAATTAAAGAAGAAACTGGTATGGCATATAGAATACTAAATGAATATAAAGTAGATATTAATTCTTTATACTATGAAATAAGTAAAAAGAATAAAAAAGTATTAATAAATAATTATAGTAAATTATATATAGATTTAAATAGTGTGGTAAAAAAAGGTAAAATAGATAAAGTTATAGGAAGAGATGAAGAATTAAAAAGAATTATAGAAATACTATTAAGAAAAAATAAAAATAATCCTTTATTAGTTGGAAATGCTGGAGTAGGTAAAACAGCAATTGTAGAAGAACTAGCAAGAAGAATAGAAAACAAAGAAGTGCCTAAGGCATTATTAAATAAAAGAATATTATCTATTGATTTAGCCTCTATAGTATCTGGAACAAAATATAGAGGAGAATTTGAAGAAAAAATGAAAAAAATAATAAGTATGATTGAGGAAGATAATGATAAAATATTATTTATTGATGAAGTTCATACTATTGTTTCAGCTGGTGCAGGAGAAGGTGCTATAGATGCAGCAAATATATTAAAACCTTATTTAGCACGTGGAAACATTAAGTTAATAGGTGCAACTACTTTAGATGAATTTAAAAAATATATTGAAAAAGATAAAGCTTTAGAAAGAAGATTTCAAAAAATAATAATAAATGAACCAAGTAGAATTGAATTAAAAGAAATATTATATAATTCAAAAAGCATATATGAAAAACATCATAATGTAAATATTAGTTTAGACATAATAGATGAATTAATCAGATTATCTAATTTATATGTATATGATAGATCAGAACCGGATAAGTCATTTGATATATTAGATGAAGTATGTTCCAAAGTTTCTTTAAAAGAATCTAGTGAAGAAATAAAATTAAAAGAATATAAAAATATACTAATTAAATTAAATAAAGAAAAAAATAATTATCTTAAAGAAGAAAAATATAAAAAAGCATGTCTAATAAAAACAAAGGAAATAAATATTACAAATAAAATAAATGAATTAATTAAAATAATAAATAATAAAAATAAAAAAAATGTTACTAAAAAAGATTTATATGAAGTTATTGAAAATAGATCAAATATTCCTATATTAAAAATAAAGAATAATAATATAACAGATAAAATAGATGAATTAAAAAGTATCTATTTTAATCAAGAAAAAGCAATTAATTGTTTAAAAAGTATAACTAGTATTATTCAAGCTAATATATTAAAAAATACTAAATGTTATTCATTATTATTTACTGGAAATAGTGGTGTGGGAAAGACATCTCTTGCTAAAAAATATGCTGAGTTATTAACTAATAATGTTATTAAAATAGATATGAATGAATTTACAACAAAAGAAAGTATCAATAAACTAATTGGATCTCCCGCAGGTTATGTAGGACATAATGAAAATATCAATACATTTGAAAAAATAAGAAATAAACCATTTTCAGTATTAATATTAGATGAAATTGAAAAAGCTGATAAAAGCATTATAAATTTTTTCTTAAATATTTTGGATGAAGGTTATTGTAATGATAATAAAGGTAATGTTATAAGATTTGATAATGTCATGATAATAATGACCTCAAATGCAATTATTAAAACAAATAAAGTAGGATTCAATAATTATAAACACAATAATATTTATTCTTATTTTCCTAAAGAATTTATTAATAGAATAGATGAAATAGTTGAATTTAATAGTTTTAGTAACAATGATATTAAAGTTTTTATAAATAATGAAAGTAAAAAATATAATGATCTAAAATTAACAGATGAAGAAATAAATAAAATAATTAGTGATAGTAATTATAAAGAAAGTGGAGTTAGAAGTATTATAAAAATAATTAAAAAAATAAATGATAAAAAAGCAATTTCTATTATAAGTGAATAGTTTTTTTTCTTTTAATATGGTAAAATGTTTTATGTGGAAGGTGATATCATGTATATTTATAATACTTTAACAAGAAAAGTAGAAAAATTTATTCCAAGAGAAGAAGGAAAAGTTAAAATGTATACATGTGGTCCAACTGTATATAGTTATGCACATGTTGGAAATATGAGAAATTACATTGGACATGATATATTAGAAAAAACATTAAATTATTTAGGCTATGAAGTAACTAGATGTATGAATATAACAGATGTAGGTCATTTAACAAGTGATTCAGATTCTGGTGAAGATAAAATGCTTAAAGCATCTAAAAAAGAAAAAAAATCTTCTTATGAAATCGCAGATTTCTATACAAAAGCATTTTTTAAAGACTGTGAATTATTAAATATAAATAAACCACAATATATTTCAAAAGCAACAGATAATATTGATGAATATATCAAGATAATAACAAAATTATTAGAAACAGGTTATGCATATGAATCAGGTGGTAATATATATTTTGATACAACTAAGTTAGATGATTATTATGTTTTAACTAATCATAAAGAAGATGAAATGGTTGTAGGAGTAAGAGAAGGTGTAGAAGAAGATAGTAAAAAGAAAAATCAAAATGATTTTGTTCTTTGGTTTACTAATTCTAAATTTGAAAATCATGAATTACAATGGGATTCTCCTTGGGGAAAAGGCTACCCAGGTTGGCATATAGAATGTAGCGCAATTGCAATTAAATATTTAGGTGAATATTTAGATATTCATTGTGGTGCTATTGATAATATATTTCCACATCATACAAATGAAATTGCACAAAGTGAAAGTTATTTAGGTCATGATTGGTGTAACTATTGGATACATAATGAATGGTTACTAGATGAAACTGGTAAAATAAGTAAAAGTAAAGGTGCAATTTTAACAATAACTAAATTATATGAAGAAGGTTATAATCCTTTAGCATTTAGATTTATGTGCTTAAATTCACATTACAAAAAACAATTAGTATTCTCTTATGATGCATTAAAAAAGGCAGAAGAAACATTAAATAAATTAAAGAATAAAATACTTTCTATAACAACTGATAATAATTATTCTGAAGATGATTTTAATAAATATAATGATATTTTTAAAAAAGCACTTAGTGATAATATAAATACTTCAAATGCTATAACAATATTATATGATGTATTAAAAGCAGATATAGGAAATGATACTAAATTAAAACTAATAGAAAATTTTGATAAAGTATTATCCTTAGATTTATTAAAAAAAGAAATAATAGATAAAGAATTAGAAGAAAAATTAAATAAATTAATTGAAGAAAGAAATAATTATAAAAAAGAAAAGAATTATATAAAAGCTGATGAATTACGTGATGAAATTAATAAATTAGGTTTTGATATATTAGATACAAAAGAAGGGACTAAGGCAGTATGGAGACAATAGTTTTATTAGTTGCATTTTTAATTGTATTATCCGCAAGTTTAATATTAAAAATAATATATAAAATATTTAGTAATAAAGAAAATATAAATAATGTTAGTGGTTATGAAGCTGCTAAAAAAATATTAAAGGATAATGATTTAGATAATATTAAAGTAGGAAAAATAGGTGGAGAGTTATCTGATTACTATAGTAATAGTGATGAACAAATAATGCTTTCAGAAGATATATATGATAGTAAATCAATTGCATCAGTTGCAGTTGCAGCTCATGAATGTGGTCATGCTATTCAATATAAAAATAATTATTTTCCAATTAAATTAAGAAATAGAATTGTTCCATTTGTTAATTTTGGTAATACTGTAGGTTATATTGTTATTATGATTTCACTAGCAACTTCTTTATCTAAATTATTTATGTTAGGTATAATATTAATATCTTTTGCAATTTTATTTCAATTAATAACTTTGCCAATAGAAATAAATGCTAGTAAAAGAGGAAAAAAAGAATTATTAAGATTAAATATTATAGAAAAAGAAGAAGTTCCTGGAGTAAAAATAATGCTTTTAAGCGCAGGATTTACTTATTTAGCAGGTCTATTATCATCAATATTACAAATAATTAGATTAATATATATTTTTCAAAATAGAAGAAGAGATTAATAATCTTTTCTTTTTTTATGTTATAATTATTGTAGGTGATAATATGAAAAATATAAATGAAGCAAATTTAAAAGATAAAAATGTTATTATTAGATGCGATTTAAATGTACCAATTAAGGACAATAAAATATTAGATGATACCAGAATAGTAAAAAGTTTAAAAACAATTAAATATGTACTTAAATATGCGAATAAGATAATTATATTATCTCACTTAGGAAGAATAAAAAATGAAGAAGATAAAATAAATAATTCTTTATTATTAGTAAAAGAAAGATTAGAAGAATTACTTGATACTAATATAGGGTTTTATGATTATACTAATAAAACAGAAAAAGAATTAAATAATAAAATTGTACTATTTGAAAATACTAGGTTTTTCGATTTAGATAATAAAAAAGAAACTAATTGTAATAAAGAATTATCAAAGTATTTTTCTAGTTATGGTGATATATTTATTAATGATGCTTTTGGTACAACTCACAGAAAAAATGCATCTAATTATGGAATAACAAAATATTTACCATCTTATAAAGGTTACTTAATAATGGAAGAAGAAGAAAAATTAAAAGAATTATTATTTGATATTAATAAACCATTTGTTGTAATATTAGGTGGAAAAAAAGTAGAAGATAAAATTGGTTTAATTAATAATTTAATTAAAAAAGTAGATAAATTTATTATTACAGGTGCGATGAGTTTTACATTTTTAAAAGCACAAGGATTTAATGTAGGTAAATCAATAGTTGATGAAAGTAATATTAAATATGCCAAAAGATTATTAAAAAAATACAAAGATAAAATTATATTAATTGAAGACTGCATTGTATCAAACAATTCACAATCAATTAAAGAATTAAGAAATATAAATGAAATAAAAGATAATGAAATTGGTTTTGATGTAGGACCTAAAACTATAAAGATGTATAAAGATATTTTAAAAGATACTAATACTATTTTCTTTAATGGACCTTTAGGACTATTTGAAAATAAAGAATATGAAACAGGTACAAAAGATATAATTAATTATTTAAAAACTTTAAATTGTAATATTATTATTGGTGGTGGAGATACTATCAATGCTGCTAAAAAATATGGATTAAAAAATGCATATCTTTCTACTGGTGGAGGCGCTACTTTAGAATATTTAGAAAAAGGAAAATTGAAATTTTAAAAATTTTCTTTTTTTTCTTTATTTTATAAAGGTATAACTGTATTCGACAAAACTTGTCAAAAAAAAATATAGATATTTTGAATGAATTTGTAGTATAATCAGTAAGGACGCAAAAAAAGGAGAGAAAATGGGAAAGCAAAGTTTAATGGTGGTAGAAGATAATCAAAATTTTATCGATATGATAAAAGAAAGATATAATGGCAGTGATAAAATAGAAGTAAACTTTGAGGCATCAAACGGTGAAGATGCTTTTGACATAATTAAGAATAACAAAGACAAAATAGATACAATAATATTAGATTTAGTTATGCCTAAAAGAGACGGAATATTTCTCTTAGAACAATTAGTAAAAAATAATATTTTTATAAATACAATTGTTATAACATCTTTTTCTTCAGAAGATGTACTTAGAAAAGTATCAAATTATGGTGTAAAATATGTATTGTTAAAACCTTTTAGTTTAGAAGATTTAGATAAAAGAATATTAGAATCAAATAAAAAAGTAATAATTAATAATGAAAGAAATATAAAAATATCTTTAACTAAATTACTTCATGAACTTGGAGTACCATCTCATATAAAAGGTTATCAATATATAAGGGAAGGTATTATAATATTATATAATAATCCAAGTATAATTGGTGGGATTACAAAAGAATTATATCCTGAAATAGCGGATAAGTATAAAACTACAGTTTCTAGAGTAGAACGTGCGATAAGACATGCGATTGAAGTGAGTTGGAATAGAGGAAACTTAGATTTTATGGATGAAGTATTTGGACATAGTGTTGACTATGATAAAGCAAAACCTACAAATAGTGAATTTTTAGTAACGGTTGCGGATAAATTAAAATTAGAACATCAAATATCATAAAAATGATATTTTTTTTTCCTTGAAAAAAAACATACCTTATGATAATATAAATATATAAAGATAAAGAATAGAAAGAAGGGAAAATATGTTTAGAAAATTAATTGATATCATAATTTTTTTATTTATATTTTCTTTATATTTCGTATCTTCTTTAATGATTTATGATAGATTTAGAGAAAGAAAATTAACTGATTATGAAAGAGATATTATAGATAAATTTGATGAAGAAGTTAAAGTAGAAGAAAAGAAAGAAGAAACACAAGAAACACCAACAACTAATTCTTCAAGTTTACATTATAATAATAGATATACAATTTTAGGAAAAATAGAAATACCAAGCATAGGATTTAAATCTGTTATTATTAAGGAAAATACTTATTCTGCGATGAGTATAGGAGTAATAAAAACATATGGATCAGATTTAAATGAGCCTGGAGGATTTGTTTTATCAGGTCATAACTTTAGAGGAAAATCAGTATTTTTATATAATATAAGAACTTTAAAAAATTCAGATAAAATATATATAACAGATACAAATGGAAGAAAAATAGAATATTCAGTATATAGTGTTGAAAGAAATGTATCACCAACAGAAACTAGTTATATGCAAATTTATGATGGACTACATGTAACAATGGTAACCTGTGAAAATGGTGGAAAAGCAAGAATAGTCGTAAAAGCAAAATCAGAAGGATAGAAATTCTTCTTTTTTTTTGTTATAATTTAAATGGTGATGTAAAATGTCAATACATATTGAAGCAAAAAAAGAAGATATAAGTAAAAAAGTTCTAGTATGTGGTGATCCATTAAGATGTAAATTTATCGCTGAAAAATATTTAAAGGATTATAAATGTATAAATAAAGTAAGAAATATGCTTGGATTTACAGGTTATTATAATAATGAATTAATAACAGTTATGTCTCACGGAATGGGTAATCCTAGTATGGGAATATACTCTTATGAATTATTTAATGATTATGATGTAGATGTAATAATAAGAATAGGAACAGCAGGTTCTTATTCAGAAGATATTAAAGTAAATGATATTGTACTTGCAACTATATCTTATAGTGATTCTATTTATAATTATAATTCTGATGGTGATAAATCTAATATTAATAAATCAAATGAATTTGTAGATAATATTATTATGGATGAATCAAAAAAACATAATATAGCTTTAAAGAATATAAAAGTATATTCTTCAGATGTGTTTTATACAAAAGAAGATATATCAAAAAAAATGAAAGAAGAATATAATTGTGATGCGGTAGAAATGGAAACATTTGCATTATTTAAAAATGCTAATATATTTAATAAAAAAGCTTCTTGTCTATTAACAATATCAGATAGTTTTGTATCTAATGATATATTAACTAAAGAACAAAGAGAAAAGGGCTTATCAAAAATGATAGAACTAGCCTTAGATTCAATAATAACTTTATAGGAGATAACAATGGAATATAAAAAATATGTAATAGATAATGTAGAAATTTATACTTATAAAACAGATAAATTTAAAACTATAAAAATAAATATGATGTTTATAAATGAATATAGTAGTGAAGATATTTTATACAATAATCTATTAAACAAAGTCTTATATAAAAGTACAAAAACATGTAATGATGAAATAAAAATGAATAAAAAATATATGGAATTATATTCTCCAGGATTAAGGATTTTTGATACGTATAAAAATGTATCAGAAAAGAATTTTCAATATACTTTTTTAAATGAAAAATATACAGAAAAAGAACAAAATAAAAATAATATAGATTTTTTATTTGATATAATATTTAATCCAAATATAAAAAATAAAAAATTTGAAAAAAATAATTTTTTACTATGTAAGAATGATTCAAAAATTAATTATAATCTAGCTTTAGAAAATCCTAATTTTTTAATAGATATAAATTCTTTTTCTAATATTTCAGAAGATTTACCTTCAAAAATTTTAATGAGTACTGATATTAAAAAATTAGATGATATAAATGAAAAAAACTTATATAATTATTATATTAATTTTTTGAATACTTCTTCATTAAAAATATTTATTGTAGGAGATATTAATGAAAAACAAATAATAAATATTTTAAAAGATAAATTAAAAAATTTTAAATTTAAAAATAATGATTTAGAAATACAAGAATATACTATAATTAATAAATCTATTACAAATGAAATTAGAATGCATAAAGATTTTAATCAATCAATATTAAAACTTATATATACAGTATTAAATATAACTGATTATGAAAGAAAATATGTATTTCCATTATTTAATATAATTCTTGGAGGAAATAATTTCAAACTTTATAAGAATGTAAGAGAGAAGAATTCATTATCATATTATATTTATAGTAGATATAATAAATTTGAAAGTATATTTAGTATAGAATGTGGTATTAAAAAAGAAAACTATGATAAAACACTTTCAATTATTTATAAACAATTAAAAGATATGCAAGAAGGAAAAATATCAAATAATGAATTAAAAAATGCAAAAGAATTAATAATAACAAGTGAAGATAATATATATGATAATTTAGGTTCTATCTTAAGTGAACTAATAAACGTTTCACATTTAAAAACTGATGATAATATAGAATTTATTAAAAAAATAAAAAGAGTAAAAATAACTGATATAGTTAAATTTTCAAATAAAATTAATTTAGATGTTTTATTCTTTTTGGAAGGTAATTAATATGAGAGTAATTAATTTAAAAAAAGTAAAAGAAAAAATATATTATGAAAAACTAGATAATGGATTAGATGTTTATATCGTAAAAAAAGAGAATTTTAAAACAAATTCAGTTAGATTTTTCACAAATTTTGGAGGACTTGATCTAGAATTTATACCAAATAAAGAAAAAGAAATGGTTAAGATGCCTTCTGGAATCGCACATTTCTTAGAACATAAGTTATTTGAAACAAAAAGTAAAGTTAAAGTAGATGAATTCTTTCAAAAAAATGGAAGCTATATAAACGCATTTACTAATTATAAAAAAACTTGTTATCATTTTAAATGTAATAAAAAATTTAAAGAACATTTAATATATTTTTTAGATTTTATTCAAACTCCTTATTTTACAGAAAGAAATGTAAAAAAAGAAAAAGGCATAATTACTCAAGAAGCTTTAATGACTTTGGATGATCCAGATAGAAAATTCTATCAAAAAATGTATGAAAATGTTTTTAATAATTTGAATTATGATAAAACTGTTGTAGGTTCTTTAGAAGATATAGAATCTATAACAAAAGAAGATTTATATAAATGTTATAATACTTTTTACCATCCTAAAAATATGTGTTTATTAATTGTAACAAATCAAGATGAAAAAGAAGTATTTGATATTATAAAAAATAATCAATCAAAAAAAGATTTTAGTAAGAAATATAAATTAATAAAAAAAGAATATATAGAAAATGATGAAGTTAGTAAACCATATGAAATAATATATGAAAATGTAAAAGAAAACAGAGTATGTTATTCGATAAAAATAGATTCATCTATATTTAATATGGATAGAGAAAAATTAGATTATTATTTAGATTTTATTTTATTCTCAAATTTATCTAATTATTCTAAATTTAATTTAGATTTAAAAAAGAAAAAAATAATAAATAAAAATATAAATTATTCTATTTCTTTTAATAAAACTTCTAATAAAGAATATATTATGATTTCAATTTTATCTGTTAGTGATAATATAGATAAATATATAAAACTTTTAGAAAGAAAGTTAAATAATTTAACATTTACAAAAGAAGATTTTAGTTTAATTAAAAAAAGTATTATATCTGATTCACTATATATGTTTAATAGTGTAGATGGAATAATGAATTATTTATATAATGATTATATATTTAATGAAAAAATAACATCAAAATCTTTTGATAAACCATTTGAATTATCATTTGAAGAAACTAAAAAAGTATTAGATAAAATATGTATTAAAAATAAATCTATATTAATTATGAAACCAAAGAAAGATAAATAACTATTTTTTATCTTTCTTTTTTGATATAATATTTATATATGTCTCTGTAGCTCAGTAGGATAGAGCAATCGCCTCCTAAGCGATAGGTCGGCAGTTCGATTCTGCCCAGGGACACCAGATTGATTATATTCGAACTATTATAGTTCGATTTTTTTTATAAAAAATTATTGTGAACGAATTATTTTAGGTTATATGGATTACCGAAAGTTGCCAAAAGGTGACCGAAAAGTGACCGAAAACATTAATATATTAAACAAAAATATAAAAAAATTGTTGAGTTTGCTAACTCAAAAGGTGGAACTATTTATATTGGAATTGATGAAGATGGAAGTGTAATAGGATTAAATAATATAAAAACGATATTGAATCTTTAAGTGGTATGATAAGGAAATGTATTATTATTGATAACAAATTATAAAATATTTTAAATAAATTATTAAAAAGACATATAAATATTGATGTCTACTCTAAGGGGTGCAGTTTATATTTATATGCCTTTTTTACTTTGTAATTTCATTTCATTTTTTATATTATAATAATTTTTTATAGAATTAATTGAGTCATTTATAAACTTATTATCCAACTTAATTCCAATAGAGTTTAATAAATCTATAACATTCTCATCTGGATTATTTATTATTTTTTCATTTAATTGATCAATCTCTTTTTTTTCTAAGTTTTCTTTAGCATAAAAAGCAAGACAAGTTGAGAATAAATATAGGGGTTTTTGATATGTCATTTTAATACATTCTTTCATAAAGTTTTCTTTATTTAAAGCATTAAATTGTAATGCAGAATATAAACTATTAAAAATAGTTTCATAATTATACTCAGTATTATTTAAATAATTCTTTTCTTCTTTAAGTTTATCAATATTTTCTTTTGAAACAGAACCATATTTTTCTTTAACTAATAATGGAAATAATATTTCTATATCTTCTAAATTATTTATTTTACACATTCTTAATCTACTTAAAAAATCTATATCATTTTTATTAATTTTATAATTATCTACAAGTATATCTTTTGTTATTGTTTCATAATAGATAGAAATAAATTCAGTTAATACAGAAGGAGTAATTTTTCTATTATTATAATCTATATTAGTTGAATGCGCTAATTCATGTATAAGAGTAGGTATATAACTATATGTATTATCAAATACATATTCTATACCATTTTTATCACATACAGAATTAAAATCTTTATTATTAACAATATTAATTCTATTTGAAGTGTCTAAAGAATAATAAGTTCTAAAGAATCTTGATGAAAAATGATCAAATAGTAAGTCTGCGATTAATCTCTTATCAATTTTATCAACATATCCAATATTTTTTTTTGTATCTAAATCATTTAAATTATTATAAAAGGCAAAAGATAAATCTGTTAAAAATTCAATATTATTTAAATAAAAAGAGAATTCTCCTTTATGTAATTTTATCATTTCAGTTAAATCTTTATCTAGATTAATAAAATTAATTGTTTCCATATTGTTCTCCTATTAAATACATATTATATCATATTTTTTATTGAATAAAGAAGAATAATTTGTTATTATTAAATTATCGCATGATAGTAAAGGAGTTTACATGAAGAATTTTTTAAATAATAATAAATATGTAGGGTTTTTATTTTTTTCATTACCTTTATTTATTTTAATTTTTTATAATATTTTTGTAGGACCAGATTTTTGGTTTTTAATAAGTCATGGAAGATATGTTATTAATCATGGTATACCACATACTGATTTTTTATCAATGCATTCAAATTTACATTTTGTTATGCAGCAATGGTTAAGCGCAACAACATTTTATTTACTTTATCACTATTTAGGTAGATTTGGTACAATGTTTTTATGTTTAACAATGGTTTCATTGTATATGTTTATTATATATAAAATATGTATGTTATTATCTGATAAAAAATTTTTATTATCTACAATATTAAGTGTTTTTACAGTAATATTATTAGAATTAAACTTTATAATAGTAAGGCCACAATTATTTACTTATTTGTTTTTGTTAATCACATTATATATAATGGAATATTTTTATAAAAATAAAAATTCTAAAATTATATATTTTATGCCATTAATATCTTTACTTCAAATAAATTTTCATTCGGCATTATTCTTTATGATTTATATTTTTATGCTTCCATATTTATTCTGTTATTTTTTAGATTTTATTAAAAATAAAGATAAAACTATTTTTAAAGTATTATTAATAATGATAATTATGTTCCTAGTAGCTTTAATTAATCCATACAAATTAGAAGCAATTACATATATTTTTAAATCTTATGGAAGAAGTGATTTTAAAGATTTTATTGTTGAATTATTCCCAACTACGTTAAGTAAATTTACTGTAATTTCATATTCATTTTATTTTGTATTTTTCTCTGTAATATTGATATATATTTACTATAAAAAAGGTGAACTTAAATTAAGACATTTATTATTATTCTTAGGAACATCCATTTTAGGATTTTTAAATGTAAGAAATATAGCATTTTTCTTTATAGGTGCAGTTCCTTTTATCAGTAGTTATATAAAATATCCTTTTAAAAGTAAATATGAGGATAATTTTAAAGAAGCGTATGTATTTTATATTATCTTATTTGTAGCACTTACAGTCGCCTTTTGTTTTACTCCTAAAAATAATACATCAAATTTAAAAGATGGAATAGATTATTTATTAAAAGTTAATAAAGATAAAAATGTAAAAATATATGCAGGATTTAATTATGGTAGTTATTTAGAATATAGAGGTTTACATCCTTATATAGATTCAAGAGCTGAAGTATATTTTAGTTCTATTAATAAAAAATTTGATTATTTTAGTGAATATAAACAACTATGTGATGGTTATTTGGAACCTAAAGATTTCCTAGATAAATATAAATTTAAATATTTAGTTGTAAATAAAGGAGAAAGATTAACAAAGTATTTGATTCAAAGTGGAGAATATACATCAATATATGAAGGTGATGAATATATAATATTTGAAGATAAACCTTTAGTAATGGATATATTTAAAAATTAGTGACAAATGTAAAGTCATATTATTAATTAAGCTATATAATATAATGAAAACTATATTATATAGTTTTTTTATTAGGGGTGTATATGAAAATAGAAGTACTAAGCATGTTAATTAGTTTGATAGGAACATCTATAGGTACTATAGCAGGTATTTTAGCTAGTAATAAATTAACTAATTATAGAATAAGTATTTTAGAAGAAAAAGTTGATAAGCATAATAATCTTATTGATAGAATGTGTAAACTAGAAAATAGAGTAACTATTATTGAAGATAACAATAAAAAAAATGATTAAATCATTTTTATATTTTCTATATATTTTAATATTATTAATAATATTATATTTAATAAATGATTAGTATGAAAGAAATAAAAAAATTAATTGATTTAAAAAGTATTGTAACACTAATGTTAACAATAACTATGTGTTATGCATTTATAAAAAAATATATTGATAATGATCAATTCATAATGATTACCACGATGGTTTTTACATTTTATTTTACAAAAAAGAATAAAGAATCTTAATCTTTATTCTTTTTTGTAAGCAAATACAAGTAATTTTTTACCATTACCATGACAAGTATATAATGTAATAATATTTTTAATATAATCAGTATTAGTATTAGTTTTTATATAACTAGAATTAATTGTACTTTTTATAAACTTATTAAATTCTTCATCATTTTTAAAATTTAATTTAACATAATTTTCTATATCTTCATCATTTATAACAAATGCAGAATATACTTCATATTCAGCTTTACCATTAATAGTAGTAAAGTATATTTTTTTATTTTCACTATTTTCATAATTTTCTTTTTTTAAAATATTTTTTAAACTTCCAAACATACTTTTATCTTTTCTATTATGACCATAAATAACTATATTATTATCAGTAATATTATTTCTATAATCCATAAATATCCATCCAGCACTATTTTTTGAATTATCAAAAGAATGTGTTAAATAATATGAATTATCTGTATACTTAACAATTGGATAATCAATAACAGAATTATTTATTTTTATCCATCCAACAGTATCTTTATTTTGTTTTAATAATTCATTTAAATTTATACTATCCTCAGTATTATTATCATTATTAGTATTAATATCTTCTTTTATATTTTTTAATATTTTTTTATTCTTATTATTATCATTAAACCAAAAATATATTTTAGATATACAAATACATATTATAATAAATAAAATTGTTGTTACTAAAAAATTAACTATATTTTTATTGTAATATTTCTTTTTCATATTCTCACCATATTTATTATAAAAAATAATTATAAATAAATCAATATATAAAAAAGGGGATTTTTTACATAAAAGTGTAATATTATTAATATAAGTTTTTTTATTAAAAAAAATATGATAGAATTAGTAAGAAAGGAAAATTAATATGTTAGAATTAAAAAATATAAAAAAATCATTTAAAACAGGTACTTTTGTTCAAAATGCCTTAAATGAAGTTAATATAAAATTTAATAAGAAAGAATTTGTAACTATATTAGGTCCTAGTGGTAGTGGTAAAACAACACTACTTAATATAATAGGTGGACTTGATAGATATGATTCTGGAGACTTAATAATAAAAGGAAAATCTACTAAAAAATTTAAAGATAAAGATTGGGATAGTTATAGAAATAATTCTGTTGGATTTATATTTCAAAACTATAATTTAATTAGTCATATAGATATATTATCTAATGTTGAAATGGGTATGACTTTAAGTGGAAAAAGTATAAGATATAGAAAGAAAAAAGCATTAGAAATGCTTAAAAAAGTTGGTCTTGAAAAACATATTCATAAAAAACCAAATCAATTATCTGGTGGACAAATGCAAAGAGTAGCTATTGCTAGAGCACTTGCAAATGATCCGGAAATAATACTTGCAGATGAACCTACTGGTGCATTAGATTCAAAAACAAGTATTCAAATAATGGAATTAATAAAAGAAATATCAAAAGATAAACTAGTTATAATGGTAACTCATAATGATGAATTATCTAAAATATATTCTGATAGAGTTATTACTATGAAAGATGGAACTATTATTAGTGATACTAATAAAGAAAATATTGATAATGAAAAAGAAGAATATAAATTAACAAAAACAAAAATGAGTTTTTTAACCGCATTATATTTGTCAATAAATAATATAAAAACTAAAAAAGGAAGAACTATTTTAACATCATTCGCTTCATCAATAGGCATTATAGGAATATCACTTATTTTAGCGTTATCTAATGGTTTTTCAAAACAAATAGATAAATTTGAAAGAAGTACATCTGATGCGATGCCTATAGTTATTTCATCACAAAAAATAGATAATGAAACAGTACAAAATCAAATCAGTTCTGGAATGTCTAATAATAAGAAAGATTTTTCTAAATCAAAATCTATTGAAGTAAAAAAAGAAGATAATTCATCTAATTATAATAATATAACAGATGAATATATGAATTATATAAAAAATATAAATAATAATTATATTTCTTCAGTTAATTTAATTTATAATACGAATTTAAATTTAATTCAAAAACAAGATAATAATTATTATAGTTTAAACAGTATTAAACAAAATCAAAATGATTTATTAAAAACATTTGATTTAGGTTCTATGCCTTATAAAGGTTTTAATAATAATGATATAAGTGATATTATTACTAATTATTATGATGTATTATATGGTAAATTACCTGCTGAAAAAGATGAAATAGTTATTGAAGTTGATACAAATAATTCAATTAATAATAGTATGGCTAAAGCATTAGGTCTTAATGAAGATAATATATCTTTTGAAGATATGATGAATTCTTCTATAAAACTAGTATTTAATAATGATTATTATAATAGTTATGGTAATTATTTTATTCCTAAAGAAATAAATGAAGAATTATATAACAATGAAAATAATTTAACATTAAAAGTAGTTGGTATAATAAGAGTAAAAAAAGAAAAATCAAATATTGTTACTTCTTCAAATTCTATTTATTATAACAATTCTTTAATAGATTATGTTATTGAAAAAAATAATGAATCAGATATAGTGAAAAAAGCTGATGAAAGTAAATATAATGTCCTTACAGGTGAACCTTTTGATGATAGTGATAATGGTAAAAGAAACAAAGATTTATTATTATCTATGTTAGGTAAAAAAACAACACCAAGTATTATTTATTTATACCCAAAAGATTTTAATAATAAAGATAAAATAACATCTTATTTAGATAAATATAATAAAACTAAAGAAGAAAAAGATAAAGTAACATATTTAGATCAAGCTAAACTTATAACAAATGTTAGTGGTGGAATAATGAAAGGAATTACAAGTGTATTAGTCGCATTTTCTTCAATTTCTTTAATTGTTTCTTCTATAATGATAGGTATAATAACATATATATCTGTACTTGAAAGAGTAAAAGAAATAGGAATATTAAGAAGCTTAGGAGCTAGAAAAAAAGATATTAGAAGAGTATTTAATGCTGAAACATTTATAATTGGTTTAACATCTGGACTATTAGGTATCATTATTTCAAAACTATTATTAATACCTATAAATATTGTTTTAAAGAATTTAACTAATTTAGAAAATGTTGCTATTATGAATATTAAATATTCTGTATTATTAATAACTATTAGTGTAATATTAACTATTATTGGTGGATCAATACCATCTAAAATAGCTTCTAAAAAAGATCCTGTTGAATCACTAAGAAGTGAATAAAAAGATATGAAATTTCATATCTTTTTTTATTTTTTATAATATATATCTATATCAACATCTCCATCGATACCATCTATTTTTCCTATATTAGTTAATTGCCACATAATAAATTTTTCATTGTAACTAGTTTCACTATTATAATGCGCTAGCCAAATATTATACTTATTTGTATTCATCCAAATATTTTCTAAATAAAATTTACTACTATATAACATTGTTTTATAATTATGTTTTGTTATCTCTTTATCAAATTCTGCATAAACTGATGATATATCATGCATATTTAGTTTATAAGTATTAAATTTATCCCAATTTTCCCAATCATAAGCAATAGGAAAATCTAATTTTTCCTTATTTAAATGTTTAATAACATATTTAGCATGTTCTTTTGCAGTTTTCTTATTAGATGCACTACTATATACATATACACCAACTTTTAAACCAGCTTTTTTAGCTTTTTTAATATTATCTTTATAATAAGAATCTAAACTTATATCTTTATTAATATCAGTATTTACAGCCATTCTAATTATTACAAATTCACAACCAGCTTTTTTAACTTTTTCAAAATCAATATCATTTTGCCACCTACTTACATCTATTCCTATTAATGTATTATCATTTTTATAATTATTAATTATTTCACTAAATTCAATATTACTTTTTTTACTATTACTATAATTAGAAGTACTATATTTTTCAATAACATTAACATTAAATTCAAGCTCATTTATATTATTTGAACCATCACTAATAATATATTTCATTTTATAATTACCAGTTTTTGTATTATCTATATTTCCAACATAAACACAAGAAACATTTCTATCATAATTATCCGCTGTTACTACTTTTTCACAAAAATCTACTTCTTCATTTAATAAAATAGTTTTATTAGTATTAACACTTAAAAAAATAGGTTTAACCTTATCCACAACTTTATAATTTATTTTATATTTATATTTTCTCCTTTTATATTTATAAGTTAATATAATATTATTATTTCCTAATTTATTAGTTTTTAATAATTTATTATCTGATAATACTTCAACATTCTTTTTTTCTATTAAATCATATAAATGATATTTATTAGAATAAACAGGTATTTCTTTATTTTTAATCTTTATATTTACATCTTTAGGAGTTTTATACATATCGTATTTACAACCACTTAATATTAAAGAAATAAATAATAATAACAATAATCTTTTTTTCATATTCTTCACCATTTATATTATACCAATAAAATTTGACTATTTTAACAAAAATTATATAATATTTAATTATGGAAAAAGAAAAAGTTGAATTTGAAATAAGAAAAATAAAAAATAATAAATTTTCATTAAAAGGTTATATACCAGAAATGAAGTATTTTTTATTTGTTTATAATGGTATAGGAACAATAATATTTCTAACAAAAGAATTAGAAGATTATTTAGATAAAACTAAACCTGAGATTAGAAAATTCAGTAGATTTTTATTCTCTCATGGTGTATATACTTATATGGATGAAAACTATGAAGTTAAAATAGGAAAAAGATTAGAATCATTATATGACTCTTTAAATGAAGATAAATATTATGTTTTGATAAAAAGAGAAAAGTGTAATAAGTTAGTACCATTTTCAAAATTAAAGGATTTAAAAATGTCTGAAGTAATAAAAGAGGATATTATTAAAGAAAAGAATAGAATAGAAGGAAAGAAGAAGATAAAATGAAAAAAATAATAATAGTTGGTGCGGGGGCATCAGGAGTTTTTTTAGCGTTAAATTTGAAAAATAAAGATAATGAAATTATTCTTTTAGAGAAAAATGATACACCTTTAAAAAAATTATCAATGACTGGAAATGGAAGATGTAATTATTATAATGATGATCAAAATATAAAACATTATCATAGTGAAAGCTTAAATGAATTAAATTATTTATTAAAAGAAAAAGATATAAAAAGATGTTTAGAATTATTTAATGAATTAGGTATATATCCTAGAATAATTAATGGTTATTATTATCCTTATTCAAACAATGCGAAAACTATTAGAAATACATTAATTGAAGAATTAAATAAAAAGAATATAAAACTAAAATTAAATTACGAAGTTAATAATATAAAGAAGAAAGATAATAAATTTATCATTAATAATGATTTAACAAGTGACTATTTAGTTATATCTACTGGATCTAAATGCATGGTTAATGATTATATTATGTATGATATATTAAAAGAAATGAAAATAGATATTATAAAACCACTTCCAGGTTTAACAAAATTAGTTGTAGATAATAAATATTTAAATAAATTAAATGGAATAAGAACACTATGTAAAGCAAGTATTATTGTTAACGATGAAGTTATTAAAGAAGAAGAAGGGGAATTACAATTAACTAATTATGGCCTTAGTGGTATAGTTATTTTTAATTTAAGTAGATATGCATCTATTAATTTAGAAAAGAATAATAATGTAAAAGTGAAAATTAATTTTTTACATACAATACAAAATATTGAAGAAATATTTGTTAAAAATAATAATATAAAATCAGCTTTAAATAGAATATTAGATGAAAAACTTGTTAATGTTTTATTAAAAGATTTAAAAAATCTTAATTATAATGAATTAACAAAAGAAGAAAAAAATGAATTATTTAAAATATTAACTGAGTATGAATTTATTGTTACTGGAATAAAAGATTTTAATAATTGTCAAGTATCAGTTGGTGGTGTAAGTTTAAATGAAGTGGATTTAAAATCACTAGAATCATTAAAAATCTCAAACTTATATTTTACAGGAGAGATACTTGATGTAGATGGAGATTGTGGTGGATATAATTTAACTTTCGCTTGGCTCAGCGCATTAATTGTATCAAGAAGTATTAGGAGAAAAAATGATAAGAGTAAGTAATATAAATGTTAGTGTATTAAGTGATGAAAATGCATTATTAAAAAAAATCTCAAGAATAATAAACTGTAATAAAAATGATATTAAAGATTATAAAATAATTAAAAAATCAATTGATGCCAGAGATAAAAATAATATTGTTTATAATTATACTTTAGATATGCAAATAGATAATGAAGAAATAGTATTGAATAAAAATATAAAGAATGTTTCTAAAACACCTAATGAAGAATATAATTATGTACCAAAAGGAAATACAAAAATGTTAAATAGACCTATTGTAGTAGGTGCAGGACCTGCAGGTTTATTTTTATCATATATGCTTTCTTATTATGGATATAATCCAATAATAATAGAAAGAGGAGAAAAAATGGAAGATAGAATTAAATCGGTAGATAATTTTTTCTCTACAAATAAATTAAATATTAATTCAAATGTTCAATTTGGAGAAGGTGGTGCAGGAACATTTTCTGATGGTAAATTAAATACTTTAGTGAAAGATAAAAGATTTATGCAAAAAAAAGTATTTGAAATTTTTATTGAATGCGGCGCACCAGAAGAAATATTATATGTTAATAAACCACATATTGGTACAGATTTATTAAGAAAAGTAATCATTAATATGAGAAATAAAATTATTAAAAATGGTGGAACTTTTAGATATAACACAATGTTAACTGATATCATTATTAATGATAATAAAATAGAAAAAATAATTGTTAATAACAATGAAACAATTCCTTGTGATAATTTATTCTTATGTATTGGACATAGTTCAAGAGAAACATATTATATGTTAAAAGATAAGAATATATTAATGAAGAATAAACCATTCGCAGTAGGAGTTAGAATTGAGCATTTAAAAAAAGATATAAATGAATGTTTATATGGAAATAAATATAAAGATATATTAAAAGAAGCTAGTTATAATTTAACATATCATACTAATGATAGGGCAGTATATTCTTTTTGTATGTGTCCTGGAGGGTATGTAGTAAATGCTTCAAGTGAAGAAAAAAGATTAGTTATAAATGGAATGAGTAATCATTTAAGAGAAAGTAGTAATAGTAATAGTGCGATAGTTGTTACAATAGATGAAAATGATTATGGAAAAAATTTACTAGATGGTGTTAAATTTCAAAGAGAGTTAGAAGAAAAAGCATATGATTCATTAAAAGGATTAATACCAGTACAAAAATATATAGATTATAAGAATAATGTAGTTACTAATAAATTAGGTAAAGTAATTCCTAATACAAAAGGTAAATATGGTTTTTATGACATTAATAAAATATTACCAAATTATATTAATTTATCTATTAAAGAAGCAATAGAATATTTTAGTAAAAGAATTAGTTGTTTTAATAATGATGATTCTATTATTTTAGGAATTGAAACAAGAACTAGTTCACCAGTTACTATTATAAGAGATGAAAATGGAATGAGTAATATTAAAGGTATATATCCAGTTGGAGAAGGTGCTGGTTATGCTGGTGGAATAACTACATCTGCAGTAGATGGAATAAGAATATTTGAAAAATTTTCTAGTATATATAAAAAATAATATGTTATAATCAATCTAGAGGTAAGAATTATGAAAATAATATCATGGAATGTCGCAGGTTTTAGAGCGTGTTTAAAAAAAGGATTTGATGAATTTTTTGATAAAGAAAATGCTGATATTTATTGTTTACAAGAATCAAAAGCATTAGAAGATCAATTTTCTTATAATAAAGAAGGGTATGATATGTATTTATACCCTGCAGAAAAAAAAGGTTATTCTGGAACATTAGTTTTTACTAGAATTAAACCATTAAATGTTTCTTATGGAATAAATATTGATGAACATGATCATGAAGGAAGAGTAATAACATTAGAATTTAATGATTTTTATCTTGTGAATGTTTATGTTCCAAATGTAAAAAGAGATTTAAGTAGACTTGAATATAGAATGAAATGGGAAGATGATTTTAAACAATATTTAAAACATTTAGAAGAAAAAAAGACCGTAATTGTATGTGGAGATTTTAATGTAGCTCATAATGAAATAGATATTAAAAATGCTAAAGCAAATATAGGTAATGCTGGATTTACATATGAAGAAAGAGATAAATTTACTAAATTACTTGAATCTGGATTTATAGATACATTTAGATATTTTCATGAAACAGAAGAAAAATATTCTTGGTGGAGCTATATGGGCAAAGCAAGAGAAAAAAATATTGGTTGGAGAATAGATTATTTTATAATATCAAAATCAAGTATAAATAATGTTGTTGACTCAACAATATTAAATGATGTAATGGGTAGTGATCATTGTCCAATATGTTTAGAAGTTAATCTTAAATAATTATAAGAAGTTAATAAAACTTCTTTTCTTTTTATTTAAATAATGATATAATAAAGTTTAGAATAAGGAGGTCTAGTATGAATAGAAAAATAACTATTACAAATGCTCAAGGGCAAAAAGTTATAGCTGATGTAGTATCTGTTTTTAATGTTAAATCATTAAATAGTGATTATATTATTTATACTTTTAATAAAAAAGATGAAAATAATAAAATAAAAGACTATGTTTCTAAAATTAAGTTTGAAAATAATGAATACATACTAGAAACAATAGACGATAATAATGAATGGGATAAAATAAAAGATATTATCATAAAAATGGAAGAGAATAATTAAGGAGGAATATTTATGGAAAACTATGTGAATATTCAAAATACTTCAAATGGTTGGGTTAATCCTTCATCATCTAATAATAAAATTAATGAAATTAAAAATGAAACTAACATTAATTATCAAAAAATAGATGAATCTTTAACAACTAATTTTGCATCTTTAAATGACAAATTAAATGATATTATTAGTCAAATTCAAGAATTAAATTCTAAATTATCTAGTTTTTCATCTAATAATGCTAATACTGTGAAAGAACCTGAAATAACTCAAACAAATGTAGATTTATCTGAAAATGATAATCCTTTTGAAAGTGCATTTGATTTTATTGAACCAACTAATAATACTGAAGAATTGGAAACAGAACAATTACCAAAACAAGATGAACTAAATTTTTTGAATGAAAATACATTGCCAAATAATAATCCGGTAGAAGAACCAAATATGACTTCATTACAAGATTTTATGTCTTCAGCAAAAGCAAATGAGGAAACACCAACTATAGAAATTAGTCAAGATGTTAGTGAAGTTAATGATATATCCAATGGATTTCCTGTAGAAATAGAAGCTAAAATGAATGGCAAAGGTGCTAGATTTGTTTCAATAAATGATAATTCAAAAATACTAATTAATAAATAAATGATTTAAAAAATAGTAATTTATAGTATAATGTATAGGTGAGGTGTTAAAATGAATCAAAAGAAAATAAATAAAAATGTTATTAGTAAAAAGATTAAAAAATTAAAAACTAATAAGAAATTATTAATAATTGTAATAATATTATTAGTAATATTAATAATGTTTTTTAATTATGTAAGAACTGGTAATACTATTTCAAAATATGGTAATAGATTAAATGGTATTAAAAAAGTTCCTGTAAAAAAAGAACAAGTTAGTAAAATTGAAAAAAAATTAAAAGAAAATGAAAATGTAACTTATACAAGTGTAAGAACAGAAGGAAAAATTATTTATGTAACTTTTAATGTTAAACAAGATTTAACAGTAGATGATGCGAAAAATATAGGAAACACAGTTCTAGAAGTTGTTGATGATAAAATTAAAAATTTTTATGATATAAATATAATAATAACTAAAAAAGATGAAGTAGGCGAAGAAGTTCAAGTAACTACTGATAGTGGTGAACAAAAAACAGAAACTAAAAAAGAATTTCCAATCATGGGATATAAAAAATCTTCTTCAGAAGGAATAGTTTGGTAAAGGAGAAGGTTATGAAAAAGAAAAAAGAAAAAAATTTAAATTATAAAAAAATTGGTATACTGTTTTTTATATTAATATCTTTTATAGTATTAATAATAACTTTTATATCTATAAATAAAAGAAATGAATCTAAAGGAGCATATTCTTTATTAGAAAAACGTTGGATTGAAAAAAATTCTAATAAAGTTGTAGATGTTTCTATTTTAAATGATATTCCTATTTTTGGTGAATCTGGAGAAGGAGTATTCTTTGATTTCTTAAGTGATTTTACAAAAGAAAACAACATTGAATTTAATATGATTCCATATGAATCAACTTCTAATGAAAATACAAGTGATTATTCATTTGAAGTAAGTAATAATAGTGAAATTAAAAAGAATGAATTATTATTCTATACAGATAACTATGTATTAGTAAGTAAGAATAATAAAGAAGTTAAGAAAATTAATGATCTAAATGAAACTACAATTGGAGCTTTAGATACAGATTTAAATAAAATTAAAGATTATTTATCTTATAATGATAATTTAATATATAACACATACAATACTATGGATTCTATGGTAGAAGCACTTAATAATAATGATATTAATTATGCTATAATGCCAAAAACTTATTATATAAATGATATTTTTAAAAATAATTTTTATATAGTTCATAATTTTAATGAAATGACTACAAATTATATTTTAAAAATAGATGGTAAAGAAAAAACATTAAATAATATAATAAGAAAATATTATACAAGATGGAGTAAAGATTCTTTAAGTAAATCTTATAATTCAAAATTATTAACATTATATTTTGAATCAAAAAATATTGATGATTCTGTAATCGCAAATTTCTCAGGCAAAGAATATGTATATGGATATGTAAAGAACTTACCTTATGATTCAAAAATAAATGATGACTTCATTGGATATAATAGTGAAATATTAGATGAATTTGCTAAAAGTATGAATATTACTTTCAAAATAAAAGAATTCTCTTCAATAAAAGAATTAGAAAAAAATATGAATAATGGTAAAGTAGATTTAGTATTTAACTATTATGATTTTGATAATGTAACAGAAGATTTTGATTCTACATTTTCAATGTATGATTCTAAAATTGTTGTATTAACAAATGTTAATAATGTAACAACTACAGTACCTTCTATTAGATCTTTAAAAGGAAAAGAAATAAAGATGCTTGATAATAAAACATCAACTTATTTCTCAAATAAAGAAGGATTAAATGTTAAAAAATATAAAAAAGTAAATTCAATGTTTAATTCATTAGATGATGATAGTATTTTATTACTTGATTATAATTTATATAATTACTATAGAAATAATGAATTATCTGATTACAAAGTAGTTTATGAAGAAAGAATACAAAATTTAAATTATAATTATTTGATATATAATTCATCAACAAATAAAGCATTTAATGGATTATTTAAATTTTATGTTTCAGTACTTGATTCAGATTTATATCAAGCACGTGCAACAGTCAAATTATCTAAAGATAGTAAGAAAATAGATTTAACATTTATATATTTAGTTTGTGCTTTATTTGTAATCTTAATTATATTTATGATTTATTTAAAAATTAAAAATAATCAAAATAAAATATTAAAAAATGATAGATTAAAATATGTTGATAGTTTGACTTCTTTAAAAAATAGACATTATTTGAATAAAAACTATGAAAAATGGCAACAAAATAAAATATATCCTCAAGCAATTATAATTGTTGATGTAAATAAAGTTGGTCATATAAATGATGTTTATGGTCATGAAGAAGGAGATTCAGTTATTAAAAAAGCAGCAAATATGCTTATTAATAATCAATTAGAACAAAGTGATATTGTTAGAACAAATGGTGATGAATTCTTAATATATTTAGTTGGATATGAAGAAAACAAAGTTATTCAATATATTAGAAAATTATATAAAGAATTTAAAAATCTTCCATATAATTTTGGTGCAACTTTGGGTTATAGTATGATACTAGATGATATTAAAACAATAGATGATGCTATAAATGAAGCAGTATTAGAAGTTAAAACAAATAAAGAAATGGATATTGAAAATAAAAAGTAAAAAGGGTGATTAATTATGAAAATTATTAATAAAAAAGTATGTAATTTTTATAAAGATATTGTCGCTCTAATGAGAAAGCCAGTAATGTCTATCTTACCTGGACATCTGTCTTTCTTTTTATTACTTTCATTAGTACCTATATTATTATTAATAGGTGTAGTAGCAAATACATTATCCTTTTCTTTTGATTTTATAATAGATTTTTTAAAAATGTCTTTACCAGCAGGTACAAGTAAATTAATATTACCTTTATTTACAGGTAATGCCTTAAATATTAATATAACATTCTTATTATTATCTGCTATATGTTTATCTTCAAAAGGTAATATGGCTGTAATTAATGCTGCTTGTCATATATATAATGTTAATAAAAGACCTTTAAGAGATATTGTAAAATCAATTGTAATTACATTACTATTATTATGTTTATTTATTTTTATAATTTTAATATTAGTAATAGGTTCTAAATTATTAGAATTAATAAAATCAATAGAAGAAATTAATTTTATAAGTCAAAGCTTAATAGATTTTTATAACTTTTCAAAATGGCCTTTATCTATATTAGTTGTTTTCTTTTCGATAAAATTTATATATATATTAGCACCAAATAAAAAAATATCTACTAAAAGTGTTAATAAAGGTACTATTTTTAGTACAATTTCAATTGTATTAATAACATACTTATATTCTTATTATATTAATAGATTTTCTACTTATGATGAATATTATGGTGGTGCATCAAATTTAATAGTATTTATGTTATGGATATATTTAATCTCTTATATATTTGTTTTAGGAATGTCTATTAATTCTATAGAAGAAAAAAGCGAAAATATTAAAAACTCTTAAATATATAGTTTTTTTTCTTTAAAAGTGATATAATTTTATAGATTGTATGGAGGTATTATAATTATGAATACAATAAAAAAGAAAATTATAAATTTATATGAATTAGTTAAGAATTTTGATTATAAACAATATGCTAGTACTAACAAACAATTCTTAGCTTTTGTAATAACTGCTTTAATAAATTCAACAGTTTTAAGATTTTTTACAGTACATAATTATTTTGCAATAAAACCATTTATTGCAGATTTATCATGTATTTTATTATTAGGATCTTTTGTATATTTATTAAAACCAAAGAATCAATTTAAATACATATTAGTTATTTCATTTTTATTTACTTTAGTATGTATAGTTAATTCGTTATATTATACTTACTATATGTCTTTTGCATCTTTTTCATTGATTGCAGTATCTTTATCTTTAGTAGATGTAGGAGATGCAGTTGTAAAAAATGTATTACAATTCAAAGACTTTTTATTCTTATGGCAACCTATTTTTATGATTGTATTACACAATAGATTTAATAAGATAAAATATTATGATTATGCTGGAAGTATTGAAAATAGAAAAAGAAGATTTATTGGTACTATCGCTGCAGGCGCAACTTTATATATTATTTTCTTTTTATCTTGTTCTTTAGTAGAATTATCAAGATTAAATAAACAATGGAACAGAGAATTTATTGTTACAAAATTTGGTATTTATACTTATCAATTAAATGATTTATTTAAAAGTTTAGATGCTAAATTTAATACATTATTTGGTTATGATAATGCTGCGAAAGAATTTAGAGATTATTATAAAGATAATACAATTCAATTAAAAGAAAATGATTATACTAATATGTTTGAAGGTAAAAATTTAATTGTTATACATGGAGAAAGTATTCAAAATATTGCTTTAAAACAATCATTTAATGGAGTAGAAGTAACACCTAATCTTAACAAAATGAAAGATGAAGGTATTTATTTTAGTAATTTTTATGCACAAGCTAGTGGAGGAACTAGTAGTGATTCTGAATTTACATTCTCTTCATCTTTATTACCTGTAACAAATGGTTCTGTAGCAGTTAGTTATTGGGATAGAGAATATGAAACAATGCAATTATTATTTAAAAATCAAAAAAAATATAATACATTAAGTTTTCATGGAAATAATGGAAGCTTTTGGAATAGAAATAATTTTCATAAAACTTTAGGTTATAATAAATTTTATAGTAAAGACTCATTTAAAGTAACTGAAGAAAATACTATTGGACTAGGAATTAGTGATAAAGCATTCTTTAAACAACTAACACCTAAATTAAAAAAAGAATATGATGAAAATGGTACCTTTATGGCAACTTTAATTATGCTTTCTAATCATACACCATTTGATGATTTAGAACATTATGGTGACTTTGCAGTTGATATTAAAGAAGATGTAACTGAAACTGATGAAAATGGTATTGAAGTTAGTAAAACTATTTCACATCCATATATGGAAGGAACAAAGTTAGGTAATTATTTTAAATCTGTTCATTATGCTGATTCTGCATTAGGAGATTTATTTACATTATTAGATAATGAAGGATTACTTGATAACTCTGTTGTATTATTATATGGAGATCATGATGCTAAATTACCAAAAAAAGATTATGTTAGATTATATAATTATGATATAAAAACTGATACAGTATTAACTGAAGAAGATGAAGGATATGATCCAGTTGATTACTTTAGATATGAACTTAATAGATCAGTTCCATTAATTATTTGGACAAAAGATAAGAAGTTTAATAAAGAAATAAAAACTGCGATGGGTATGTATGATGTAATGCCTACTGTTGCTAATATGTTTGGCTTAAAACCTAAATATGCATTAGGTAATGATATTATGAATTTAGATAATAATTTAGTTGTATTTCCAAATGGTAACTGGTTAACTAATGATATTTATTATAATAGTCAAAAAGATGAATATAAAGTTATTAATTCTGATGCTGTAATAGATACTGATACTATTCAGAATAATAGTGCAATTGCAAATAAAAAAATCGCTGTATCTAATGATATTATTAAATTTGATTTAATTAAAAATGAGAATAAGAAAGAAAGATTAAATAGGGTTGAAGGAGAATAACATGAAAAAAAATAAAAGTGTTAAAAAAAGAAGACTTAATAAAAAAACAAAGTTTATAATTGCATTGCTAGTAGTTATAGCTATTATATCTTCTTGTTTTGTATTCTTTAATAATACAAAGAAAGCAACAACTAAAAAAGTTAAAGTTGTTGATAAAATAGATAAGTTTGATTACACAGTAAATGAAAAAGATACAAAACTATTTAAGGATACTTTTAAAGAATTAAAAACTATTCTATCTAAAGATGAGATAGATAATAAAAAATATTCTGAAGTAGTCGCAAAATTATTTGTTATAGATTTCTTTACATTAAATAATAAAATGACAAAAAATGATGTAGGAGGAGTACAATTTGTATATTCTTCATACAAGTCATCATTTATTGATAAAGCAAGAGATGAATTTTATAAATATATAAAAAATAATATATATAATGATAGAAAACAAGATTTACCTATTGTAAGTAGTGTAAGTGTTTCAAGTGTTGAAAAAATAGATGCAACATCTGAAATTAATTTGAATGATTTAAAAGATGTTGAAGCTTATGAAGTAAAAATGAACATTACATATGAAAAAGATTTAGGTTATCAAAAAACTGCAACTGTTATAGTCATAAAAGATGAAAATAAATTTTCTGTTGCTAAATTATCTGAATAAAAGGAGGAAATCATGACAAAAGAAGAAAAGAAAAAAATGAAAAAAGAAAAATTAAAATTAAAAGAAAAAAAACATAAAAAATTTAATACTTTTGTTGGATTTATATTAGGTATGTATTTAACTGTATCTGCATATTTAATTTATAATTTATATAGATTAACAGGTGTAGAAACAATTATTAGATATATAATAATGGGATTCTTAGGTGTTACAGATTTAATAATATTGGTAAAATATTTTAAAATGAAGAAAAAAACACTTCTAAGAAAATATGTATTATTTACATTTTTATTATTAATATTAGGTGGTGTTCAATTCTTTATTGCTTATACCATTAATAAAGGTTTAAATGTTGTAGATAATATATCATTAAAACAATATAAAACATATTCTACTAGTTTAATTACTTTAAAAAGTAATAATTTAACATTAGAAAATATAGATAGTAGTACAAAAATAGGTAGAGTTAATGATTCTAATGATATAGAAAATTATGTTCTTACAAAGGACTTAATGAAAAAAGATAAAATTAGTGAAAGTCAAATTGAAGATTATGATGATCCAATTAGTTTACTTTACGATTTATATGATAATAAAGTTGATGCTGTATTTATATCTAGTTCTTATATAAATATTTATGGTGGAATGGAAAAATTTGAAAAAATAGCAGAAGAAACTATAGAATTAGATAAATTTAGTAAAAAAATGAAGATAAAAAAATCTAATTCAATCGCTGCTACTAAAAAAGGTAGTGATGAACCATTTACAATTTTATTGATGGGTGTTGATTCAACTGCAGAAAATTTAAGTGATTCAAGTGGTCTTGGAGATTCTTTATTGTTAATTACATTTAATCCTCAAACATTAAACGCAACTATTATTAGTATTCCTAGAGATACTTATGTACCAATAACTTGTTATAGAAATGTAAGAAGTAAGATTACTCATGCTGCATCAGGCGGGGATAAATGTATGATTAATACAATACAAAATTTCTTTGATGTAAATATAGATTATTATGCAAAAATTAATTTCAGAGGTTTAATAAAATTAGTTGATGCATTAGGTGGAATAGATGTTGAAGTTCCTTATAGTTTCTGTGAAACTGATGAAAATCGTATGTTAAAGAATACTGTATTTGTTGAAAAAGGATATCAACATTTAAATGGTGTTCAAGCACTCGCACTTTCTAGAAATAGAAAAACATATCCTACTTGTGGTGCTAAATGGAATTTAGGTACAAGAAATGATTTTGTCCGTGGTCAAAATCAACAAATAGTTATTAATGGTATTATTAATAAAGCAAAATCAATAAAAAGCGTTAGTCAATTTTATGGTATTTTAGATGCTGTTGGTGGAAGTATGACTACAAATATGGATAAAAAACAAATACTTTCATTCTATGATGTATTTAAAAATGTTCTTGTTTATAGTACTAATTTAACTGATGATAATAGTATTATAAGCATGCAAAAAATGTATTTAAATGGTGTTGGTGGAATGTACCATGATGGTATTATGGGAAGTGATTTATATGAATATATTCCTTCAACAAATTCATTAAATGCTATAAAGAATGCTATGAAAGTTAATCTTGGATTAAAAGAAGACACTATAAATAAAAAATTTAGTTTTTCAATAGATAAAGAGTACGAAGAAAAAGTAATAGGTAAAGATAAAACTGGTGGTGTTGATGTTCCATTAAAATCATCAACTACAACAACTACAAATAGTGATGTATCTTGTGGTAAAAATGAAGAATTAGGTGCAGATGGACAAACTTGTGTATGTGCTCATGGTTATGAAAAAACAAATGGAGTATGTACTAAACAAAAAGTTGAATGTGATTATAACAAAGAATTAGGTGCGGATGGAGTTACTTGTGTTTGTAAGAGTGATTATTTGAAATCAGATAATACATGTTCTTCAACTAAAGTAACAACAAGTCAAACAACTACAGATACAACAACTGATAATGATGATGATTCAAACAATTCTTCAACTACAGATAATAATTCTTCATCAACTGATAATAATACAACTACAGATACAACAATTGATCCAGATGAATAAGAAAAGATTCTATCTTTTCTTTTTTTTATATGTTATAATATAAAAAGACAGGATGGGTAGAAGGTATGGATAACAAATTATTAACATTATTAAAAAAAATACATTTAAAAGAAGAATTCTATGATACTTTTAAAGAAGCAAGAATTATAAAAATTATTTCTTCAAATGATAAAAAAAAATGGAATTTTATAATAGAAACAAATGAAGTATTAGATATAGAAATATTAACTTATTTAGATAATAATTTAAAAAAATATTTTTCTAATTTAGATTTTGTTACTTATACCATTATACCTAAAAATATAGATAAATTTAAGGTGAATGAATATTATAATTATGTTATTGATTCTATTGGATTAAGTAAAGCAATGACATCTTTATTTTTAAATAAACAAATTAAATTTACAACAAATGGTATGTATTTAGAAGTAGATAATAATGCACAAGAAGATGTTATTAAATCAAAATTAAATATAATAGAGAAAAAATTCAAACAAATTGGTTTTTCAGTTGAATTAAAAGTAATTGTTAATGAAGAAAATATAAAAAATGAATTTAGTAAAAATTTAAAAATAGATACTTCTAATATAAAAAAAGTAGAACATAAAGATACATTTAAGAAAAGAGAACCAATGAAAATTGCTTCTACTAAATTAGATCCAGAAAGTGATGCGATATTAGGAAAAAATATAACTGGTGATATAACTTCATTAAATTTAATACAAGGTGAAATTGATAATATTAATATTGAAATAAAAGTATTTGGAAAAGAAATATTTGAATCAACAAAAACATCTTTTAAAATTATAACTTTAAAAGTAACAGATTATAGTGATAGTTTATTAGTAAAAGTATTTTTTAGAAATAAAGAAGATTTTGATAGAATTAATTCCAAACTTGAAGAAGGAAAATGGTATAAAATTAATGGTAATGTAAAATATGATGAATTTTCAAGAGATTTTGTTTTATCTGCAAATAATATAAACGATATACCATCTAAAGATACTGAAATACAAGATTTATCAAATGAAAAAAGAGTTGAACTTCATGCCCATACATTGATGAGTCAAATGGATGGTGTAGTAGCGGTTGAAGATTTAATTAAACAAGCTAAAAAATGGGGACATAGAGGAATCGCAGTAACTGATCATGATGGGGCACAAAGTTTTCCTAATGCATTTAATCTAGTTAGAAATATGAATAAAGATTTAAAAGAAGATGAAGAACCATTTAAAGTTATTTATGGTACAGAACTAGTTATGGTTGATGATAATGTTGATATTGTTATTAGAGAAAATGATGAAGACTTATTGGATACTACTTATGTTGTATTTGACTTAGAAACTACTGGTTTTAATGCAGGTGGATCTGATTCTATAATTGAAATAGGTGCAGTTAAAATAAAAAATGGAGTAATAATTGATCAATTTGATGAACTTATCAATCCAAAGAAAAAATTACCACAAAAAATAATAGAATTAACACATATTACAGATGAGATGTTAGAAGATAAAGAAGATGAAGAAACAGTTGTAAAAAGATTTATAAATTGGATAGGTGGAAATTTAGTTATGGTTGCACATAATGCTAAATTTGACTGTTCATTTATAGAAATGGCTTATAATAAATATAATTTAGGAACATTTAATAATCCAGTTATAGATACATTAGAATTATCACGTGCTGTTGATAAAGCTGAAGCAAGACATAGCTTATCTGCAATTACAAAAAGATATAATGTAGTATTTGATGAAGAAGGTCATCACAGAGCTAATTATGATGCTGAAGGAACTGCTTTAGTTCTTCATAAGATGTTAAAAAAATTATATGAACAAAATTTTAAGAAAATTAGTGATTTAAATAATTTAGTTTCAAAATCAGAAATACATAAATATGGACGTTGTCATGATATAAATATTTTAACTTTAAATAAAAAAGGATTAAAAAACTTATTTAAAATTATATCTTATGCAAATACAAAATATTTATTTAAAACTCCTAGAATTTTAAGAAGTGAAATAGAAAAATATAGGGATGGTTTATTAATAGGTAGTGGATGTTATCAAGGTGAAGTATTTACTAGTGCTAGTACTAAAACAGATGAAGAATTATCTAATATAATAAACTTTTATGATTATGTAGAAGTTCAACCAGTTGATGAATATTGTCATTTAGTACCATCTGTATTTGAAAATGAATCTCAACTTATAAATAATATTAAGAAAATAATTAGAGTAACTAAAGAATCAGGTAAAATAATTGTTGCAACTGGAGATGTACATCATTTAAAGAAAGAAGATAAAATATATAGAGAAATAATTATTAATCAAAATGTTCCTGGAAGGGGTAGACATCCATTAATAAGAAATAGTAAAGGTGGACAAATACCTTCACAACATTTTAGAACAACAGATGAAATGCTTGAAAATTTTTCTTTCTTATCAGAAGAAGAAGCAAAAGAAATAGTAATAACTAATCCAAATAAAATATTGGATATGGTAGATATTTTTGATGTTATTATACAAACTGGTGGTGTACCATTTTCACCTAGAGTTAAATCAGATGATGGAAAAACATATCTTGATTGCCCTAGAGTAGTAACAGATTTAGTATATGAAAAAGCAAATGACTGGTATGGTGATCCATTACCATATAATATTGAATCTAGATTAGGTACTGAATTATATGGAGATATAGTTTTAACTAGTATTAAATACTTTTTAAAGGATAAAAACTTAAGTGATAATGAATTAGAAATTGAATCTTATAAAGAACTTCATAATATAATTTTAAAAGGTTCTAATGAAGTAAAAGATTTAGTTAGAAGATATTTAAAAATAACTATAGAAGAAGAATTATCAGAAGAAGAACTAGAAAAAAGATTAAAAAAGAGTCTGGGTGGAGTAATAGGTGCTGGATTTGATCCAATATATTTAATTGCGCAAAGACTTGTTAAAAAATCTAATAATGATGGTTTCTTAGTAGGTTCCCGTGGATCAGTAGGTTCAAGTTTTGTCGCAACAATGATGGGTATAACAGAGGTTAATCCTTTACCAGCACACTATAGATGTCCAAATTGTAAAAAGTCTATTTTTGAACTTGATGGAGTTGTATTAGGTTCTAAATATTCAAGTGGATTTGATTTACCAAATTATAATTGCCCTGAGTGTAATACATTAATGTTAAAGGATGGACAAGATATTCCATTCGCGACATTTTTAGGATTTAATGCAGATAAAGTACCAGATATAGATCTTAATTTCTCAGATTTAAATCAAGCAGCTATTCATGAATATACTAAAGTATTATTTGGTGTAGATAATGTTTATAGAGCAGGAACTATTGGTACTGTCGCAGAAAAAACTGCATATGGTTATGTTAAAGGATACTTTGAAGATAGAGGTATTTTAAAAAGAAGTATTGAAATAGAAAGATTATCTCAAGGTTGTACTGGTGTTAAAAGAACTACAGGTCAACATCCAGGTGGTATAGTTGTTATTCCAGATTATATGGATGTATTTGATTTTACTCCATTTCAATTTCCAGCAGATGATCCTAATTCTGCATGGAGAACAACACATTTTGATTATCATAAAATAGAAGATGACGTATTAAAATTAGATATCTTAGGTCATTCAGATCCAACACAATTAAGAATGATTCAAGATATGACTAAAACAGATGTTACAAAAGTTCCACTTGATGATAAACAAACAATGGGTATATTCCTTTCGCCAGAACCATTAGGTGTTACAAAAGAACAAATAATGTGCAATACTGGAACATTAGGTATTCCTGAATTTGGTACAAAATTCACAGTACAAATGGTAGAAGATACAAAACCAACTACCTTCGCAGAACTTATTAAAATATCAGGTTTATCTCATGGTACTGATGTATGGCTTGGTAATGCACAAGACTTAATAAAAAATAATATAGTTCCATTTAGTGAAGTAATAGGATGTCGTGATGATATAATGGTATATCTTATGTATAATGGACTTAAACCTATCACTGCATTTAAAATAATGGAATTTGTTAGAAAAGGTAGAGCAAGTAAACCTAAAGATCATGCACAATGGTTAGAATATGAAGAAATATTAAAATCTGCTGGTATAAAAGAATGGTATATTGAAGCATGTAGAAAGATTAAGTACATGTTCCCAAAAGCTCATGCCGCTGCATATGTAACAAGTGCATTTAGAATTGCGTGGTATAAAGTTCATATGCCTGTTTATTATTATGCATCTTGGTTAAGTTGTAAAGCAACAGATGTTGATGTAGTATCTATGATTAAAGGTTATGATACTATAAAAGAAAAAATAATAGAAATAACAGAAAAAGGTAGAGAAGCATCTAATAAAGAAATAGGTCAACAAGAATCTTTACATGTATGTTTAGAAGCAACTGCTAGAGGAATTAATTTTAAAAATATAGATTTATATAAAAGTGAATCAACTATATTTATTTGTGATAATGAAACAGATATAATCCCACCATTTAATTCTATTGAAGGTCTAGGTGATACAATCGCTAAAAATATTGTTGAAGAAAGAAAAAAGAGAAAATTTTTAAGTATTGAAGAACTACAAGTAAGATGTAAAATAAGTGATACTATTATTGAAACAATGAGAAACATGGGAATATTAGATGGTATGGATGAATCTAATCAATTATCTTTATTTTAATTTGACTTATTGTGTTTAATAATATAGAATAATTTTTGCGAAAAAGGAAAGGTATTATGAATAATAAATATATAGTAAAAAAAGATATGATTTTATTAGATTTTTTAAAAGAAAATTTATCTAATAAATCAAAAAATAATATTAAATCTTTATTAACAAATGAATTAGTTTTAGTTAATAATAAAATAAGAACAAAATATAATTTTATATTACATAAAGATGATGAAGTAGAAATTAAAAATACTAAAATAAAAGATAGTAAATATAAAAAAGAAATTAAGATAATTTATGAAGATAAAGATTTAATTGTAGTGAATAAACCTGCTAATTTATTATGTATTTCTACAGAAAAAGAAAAAGAATATACTTTATATCATTTTTTACATAATTATGTTAAAAGTAAAAATAAAAATAATAAAATATTTATTATTCATAGACTTGATAAAGAAACTTCTGGATTAGTAATTTTTGCAAAAAATGAAAAAACAAAAAAATTATTTCAAAATTCATGGAATGATATTGCTTTAAAAAGATGTTATTATGCTGTAGTAGAAAATAAAGTTAAACAAAAAGAAAAAACTATTAAGAATTATTTAGTTGAAAACAATTTAAAAGTATATGAGACTAAAGATAAAAATAAAGGAAAGTTATCTATCACAAAATATAAATTATTAAAAGAAAATGATAGTTATTCTTTACTTGATGTAGAAATATTAACTGGTAGAAAAAATCAAATAAGAGTTGCCTTAAATAATAATGGTAATACTATTGTTGGTGATAAAAAATATAATTGTAAAAGTGATCCTATAAAAAGAATGGCACTTCATGCATATTTATTACAAATAAAAGATTTAAGAACTAATAAAATATTAGAATTTAAATTAGATTTACCATATGCATTTGGTAAACTTGTAAAATAGAATAATAATTTAAGGAGTTGATTAAATTGAAAATAACTAATTTTCCTGATTATGAGATATTAGATATGTCTAATGGTGAAAAAATAGAATCATGGAATGGAATTATTCTTCAAAGACCTGATCCACAAATAATATGGAAAAAAGATATAAATAAAGAATTAAAAAATAAAGTAGATGCTATTTATCATAGAAGTAAAACTGGAGGAGGTTATTGGGAAAATATAAAAAATGTTCCTTCAAGTTGGCAAATAAATTATAAAGATTTAACATTTAATTTAAAATTAATGGGATTTAAACATACTGGTCTTTTTCCTGAACAAGCATATAATTGGGATTTTATGATAGATAAAATAAAAAAAGAAAATAGAAAAATTAAAGTTTTAAATTTATTCGCATATACTGGAGGAGCTACTTGTGCTTGTGCTTATGCAGGTGCTGATGTTGTACATGTAGATTCATCCCGTGGTATGGTAGATTGGGCTAAAGAAAATATAAAAAGTTCTAATTTAGAAGATAGATATGTTAGATTTATAGTAGATGATTGTATTAAATTTGTTCAAAGAGAAATCAGAAGAGGAAATAAATATGATGCAATTGTTATGGATCCTCCTTCTTTTGGAAGAGGAGCTAATAAAGAAGTATGGAGATTTGAAGAAGATTTGTTTAACTTAGTAGAATTATGTTCTAAATTATTAAGTGATGATCCATTATTCTTTATAATTAACTCCTATACAACAGGAATTAGTTCTGAAGTATTAAAAAATATATTAAGTTTAAATATTAATCATAAAGGTATTATTACAAATGGAGAAATAGGATTGCCTATGAAAAATAGTGATTTAGTATTACCTTGTGGAATATATGGAAGATGGGAAAAAGATGAATAAATTAGAAGTATTATATGAAGATAATCATATTATAGTAGTAGTAAAACCATTTAATGTACCAACACAAGAAGATTCATCAAAAGATGATAATATGTTATCTATAATAAAAAAGTATATAAAGGAGAAATACAATAAACCAGGTAATGTATACCTTGGTCTTGTACATAGATTAGATAGACCAGCTTCAGGCGTAATGGTATTTGCAAAAACAAGTAAAGCTGCTTCAAGATTATCTGATGAAGTAAGAAATAGAACTATTAAAAAAACATATTTAGCAGTAGTTCATGGTAAAACAAAAGATACTGAAAAATTAGTAGATTATATAAGTAAAGATTCTAAAACTAATTCCTCTTATATAGATAAAAAAAGTGGCAAAGAATCCATTCTTACATATACTAGATTAAAGTATGATGAAAAAGAAGATTTATCTCTAATTAAAGTAGATTTAGAAACAGGCAGACATCATCAAATAAGATTACAAATGAGTAATATAGGACATGCTTTATATGGTGATCAAAGATATGGATTACAAGATAAAAAACAATTAGCGTTATATGCATATAAACTAGAATTTATACATCCTGTAACAAAAGAAAAAATGACATTTTTAAATGTACCAAAGTGTACTAGTGTATGGAAAATATTAGAAGGAGTTGATATTTAATGAAAAATTTATATATTGATTTTGATGGAGTAATTTTAGATACAATTACTCCAGTATATAATTTAGCGAAAAAATTAAATTTAGATGTAAAAACTCAAACAAAAGAAATAGGTCTTTTATATTCTAAAATTGATTGGGAAACTTTAATAGAAGAGAGTGAAGAATTAAGTGATAGTATTAAATCTATAAAAGAATTACGTGAATCTAAAAAGTTTAATATATCTATTTTAACTCATATTAATTCTTTAAAAGAAGCTAAAGCTAAAATTGAATTTATTAATAATCTATTTGAAGATTTAACAATTATACCAGTTCCAAAATCAGTTTCTAAAACAAAGATGACTCAAACAAAAGATGCTATATTGGTAGATGATTACTCAGGTAATTTAAGAGAATGGGAAAAAGAAGGTGGTATAGGAGTTAAGTTTTCTAAAAATGAAATAGATGAACATTTTAAAACAATAAATAAATTAAATCAGTTAATGGAGTTATTTTAATGAATATATTGAAAGAAGTAGTTGGGGTATATAGTGAGAATTGTTATTTTTTAGAAAAGAATAATGAAGTTATTATAATTGACCCTGGAGATGAAAGTGAAAAGTTATTAAAAAAATTAGAAGGAAAAAGATTACTTGCAATTTTAATAACACATGCTCACTTTGATCATGTAGGTGCACTTTATGATATTTTAGATAAGTACAATGTACCTGTTTATTACAATAATATCAATAATGAAATAAAGTGTAATAATTTAATAAATATAGAAGAAAAAGAGTATGAAATTTCATCTTTTAAGTTTAAAGTTATTTATACTAAAGGTCATAGAAATGATTTATGTTCATTTTATTTTTATGAAGATAATGTAATGTTTACTGGAGATTTCTTATTTTATTTATCAGTTGGAAGATGTGATTTAGAGTATGCTGATAAAGAAGAAATGATTAAGTCTATTAATAAAATAAAAGAATACAATGATGATATAGTTATATATCCTGGACATAGTAGTAAAACTACTTTAGGTTTTGAAAAAAAGTATAATAAATTTTTTAAAATTTAACTTATTTGTTAAATTTTTTTTTTACAAAAATTACCATTTAAAAGAACAAATGTTCGTGTTATAATATATTTGGTGATAACTATGAAATATTATTTATGTATAGATTTAAAAAGTTTTTATGCTTCAGTAGAATGCAGTGAGAGAAACTTAGATCCTTTTAAAACAAATTTAGTTGTAGCTGATAAAACTAGAGGTAAAGGTACTATATGTTTAGCAATCACACCCAAAATGAAATCTCTTGGTATAAAAAATAGATGTAGAATATATGAAATACCAAAGAATGTAAAATATATTATTGCTAAACCAAGAATGAGAAAATATATGGAATATTCTTATAGAATATATGAAATATATTTAAAGTATGTATCTAAAGATGATATACATGTTTATTCAATTGATGAAGCTTTTTTAGATATTACACCTTATATTAAATTATATAAAAAGAATCCTAAAGAAATAGCAATTATGATTATGAATGATATTTTTAAAACAACTAGGATAACCGCAACTTGTGGTATTGGTACAAATATGTATTTATCTAAGATAGCTTTAGATATTATATCTAAACATGTTAAATCTAATATAGGTTTTTTAAATGAAAAATTATATAAAGAAAAATTATGGCATCACACACCATTATCAGATTTTTGGCAAATAGGAGTAGGTATAGAAAATAGATTACATAAAATGCATATTAAAGATATGTATGATATTTCCGTTGCTAATGAAAATAAACTATATAAAGAATTTGGAATAAATGCAAAATTATTAATAGATCATTCATTAGGAATAGAAAATTGTACTATAAAAGATATAAAGAATTATAAACCAAAATCAAGTTCAATAAGTAATAGTCAAATATTATTTAAAGATTATAATTATAAAGATGCTAAAGTTATATTAGTTGAGATGATAGATAATTTAGTATCAAGATTAGTAAGTAAAAATTTATATACAAATGTAGTAGGTTTTTCTATAGGTTATTCTAAAAATATTATTGATAAAACTAAGTTTAGTAAAAAGTTAGATAATTCTACAAATAGTTTTATAAAAATAAAAAATATATTATTAGAAGAATATGATTTATTAATAAATGAGAAAACTTTTATTAGAAAAATATCTATTTGGTTTTCAGGTTTAACAAATAAAAAAATAGAACAATTAAATATGTTTGATAATAATAATTATAATGATGAATATAAACTTGAAAGAGCATTAAATAATTTAAAATTAAGATATGGTAAGAATGTAATACTTAGAGGTATAAGTTATACTGAAAGTGGAACTCAATTACTTAGAAATAAATTAATAGGAGGTCATAATGCAGAATAATGATTTTAGAGCAAAGCAATTTCTTATGTTTGATGCATTAGAAGGTTTTAGTTATGGTATACATAAAATAGGAGTTACAGTAAAAAATACAAAATTGGAAGTAGGAAAATTTGTAACAATTAGTTATTATAATGATTTAGATTATATAATAACAAGTGGAAAAATAAAAAGTATAGATAATAAAAATGGATATTTATATATTTTAAATACAAAAATATATTTAGATAATATTGTAAAAATTGAATAAAAAAAGAAGCTAAATAGCTTCAACAATTAATTTTATAGCAGTTTTTTCTTCTTGATCAATTAGTATAACAGTAAATGCTGGAATACATACTAAGTTTTTACCAGATGGAGCAACAAAACCTCTTGCTATAGCAATTGCTTTAATTGCTTGGTTTAATGCTCCAGCACCAATTGCTTGCATTTCAATTTTATCCATTTGTTTTAATGCATTAGCTAGTGCACCAGCTACTGAATTAGGATTTGATTTAGATGAAACTTTAATTGTTTCCATATATATTTCCTCACTTTCTAATAAAACTTATGCATATAAAATTAATATATGATATAATTTTTATAACCTTAAGGAGGAAATATATGGATAGACTAGATAATACTTTGGTGAAAAGAAATTTAATTAGTTCTAGAACCAGGGCCATATATGAAATAAAAAATGGTAATGTTTTAGTAAATGATAAAGTTATAGTAAAACCAAGTAAAATTGTAAAAGATGAAGATAATATAATAATTAAAAATAAGTTAAATTATGTTTCTAAAGGTGCTTTAAAGTTAGTTAAAGCAATAGATAAGTTTAACATAATATTAAAAAACAAAGTGTTATTAGATATAGGTTCTTCTACAGGAGGGTTTACTGATGTTGCATTAAGAAATGATATAAAAAAAGTAATTGCGGTTGATGTAGGTAAAGATCAGTTTAATGAAAAACTAAAAGAGGATAAAAGAGTAGAGTTATATGAACAAACAGATATAAGAAGTTTTACTCCTAAAGATAAAGTAGATATAGTAACAATAGATATTTCTTTTATATCAGTTTTAAAAATAATAGATAAGTTAAAAGAAATATCTCCATGTGAAATATTATTATTAATAAAACCTCAATTTGAGTGTGGAAAAGAAATTTCTGATAAGTATAAAGGTATACCATTAGATAAAAGTGTTCATTATAATGTTATAAATAATATTATAAATTCTTTTAATAAAGAAGGATTTTATATTCAAAATTTAACTTATTCTCCAATTAGAGGGGGAAGTGGTAATATTGAATATTTAGGATATTTTAGTAAAGAAAAAACAAAAGAAATTGATATAAATGGTGTTATAAAAAAAGCATTTAAAAATTAAAATGCTTTTTTATATTTTATACCTTGATAAGAATTTCTTCTTTTCATTTCTTTATCTATTTCATTTAATACACCAAATTTTTTTGTTAACCAAGTAGGTTTTACTAAATAATCAATATCAGGATCACCAGTGATTCTATTTATTACTATATCATCTCTTAAGTATTCTAATTGATCACAAACAATATCAATATATTCTTCTTTTGTTAATACATGAAAGTTTTCTTTTAAGTATAATTCAAATAACTTAGTATTTTTTAAAATATGGAGCATATGTATTTTTATACCTTTTATATTTTTATTTGATAAATATTTAACAGTATTAATCATATCTTCTTTTGTTTCATATGGTAGGCCATTAATTATATGAACTACTACATCAATATTATTATCATTTAGTTTTTTTAAACATTTTTCAAATTCTTCTAAAGTACTACCTCTATTTATAAGTTTACTTGTTTTTTCATTTATTGTTTGTAGTCCAAGTTCTATTACTAAATCAGTTCTTTTGTTTAATTCAGATAAGTATTCTAATACTTCATCACTAATTGAATCAGGTCTTGTAGCAATATTTAAACCAATAACATTATCTAATTTTAATATTTGTTCATATTTTTCTTTTAATTCATCTAATGGAGCATATGTGTTTGTATTAGCTTGAAAGTATCCAATATATTTAGCATTAGGCCATTTTTTTAACATTATATCTTTAATATTATTAAATTGTTTTACTAAATCTTTTTCATATTCATGAGAAGATCCTTTTAAACAATAAATACATCCACCATATCCTTTAGTTCCATCAATATTAGGACATGAAAAACCAGCATTTAAGCTTACCTTAAATACTTTACACCCATATTTATTTTTATAATAATAATTTAAAGTATGATATCTTTTGTTATCTAAAGAATATTTAAACATTTTTTTCACCGAAAATATTATATCATTTTTTAATAAAATATAAAATTAAAAATTCTTCTTGAAAAATAAAAGCTGTTATAATATAATATTATTAATTAGTGATGAAGAAAAGTAGTAATAATAATTTTATTTTATAGAGAGTTAGTGGTTGGTGAAAACTAATAATAAAATATTATGAACTTATTTTGGAGCTTAAGCGTATATCTGCGTTAAAGATTTAAGTTGCATAGAAATCTATGAAGTAAGGTGGTACCGCGGGAAAACTCGTCCTTATATTTATAGATTTTTTTATTTTAGGAGGAAATATGAAATATTATATTTTTATGTTTATTATATTTTTTATTATAATTTATTCTTTATATTATAATTTTATAATTAGACCACAACTTAAAGGTAAAAAGACAGATATACCTTCAGATGTTCAAATATTAAAAAGTTATTACAAAATAGATATAGATAAATTAGGATTATTTAGAGTTCTTAGAATTTTAAATTTTACTAATTCATTAATGCTTTCTTTATTATTAATAGGAGTTATGCCACTGAAATATATTTTAGTTAAATTTATTGTATTAGCAATATTAATATTACCTAGTATATGGTTTACTTATTTTATATTAGCAAAATATCTTAGATATTTAGAGAGGAAGAGTGATTTATAATGTATGATTTTAAAAAAATAGAAGAAAAATGGCAAAAATATTGGGAGGATAATAAAACTTTTAAAACAGATACTTCTGATTTTAGTAAACCAAAATTTTATGCACTTGATATGTTTCCTTATCCATCAGGATTAGGTTTACATGCAGGACATGTTGAAGGTTATACTGCAACAGATATAGTTTCAAGATATAAGAGAATGAAAGGGTTCAATGTACTTCATCCAATTGGATTTGATTCTTTTGGTTTACCAGCAGAACAATTTGCTATTACAACAGGAAAACATCCAAATGGATTTACTCAAAAGAACATTGAATACTTTACTAAACAATTAAAAAGTGTAGGGTTATCATTTGATTGGGATAGAGTAATTTCATCACATGAACCTAGTTATTATAAATGGACACAATGGATTTTTAAAAGACTTTATGAAGATGGTTTAGCAAAGCAAATTGATATGCCAGTTAATTGGTGTGAAGAGTTAGGTACTGTTCTTGCAAATGATGAAGTTGTAGATGGTAAAAGTGAAAGAGGAGGTTACCCTGTTGTTAGAAAAAATATGAAACAATGGGTAATTGATATGCCAAAATATGCAGATAAATTATTAAATGGTTTAAATGATTTAGATTGGCCAGAATCTACAAAAGAAATGCAAAGAAATTGGATTGGAAAAAGTGAAGGCGTAGAAGTAGAATTTGATATAGTAGGAGGAGGAAAATTCTCTATTTATACTACATGTATAGAAACTATTTATGGAATAACATTTATGGTTTTAGCACCTGAAAGTAAACTAGTAGATGAATTAAAAGATCGTATTAAAAACTTTGATGAAGTAGAAAAATATAGAGAAGAAACTGCTAAGAAAAGTGATTTTGATAGAACTGAAATGAATAAAGATAAAACTGGTGTAAAACTTGAAGGAATAATGGCAATAAATCCTGTAAATAATAAAGAGGTACCAGTTTATTTAGGAGATTTTGTTCTTGCAAGTTATGGAACTGGTGCAGTTATGGCTGTTCCAAGTCATGATCAAAGAGATTATGAATATGCGTTAAAATATAATATTCCAATGATAACTGTAATTGCAGGTTCTGACAAAGATGATTGTGCTTTTGAAAAGCAAGATTATCTAGGAAAGAATTGTAAGTTAGTTAATAGTGAAGAATTTAGTGGTCAAACAGTAGAAGAAGCAAAAGTTTCTATTACAGATAAGTTAGTAAAGATGGGCAAAGGTAAAAAAGTAAATAATTATAGAATTAGAGAATGGATATTTGCTCGTCAAAGATATTGGGGTGAACCAATACCTATAGTTTATTTTGAAGATGGTTCTTCTAAAGCATTAGATGATAAAGATTTACCATTAGTATTACCAGAATTAGACGATTATAAAGGTAAAAATGGACAAGCACCTTTAGAAAATGCAACAGATTGGAAAAATGTAATTATAGATGGTAAAAAAGCAAAAAGAGAAACATCTACAATGCCTGGTTCAGCAGCTTCAAGTTGGTATTTCTTAAGATATATAGATCCTAAAAATGATAATGAAATTGCTAAAAAAGAATTAATAGATCATTGGATGCCTGTAGATTTATATATGGGTGGACCAGAACATGCTGTAGGACATTTACTATATTCTAGAATGTGGAATAATTATTTATATGAAAAAGGAATTGTAAATGTAGCTGAACCATTTACTAAATTAGTACATCAAGGTATGATTTTAGGTAGTAATGGACTTAAAATGGGTAAAAGATATCCAGAGTTTGCAATTGATCCTATGGATATAGTAAATGAATATGGAGCAGATACATTAAGATTATATGAAATGTTTATGGGACCAATAGAAGCAGAAAAACCATGGAGTAATGAAGGTGTTAATGGTGCTAAAAAGTTTATAGAAAAAGTATATAGAATTATTATTGAAGAAAATAAAATTAAAGATGAAAAAAATGATAATCTAGAAAAAATATATAATAAAACAGTTAAAAAAGTAACAGAAGATTATGAAAAATTATCATTTAATACAGCTATATCTAGTTTAATGATTTTATTAAATGCAATTCAAAAAGAAGATGTATTACCAAAAGAATATGCAGAAGGATTTATAAAAATGTTAAATCCAATCGCTCCACATATTACAGAAGAAATATGGGAAAAATTAGGTCATAACTCTACTATTACATATGAAAAATGGCCAGAATATGATGAAAGTAAACTTACTGAAGATTCATATGAAATGGTTGTTCAAGTAAATGGTAAAGTTAGAGGTAAAATAACTGTTGATAATGATGTTACAGAAGATCAAATGAAATCTCTTGCAAAAGATATAGATAATGTTAAGAAATATATTGAAGAAAAAGAAATATTAAAAGAAATAGTTGTACCTAAAAAATTAGTTAATATTGTTGTTAAATAAAAAAGCATTTTTTGCTTTTTTTTAATGGATTTTTAATTTTATATGATAATATAATATTAGAAAGGAATGATTATATGATAGTAAGTGTTTTAGTTGAAGTAAATGTTAATAAGATTAATAAAACTTTTGATTATAATGTTCCTGATTTATTAAAAGATAGTATTGAAGTAGGTAAAAGAGTATTAGTACCTTTTGGAAAAAATAATATAGAAGGTTTTATATTAGAAATAAAAAATAATAGTGAAGTTAAAAATTTAAAAAATATATCTGAAGTTATAGATGAAAATCCTATTTTAAATAAAGAATTATTAGAATTAGGAAAAAGAATAAGTAATGAAAATGTATGCTCTTTAGTATCTATTTATCAAGCAATGCTTCCAAAGGGAATGAAAGCTAAAAAGAATAATAAAGTAAGTATTAAAACAAGAGATTATATAGTTTTAACAAATAATAATTATGATAACTTTATAAATACTTCAAAAGCAAAAAAACAAGTTGATATTATTAAATATTTAATTAAGAATAAAGAAGGTTTAAAAAAAGATTTTAGTAGTAGTGCTGTTACATCTTTAATTGAAAAAAAATTAATAAAAGTAATAAGTAAAGAGTATTATAGATTAAATAATGATTCACAATTGTCAAAATTAAATGTATTAAATGCTGAACAAAATAAAGCAATTAATTCTATAAAAAATAGTAAAAAAGATGTTGTTTTATTAAGAGGAATAACTGGTTCAGGAAAAACAGAAATATATATGCATTTAATAAAAGAATGTATTGATAATAATAAGGAAGCTATTTTACTTGTTCCTGAAATAAGTTTAACTTCTCAGATAATTAATAGATTTAAGAAATATTTTGGTTCTTCAATTGCTATTTTTCATAGTGGTTTATCTGATGGTGAAAAGTATGATGAATATAGAAAAATATTGAGAAAAGAAGTTAAAATGGTAATAGGTGCTAGAAGTGCAATATTTGTTCCTTTTACTAATATAGGTTTAATAATAATTGATGAAGAACATTCAACTACTTATAAACAAGATCATAATCCTAGATATAATGCAATAGATGTTGCTTTTATTAGAGGAAAAACACATAATGCAAAAGTTATTTTAGGAAGTGCTACTCCAACAATAGAAAGTTATGCTAGGGCATTAAAAGGTTATTATGAATTAGTAAATTTAGATAAAAGAGCTAATAATTCATCTTTACCATTAGTAAATATTATTGATATGAAAGAAGAAATAAAAAAAGGTAATAGAATATTTTCTAAAGAATTATTACTTAATATAGAAGATAGATTAAATAAAAAAGAACAAATAATATTATTTTTAAATAAAAGAGGTTATTCATCTTATTTATCTTGCCCTAATTGTGGTTATGTAATGAAGTGTAAAAATTGTGATATAACACTTACTTATCATAAAAGTAGTGATATGAATAGATGTCATTATTGTGGTTATGCACAAAATAATTATGAAGTATGCCCAAATTGTAAAAAATCAAAATTAAAAAATAATGGTTTAGGAACAGAAAGAATAGAAGAAGAAATAAAAGAATTATTTAAGGATGCTAGAGTTATTAGAATGGATACTGATACTACTTCAAGAAAAGGAATGCATGAAAAATTAATAAATATGTTTTCTAATCATGAAGCTGATATTTTAATAGGAACACAAATGATTAGTAAAGGACTTGATTTTCCTTTAGTAACATTAGTAGGTGTAATAAATGCAGATACTACAATAAATATACCTGACTTTAGAAGTAATGAAAGAACTTTTCAATTATTAAATCAAGTTTCTGGAAGAGCAGGTAGAAGTAATTTAAAAGGAAAAGTAATAATACAAACATATAATCCAGAAAATTATAGTATTAGATTATCTAAAACTAATTCATATATAAAGTTTTATGAAGAAGAAATAAAAATAAGAAAAAAACTCTTTTATCCACCATATTCATTTTTATGTCAAATAAAAATTGTAGGAAAAGATTATAATATAACTTCTAAAGAATCAAATAAAGTTGCTAATTATTTAAGAAATAATTTAGATAAAGAAATAGTTTTAGGTCCTTCAATTTCAAATATAACTAGAATATATAATAAGTATAATTTCGAAATATTAATAAAGTATAGAGATAAAAATAAAATTATAAAAGTATTAAATGAATTAAATTTATTAAATCAAAATAATAAACTAATTAAATTAGAAATTGATACTAATTATATAAGTATGTAATAAAGTGTAAAAAAGCTTAATATATAATAAATAAAAGGGTTTACAATCCTTTTTTTATATGATACAATTATGTTGCTTTTTATAAAAAAATGCACAAATATTGATTTACAAACCGGGTGCTAGAAATAGTGGAGAGTAAAGAAGAGATATTTGGAAGTGAAACAAAAGGAGGAATTTATTATGGCAGTAGTTTCAATGAGCTATTTATTAGAAGCAGGTGTTCATTTTGGTCATCAAACAAAAAGATGGAATCCAAAAATGAAACAATATATTTACACATCAAGAGATGACATTTATATTATTGATTTACAAAAAACTGTAAAGAAAATCGAAGAAGCATATGATGCTTTAAAGAAAATTGCAGAAAATGGTGGAAAAGTTATTTTTGTTGGTACAAAAAAACAAGCACAAGAAGCAACTAAAGAAGAAGCATTAAGATCTGATAGTTTCTATATGACTGAAAGATGGTTAGGTGGTACATTAACTAACTTTAGAACAATTAGAAGAAGAATCAATAGACTTGATCAAATTGAAAAAATGGAAGAAAATGGTACTTTTGATTTATTACCAAAAAAAGAAGTTATCAAAATTAAAAAGGAATATGATAAATTACACACTTATTTTGAAGGTGTAAGAAACATGAAAAGAATTCCAGATGCAATGATTATTGTTGATCCAAAGAAAGAAGCAAATGCAATTAAAGAAGCACATAAATTAAATATTCCAGTATTTGGATTAGTTGATACAAATTGTGATCCAGAAGTAGTTGATTATGTTATTCCAGCTAATGATGATGCAGTTAGATCAATTAAAGTTGTATTAGGCGTTTTAAATAATGCAATTTGTGAAGCAACAAATAAAGAAATGGTTGAATATGTTAATGAAGAAGACAAATTAAAACCAGCAAAAGAAGAAAAGAAAGAATCTAAAAAAGAAGTAAAAACTGAAGTTAAAGAAACTAAAGAAGTTAAAAAAACTACAGAACCAAAAAAAGAAGTTAAAAAAGAAACTAAGAAAGAAACAAAAGAAGAAAAAGTAGATTATTCTAAAATGACAGTTGCAGATCTTAAAAAAATAGCAAAAGAAAAAGGTATCGAAGGATACAGTAAATTAAAAAAAGATGAATTAATTAAAGCATTAAATTAATAAAAGGAGAATAAAATAATGGATGCAAGTTTAGTTAAAAAATTAAAAGATATGTCTGGTGCAGGACTTATGGACTGCAAAAGAGCATTAGAAGAATCTAATGAAAATATAGATGAAGCTATTAAATGGTTAAGAGAAAAAGGAATTAGTAGAGCAGCTAAAAAAGCAGATAGAATTGCTGCAGAAGGATCATCACAAGTAATTATTGATGGTAATAAAGCAATCATATTAGAAGTTAACTGTGAAACAGATTTCGTATCAGCAAATGCAAAATTCAAAAACTTAGTTGATGTAATTGGTAAAGCAGTTATTAATAGTGAAGCTAATACTGTAGAAGAAGCTTTAAATGTAAATTGTGAAAATGGTACTGTTAATGATGAAATTATTAATTTAACAGCAACTATTGGAGAAAAAATTAGTTTTAGAAGATTTACTAAATTAACTAAATCAGATGATGAAGTATTTGGTAAATACATTCATATGGGTGGAAAAATATCATCATTAGTTAAATTAACAGGATCTAATGAAGAAGTTGCAAATGGAGTAGCTATGCATTTAGCAGCAATGAATCCAAAATATGTAAATAAAGATTTAGTTCCAGAAAGTGATATTAAAGAAGAAAGCGAAGTATTAAAAGAAAAAGCTATTAATGAAGGTAAACCTGAAGCAATCGCTGAAAAAATAGTTCTTGGTGGATTAAATAAATTTTATAAAGAAAATTGTTTAGTTGAACAAGAATATGTTAAAGTTCCTGGGCAAACAGTAGGTAACTATGTTAAATCTAATAATCAAGAAGTTCTTGAAATGGTTAGATTTGAAGTTGGTGAAGGAATAGAAAAGAAAGAAGAAAACTTTGCTGAAGAAGTTGCAAAACAAATAAATGGATAAGGAATAAAACTTATCCTTTTTATTTTCGGAGGTATAATATGAAAAAAAGAATTTTATTATTATTAATAATTATTATCTTTGTTTTATTAATTATTTTTTTCTATAATTTTTCAATTTCAAATAATGTTGATGTGAATAATAATGTAAATATTAATACTTGTGAAGATGAAAATTCTTGTTAAAATATAAATATTATAGTAAAATTAAATCAGAGAGGAAGAAAAAAATGGATGATATTATAATTATTACAGAAGACAAAATGATAAAAAAAATTGATGTATTAAAAGATAGATTAGTAAATATTAGAGCAGGTAGAGCTAATCCATCAATGTTAGATTCAGTAAAGGTAGAATACTATGGTGCATTAACACCTTTAAATCAACTTGCAAATATTTCTGCAGTTGAAGCTAGAAAATTACAAGTTAAAGCATTTGATAAAAGTATTTTATCTGAAATAGAAAAAGCAATATATGAAGCTAATTTAGGATTAACACCTAATAATAATGGAGATTGTATTTTTATTTCAATACCAGAATTAACTGAAGATAGAAGAAAAGAATTAGTTAAACAAGCTAAAAAAATAGGTGAAGAAGCTAAAATTCAATTAAGAAATGTTAGACAAGAATCAAATAATGATATTAAAAAACTTGAATTAAATGAAGATGAAGAAAAAGGTCTTATGAATGAAGTTCAAGATTTAATAAATAAGTATAACAAAGAAGTAGAAAATATCATTGATGAAAAAGAAAAAGAATTAATGACAGTTTAAATTTTAAATAAAGTTACCTTTTTAGGTACTTTTTTTGTGTTTCTGCATACACTTTATTAGAGGAGTGATAATATGGGAAGTGCAAAAGAAATTGTTACTAAAGCTGTTATTCTAAAGGGTAAGAAATCATTTAAAGATAATTATAGTGTAGATATAGATAATAATGCATCAACTATATTAGGATGCTGGATTATTAATCATAAATTTCAAGGAAATATTAAAAACGAAGAAGTAAATGTAAATGGTAGTTTTGATGTAAATATATGGTATTCATCAGATAACGATACTAAAACTAATGTTATAAATAAAACTATAAATTATAATGAAAATATAGATTTAAAATCTAAAACTGATATAGATTATTTAGATAGTGAAATTATAGTAAAAGCATTAAAACAACCTGTATGTAGTAATGTTATTATTCAAGGTAATAAAATTAACTTTGATGTAGAAAAAGAATTAGGAATAGAGGTTGTTGGAGATACAAAAGTTAAAATTATGGTTGAAGATTTAGATGATGATTATATTATATTTGATGATAAAGTTAATGATGCGGTTTTAAATGATATAGATAATAATGTTAAAGAAGATTTTATAAATTAATCTTCTTTTTTTGTCAACTAAAAAGGTTGACAATACTGTAAAATGGTAGTAATATATATTTAGTAAAAAAAAGGAAGGAGAAAACTATGGCTGTTAAAATTAGATTAAGAAGAATGGGTGCTAAAAAAAGACCATTTTATAGATTAGTAGCTGCTGATTCAAGAAGTCCAAGAGATGGAAAATTTATTGAAACTTTAGGAACTTATAATCCTTTAGATGGTTCAATCGATATTAAAGAAGAAGAAACTTTAAAAAGATTAAGAACAGGTGCTATTCCAACAAATACTGCAAGAAATATCTTATCAAAAGCTGGAATTTTAGAAAAATTTCATAATGAAAAAAGAGGTAAATAATGTCTTTAGTAGAATTAACTGAAACAATTGTAAAATCTTTAGTAGAAGATAAGGACTCAGTTTCTGTAAAACAATTTGAAGAAGAAAATAATGAAATCTTAATTGAAATAGTTTTAAAAGAAGAAGATAAAAATAATTTATTCTCTGATGGAAAAATGCTTATTTCAATAAAGACATTATTACAAGCAAGTTCTTATTTAAAAGATAATAAAAAAGTAAAAATAAATGTAACTAGTTATTAGTTACATTTTTCTTTAACATTATTTTTGAATACCTTGACAAAAAAAAATAAACATATATACTTATTTTAAGTAAACAATATTGTTTATTTTATGAAAGGACTTCATTATGAATAAATTACAATTTATTTCCGTGGCTAAAGATTTTGCTTTAATTATAGGATATTTAGATCTTGCTATAAGTTTTGAATCATATAAAAAAGTTAAAAATGATTATTTAATAGTTAAAAAAAATTTATTAAAATGGATTAATGAATATAACAAAGTAAATTCATTTGATTTTGTAACTTATGAAGAATCATTAAAACTTCATACAATTCTTGATAATGTTAAAGAAAGAATTTTATTTGATAAAAATATTGGTGAAGAAAAAAGAATTTCTGATGAAGTATTGTTATGGTATGAAATTGTAATAAAAAAAATAAATGAAGAAATTGCATTTACCTTTTGAAGTAATACATTAGTTACATTTATTTGCTTTTTTTTTTGAATTATGATAGTATATATGGTCAATTCAGGGGGTGTTTTTTATTAAAAAGAATTTTTATAAAATTATTCCTATACCATTTTTAATATCTATCGCTTCATTTATTTTATATTTTAGATATTTATTAATAATAAAAACAAATAATAAAATAAAAATTAATGATGTTATTTTAGTAACTTTATATAGATATAGAAATATTGCAGTATTCTCACTTGCAATAGGAGTATTTTTACTATTAATAAAAACTATAATTAATTATAAGAATATTGATAAAGAATATAATAAATATAATGAAGATAAAAAAGTATTAAATAAAGTATCAGTAAATAATACAATTGAAAATTCAAATGTTATTGATGATTATATATCTGTATCTGATTCAAAAATAGTTAATGAATTATTAAATGATAAAACATTAAAATTAAACTTTATTAATACTGAAGAAAATACTAAAAAAGTAAAATTTTATAATTATAATGCTGATAAGAAAATTATTGAATTTTATGATTTATCTGCTAAAACATTAGAAAGTAGAAAACAATTAAAAAATAGTTTTCATAAAATAAAAAAAATAATTAATATTTTATTAGCGTTATTAATTATTGTATTAATATTATTAATATCAGTACAAATAAACAAAAAGAGTAATATTAATAAACAAAACTTAAATATAAAGAAAACAACAGAATTATTTAAATAATTCTGTTGTTTTTTTATATGCTTCTTTTTCTAAATTAAAATCAAATTTTTTAAATTTAAATTTATTATATTTAGTATTTATTATTGTTTTAATATAATGTTCTGTAAAATAAGGATTTCTAATTAATATAGGACCTAAAACATAAGTACCTATAAATCCTTTATACATTATTCCTTCTTTTATATTTTTATCACTTAAAAAATAATCTAAATTATTTGTAATAAAACCTCTATGATTTTCAAAACCAATTATTTTATTCTTATTTATTTTACAATTATATAAAACATCTTTAACAATTCTATTTTCTTTATAAGAAGTATAGTAATCTAAAACACCTAAAGTATTTATTTTTTTATTATCTTTAAATATATAGTTACCAAATAATTCAAAACTATTACCAGTAGATAAAATAAATTTATTATTTTCAATATATTTTTTTATTTCATCTTTATAATTTTTTAAATCATTTAACGCAATTAATAGATTATTATCTGTTCCACTTCCAATATATACTAAATCATATTTACTAAAATCTTTTTTATCATTTAGCGATAAATAATATATATTAACCTTTATATCTTGACTTTCAATATGTTTTTTTAAAGAAAGAATATTACCATTTTCACCATATAAATTAAGTAAATCATAATATAAATATGCAATATTAATCTCCATTTTTATCATCCTTTCTTATATTATTAATAAAAGGTTTAACATAATCAAAATTTAGTATACCATATACATTTCCTTTTGTTTCTTTTTCAATAACTTCTTTTATATTACTTAGATCATCAAGTATAATAATATTTTTTTCTTTAATATTAGTATATTTTATTCTAACTGCTAAATCATATCTATAAGGACCCGCAACAATAACTTTATCTACATTATTATCATTTAATAATTCAAAATATATATCATATAACCAAGAAAGATCATAATGATTATATCTTCTACTTATTTCATTTAATCCTAAAACTATAGTCTTTTTTTCTTTATCCATATTTGTATAAATAAGAGATAAATTATATGTTACATTATTTTCTGCTTTACAATTTAAAATAGTATATTTTCTATTATTAACTATAAACTCTTCAAATATTTTATCATTTATACTTTGTTTTTCTATAGAATCAATTATTTTCTTTTTATCAATTTTTAATAAATCACACATAGTAAAAGTAGTTAGTAAATTATAAAGATTAAATAATGATAGATTATCAGTTTTTATATCATATTTATTATTTATTGTTATAGATTTATTATTATAATCAATTTTACTTATTTCATAATCATTTTTATTATTATTAAAATTACATTTATCACAAGTATACTTACCAATACTTCCATAATGATAATATTCATAAGTTAATTTATTATTACAATTAGGACAATAAACTGTATCTTTTATATCCTCTATTTTATTAAAACTATATTTGTTTTTATTAATTGAATAAGTAATAAACTTATTTTTTTTATTTATTAATTCATATTTTCTAAGTAGGGGATCATCACCATTAATAATAACAGTATCTGTTTTTAATCCCTTATTTATTTCATTAAATACTTCTTCAAAACTACCTTGTCTAGGTGGTTGATCTCTAGTAATATTATTAATAATTAAATAATTTGGTTTAATATATTTAGTAACATATTTTAATGATCTTTCATCTACTTCTAAAACCAAAGCATCTTTATTAACTTTATTAAATTTAGTATTCTTTATTATTGTAGTAGTAATCCCATATATTAAATTAGATCCATTTTCATTATTACATACAGTATAATTATTTAATGATAATACATCTTTAATTAATTTAGCAGTACTTCCTTTACCAGAAGAACCTGTTACCATAATTATTAATTTAGGATATTTTATTTTCTTTAAATAATTAGGAGATATTTTTAGAATAACTTTTCCTGGAAAACTACTAGCATCATATTTAGTAACTTTTTCTAAAAAAATAATCATTTTACCAATTAATGTTTCTATCATTTTAATCACCACTTTTATTATAACATATTTTTCTAAATTAGAGTATTTTGTAAATCAGACTCACTAAAAGAATTTTCAGTTTTATTTAAATAAGCTACATAAAGAATAATTATGGATGCACAAACTGTTAATAAATTAGTTAACAATAATAGTTTTCCTTTATATATTTCATTTTCATCATTTTTGGATAATAAATTATTATAACTGACATATAATGATAAAAGTAAAGCTAATAATATAATTATTCTATTATAAAAAGAAATATTTATTTCATTTTTTTTTGAATAAAAACAATTATTTTTTTGATTAAAACTAATTGATAAAGAAACTAAAGAACAAAGAATAAAAATAATTATTGATGTGATTTGTAAATCTATATTATTATTTTTCTTCATATAATAATATATTCTTTTTATTTTAAAATAGTTGTAATTTTATAACTCTTATAGTAAAATATATTAGGAAAAAAGGAGTATAAAATATGGGAAGAGCATATGAAGTTAGAAAAGCATCTATTATGAAAAATGGTGCACAAAAAGCAAAACTATATTCTAATTTTGCTAAAGAAATATATGTTGCTGCTAAAAATGGTGGAACATCTATTGAAGCAAATGATAAATTAAAGCAATTAGTAGAAAAAGCAAAAAAGAATCAAGTACCTAGTGATATTATTAATAGAGCTATAGATAAAGTAAATAGTGGTGCAGATGAAAGTTATACATATTGTAGATATGAAGGTTTTGGCCCAGGTTCATCAAATATAATAGTAGATTGTTTAACTGATAATGTAAATAGAACTGTTGGAAATGTAAGAAGTTATTTTACCAAATGTGATGGAAAATTAGGAACACAAAATTCAGTATCACATTTTTATGAAAGTTTATCTATTTTTGCAATAAAAGATTTCACTGAAGAAGAAGTATTAGATGCATTAGTTTTAAATGATATAGATGTTAAAGATATTGAAACAGATGAAGATATGGTAGTAATTACAGGTGATTCTAAAGATTATAATAATATTAGAAAAGCCTTACTTACTTTAAAAGAAGGATTAGAATTTGAAATAGATGAAATTAGTATGGTTCCTTTAGAAAAAGTAAATTTATCTGAAGAAGATATGATAACATTTAATAAATTAATAGAAAAATTAGAAGATGATGAAGATGTACAAAATATTTATCATAATGTAATATTGTAGTAAACAAATCATTGTTTACTTTTTTTTATATAATTTTGTATTTTGTGGTACAATATATAAGAGGATAGGTAAAATATGAAAAGAAAAAAGAAAAGATTAAGGGTTGATAGAATAATCTATTGTTTATTAGTATTATTATTTATAATATTTTTAATTAAATTAGGTAGTTATTCATTATCAAATTTAAAAATTTATAACACTGTTAAAGAAAAAAATATTATTATAGTTCATAAGAGAAAAGTTAGACTATGGAAAAAAACAATAAAATATATTAAAGATAATAAAAATGAAACTGTTATAAAATATAAAAAGAATTATTTATACTTATATAGTAGTGAACTAGATAATAAATTTATAATAAATTTAGATATTAAAAAGAAAAAAATAAATAAACCTTTATTTAACAATGTTAAATCTTTATATATAAAAGATACTGATACCTTAGAAAAAATAAATAAATTAGAAATTAAATTACCTATGTTCTTATATAAGAAAAAATATGTAGATGTTTATGGAATAACAGATAATGATATTGAGTTAGTACAAAAAAGAATAAAAGTAAATAATAAATATGTTAAATTTACTCTTAATAATAAATATAAAGACTATTTTATTACTTATATAGATTTAAAAGATTATAATGTAAAAGAAAATATAAATTTAAAAAAAGATGAATTATATGATTTATCAATTATACAAAATCCAAGTAACGCAACTGATAATAAAGTTTATTATTCTAATTATGATAAAGATATCATAAGTATTAATGATGATAAAATAAAAGCTTTAAAGAAAGGAGATACAGTGATAAAAGTAAAAATAAATGATATTATAAAAGAAGTAAAAGTAAATGTAGTAGAAGAAGAAAAAAAAGTTATAAAAGAAGAAAAGAAAGAAAAATTTGATATAACTGTTAAAGATGGTATTACATATGTTGATGGAATAATGATAGTAAATAAAACTTATTCATTACCAAAAGATTATAATCCGGGTCTTCAAAAAGTATATAAAGATGCATTTACTCAAATGCAATCTGCTGCTAAGTTAGATAATATTAATTTATTTATTGCATCAGGTTTTAGATCATATGATGATCAAGTAAAAATATATAATGCTTATGTAAAAGAAGATGGAAAAGAAAAAGCAGATACTTATTCAGCACGTCCAGGTTATTCAGAACATCAATCTGGATTAGCAGCAGATATTAATACAGCAGCATCATGGTTTGATGATACACAAGAAGCAAAATGGTTAAAACAAAATTGTTATAAATATGGTTTTATTATTAGATATCCTAAAGATGAAGAAAAATATACAGGTTATAAATATGAATCATGGCATTTAAGATATGTAGGAAAAGAATTAGCAAAAAAAATACATGATAATAATGATATTTCATTAGAACATTATTTTAATATAACTTCAGTATATAAAGATTAAGTAATTAATCTTTTTTCTTTTAACAATTTTTGCTGTACTTATTTACTAAAATATTTTATAATAATTACTGTAAGAAAAGAGGTAAAATATGGAAAAAGTTTATGTTTTTGGTCATCAAAGACCAGATACTGATGCAGTTACAGCTGCAATTAATTTATCTTATTTAAAAAATAAATTAGGCTTAAATAGTGAACCTAGAGTATTAGGTCATATTAATGATGAAACAAAATATGTATTAAATCATTTTAAAGTAGAAGAACCAAAATATTTAAATGATGTAAGACTACAATTAAAGGATATTGTTTATCATAAAGATTATTATATTAATAGTAAGTGTACTATAAAAGAAACATATGATTATTTATTAGAAAAATCAATTACAGGTGTTCCTATAATTGATGACAATAAAAAATATTTAGGAATAGTAACTTTAAAAGATATTGCAAAAGAAATATTTAATGGTGATATTACAAAATTATATAGTACTTATGATAATATTTTAAAAACAATTGATGGTAGTGAAATAGTTAAAGTAGATGATGAAATTAATGGTAATATTATAGTAGCTTCTTATAAGAGTGAAACTTTCTATAATAATGTAGTTATTAATCCAAATGAAATTATTATAGTAGGAGATAGAAATCAAATTCATGAACATTTAATTAAAAATAAAGCTAAATTAATAATTGTTACAGGAAATGGTGAAATCAAAGATGAACACATATCTTTAGCAAAAGAAAATAAAGTTAATATTATAAGAACATCTTTAGATTCATTTCATACTTCTAAATTAATAGGATTCAGTAATGAAATTAAAACAATTTTAAAAGATAATTCTATAACATTTAAAGAAACTGATTTCTATGATGATTTCTTAGCAGAAACAAAGAAATTAAATCATAACAATTATCCAATTATATCATCAAATAATGAATGTCTTGGTTTAATAAGAATAACTGATATAAATGAAAAAAATAATAAAAAAGTAATATTAGTAGATCATCAAGAAATAGAACAAAGCGCTCAAGGTATTGAACAAGCTGAAATATTAGAAATAGTAGATCATCATAAAATAGGTAATATTTCTACTAAATCCCCAATTAATTTTAGAAATATGGCAGTTGGTTCATCTAATACAATTATATATAATTTATATAAAGAAAATAATATAGATATCCCAAATAATTTAAAAGGTTTAATGATTTCAGGTATATTATCTGATACTTTAATTTTACAAAGTCCAACAACAACAAAGATGGATGAAGAAGTAGTAAAAGAACTAAGTGAAAGTTTAAATATTGACTATAAACAATATGCACTAGATATGTTTAAAGCAGGTTCATCATTAAAAGGAAAATCTAAAGAATCTATTATAAATACAGATTTAAAAGTATTTACTAATGCTGATACTAAATTCGCAGTTGCGCAAATATTTACATTAGATATAGATTCAATTAATGAAGAATTAGATGAATACTTAAAAGAATTAGATAATACTAATAAAAAATTAGGTTGTGAATTTACAATATTATTCTCAACAGATGTTATTAAAAATGGTTCATATGTTATATATACAGATAAAGCAAAAAGTATTTTAGAAAGTGGATTCAATATTGAAGACTTTAAGCAAATGACTTATATTGATAAATTATCATCTAGAAAGAAACAAATGGTTCCAGTAATATTAAATGAATTAGATAAATAAAAAAAGAAATTCTATTTAAGAATTTCTTTTTTCTAATCTATCAATATAATAAATAACAATACCACCTAAAACAAAACTAGCGATTAATGCACATATTTTTTCTGAAGAATAAACAATATTTTCATTAATATTTAAAGGTAATATTAATGCACTTGCTATAATAAATCCTAAAATTAAACTAACTGTTTTTCCTTTATGTTTATTAAGTAAATTTGATAAAACTTTCGCACTTATAATAATTCCTAATATAACACCAATACCAAATATTAATAGATTAATAATTATTTCAACGTCAAATGTAGTAACTTTATCTATCATACTTCTAATCATTTCATATTTACCTAAAACAAGTAATACCATTGATCCAGATATACCAGGGAATATCATACTTGATCCACCTATAAAACCTAGTCCAATAAGTGTTAAAATATGTACTAAATTAAATGTATAATCTTCATTATTTACAATATCTTTCATATTAAAATATTGTAAAACTGCTATTATCATAAATCCAATTAAAAAGAATAATATATTAAACTTTTGACCTTCCATTTCTTGTTTAATAATAATTGGTACACTAAATATTATTAAACCCATAAACCAGAATATAGTTTCACTTTCTAAATGTTCTAAAGTATAACCTAAAATTTTAGCAAATGATACAATACCAATAAACGCACCAATTAATACTTTTAAAATATAAATTATACTTTCTTTTCTAGTAGTTGTACTTGTTTTAAATATATCGCTTATTGAATACATTAATTTATCAAATAAATTAAATATAACAAGCATAGTCCCACCAGATACTCCAGGTATAATATTTGCTATTCCAACAAATAATCCACCAATAAATGGAATAATATCAATTTTTTTATGATTTTTAATTTTACTAATTAATTTATTATTCATAATTTTGTTTATTGATTTATTTTTCTTTGCTTTAGTATTTTTCTTTTTCTTTTTCATATTAACCTCCAAATAAATTATAACATATTAAAAATAAAATGTATTGACATTTTTTATTATAATTGTTATTATTTAATAGAATTTAAAGAGAAAGGAGTGAAAACATGAGAATATTAATTTTAAATTTATATTTGTTATTAGTTAGTAATTTTAATGAGGGGAAAAATGTTTTTACTCCTGTTTTGACTTACTAACTACTAATAATTAGTAGTTTTTTTGTGGAATAAAGAGGTGAAAAAAATGAAAAATATTAAAGAATTAAAACCAGTATTTAATTTATTAAAAGAAGAAAAGAAAAAATTTATTTTATTTTGTTTAGTTTTATTAATAATAGAATCAACTTCTATTTTTACAGGTTATTTAAATGGTGCAGCCGTAGAATCAATTACTAAATTAAATTTAAAAGCATCTATTAATTATTTATTAATTTATTTTGTATACTCATTAACATTTAATGGTATTTTATATATATTCGCATCTAATGGCTTAGTAAAGTTAGAAAGTAAACTAACAAGAAAAATAGGTTATGAAGCATATTATAAAGCTTTAAACTTACCTGCATATGCATATGAAAAAATGTCTTCTGGTGAGATTATAAATAGAATTACAAGTGATTCAGATGTATTATCATTTACATTTAGAAAACTAATAGAAGCGGTTGGATCAATTATTTCAACAGTTATACTTTTATTTTATATTTTTTATAATTCAGTAATAATTGGTTTAGAAATAATAATTTTAATGATTATTTTGTTTGTTATAATGCATTACTTTAATCCAAAGATTAAAGAAGCACATTCGAAAAGAAAGAAAGAACAAGATAAATTTTCATCATTAGTTAATGAATCAATTAGAGGAGTAAGAGAAATAAAAACTCTAGGAATTAGAAAAAATTTATTATCTGAAATGAAAGATATCATAGAAATGTTAAATAAGAAATCTGTGGATGAAATAAATTATGATATTAAATTTAATATATCTACAAAAATCATAAGAGTAATAATGGAAGTAGGAGTATTTATTACATGTTCATTTTTATTATATAAAGGTAATATTTCTTTAACTTTCTTTATCGCAATGACATATTATGTATATAGATATATGTATTTAATTGATAGTTTAACTGATTTAAATCAAACATATCAAAGAGTATTAGTTGCTTTAGGAAGAATTAATGAAATAATATTGAATAAAAAATTTAATGACGAAAAATATGGTGATATTAAATTGGATGACGTAAAAGGAATAATAGAATTTAAAGATGTAACATTTAATTATCCAAAAGAACAAAATGTATTAAATGGTTTAAATTTAAAAGTTGTTCCAAATAAGAAAATTGCTATTGTTGGAAAATCTGGTCAAGGAAAATCTACATTATTTAATTTATTAACAAGAGTATTTGATGTTAATAAAGGAAAAATAACTTTAGACGGTATTAATATAAAAGATATTGATGAAGAAACCTTAAGAAAGAATATTTCAATAATAAGACAAGAACCATTTATTTTTAATAGAACTATTCTAGATAATTTTAAAGTATTAAATAAAAAAATAAAATTAGAAGATGTAAGAAAATATTGTAAAATGGCATATTTAGATGATTATATTATGTCATTACCTAAAAATTACAAAACACTTTTAGGGGAAGGTGGAGTTAATTTATCTGGTGGTCAAAAACAAAGATTATCTATTGCTCGTACTCTAGCAAAAGAATCAAAAGTTATTTTATTTGATGAAGCAACAAGCGCACTTGATAATAACTCTCAAGAATATATTAAAGAAACAATAGATAATTTAGTAAAAGATCATACTGTAATTATAGTCGCACATAGATTATCAACTATAATAGATGCAGATGAAATATATGTAGTCAATGAAGGAAAAATAGTAGGAAAAGGAAAACATGAAGAACTATTAAAAACAAATAAAATTTATAAAAATTTATATGAAACTGAATCTTTAAATTCATAAAAAAAGAACTAATTGTTCTTTTTTTTTATATTTTTATGTTAAAATACAATTAGAAAGGAAATATATTATGAAAAAAGTAGAAAAAGAAAAATTAAAAAATGTTGCAGGTAAAGGTAAAGGATTTATTGAAGAATTTAAATCATTTGTATTAAAAGGTAATGTAATGGATATGGCAATAGGTGTTATTATAGGTACTGCATTTGCTTCTATAGTAACAGCATTAACAGATGATTTTATAAATCCAATTATTAATTCTATTGGAGGAGCAGAAGTAAAAGGACAACTAAAAATATGGAGTGGTCAATACTTAAATTGGGGACATTTTTTAACATCAATTATTAATTTCTTAATCATGGCTTTAGTATTGTTCTTAATGTTAAAAGGTGTTAATAAATTAATGACTATTAACAAAAAGAAACAAAAAGATGCTGATGTATTAATAACAAAAACTGATGAAGTATTATTACTTGAAGAAATAAGAGATTTACTTAAAAAAAGAAAATAATAAAAATATACAATATATCTTGTATATTTTTTTATTATTTGTTATAATCTTATTGTTGTTTGGCGATGTAGCTCAGTTGGCTAGAGCGTTCGGTTCATACCCGAAAGGTCGTGGGTTCGACCCCCTCCGTCGCTACCATTAGGAAATCTGGTTGAACTTTAGTTCAACTTAAATAAATATCAATTCTAAATATGGAATTGATTTTTTTGTTAGAAAGGAAGATTTGTTAATGGTAAAAATAATAAAAAAAGAAATTGAAATAGAAAAGGAATTAGAAAACAAACTATCATTTATATGTAAATTTTGTAATACAAAAATGAAAGTTGTAAATGGAAGTATTAGAACTATTAAAAACACTAATATCTCATATGTTGAACCACATAGAGTAATAATTAAAGATAAACTATTTTTAGTTTTTAATTATAGTGATGATGTCTATATTGATAATTTAAATAATGTAATTAAACTAAAAGATTTAAAAAATTATATAAAAAAGATTTGACATTTTATTAAAAAGTGCTAGAATAACATATCAATGAGGGGATATCTATGAATAATTTAATTATAAAATTTAATGAGGTGTCAAATACGCAGTAGTGTTTTTGTCGCCTCTTTTTTAATGAAAGGAAGAGGGTTAATGAACGAAAAAAAGATAGCAGGTTTATATATAAGAGTATCAACTGAAGACCAAGCAAAAGAAGGTTTTAGTCTTCCAGAACAAGAAAAACGATTAAAAGCTATGTGTGAGTATAAAGGTTATGAGGTATATAAAGTCTATAAAGATGCTGGAATAAGCGCAAAAACAGGCAATTATAGACCGGCATTTGAAGAACTTTTAGAAGATATTAATAATAAAATTGATGAAATAAATAAGAAAGGAAACTATAAAATGGGGACAATTGTCCTGCCGTTTAATGCTAAAATTAAGGATAATAAAAATAATAAGTTTGAAATGATAAATAGTTAAAATTTATGAAATATTTTAAATAAAAATCACAGACTAGATTCTTATTAATCCCTTATATTTCAAAAAAAGGGAACTATTTTAGAAAGTTAAAAATCTTGTTTAGAACCTTTTTGCAAGTGCAAAAAGAAAATTGGTGCCATAAATTTTGGACAAAAAGCCTTTATTTATAAGGCTTGAGTTTCAAAATAGGCACCAACACATATCCGGTTGTAGTTCTGTGCATTAAATTTTATAAAAAAAGACTTCAAATTTTGAAGCCTTAATCATCTAATTGTTTATAGTTGAATAACTCAGAATTAAAGAAATCTTTCATTTCAATTTTTAATGTTTTACATATTTTGTAAATTACATAACTGCTTGGATTAGTAACTTGATTAGCAAGCATAGCTCTTAAAGTTGATGGTGGAACTGTAGATAATTCAGCAAGTTTATTAGGAGTATAATTATATTCATCACATAATTCAAAAATTTATTTACTAACTGCCTCTTTAAATAACATTTATACCACCTTCTAATCAATAAAATTTTATCAAAATTAGCATAAAATTATGCGCGGATATCGGTTGATTTTGATTAAGCATTATGTTAAGATAAATTTATATTAAATATTTACTTAATATTATTATTGGTAATGTTGTTATTTAAATACAAGAAATAAGTGAAAGGGACAATAAAAATGGATCTTATTGATGAATATAGCAAGTTAATTGATAGACTTAGAAAAGAACAGTTGGAACTATTTAAAATAAAAGCAAATTTAAGTATATTTTCTTTTATAGAGAAAAATAAAATCAATTTATTAATAAATTTAAAAATTAATTGAATCACCAAATTTTCCCATAAATATTTGACCAAACATCTTTTAAATGTTAAAATAACCTTAAATTATTTGAAGTTTGCTATTCAAACTAGGGGTGATAATGATGCAAATAAAAAATTTAACAATGTCTTTTGGAACTCAAGAATTATTTAATAACATTAATTTGCACATTTCAGATGAGGAAAAAGTCGGTATCGTCGGTGTAAATGGTGCCGGGAAATCTACTTTTTTAAAAATTATTATGGGGCAAATTGAACCTGATTATGGAAAAATTGTTTTAAAAAATGGTTCGAGAGTAGGATATTTACCTCAAGTATTAGATGATGAAGTTCCTACTTCTGATATTACAGTTTTTGATTTTTTATTAAATGGAAGACCAATTGATGAATTAAACGAAAAGTTGCAAATGGTTTACGAAAAAATAGCTACTGCTGATGAATGTGAACTTAATAAATTATATAAAGAAATGGAAAAACTAAATCAAAAATTAGAATATTGGGAATCATATAGTGCTGAAAGTACACTTTTAAAAATAATTGATGGTATGAATATATCGGACAAGTTATTAGAACAAAAATTATCAACATTGTCTGGTGGTCAAAAATCAAAAGTTGCTTTTGCGAAACTACTTTATTCTAAACCAGAATTTATATTATTAGATGAACCTACAAATCATTTAGATAAAAAAACCAAAGAATATGTTATTAATTTTATAAAAAGTTATAAAGGTGGAGTTTTTGTAATTTCACATGATACTGACTTTTTAAATGAAATAACAACAAAAATATTATTTTTAGATAAAAGATTAAAAACATTTGAACTTTTTGACGGAAATTATGATCACTTTAAGAAATTAAATGCTGAGCATGAAATAGCTATACAAAAAGAAGCTGAAAAACAAAATAAAGAAGAAGAAAAATTAAGAACACTTATAAATAAATATGCGAATGTATCAGGAAAGCGAAAAAAACTTGCACAAGATAGAGAGAAGAAGTTAGAAAAACTTTTAAAAGATAAAATTGATTTAGGTCCTGAAATAAAACAAGCAAAGATAGAGATGCCAATGAAAAGAGAAAGCACCAACACCCCTTTAACAGTTAAAAATTTGTGCTTTAGATATAATAAAAATTCAAAAAATAACATTATTGACAATTTATCTTTTAGTCTATCAAAAGGAGAAAAATTTTTGATAGTTGGAGAAAACGGTGTTGGCAAATCTACTTTACTTAAATTAATAATAGGACAACTAGAAGCTGATAAAGGAGAAATAATTTTAGGGACAAGAACTGATTTAGGATATTATGCCCAAGAACATGAACTTTTAGATAACGAGAAAGATATATTAGAAAATTTTCATAATTCTGATATTTCTACTAAAGCTCTTAGAAATGTTTTAGGGAGATTCTTATTTTATGGCGACGATGTTTATAAAAAAGTATCAGTTTTATCTCCTGGAGAACGTAGTCGTGTTGCTTTAGCAAAATTATCATTAGAAGGTGCAAATTTACTTATATTAGATGAACCTACAAATCATCTTGACCCTGAAACGCAAGCAATAATAGCTGATACATTTAAAACTTTTAAAGGAACAATGCTTGTTGTTTCACATAATCCTGAATTTGTAGATAATTTAGGTATAGAAAGAACGCTAATTTTACCTGATGGAAAAATTGATTATTATGATAGGAATATTGTTGAACACTATCACGATTTAAATACAAAAGATGATGTAAAAAAAAAATAATTTTTAGGAAGTGAAGTATGAAAGAATTAACTTTACAAATAAAGCCAGTTGGAAATCATTGTAATTTAAGGTGTAGCTATTGTTATGCAATGCCATTTAAAAGTCCAAAATTTGCCAAATTAGATTTAAATTTGCTTGAAAAACTAATAAAAGAGGCTTTTGAAATAACAAATAATGTTATTGTAAGTTGGCATGGTGGTGAGCCTACAATGGCAGGACTTGATTATTTTAAACAATATATTTTGATAGTTAATAAATATAAGAAAGCTAATCAAAATATTGTAAATATGATTCAAACCAATGCAACTTTAATAACCGATGAATTTGCACAATTCTTTAAAGAAAATGATTTTATAGTTAGTGTTAGTCTTGATGGAGATGAAACATCACATAATAAAAATAGATATAATGCTGCAAAAAAAGGAAGTTTCAAACAAACTATGGAAGGAATCCATATTTTAAGAAAACATGATATTTATCCACCTGTAATTGCCACAGTAACTCAAAGTACATTTGAAGATGGTGCTAGAAATTTTGATTTTTTTGTAGAAAATGGTTTCACAGAAATTAAATATAGTCCCGTATATGATTCAGCAACCGATGAATTTAGTATTAATGATGCAAAATGGTCAGAATACTTGACTAATATTCTTAATAAATGGTTAGAATTAGCAAATCCAGAAATTAAGGTTAGAGAAATAGATGAAATATTAATGTGGTATGCTGGTAAGACTGCTTCTCTATGTGCTAATAGAGGAATGTGTGCAAAGTGGATATCAGTTGATGAAAAAGGTAATATCTATCCTTGTGAATATTTAAGAAGCTCAAATTCATATGGCAACATTAAAGATACTACTTTAAAAGAAGTATTTAAGACTAAAAACTATGATGATTTTAAAGATAAAATATTATATCGTCCTAAAAAATGTGATACTTGTAAATTATTTAATATTTGTCATAATGGTTGTCCAGCAACTAGAGTTGATAAAGATAAACTTACTTATAAAGGTACTTATGTTTATTGTGATCAACGAAGAAAATTATTTGATGAAATTGCCAAAATTATAAATTCTTAAAGGAGGTGATGGATTTGTCAAAGAAAAAGTTTTTACTTTCAGTTATTAATAGCATTGCTGAAGAAAGTAAAAAAGAATGCAAAAATTGGCGTGGGACATTATCAAGTTGGATAAAATGTTAAGATTGGCTGAAAATATTAATTTCGGCTAGCCAATTTTTGCAATGACAAAGAAAATATCGGTCATTTTTATGATCGGTATTTTTTGATGATAAAATTTGTTACAAATCTTAAAAAATGCGGTATAATAGAAATAGAATTGATATTAAATGGTGCGAAAAGTTCAAAATAGGCTCATTTTTCGTACCATAAGATAATTAATCGAACTTAAAAGTTCGATTTTTTTATATAATATATGTTGCATTAATAGAACATATTTAATATAATTAAATTGGTGATAAAAATGGAAAAAGATAATTTAATGTTAGAAGAAAAATTATATCAAGATTTTAATTATGATTTTACTTGTTTAAGACATAAGTTAGGTTTGACTCAGCAAGAAATGGCGGATAAGTCTAATGTATTAAGAGATAAAATTGCAAAAATAGAAAGGGGAATATATCCACCTAATATTAAAAGTGTACTTAAAATATTAGGACCTTTAGGATATACAATTAAAATAGAAAAAATAGAGGAGGAATAGTATGGAAAATAAATTAATATCATTAACTAAATCATTTGAAGATGAAAGTATTAGAACTATATGGAATAAAGAAGAAGAAAAATACTATATTAGTGTCGTTGATGTAATTGCTGTATTGACTGAGTCAAATTATCAAGATTCAAGAAACTATTGGAAGGTGTTAAAATTTAGATTAAAAGAAGAGGGAAATGAAACGGTTACAAATTGTAACCAGTTGAAATTGAAAGCTACTGATGGAAAAATGAGATTGACTGATGTGGTTGATATTGAAGGAATGTTTAGACTTATTGAATCTATCCCATCTAAAAAAGCAGAGCCAATTAAAATATGGCTTGCGCATTTAGGAAAAGAAAGAATAGATGAAGAATATGATCCAGAAATAACTATTAATAGAGCTCTTGAAGCATATAGAAGAAAAGGATACTCTGATGACTGGATTAATCAACGATTAAAATCAATAGATGCAAGAAAAGAATTTACAGATGAACTTAAAAATAATGGTATAGAAAATGGTAAAGATTTTGCTATATTAACAGATTTACTTACTAAAACATGGAGTGGTTATACAACAAAAGAATATAAATCTTATAAAGGATTAAAAAAAGAAAACCTAAGAGATAATATGACTAATACAGAACTTGTTTTAAATATGCTTGCAGAAGTATCATCAACTGAAATATCTAAATCAAAAGAAGAAAAAAGTAAAGAAAATGCAAAAGAGTCAGTATTAGAAGGTGGTTCTATTGCTAAAGCTGCTAGAAAGCAACTAGAAGAAAAAACTGGAAAAAAGATAGTAACAAGTAAAAATAATAAGAAAATTAAACAAATATAATAATTTAAAGAAGTATGTTATAATCAATATAGGTTGGTGATAAGATGAAATTTATTAAATATTACATAACTAATAAAGAAGGAAAGAGTAATTGTGTAATAAGAACTTTTTGTAAAATATTTAATGAAGAATATGATGATGTTTATAATGAATTATGTAGAATACAAAAAGAATTAAAGTGTAATAGTTTTAATGATATTGAAGTATTTGAAGAATATATGAAAAATCATAATTTTAATTCTATTGATTATGGTAAAGATATAGTAATTAAAGAATTAAAACTAGATAATGATACTTATATAGTATTTTGTTGGGATAAAAATGATTTTTACCATATGTTACCAATAATAGATAATGTAATATATGATAGAGAAGAAAGTAGTAAGAATCTGTATACTTTAAAATTATATAAATCTAAAAAATAAAGACAATATTTAAAATATTGTCTTTTTACATTAATTCAATTTTAATTCCTAATACTCCATATTTTTTTTGTTTTTCTTTTGTATAGAATTGTTCTAAAACACCAATTAATTCTTCTTTTGTCATAGATTTATCAGATAAAATAGATATATCAAAATCTTTAAACATATCTTCAAAAGAATTATATCTATATAATCCAATAACTTTAGTATTAAAGGATTCTTTTAAATCAGGTTCTTTTAAAAATTTAATTGTGTCTCCAATCTTTATTTGTTTTCTTTTTTCATCAAAAAGTCTTATTTCAATTCTTTTAGTACCATTAAGTATATAATTATAATACTCATTTTGTAATTTCATTTCATGCATTATAATCATCTCCTTTCATAAAAAGTAATAATTTGAAAGTATTATAACATAAAATGATTAAAGAATAAAAAATTCCAATTATATGGAATTTTTTATTTTGATGATTTATATAGTTTTTCAAAATATCCTTTCTTATCAAGTAATTCTTTATATGATCCTGTTTCAACTATTTTTCCCTTATCTAGAACAAATATTTCATCGACATCTTTTATAGTTTCAAGTCTATGAGCAATTATTATTATAGTTTTATTATTTAAATTTTCAACAATATTATTCATAACAATTTTTTCAGTTATATTGTCCATAGCTGAAGTTGCTTCATCTAGTATTAATAATTTTGAATCATCAAAGAATAATCTGGCTAAGGCAACTCTTTGTCTTTCACCACCAGACATTTTTATACCTTTTTCACCAAGTTCTGTATCAAGACCATCTTTTAATTTATCATAAAAATTATCAAGACATACCAGTTTTAATACATCAATTATTTTTTTATCATCTATGTTTTTGTCAAATACAAGATTTTCTCTTAAAGTTCCATCAAATATAGGTGCTTCTTGAGATACATATGTAACATGATCATAAAATGAATTTAGGTTTATTTTAGATAACTCTTTTTCATCAATTAATATTTTTCCATCATCATATTTAATAAGTCCAATTATTAATTTTATTATAGTTGATTTACCAGAACCTGATTCTCCAACTAGAGCTACTTTAGTGTTTTTATTTATCTTAAATGATAAATTTTTTATAACATCTTTATTAATATTTTTATAAGTAAATGATACATCTTTAAATTCTATATTTCCGTTTATATTTCTTACATTTTTACCATTATCTAAATTTTTATCATCAAGTGAATCTAAAAATTGTATATAGTTATTAACTGTTATTCTATTTAACTTATAAGATGTGTATTCAACATTGAATATTGCAATTGGTTCATAAGCTTTATATAGTAGTGAAATAACTGTAACTATTGCACCAACCGATATATCTAAATTAAATACAGCATAAAATAGTATAGCAACTTTTAAAATATCTACTAGGAATGCAAATATAGAAAAGAACATCTCATGAACTAATCTTATTTTTATTTTAGAATTTACTACATTTTTTATTCCTTCACTAGTAACTTTAATTTCATAATCGTATTTTTTATTGGTTCTAAACACAACAAGTTCCATAAAACCACGTACTAAATGTTTATTAAGTAATTCTTGATTAGTTAATATATTTTCTTTTAATTTATATAATTTTTTTAATATTATATTAGAAACTATAATTACAACAATATAACCAAAAAATACAAAAAATACAAATTTTTTATTAACTTTATAAATAAAAATCAAACTAAATAACGCAGTAGGTAATAACCATCTAAATAGATTGAACCAAAAATTATATAATATATCTCTTGAAGCATTTGATCCTTCCTCAACTTTTTGAGTAAGAATACCAGTACCCATTTTTTGATATTCTAAATAGTCTATGGTTTTCATTTTCTTTAAAGCTTGAAGTTTAAAATCAAAATATAAACCATGTTTTACTTTTTGCTCTGGATAATTCTCAATGTAACCTAAGATTGTAGATGCTATTAAAAGTACACCATATGTTATAAGTGGAGTAATAGTTAAATTTTTATATTGAAAAGCATCTAGAATTTTTTGATAATACGTAACACTATATAAATCTAAGAAATTAATAATAATACCAATAAGTATATAAAATATTATTATTAATTTGTTTTCTTTAATAACTTCTTTAAATAATTTCATAATATTCTTCCTTTTTGTTATTTTTTTATGTGGTATAAAAAAAGAACCTCCTTTCATAAACAGCAAAAACTACCACAAAATAATTACTGTGATATTTTGCCATTCATGAAGAGATTCTAAGGTTCAATTCATTACTAACCTAACAGTTAAACTGTTTCACGGTAGATAAGCGCGAATGGTCGAATTACAAATCTACGACTATAGAATATCAAATGTTTCATTTTTTGTCAAATTATTAAATTATGTTATAATTAAATGGGTGATTGAATGAAAGTATTAACTATAAAAGAACCTTTCGCAACTTTAATAAAGAATAAAATTAAATATATTGAAACTAGAAGCTGGAAAACTAATTATAGAGGTGAATTATATATTCAAGCTGGAGTCGCAAAATTATCTAAAGAAGTTAAAGAAAGAAAAGAATTATCATATTTATATAATGAAGATGATCTTAATTATGGTTATATTATTTGTAAATGTAAATTGATTGATTGTATAGAAATGACTGAGGAATTTATAGAAAAAGAAAAACAAAAAAATTCTAATAATTTTATCGCTGGTAGATACGAAGTAGGAAGATATGCATGGGTATTAGATGAAATAGAACCTATTAAACCTATAAGGGTAAAAGGTCAATTAGGAATATGGAATTATAAAGGTAGTGAGTAATATGTATTTATCAAAATCAAAATATTGTAATGCGGTTCAATGTAAGAAAATGTTATGGCTTAATGAATATAAACCAGAAGAAAAAGAAAGTCTTAATGAATCTGTTTTAGAAAATGGTACACAAGTGGGGGAACTAGCAAAAAATCTATTTGGTTTTCATATTGATGTATCTTTTAATGAAAATTTAAAACAAATGATAGAAGATACTAAAAGTTTATTATATCTAGATAAAGTAGTAATAACAGAAGCTTCTTTTGAATATGATAATAATTTTTGTAGTGTAGATATTTTAAAAAAAAATAAAAGTGATTTTGAAATATATGAAGTTAAAAGTTCAACAGAAGTAAAGGATATTTATAAAGAAGATATTTCATATCAATATTATATTTTAAATAATTTAGGTTACAATGTTACAAAAGCTAGTATTGTATATATTAATAGTCAATATGAAAGAAATGGAGAATTAAATCTAAAAGAATTATTTAATATAGAAGATGTAACTGAATATGTTAAAGAAAAATTAGAAAATATAAAACTAAATATAAAAGAAATAAATAATTATATGAATCAAAAAAGAGAACCAGATGAATTATTAGGAATTCATTGTGTTAAACCATATAATTGTCCTTTTTTTAAATATTGTACAAAAGGATTAGGTAATCAAAATGTATTTACTTTAAAAGGAATTAATAATAATAAAAAATTTGAATTATATAATAAAGGTATTTTTGAATATGAAGAATTATTAAAAATAAAAATAAGTGATAAAATAAAACAACAAATAGAATTTGAATTATATGATGAAGAAGATTATATAGATAAAACTAAAATAAAAGAATTTTTAGATAATTTAACTTATCCTTTATATTTCTTAGATTTTGAAACTTTTCAAATGTCTATACCTTTATATGATAAAACTAGACCTTATATGCAAATACCTTTTCAATACTCATTACATTATATTATTAATGATGAACTAAAACACAAAGAATTTTTATCTGAACCAGATATAGATCCTAGAAGAAAATTAGCTGAATCTTTAGTTAAAGATATACCAAAAGATGTTTGTGTACTTGCATATAATATGGCTTTTGAAAAAATGGTTATTAAGGAATTAGCAATTTTATACGAAGATTTATCAGATCATTTAATGAATATTTATAAAAATATAAAAGATTTAATGATACCATTCAAAGATAGATATTATTATTCAAAAAATATGCATGGAATATATTCAATTAAATATGTATTACCAGCATTATATCCAAATGATCCAAGTTTAGATTATAAGAATCTAGATTTAGTACATAATGGAAGTGAAGCGATGAATATGTTTGCTAATATGTGTAATTTAGATAAAGATAAACAAAAAGAACTAAAAAATAGTTTACTTAAGTATTGTGAATTAGATACTTATGCTATGGTTAAAATATTTTATAAATTAAAAGAAGTCACAAGTTGACTTCTTTTAACATTTTTATTTTTTCAGAATAATATATTATTAGGAGGAAAAATGAAAAGTATATTTATTTTATTATTGCCTTTCATAGGAACGACATTAGGTGCATCATTTGTATTTTTTATGAAAAATAGTATAAATAAAAAATATGAAAGTGTGTTAATGGGATTATCATCTGGGATAATGATTGCTTCTTCGATTTGGTCATTAATAATACCATCCATTGAGTTAAGTAAAAAAAATATAATTCCATTTTTACCACCTAGTTTAGGATTCATTCTTGGAATTATTTTTTTATTAATACTTGATTATTTATATCCAAATAATAAAAAAGAAAGTAATTCAAAAATGTTATTTGCAATTACAGTTCATAATATACCAGAAGGTATGGCTGTAGGAGTAGCTTTAATAAGTGCATTAAAAAATGGTTCATCTATTACTATGGCTAGTGCATTTGCTTTATCATTTGGAATAGCACTTCAAAATATCCCCGAGGGTGCAATTGTATCTATGCCTTTAAAAAGCAAAGGTTATAAAAAGAATAAATCATTTTTATATGGAGTATTATCTGGTTTAATAGAACCTATTAGCGGTTTAATAACAATTATATTATTAAATTCAGTAATAAAAATTATGCCTTATTTATTATCTTTTGCTTCAGGTGCGATGTTTTTTGTAGTAGCAGATGAACTTATTCCAAAATATCATTATAATAATTATTCTAAGATAGGAACCTTTTACTTAGGAATAGGTTTTATAATTATGATGATACTTGACATATCTTTAGGATAAAAATGTAAAATAATACTTAAAAATTATTGATAAAATAAAGGATTTTTGTTATAATTTAACTGCTTTTAAAAAAAAAGGAGTGAGTATAATGAAAAAGACTAAGATTATATGTAGTATAGGTCCATCAAGTAATGAACCACATAATATGGAACCTATGGTTAAAGCAGGAATGAATGTTGCTAGATTAAATTTTTCACATGCAACAAAAGAAGAAAAAGAACAATTTTTATATTGTGTTAGAGAAGTAAGAAAGAGAACTGGAAAAAATATTTCTATTTTATGGGATACTAAAGGACCAGAATTACGTGGTGGTGTAATGCAAACTAATGAAGATGGTACTGAAGGAGCTACTTTAGTTGCAGGTAAAACTATTAGAATAGTAAAAGAAAATGTTGTTGGTAATGAAGAAAGAATAACAATAAATCATCCATCAGTAATAGATGGTTTAGATGTTAATGATGAAGTTTGGCTTGAAAATGCTAAGATGATTGTTGAAGTTATTTCTAAAGAAGAAGATGGAGTTACTTGTTTAATTAAACAAGGAGGATTCTTAGGAAGTAGAAAAAGTTTTATAGTTCCAGGTAAACCATTAAATATTCCATATATTTCAGAAAAAGATAGAGAAGATATTAAATATGCTTGTGAAAATGGTGGAGAATATTTAGCTATTTCATTTGTATCTAATAAAGAAAATATATTAGAAATTAAAGAATTATTAAAAGAATATGGTAGAGAAGATTTAAAAATTATATGTAAAGTAGAAAGTATTTTAGGTGTTAAAAACTTAAAAGAAATATTTGAAAATTCTGATGGTGTTATGATTGGTAGAGGAGATTTAGGATCTGAAGTTGCACCAGAAGAAATTCCAGCTATTCAAAAAGATATTATTAAGACTGCCAGAGAAATGGGGAAAATTGTTATTGTTGCAACTGAAATGTTAGAAACAATGATGGAAAATAATAGACCTAAAAGAGCAGAAACTGCTGATATAGCAAATGCTGTTTTTGATGGAACAGATGCAGTTATGCTTTCAGGGGAAACAACAATTGGTAAACACCCAATTGAAACAGTTACAGCTATGGCTAAAATTTGTGAAGCAACAGAAAAACATACTAATTTTGAAGGTAAATTTAAATTACCAGATGTAGAAGCTGATAAAGATTCTATAGCTTTAGCAAATGGAGTATTAAACTGTGCTAATGTAATGAATGCTAAATTAATAGTAGTTCAATCACATACAGGAAAAACTGCACAAATATTAAGTAATTTAAAACCAAAAGCACCTATACTTGCAATTTGTGAAGAAGAAAAATTAGGTAGAAGATTAGGTTTAAATTATGGCGTTTATTCAATGGTTAATAAACAAAATGATAACTTAAATGACTTTATATCTGATGCTAGAAAATGTGCAATAGAATTTGCTGAAAAAGAAGGAATTGAATTAAATTCTGGAGATAAGATTGTTATAACTGCAGGATTTGTTGATTCAGTCGAAAGTTCAAGAAAATATGTTGATAGTAATATTATGAAGATTGATACAATTTAATCAATCTTTTTTTGTTAATTAAATGTAAATAAAAAATGTAAAATAGATTAATGCTTGTTTATATGATATAATAAAAATAGGAGGTATAATATGTTAGATGAACAATTCTTAAAAGATAATAATATAGATGTAGATCATGGTTTAGAACTATTAGGAGATATAGACTTCTATAATGAAACTATGACTGGTTTTGTAGATGAAATAGATAATAGAATAAAAGAATTAACTAATTATAAAAATAATAATGATTTTGAAAATTATGGTATTTTATCACATTCTATAAAAAGTGATTGTAAATATTTAGGTATTATGTTTTTAGCAGATATTGCATTAAATCATGAAATGGCTGGTAAAAATAGTGATCTAGATTTTATAAATAATAATTTTGATAGTTTTATTGAAGAAATAAAAAAAGTTAAAGATATATGTAAAAAGTATTTAGGGAGATAATAATATGAATGAATTAAAAACTATTTTAATAATAGATGACTCAAACATAACTAGAAATTTAATAGAACATGTATATAATGGAAAATATAATGTATTAACCGCTTCAAATGGAAAAGAAGCAATGGAATACTTAGAAAAAGTAGATTCTTTAAATATTGAAGTAATTTTACTTGATTTAAATATGCCTGAAATGGATGGATTTGAAGTACTTGATTATGCTAAGGAAAAGGGAATTCTTTCTAGAATACCAGTTGATATAATTACAGGTGAAGAAGCACCAGAAATAATAGGTAAGGTAAAAACATATGATGTTTCTGCAATTTTATTAAAACCATTTTCAACTGCGCAAATAGAAGAGGTTGTTAGTAAATCTATAGAGTTAAAGAAAAATAATTAATGGAAATAACCATTAATTATTTTTTTACTTTCATAAGTAGATATAAAAGCATTACTATCTTCTTTTAAAACTAAGTTCTTTATTTTTATAAATAAATTATTATTAATAATAATTAAAAAAATATAATTATTACTATAAGAACCACTAGAATTAATTAAGGAAAAAGGAATATCATTATTTTTTAATATTTCTTTTATATTTTTATTTGAAGAAATAACTTGTACCATAATCTTTTCTTTAGAATATTTATTTGATAAAAAACTACCTAAATAAGTTCCTATACAATAACCTAAAGCATATACTAATGCAACTAAAAAACTATTATTCTCTCTTAATGCTTCTTTGATTATTAAAAACCATATTAGTACTTCTATAAAACTTAGTATAGAACCAATCTTTCTATTTCCTTTAATTATTTGTATTGTTTCAATTGTCATTAATAATGCATCAAATAATCTGATAATAAATATTTGTATTAAAACCATTTTATTCACCTAATATTATTTTTTTCTAATTTTTCTTTTTTATTCTAATATGTTAAAATAAAGATGGTGAATTTATGATTATTAAAAATGTAAGAAATTTTGATTTAGATAAAACCATAACTTGTGGTCAAATATTTAGATATGATAAAGAAATTGATAATTCATATACTGTAATATTAAGTGATAGAGTTATTAATATTAAAAAAGATAATAATAATTTAATTATTAATTCAAATAATAATAATAATTTAGATATAATTGTAAGAGAATACTTTGATTTAGATAGAGATTATGAAGAAATAAATAAATTTTTAATAAATCAAGATAATAATTTAAAGGACATTATAGAATACTCTAATGGTTTAAAAATGATTAGAGAACCACATTTTGAAGTTATTATTAGTTATATATTATCTGCGAATAATGGTGTGCCACAAATAAAAAAAGCACTTGATAATATTTCTAAAAAATATGGTAAAAAAGTTATGTTTAATGATAAAGAATATTATTTATTTCCAAATAAACAAGAATTAAGTAAATGCAGTATAGAAGATCTTAGAAAATTAAAAACAGGTTTTAGAGATAAATATATTTATGAATTTGTAAATAAACTTAATAATGATGAAATATCTTTAGATCTAATATCTAATCTAGATACAGAGAGTGCTATGAAATACTTAATGGAAAATAAAGGAATAGGTGAAAAAGTTGCATCTTGTATATTATTATTTGGTTATCAAAGATTTGATGTGTTTCCTATAGATACTTGGGTAAAAAAATATATGAAAGAAAACTATAATTTAAACACAATTAAAGAAATAACAAAATTTACAAAAGAAAAATATAATAAATACTCTGCAATCGCAATTCAATATATGTTTAATTCAAAAAGGAATAAAAATTAATTTTTATTCCTTTTTAACATAATTAAAAATAAAACAATAAATGGTAAAGCATAATATTTTCTAATAAAAACTAACAATAAATTTGAATTATTAAAAAATAAAGATGATACTAACAAACAAGTAAGAATAGTTAAATAATATAATCTATTTGATTTAATATATATTTTTATTAAATATAAACTCATCACACAATTGAAAAAAATACCTATTAACCATACTAATGATATTATATTTTCTATATGATTAATAAAATCAAAAAAATTTATTTTTTTAGTTAATATATATCCAGGAAAATCAAATATTAATGATAAATCTATACCAAAAACTCCTATAATTCCAAATAATAATAAAAATATAAAAAAATTACATAACATAATAAATATAATTATATGCTTATTAATACTTTTAGGTTTTTCTAAATCATTTTTAGAAACTGAACAAATTAAAAATAAAGAAGAACATAAATATATAGAATAATTTATAGATGATAATAATAAATTATTATATTTTACTTCAAATAAAGGTTTAAAATTTTCAAAATTAATATATTTTGTAATTCCTATAAACATAAAAATATAATCTAATATAGAAATAATAAAAAGTATAAATGAAGTTTTAGATATAGTTTTTATCCCACAATTTACACTATAAACAGTCGGTATTAAGAATAATAATATTATTAATATTTTTGGAGTCTCATTTAAATATTTATTTTGAATATAAATAGATAATAAAAATAAAGAATAAATAAAGAATAAAATAGTAAATAAAAGAATAAATAAATTAATAATTTTATTTGTTTTTTTATAAGTTATTTTAATTTTATCTTTTATATTATAATTAGGTAAATAATTAAAATATGAAAGAAAAAATAATAAAATAAATAGTGTAAAAATACTACTGATAAAACTTACATAAATAGAATTTTGTCTTGTTAAAGTAAGTATTTTTAATAAACCTATACCTAAAAAACTTTGTTGACTTATAAAAAAAATAATAGTAGAAAAATTTATATTATTTATTTTATTCTTCATCCTTTTTAGCTCCTTTTAATGATTTATTTGTTTGACCAATATCTTTTATTAATACATTAATATTTGTTTTAACAATAATTTTTTCATTATTATATTTGTAATTTTGTAAATATATTATATTTTCTAATCCTAAAAATTTAGAATTTGAATTATACTGCTTTTTTATTGTTTGATTTAAATAATTATCAATTTTTTTCTTAACCTTTTTTTCTATTCTTCTTAAATTTTTTTTATTATTTAAATCTTTATCACAATTATATTCATTTACTGTACCACTAATATTTAAAATATATTTAACAAAATATTTATTATTATCTTTTTTTATTTTATATTTAGTTTTATTACTTAATGTTAATGAAATATAATTATTATTATCACATTTTAAACTAATAATAGTTTTATTTTTTCCTTTTTTTAAAAAATTATATCCTATTGTTTCATTTTTATTTAAATAATCAATTAGTTTTCCATCTTTAGTTAATCCTAATTTTTCTATTGTAGATATTTTTGAAATAGGGGAAGAAGTATTAATATTTTCTAACGTACTTCCATCCTTGTTATAATTATTAACTTTAATTAAAGGTATAACTGGATCAATACCTTTTTTTAAATATAATGATAAAAACTCATCTAATTTAGTAGAATATGTTAAAGAAGTATACTTAGAAGCAGTATCAATAGTATGTTTAACATATTCAGCAGGTATATTTTCAGAAGTAGTTAATATTTTTAATAAATTATAAGCTTTACCATTTTCTAAGATAATAATATTAAATTCATTCTTTATATCACTTATTCTTTCAAAACCATCAATAACATTAATAATTCCATCTTCAGCTACTTCTTTAGATAATACTAATTTTTCCATATGTCCACCATATAATTTTTTAGGTGACTTTAAAGTGGTTTTTCTAAGTGCTTCAAAAATAGTATAACCTTTTTGAGTATAAACAGTTATATTAGATCCTTTTTCATTATCTTTTTTAGCATTAATAACTTGTACACTTACTAAGTACTTATCTTTAACTTTATCAATTCCAATAGAAGTGACAATAGCCATTTTATTTAATTCTCCATAATTAAAACAACCTGTAAATAAAAAAATAAATAGTAATAGTATTATCTTTTTCATATTTATCTCCTTTTTATATTTTTAGTTAAATAACTTTCTCTTTTATTAAATTTATACTTTTTACTTAGAATTAAAGAATCAAATAAATCTTTTTTATTCTCAAAATTAATATAATCATAATCATATGATTTCATATTGCAAAGTTTTATAATAAGAATTAATGAAGATATAAAAATACCATATATACCAACAATGGAAGAAAGTAATAAGAATAATAACTTATAGAATCTTAAAGAATTAACCATATCATTATCACTAAATAAAAAAGTAGAAATCGCACTTATAGATATTATTATTATCATTATAGGAGATATTAAACCTGCAGAAACAGACGCATCTCCTAACACTAAAGCTCCTACAATTGACATAGAAGTACCAAATACATAAGGTATTCTAGTATCAGATTCTTTTAATATTTCAAATATTAACCATAGAAGTAAAGCTTCTATAAACGAAGGAAAAGGTATTCCTTCTCTCTGCATTGAAAAATTAATTAATAAAGATAGTGGTAAAGTTTCTTGATTAAAAGTAGTTAATGCTAAATATAAACTAGGAACTAGTATAGATAATATAAGTGCTATAAATCTAATAATTCTAGTAATAGTAATATTTTTCGAATTTTGATAATAATCATCCTGAGTTTTAATATGATCAATAAAAAAAGTAGGTAGAATTAATACTTGTGGTGAATTTTCTACAATTATTATGATTTTTCCTTTCATAATAGAAAATGAAGCTAAATCAGGTCTTTCAGTACTAAGTGTAGTTGGAAATATATTATTATTTTTATCTAATAACTCTGAAATATAATTACTATTCGCAACATAATCTATATTTATTAAATTCAATTTTTTTTCAATTTTTTTAACAAAATTTTTATTACAAATATTTTTCATGTATATCATACTTATATTTGTAATACTATCTTTACCAATAGTCATTTCTTTAATTACTAAATTATTACTTCTAATTCTCTTTCTTATTAAACCAATATTAATTTGATAATTTTCTGTAAAAGCATCTTTAGGACCTTTAATACTTTTTTCATTAGTAGAAACTAATATACCACTATCTAATGTTCCTTTAGTTTCAAATCCAATAAATTTATTATTAATGCAAATTATACAAAAACCAGAATATAATAATTTATAAAACTTCTTATAATCATATATTTTTATTTTTTGACTATTATATATATTATTATTTAAATCTTTCATATTATTAATTTTATATTTAATTATAGGTTTTACTATAAAATCATTAATAACACTAGTATTACATATAGATTCTATAAAAATAATATATACTAAATTATTTATTTTTCTTATTTTTACATCTGGATTTTTTATATTTTTTAATACGTAGTTAATATTCATAATAAACTCCTTTATAATAGTTTAACCAAAATATAAAAAAATATAGTATAATATTATTTAGGAGTGACTTATGAATATTAATGATGAATTAATTGTAAAAATAGATAGATTAAATAATGAAGGAAAAGGCATCGCTATTTATAATAAAATTGTTATATTTGTTGATGGTGCATTACCAAATGAAGAAGTGAAAATAAGAATAAATAAAATTAATAAGAATTATTATGAAGCATCTTTAATAGATATTATTAAAAAAAGCGATGAAAGAGTAGATATAATTTGTCCTTATTATAATGAATGTGGCGGTTGTAATTTAATGCATATAAATTATAATGAACAATTAAATTTTAAAAAAAATAAAATAAAATCTATATTTAAAAAAATATGTAATGAAGATATAAATATAAGTAATATTTATTCACAAAATAATTTAAATTACAGAAATAAAGTTGTTTTTAAAGTGGTTAATAATCAAATAGGTTTTTATAAAGAGAAAACAAATGAACTTATTGAAATAGATAATTGTTTTATAATAGATGATAAAATAAATATATTATTAAAGAATATTAAGCTTTTTATTAATAAATATCAAGATAATAAAATTAATGAAATTATGATTAGAGTTATTAATAATAAAATAATGATTTCTATTGATAATATTAATAATGATTATAAAGAAATATTTATAAATAACTTTAAAAATATAAATAGTATTTATATAAAAAATAAATTAGAATATGGAGAAAAAGTATTAATAGAAAAAATAGAGGATTTGAGATTTAATATATCACCAAAATCATTTTTTCAAGTAAATAAACAAATAAGTGAAATGATGTATAAAAAAGCGATAAGTTATATTGATAAGTCTGATACAACATTAGATCTATATTCTGGAACAGGTACTATAACTATGTTATTATCTAAAAAATGTAAAAAAGTAATAGGTATAGAATCAGTAAAAGATGCAGTTAAAGACTCAAATAATAATATCAAAAATAATAACATTAATAATGTGGAATTTATATGTTCAAAAGTAGAAAACAGAATTGAAACATTAAAAAAATTAAATATAGATAATATAGTATTAGATCCACCAAGAAGTGGTAGTGATAAAAAAACACTTAATTCTATATTAAAAATATCTCCAAAAAAAATAGTATATATATCTTGTAATCCAATTACCTTAGCAAGAGACTATAATATATTAAAACAAAAATACATAATAAAAGAAATAAATGCATATGATATGTTTCCTAATACGTATCATGTAGAAACAGTTATGGTTTTAGAAAAGAAAGATGTTTAAAAGACATCTTTTTTAATCGTAAAATAGTAATATTCCGAACATTATAGTTTGAAAATTTGTGATATAATGTATATGTAATAAAATTGGAGGAAATAATATGATTGGACAGTATACTTTAATGATGTTATGTGAAAAATATGGAATTAGTTCCGATAAATTAGTTAATAAAAACAATAATATATTAACTTATGGTGAGTATCAAGATATAGATAGTACATTAGATTATCTTGTAAACATTTTGAAAATATCTTCAAATAATATTGAAAAATGTCCAAGTATTTTATATAGAAATGTAAATAATATTAGAGAAAATGCTAATTTTATTAGAAATTGTAATATTCATTTTTCTAATATTGAATCATGTTTGCATGTTTTAAGTTCTGAATCTATGGAGTTAAAAGCAACATACGAATATGTAAAAGAAAATTATGGATTAGATATTATTAATAGATTAACTTCAATTTTATCTGTTCCTAAAAACATAATAATAACTGTTGAAAATTTAAAAATTCCTTTTATAAATAAAAATGGAAATTTAAGTGTTGCTGTTGGTATAGAATGGGGAGCAACTAATTTAGAAGAAATACAAAAGATAATCCAAAGCCCAGAATTTAAAGAACATCCAGAAATGTTTACTTCAACAATATTAACACATGCAAAGTTAGAAGAGATACAAAAGATAATCCAAAGCCCAGAATTTAAAGAACATCCAGAAATGTTTACT